>Ga0182024_10000660_pt1 | contig 89509 bp, 82 predicted proteins | sample P32metaG_FD_120480 | JGI IMG/M metagenome (GOLD analysis project Ga0182024, IMG submission 120480) | Permafrost microbial communities from Stordalen Mire, Sweden - P3-2 metaG (Illumina Assembly) | ecosystem: Environmental > Terrestrial > Soil > Wetlands > Permafrost | place: Sweden: Stordalen... | reverse complement strand
TCTCTTCCCTTACACTCCTCGCTTTCCAAGGCATGCCGTTTTTCTACACGCCTTCGCAAATCGATTACAGTGTCAGGAATCCGCCCGGTCTGTTTTGTCAGGGATGCGCCCGCTCTGTACCTAAGTAGGAGATCCACCCTCCCCCTTCCTCTATAATTACTTCTCCCATGGCGACCGCTTCCCCACCGGCTCAGCGCATTCCCCTCCGAGTGCGCCTGCACCGGTTCTGGCAGCGAGTCACCGAAGGGCTGGAGGTCAGCCAGCTCTGGTCGCAGTTCGAAACCGAAGCGCGCTCCAGCTACCGCCTTTATTCCAGCGACGTGGCCGCGAAAACGCCGGAGGGTCTCACCCGGCGCGGCCGCAATCTCCACGTCGTCAAGGAATTCTTCTGGTCTGTCCTCGAGAAACTATCGCCCGCGCGCCGCGTCTTGCTGCTCGTTGCCCTGATTATGCTGGTGTTTCCCAGCAGCGGCTTCAGCTATCACGATGCCGGACACGAGTTGCACGTCGTCGAACTCGACTTCCATTTCTGGGGCGGCCTGCTGCTGTTTCTCCTGCTCATGCTGGAGATTGCCGACCGCGTCGTGATGAAGCGCGATTTGCAGATTGCGCGCGAAATTCAGACCTGGCTGCTGCCCGGCGCTCCCCCGCAGATTCCCGGAATCTCGGTTGCCTACACCACGCGCCCCGCGAACACCGTCGCCGGTGACTATTACGATGTGTTCCCGCGTCCCGGCAGAACCAATGACGAAAACCGCGTAGTGTTCGCTGTGGCCGACGTAGCCGGCAAGAGCATTCCCGCTGCCATGCTCATGGCTACTTTTCAGGCCAGCCTCAAAACGCTTTCCACGGCACAGGTGGCTCTGCCCGAACTGGTCGCGAACATGAACAAGTACGCCAGCTCCAACAGCCAGGGCGGATTGCGCTTCACCACCGCTTTCCTCGCGGAGTACGACGCTGCGCAGCGCGTCTTCCACTACATCAATGCCGGTCACAACAATCCCATCCTGCGCCGCGCCAGCGGATTGATCGAGCGCCTCGACGTCGGCGGATTGCCTCTCGGCATTCTGCCTGATGCCAAGTACGAATCGGCCAGCGTCACGCTAGCTCCCGGCGATTGGCTGATCATTTTTACCGATGGCTTGGTGGAAGCGGAGAACGCCAATCAGGACGAATACGGTGAAGCGCGCCTTCTAAGCGTGATCAACTCAGCCGCATCCTCAACGCCCAGCGAGATGCTGAACCGCATGATGGCGGAACTGGATCTCTTCGTAGGCTCGACTCCGCAGCACGATGACGTAACCTGCCTGCTAATAAAAGCCAAATGAGGCTGGAAGCTTGGATTCAAGTGGTCAGTGGCCAGTGGCCAGAAAAGACAAGAACCCTAGCCTGACCTCAGTATTCGGAGCTGAACACTGATCACTGACCACTGACCACTGAGGTTCAGCCTAGTCGGGATTGATCCCAGCCGCAGCCAGTATCTGTGCCGCAGATCGCTGCGCTTGAGCAAAATCGCGGGAAATCCGCTGCGCGCGAGCACCGGCGTCGTCTGCCTCCGCCACGCGTCCCGCTCGGCGGAGTGCCTGCGCCAGCAAAAGATAGGCCACGTCGCTGGGTTCTAGCTTCACGGCATGCGACATCGGGGCAATCGCCCGCGTGAAATCGCCATCCCGTTCCGCAAGCAAGCCGCTGCCCACGAGAGCAGTCACGGTGTCAGGATTCTGCTGCAGGGCATCTGCATAGCTCGTTTCTGCCCGCATGAAGTCACCCGCTTGCAGATACGCCGAACCCAGACTGCTCAGGGCAACGGCTCGCGAATTTGAATCCTGCGCAGCACCAAGAGCCTGCCCGTATTGCAGAATTGCATCCTGCGCGTGGCCATGGGTTTGTTCGTAGACCCCGAGCACAACCATGTCGGAAAAAGAATACGTATGCAGACTCTCGGCTGCATTGAACTCAGCGATGGCAGCTTCCGTGCGGCCTTCTTTAGTCAGAGCACGAGCCAGGCCGCCGTGCGCCATATAGTTCCGCTCGGTGACGCTCAGCGTATGTCTCCATAGGGTCTCACTGTCGTGCCAGTAAGCGATTTGACGTCGGCTGAGAACCCCTAGCGTGAACAGAATCAAAACCGCCGGCACGGCCAGCCACACAGCCGAAATCCTGCGCTCGCGCGCGATCTCTGCCACGCCCCAGATCACGCACACAAATAATCCAATGTAAGGCAGATAGGCATAACGATCGGCCATCGCCTGCTCGCCGACTGAGACAATGCCGATCACAGGCACCAGCGTCCCCACGAACCAGAGCCAGCCCGTCACCAGATAGCGATGTTCCCGCAAGAGAAACACAAGCACAGTAATCGAGAGCAAAACGGCAGTCGCGGCGATAATTCTCCAAACCGGAAGCGAATCGCCGGGATGCGGATACAGCACAGCCAGCCGCACCGGCCAAAATGCCTTGCCCAAATATCGCACGTAAGCGACCAGCGCATTCCCCCACCGCTCGGAAGCCGGCAAGGTCCGCACCGCGTGCCCCGCCCGTTGCGCCAGCAAAGTGAGAACGCCACTGCCCGTCGAAAGCAGCAACAACGGAATCTTTTCCAGGAAAAGAAAAGAGAACGACCGCGGAACGGCCGCACCAGAAACCGAAAGCTCGTGGGCAGGCTTCTCACTGAGAACTGAGAACTGAGAACTGAGAACTGAGTGCGGAACTCTCTTCAACGGCCAGTAATCCCACAACAACAAAACAAACGGCAGCGTGATGATCTCCGACTTCGCCATCAATCCCAGTGCGAACAGAGCCGCCACTACGGCGTAGCGTCTTACTCCCCCGCGGCGTACATACCACTGATAAGCATGCAGAGTCAGCAGAAAGAACAGCATGCTGAGGACGTTCTTCCGCTCCGCAGCCCACGCCACCGACTCCACGTTTACGGGATGCAGCGCAAACAGCCCCGCCACCATCACGGCCGGCCAGGTCAACCCCGTGGCACTCTCCAGCAGCAGAAACAATAAGACCGCACTCCACGCATGAAGAAGAACATTCACATAATGAGGACCCGCCGGATTTAGCTTGAAGAGTTGATAGTCCAGAGCATGCGACAGCCAGGTAAGCGGATGCCAGTTTGCGGCGTCATAGCTCGTGAACGCCCACTTCACCGTGCCCCACGTCAGCCCCGCGCGTACACGAGCGTTATCCAGAATGTAGATGTCGTCGTCGAGGTTTGTGAACCCGTTGTGGGCCACGGGATTGTAGACAGCCAGCGTCACCAGCGCCAACAGAAGACACAAAACTGTGCTTCGCATCTCCGCAGAAGCGAGCCGATGTACCGGTGGGCGGGAGATCGCTGTGGGCTCTACCGCGGGCGCTGTCGCGCTGAAAGACAAATTTCAATCCTCGCTTTACTCAAGATGGACCTAAATCAAGATCAATCTACTCAGCCTTAACTCCGGCCACCGCCAGCAGCTGCGTAGCCGACTGCTGTGCTTGAACCAGATCTCCGGAAATTCGCTGTGCATCCGCATAAGCTTTTTGTGCGTCCGGCAAGCGGCCCGCTCGACGCAAAGTGTATCCGAGCAAAAGATAGCCCACGTCGGTGGGCGCAACCTTCATGGCGTGAGAGAACTGCTCGGCCGCAAACTCGAAATCACCGTCCCGCTCGGCCAGCAAGCCGCTGTCCACTAGAGCGCTGGCGTTATTTGGATTCTCTCTGAGCCCGCCTGCGCAGTTCGCACGCGCGCGCTCGAAGTCCCCCGTCTGCATGTAAGCCGAAGCAAGCCGGCTCAGCACAATCGCCCGTGTCTTCGAATCTGGCGAAACCTTCAGGGCTCTGTCGTATTCCTCGATGGCCGCCTGCACCTGACCATGATTTCGTTTGTAGGCGGCGATCGCGACCCTGTCGAGGGCGGCATAGTTATGCAAACTCTCGGCAGCATCGAACTCGGCGATTGCCTCCTGGCTCTGATCCTTTTCAGCCAATGCCGAGCCCAGCGCCCAATGCGCAATGTAATTCCGGTCCGTCAGCGCGAGCGTATGCTTCCATAAAGTCACGCTGTCGCGCCAGGAACCAATCTGTCGAGAGGTCGACGTTCCGAACATCAGCAAAACCAAAACCGCTGGCACTCCGATCCACGCCGCCCGCATTCTTGTTCTCTGCGCCACTTCCGCGATTCCCCAAACCACGCATATGAATAGCCCAATGAAAGGCAGATAAGCGTAGCGGTCAGCCATCGCGGCCGCGCCCACCTGCACCAGCCCAATCACAGGGACGAGCGTGCCCAGAAACCACAGCCAGCCAACAATCAGATAACGGTGACTCCGCCAGTGCCATACCAACGCCGTCAACACCACCAACACCGCCGCGGAAGCGACTATCTCCCAGGTCGGAAGTAGTAGACCCGGATGCGGATAATACGCCGCCAGCCCCACCGGCCAAAATGCCTTCCCCATGTACCGCACATATGCCACGATTGCGTTCCCCAGTCGACCCGGGGTCGAGTCATGCACAGCGCCCCCCGCGCTCTGCGCCAGCATGGTCATCACAGCGCTGCCCAACGAAAGCAAGAACAGGGGCACCTTCTCAAGCACCAGAAAAGAGAACGACCGCGCGACCGGAGCGCCGGTCCCCGGCTCTAAGGCATGCGCCTTTCTGAGCACTGAGAACTGAGAACTGAGAACTGGCGCCACTGCCATTCGTTCCAGCGGCCAGTAATCCCACAGCAGCAATACGAACGGCAGCGTGATGATCTCCGACTTCGCCATCAATCCCAGCGCGAAAAGAGCGGCCACTACCGCGTACCTCTTAACTCCGCCTTTACGCACATACCATCCATAAGCATGCAGGATAAGCAGGAAGAACAACATGCTCAGCACGTTCTTCCGCTCCGAGGCCCACGCCACCGACTCGACATTTACGGGATGAAGCGCGAACAGGGCCGCCACCATCCAACTCGGCCAGGTTAAACCTGTAGCGCCTTCCAGCAGTAGAAACAGCAGGATCGCGCTCGCCCCATGCATCAGAACATTCACATAGTGATGGCCGACGGGGCTCAGCTTGAAAAGCTGGTAATCGAGAGCATGCGAGAGCCATGTGACTGGGTGCCAGTTGGCGGCGTCAAAACTCGTGAATGCCCACTTCACCGTCGCCCAGGTTAGCCCCTCCTGCACATGGACGTTGCCTGTGATGTAGACATCGTCGTCCATATTGGTGAAGCCGTTATGAACGATGGGATTGTAGAAAGCCAGTATCAGCAGCGCCAGCAAAAGACACAAAATCGTACTGCGCCTTTCGCGAGAAAGGAACAAATGCGCCGGTGAACGGAAAACCACGGCGGGCTCTGCTGTTGCTGTCAAAGTGGAAGACAATGATTCAAGCCTCGCCTTTCCTGAAGCGATTATATCTACGCGTATTTATGACGGACAGTGATAGTCACCTCGGCGAGGTTACTAATGATGTTGGCGGTTCGACCGGTGCAGTTTGAATTCGTTTTGAAAGGGCGTGGCTTCAGCCGCGCGTGACTGTCCTAAAATCAATAGCGGCTTCTGGCCGCCGGGGGCGGCGCCCTTTGCTGCCTAATCCATTCGCTGCAAGACCGGGAAGTTGACTCGTTCCAAGATTGTCCGGCGGAGATGTCTGTTCGTCCGCATGGAAGTTGCCGCGAACCGTCAGGTCCATGACAGATTTTGGCATAAAGCTAGTCCTCGCAGCGCGTTACAATGAATCTGTAGTTTGACCTTGCGATGAAAATAAAGACCTTGCTCTCCCCTGGGCCGGAACCAAGGTAACTGGCGGGTTTGGCCCGGCAAGTGCCATTATCTAGCTCGACTGCGTCATTACGATGAGCAGCATGAAATCAAGAAAAGTCCAAAAGCGAGGGAAAATAGAGATGCGGAAACAACAGAAGGGTTTCTCACTGATTGAGCTGCTGATCGTGGTTGCCATCATCCTGATCATTGCAGCTATCGCGATTCCTAACCTGATGCGCGCCCGTATGGCTGCCAACGATTCGTCTGCGGCTGCTTCCGAGCACACCATCATTGTCGGAGAAGTCGGCTATTACGGCGCTTATCCTACCCAAGGTTATGCCACGCTGGCCCAGTTGGGCGGCCCGTCGCCTTGCGTTCCGGGAACGGCCAACGGCTGCTTGATCGACAACAACCTGGCCACCAACGGCCCCGGCGGCAACGGTAAGAGCGGTTACGACTTCAAGGTCGTTGTCACGGCTCCTGGAGCTGCGGCACCCTCTACCTTCCTCACCACCGCAGCGCCAGTCGCCAACACGACCGGCACCAAGTCGTTCTGCGCGACTGATGACGGTGTTGTGCGCAACGGCGCGGCTGGCGTCACTACGGCCCCGGCTAGCTACGCGGCTTGCCAGCTTCTGAACCCGATGAACAACTAACACGGGTTGAAGAGGGTACTAAGCTAGAGGGCAGCGGATGCAAATCCGCTGCCCTTTTACTTTTTTCGTCCACGCATCACTACCCTCCTTCGTCGAACTCCGAAAAACGATCGAACCTGCGGAACAGTTTCAGTTCGTAGCCTCGTTGCCGATCCTGAATTCTCCTTCGATACACTGTGGTAACAGAAGATCTTCGCCGCGCGGATTTACAATTGCCGCAAACTCGATCTTTCGATCGTGGATACTTTGAGAGGTGTTGCAGGATGGCATGGGAAAAACTTACTCCTTCGCGGCGAAACTCGCTGGGCCCTCCGGTTAGCCTCTCCGTTGTGTGGGCAGCGCTCGTAATTGCAGCAGCGTTGCTAACCAATTTTGACGAGCCGTACGTGCCATTCGCCATTGCCGGTGGGTTCGCGTTCTTCCTGCGCAGCGCTCCCTCGCGTTGGGAGATCTACACGTGGCTGCTGATCTCGGCACTCTTCATCAAGGTCATCCATCTCCCGCACGTTCCATTTTGGGTGCTTCGCGGGGCCAGCGGTCTTGCGGCGCTGGGCTTCGGTGCGCTTTTACTGCTTGGGCTCCGCGCTTTGTGGTCTGAGCGGGAAGGCCGGGAAAACGCCCTGGCGCTGTTGACGCCCGCCGTAGTTCTCATCCTCTTCGTTCTTGCCTCCGCCAAGGTGCTGCGCTTGACCACCAGCCTGAGTCCCCAGACCGACGATGCCTGGCTGTACGCCTTCGACGGAAGCTTGGGGTTTCAGCCGAGTTTTTGGATGGGGAGGATCATGTACCCCAGCCTCATCCTGACTCGCGCCACCCTGCTGACCTACCTCTCGTTGCCCTTCGCCATGGCAGTTGTGTGCGCGTGGCATGTTCCCCTTCGAGCAAAGCGGGTGTCGTGGCACACACTGACTGTGCTGATGCTTGCCGGGGCCGCCGGATGGCTCTTGTACAACGTTGTGCCTGCCACCGGACCGCTCTACGCCTTCTCGCGAGACTTCCCATGGCACAGCCTCCCGTACAAGGATTTATCGACATTCGCGCTGCAAAAGATGCCGCTTCCGCTGGGCATCCCCCGCAATGGAATGCCCTCGCTGCATATGGGTTGGGTAGTGCTGCTCTGGTGGAACAGCAGAGGTCTTCCGCGCGCCCTGCGTGCCGTCCTGATTCTCTATCTCTTGCTCACCGTGATCGCCACTCTGGGAAGTGGACAGCACTACTTAGTCGACCTGGTGGTGAGCTTACCCTTCGCGCTGGCGGTGCAGGCGATAGCATCCCCTGACCTGCCTAACCGATCGTGGCGAATCGCCGGCATGGTTACCGGTCTCGGATTGACCATAGTCTGGCTTTTGCTCGTGCGCTTTGGCATATCTTGGGCGCTCCAGTCTCCGGTAATTCCCTGGAGTCTCATCCTGGCAACTGCGTCGACAAGTTTTTGGCTGGAGAGTTGGATGGCGGAGCCCAACTCGACTTTGGACACTCGCAGATCGGATCAAGCGATCGAACCGGAAATGGTCACTTCCGTAACCGGCCGAGGATAGAGGATAGTGGCGTTGGCCTTTCATGTGCAACAGTATCTCTATGTTTCCGGGGAGCCAGAAAGAGCGCCGTTCAAGTGCTGCGGGAGAAAGACAGGGCTCCATGTTGAAACAGCAGGGCTTTTCACTTATTGAGCTGTTGATCGTGGTGGGGATTATCCTGGTTATCGCCGCCATCGCCATCCCGAACTTAATGCGGTCGCGCATGGCGGCCAACGACTCATCCGCTGCAGCTTCTATGCATGCCATCAACGTCGCCGAAGCGGCTTATTTTGGCACCTACGCCACCTTCGGCTTCCCCGCGACGCTGGCTCCGTTGGGTGGCGCGCAGCCTTGCACTCCAGGCTCCGCAACGGCTTGCCTGATCGACCAATCCCTAGCCAGTGGCGGCCCCAAGAGCGGCTACAACTTCGCGGCCACTGGATCCCCCGGCCCAGGAAGCCCTATCAACAACCAGTTCTACGCCACTGCGACCCCCATCAGCGACCAGACCGGAACCCGCGCTTACTGTTCGGCTGAAGACCTGGTGATCCGCGTTCAGCCGGCCGGCAACGTCACTCTGGTCGGGAGCCATGCAGCCTGCCTGGCCCTCGCTCCTCTAGGCAACTGAGGCGCTCCATTAATCTTCCGGCCAGGGATGAAATTTCCGGGGACTGCCAGCCGCGTCTTTTACTTTCGTAATATCCCGCGCCTGCGCCGCTACTTTACGCGCAATCGGATTCGCATATACTTTTTCTTGTAAAACTACACAATTTCTCTAGCACCCGAATTCCTGTCATGCCTGCCATAGAGATTTTGGGATTGGAAAAAACCTACAGCATCGGCTTCTGGCGGAAGCGCCCGAAGTGCGCCCTGCGCCCCTTGCATCTCACGGTCGAGGACGGAGAGATTTTCGGCTTCCTCGGCCCCAACGGCGCCGGCAAAACCACTACCCTTAAACTGCTCATGGGCCTGGTGTTCCCAAGCGCTGGATCGGCTCGCATCCTCGGTCGCGATTGGACTGACCCTCAAGTCAAGGCGCAAATCGGCTTTCTTCCCGAGCAGTCCTATTTCTACGACTATCTGACGGCTCACGAACTGCTGGAATATTACGGACAGCTTTCCGGCGTCCCCGCCAAACAACGCAAGCATCGTGTCGGGCAAGTCCTCGATCAGGTTGGATTGCGCGACGTGCAGGGTGTGCAACTGCGTAAGTTTTCCAAAGGCATGCTGCAGCGCGTCGGAATCGGTCAGGCCATCCTGCACAATCCCAAACTCGTATTCTTCGACGAGCCCATGTCCGGCCTCGACCCCATGGGCCGGCGCGAAGTGCGCGATCTCATGTCCCAGCTCAAGCGCGAAGGTACGACCGTCTTCTTCTCCACCCACATTCTCTCCGACGCGGAAACGCTGTGCGACCGCGTTGCCGTCATACACAAGGGAGAACTTCGCGGCGTGGGCGCAGTCGAAGAATTGACCTCCAGCGTTCAGGGCAAAGTGGAAGTAATCTGGCACGCCACGCAGGTTCCGGCCTCGATCAAGGCGCTAAGTGTGGAGTGCCACGTCACGGGAGACCGGGTCCGCGCCATTATTGATGAGAACCAGCAGGACGCGATAATCGATGCCCTGCGCCGTGAACGCCTGCGTTTGATTGCAATCACTCCAGTACGGACTTCGCTGGAGGCTTACTTTGTCGAGAAGTTGCGCCGCGCCGAGACCACGGCTGGTTCTGCGTTATGAAGATGTGCGTTATGAAGAGGGCAGCATGAGAACGCGCATCGCCTACATTGCCTCCAACACTTTCCGCGAAGCCGTCCGCGACCGCGTGCTCTACAACCTGATCGCTTTCGCGCTGCTGCTCTCAGGAGCAGCCATCCTGGTAGGCCAGATTTCGATCGAGATCGAGAAGCTCGTCGTCATCAATCTTGGGCTCACCGCGGTTTCGCTATTTGGAATCGTCATTGCGATTTTTATCGGCATCGGCCTGGTCTCCAAAGAAATCGAAAAGCGAACCCTGTACACCGTGCTTTCCCGTCCCGTACGCCGCTGGGAGTTCATCGTCGGCAAGTTCTTCGGCTTGGCGGGAACGCTCATAGTGAATACGTTTTTCATGGCGATCGGCGTGTTCGGAGCGTTGTTCTATGTTTCTCACAAATTCGTGCGTGCCGACGCGCTGATTTTCGTCGCCCTGTACTTCATCGTTCTCGAGTTCGTGATCATCTGTTCGCTGACGTTGTTATTCTCGTCGTTTTCTTCGCCTCTGCTTTCCGCCGTCTTCGCCTTCTCGTTGTTCGTCATCGGAAGCTTTGCCGAAGACCTGCGCAACTTCGCCGGCATGGCGCACGGGTTCTCGCGCTGGCTGGCCACGGGAGCAGCCTATCTGGTGCCGAATTTTTCGGCGTTCAACGTGATCACTTCCATCGCGCATGAACAGCCGGTCGCCGGACAGCTCATTTTGCAGAACACTCTCTACGCCTTGTTCTACGCCACGATGGCCCTGAGCGGAGCCGTGCTGATCTTTGAGCGCCGCGATTTGAAGTGACAGGATCTGCCCGAAGACTTTGGATAGAGTTTCAGTACCTAGTACCCAGTACCGAGGAACAAAATTGTGTTGGAATGTAGTCACGATGACTAGGTACTAGGTACTGGGTACTCGGATTTAAGGCTAAGGACCAGAGATTCGAGATGAAGACTCGCCGGAAAACCACGATCGTCGCCAGCGCGTGCCTCATCCTTTCGCTGGCTGCGAGTTCGTATGTGCTTCATCGCACCGACCAGCTTAGCCCGCAAGCCGCACCCGACGAGGTCCTCTTCCTCAGTTCGCCAAAAGTGATCAGACGCACCGGTCTCGGTTATGACGGGCTGATGGCCTGCATTTACTGGACGCGCGCCGTGCAATACTTTGGCTACCGGCATCATTACTTCGCCACCAGCTACAACCTACTCGCCCCGCTGCTTGAAATTACCGCCCATCTGGATCCGCATCTCATGGTCGCTTATGAGTTCGGCACCAGCTATCTCGCGCCCCAACCACCGCACGGCGCCGGCGAGCCTGAGCAGGCAATTGAACTCGTGGAATACGGCATCCAGAACAACCCCGACAACTGGAGGCTCTACTACGATCTGGGCTTCGTCTATTACATGGAGCTTCACGACTACAAGAAAGCCGCGGAAACCTTCGAGCGCGGATCGCACATTCCGAACGCTCATCCTTTTCTGAAGGTAATGGCTGCGCAGATGGCGCAGCATGCCGGCGAGTATCAGACGGCTCAGATGCTGTGGTCGGCAACTTACCAGACCGCGCAGGACGCACAGATTAAAGCGAACGCGCTCGAACATCTGCGCGCGTTGCGCGTGGACGAAGATGTCCAGCATCTGCAGGAAGCCGTAACCCGCTTCGGAGAGCACACCGGACGCCTGCCCGCAAGCATGGCAGAACTGGTTGCCGCGGAGAAGTTGGCTGGAACTCCCGCCGATCCCGACGGCCATCCCTACAAATTGACGCCCGAAGGCCGGGTTGAGATTCGCGTGCCCGATGACTTCCCTTTCGCGACCAACGGGCTGCCTCCGGGATATAAGCCGGTGCCGAAATTCCACCAACTGCAGTAACAGTACCCAGTACCTAGTAGCTAGCCAAAATGCCTTTACTCCGAAACTAGGTACTGGGTACTGGGCACTCGCAACCTTTCGCTTATGATGGCGGAGAAATGGACACCGACCCCTCTGCTTCATCGCGAATCAGCCTGTTGCGTTCGGCGCGGCAATGGTGGAATGACATTGCCGGGCGCGAAGGCTCTCTTGCGGCAACCCGCCAACTTCTGAGCGCGCTGGGGGAGTTCGTTCGCGATTCCACACCGGAACGCCGTCGCCAACGTTACGGCGACGCCGAATATGATTGGGAGCATCGCGTCAACACCACCAGCGCGGCCGTAGGGTGGCGCGACCGGCTGCTCGGATTGTTCTACTCGCCGTATCAGCCAACCGAGTCGAATCTCTTTCACGAAATGCTCGATGCTCTGCATCAGCAGACTCATTGTGATTTTCACGCCTTCCTCTTCGTCGATCTCGGCTCCGGCAAAGGACGCACGCTGCTGATGGCGTCCGACTATCCCTTTCGCCGCATCGTTGGCGTAGAACTTCTGCCTGCATTGCATCAGGCCGCGCAGGACAATCTCAGCAAGTACCGAGGCGAATCGCAGAAGTGTTTCACGCTGGAATCGATCTGCGGGGATGCGACCCAATTCATCTTCCCCACCGAGCCAACCGTGCTCTATCTCTTCAACCCGTTTCCGGAAGCGGGGCTGAGGCGGATGATCGCCAATCTGGAGCAGAGTTTGCGGGCGCATCCACGGGCCGTGTATGTGCTCTACCACAATCCCCTGCTCGAAGATGTGTTTAGCGAGAGCGCTGCTCTTAGCAGGGTTGGCGGAACCCATCAGTATTCGATTTATGGGTCTGTTGATCCAGATCAAAAAAATCGTGGATCGAGTCTGCTACATTCTTGATTCAGAAGGACTTAGATCGTCCATGTCCTGCCTAAATCTGGCTAAAATATTGTTTCTAAATAACTTAGCCGTAAAATATTAAATCTTAATGACTTAGCGTGGGACAGGTGACAGATAGATGGATACGGTCTGCATTCGAATGTCAAAGAGCCGGTGCGAGGCAGCGAAAGCCGCCCCCACTATGCTAGCTAGAAATTGATAGGAGCGATGTGACAGATGACCCAGGAATCGCGGTGGAAATTGCCCCACGATGAAATTGCGTTGGGGAGACCAGCAACGCCGTTGCCGCGACTCTTCGAACTGAAAAGACGTCCGTCGATTTTCCCGAAAAAAAAATTCTTATCTCTTTAAATGGTGCCCGTGAGCCGCGGTTTGCGATTTGCGGATGTAAGCTCCATAGCCGTGGGCCTGTGGTGTAATGGCAGCACGGTTCCCTGCCAAGGTAACGGGTAAGGGTTCGAATCCCTTCAGGTCCACCTTCTTTCGGGAAGATTGTCTCTCAGGGACAAGTGGAGGGTTCGCTGGGCAGGGGTGCGGCCCTCCTTAAAGTAACTTGATTTCTTGTCGCGGCAGGACGACAATAGCGTTGTTACCTTGGCGGGGTACCGATTTTACCGGTTCTCGCGAACGGCCTCGGGATTTCCGGGGCCGTTTGCATTTCCGGACGGCGGCAGGGTCGGGCTCCCGACGAAGATCCTTACCTGTTCCGCGATACGATGCTGAAACTCATTCACTCCGATAACCTCGCATACAAATGACTCACGAAGGCTGCGTAAACATTAGGCTCCGAGCAGGTTGCGAATAGTGTCTGAGTCTCTTCGCAACATCCTTCCCTTTTTCGCAACATCTGGAAATGCATTCGCGCCCTTCACCTGTGCGCTGCTTGTTCCGTGTGGGCGCAGCGAACATGCGGCGAATGGATGACCTGTCCGGGCGGGAGTCCCCGCCTCAGAGGCTGAAGCCGGGTTCCTTCCTGGGCGGCTTTGCGGCACGACTGAACGTCGTGCCCTTCCCGGTCGTGACGAATGCGGGATTGGTGGTGCGGATTGAGTCGGGATCAAAATCAAAGTCGAAGTCAAAACCAACGTCAAAGGCAACGGACAGGAGTGTCCGTTCCACACGGTCCTATTTCACTACAGGCAAACAGCAGATTCCTCACCGGGCTATCGCCCGGTTCGGAATGACAAACGGTTGGGTGGTTTCTACGGATCAGATTAGTTCAGGAAATACTGGCGGTACAGCGTATCCCTCTGCGCAGGTCTGAAGCCCGCGTCGCGGATTATGCGGCGCAGCTCTTCTTCTGTCGTGCAGTTGGTCACGCCTGCGGCTCTTACTACGTTTTCTTCGAGCATTACCGAGCCTACGTCGTTGCCGCCGAAGCGGAGGCCCATCTGGCAGACTTTCAGGCCTTGCGTTACCCAGCTGGATTGCACGTTCAGAAAATTCGAGAGATACAGGCGCGAGATGGCGAGTGTCTTCAGATACTCCACGGCAGTGGCTTCGTCCCAGTGGCGACCACCTAGCGCGGTGTTTTGCGGCTGGAAGCTCCAGGGGATGAACGCGGTGAAGCCTCCGGTTTCTTCCTGCAGATCATAGAGTTGCTGGAAGTGGTTGACGCGGTTTTCGTAGTTCTCGCCGACGCCGAACATCATGGTCGCAGTGGTGCGCATGCCGATCTGGTGCGCGGTGCGGTGGACGTTGATCCAGTCGTTGGTCAGGCACTTGAGGCGGGCGATTTTGTAGCGCACTTCGTCGTCGAGAATTTCAGCGCCGCCGCCGGGGATGGAATCGAGTCCGGCATCGCGCAGGCGGAGAATCGTGTCGCGGATGCTGAGGCTGCTGTACTCGGCGATCGCAATAATCTCGGAAGCGGAATAACAATGAAGGTGAACTTGCGGAAAACGCTCTTTGATGCCGCGCAGCATCTTCTCGTGCCAGTCGATCTTGAGATCGGGATGCAGGCCGCCTTGCATCAGCACTCCGGTGCCTCCGAGTTCAACCGTCTCGCGGATCTTTTCGTAGATGGTGTCGAACTCCAGAATGTAGCCTTCCTTCGCCGCCGGTCCTTTCAGCGGGCGATAAAAGGCGCAGAAGGTGCAGTACTCGGTGCAGAAGTTGGTGTAATTAATGTTGCGGTCGATGATGTAGGTGACCGTGCCTTCAGGATGCAGCTTGCGGCGCACTGCATCGGCTTCCATACCGATGCCGATCAGGTCGTCGGACTCGAACATCTCGAGAGCTTGGGATTTGGTGAGGGACATGGTTCGGTCTAATTCTAATGGAGGATTGGGAGTTGGGCCAAATGCGGGGAAATGCCGGATGTCGATGTGGTTTAATTTCCAGTCAAGGTGGGAACGCACGCGAGATCCCTAGCTACACCTGAAAAGCGGCTCCGCTCGGGATGACGCTAGCTTCGAAACCTATTTTCTCTTCATCCTGAGGTATTGGATTAGCGACAGCACAGCGCCGATGACTGCCAACCCGATCAGGATTGCCACCGCGGGTTTGTAGTACAGGGAGAAGAAACGCAGGATGTGGCGGCCATAGTGGAATCCGAGCCAGGCCACGACGGAATAGCGAACGCCGCGGCCGACCACCAGGGCTGTCAGGAATTTTTTCGGCGAGTACTGCATTGCGCCCGCCGCCAACAAAAATGGGAGGAAAGGAAATGGAGGAGGCATGAGAGCAGGAATCGCGACGGAGCCGAATCCCCAGCGTGCAAAAGCCCTGGAGAACTGTGTAGCTCGTTTTTTTGAGAGTTTGCGCTCCATGGCCTCCTTGCCGCCCTTGCGCGCCAGGGCATAAGTAATGTAGCCGCCGATGACCGCGCCCAGGGTGGCCATGAAGGCATAGTAGGGCCAGGGTTCGTGATGTCGCGCAGCTAGCCAGATGGTGAGGACGTCCATGCTGCCGGTGAGCGGGATGACCGAGTTGTCAGCGAGGCCCAGCAGGACCAGCCCGGGACCGCCTATGCGGCGGAGTTGCCGCCAGATGGGAACTGTGAGCAGGGGATGTAAACGGAGAAGCATGCGGGTTTGGAAGAGTCTACAGTGCAGGCACTGCAGTGCGGCTAGCAATTGCTGCATTCACGAAGCGCAAGTCCGGCGCGGCGGGCAGCGCGCCGATCTCTGCCGCATAGCGATAGAAAAGGTGCAAGCCTTCGAGACACGGCGGATCGAGGTGGTAATAAATGTTTTCCGTTAGATAGGAGCGGACATCCGATACTTTGAGGCGCAGGCGAGGAGCCCATTCGCGGGCGATCTGGTCGAGGCTTGCGGGTTCAAGTCCGTGGTCGCGGGATTGCTGAAAAATCGTAGCCAGATCTGGCGCGTTCGTACTAGCGTCGCTTCGCGACGCGGACGGGCGAGGGCGCCCGTCCCCACATAACCTGTCCCCATTTACCGCATCTTCTTGTAGAGCTTGCTGGCGAACTGCCCAGAAGGCGAAGACGAAAGGTTTGCCGGTGTAGCGAATCCACTCTTCGGCGAGATCGAGTGTGAGATAGCGCGAGCGATCGATCTGCAGGGCCGGATCGCCAATCATTAATCCGGCATCGTGCTGGGCAAGCATTTTTTCGATATCCGGCGCCATCGAGGTAAACGTCCTGCCGGCGCCGAGCCATTTCTCGAACAGGATTTTTGTGAGCGCGACCGAGGTCATGGACGAAGTATCGAGAGCCACAGAGCGAATCTGATCGACGGGCACGCGGCTGACAAGAAGGATCGAGCGCACCGGCCGCCGCGAGGCGATGGCGACGCCGGGCAAGATTGCGAGATCGGAAATTTGGGCGTAAGCCGCGGCTGGAATGATGCCGATGTCAGCGATTCCGGCTTCCAGCGCACGAGCGCAAGCCGACGGCAAGGTGTAGGAAATGTCGAACTCATGCCCGGCCTCGCCGTGTTCGAAATCCCACATCAGGGGAGCGGTGTTGAGGTAGGAAATCGCCGAGATGCGTAGACGCTTCATTCCTGTTTTGATTCTAGCAGACACGTTTTTAACAGGCTTTTGTGACGGCTGCCCTTGACACTGCTTTCCGTGAGTGGCTACAGTCCGCCCAGTCTCTGTCCGGCGGTCCCAGCAAAGATTGGAGCTTGCCCCGTGTCTAACGCCGTTGCCGTATCCCTATCCGCAACTCATATTCTGGAGTGGCTTGCCATCTCGCTGACGCCCGGCCTTGGGCCGACCAAGGCAAGGAAGTTGGTCGAGCATTTCGGCGGCGCCGAAGCGGTGTTTCACGCGTCGCTCACGGAACTGGAAAGCACAGGCATTCAGGCGGTTTCGGCGCAATCGATCGCCACAGGGAAGTCGGCAGAATTGGCGCGGGAGGAGATTGCACGGGCTGCCGTCGCTGGAGTGACGGTGATTTCACTCGAAGATCCCTGTTATCCGCCACGGCTGAAGGAAATTTACGATCCCCCGTTGGTGCTTTATGTTCGCGGCAGTCCCGAGGTGTTGACCCAACCCGGCATCGCCGTGGTGGGCACACGCCATCCCACGCCGTACAGCTCGGGCATGCGGAGCGGCTGGCGTGCGACTTGGCGGCGCAGGGGCTGGTGATTATCAGCGGTATGGCGCGCGGCGTCGATACTGCGAGTCATCGCGGGGCGATCGCGGCCAAAGGCAAGACGGTCGCGGTGTTTGGCACGGGCGTGGATGTGATTTATCCCAAGGAAAATTCGCGGCTGTCGGAGCAGATTCTCGCGCTGGGCGGCGCTCTCATCTCAGAATTTCGTATGGGAACGTTTGCGGCGCCGCAGAATTTTCCCATCCGTAACCGAATTCTGAGCGGCATGTCGGTCGGGGTGCTAGTTGTGGAAGCTGCTGAGTATTCTGGAACACGCATCACGGCGCGCTGCGCTCTGGAGCAAAACCGCGACGTTTTCGCCGTGCCGGGAAACGTAACGAACAAGAATTCATGGGGCCCTAACACGCTGATCAAGCAAGGCGCAAAGCTGGTTGCCACCTGGGAAGACGTGTGGGAAGATCTGCCTGCGGAAGTGAAACTCACGCTTACGCCACGGACCTCGCCTGAATCCGGGGCCGCCTCGTCCGCATCTCTATTCCCGGACGAAGGGCTTCCTCCGCATGAGAAGCGGATCTTGAGGTTGTTGAAAGCGGACGAAGGTATGCAAATCGACGAAATAGTTGAGAAGCTCGAGAATGAGTTATCTTCATCTGAGATTTTTGCAGCGCTGTTTGAGCTGGAACTTAGTGGCAAGGTTCGACAGATGCCGGGAAAGAATTTCGTGAAAAGTTTCTAGCTGTCAGGTATCACTCTCAGCTTATGGCGGAGGCGGCAGTGCAGAGTTTTAGAAATCTGAAGGTCTGGGAAAGGGCTCACGTTTTGACGCTTGACGTATACCAATCGATCAAGTCGTTTCCCAGGGAAGAAATGTACGGACTGACCAGCCAGATGCGGAGAGCGTCGGCATCCATCGGTGCCAACATTGCGGAGGGGTCTTGTCGAAGAGGAGAGACATAGACTTTGCGCGGTTTCTCTAGATGGCTGCGGGTTCGGCCAGCGAGTTGGAGTATCATCTGCTCCTCGCCAAAGATCTCAAGCTGCTGCAAACGCCGGATTACCAGCGCCTTTCGGGGCAAGCCGTAGAGGTGAAACGAATGCTCGCATCTCTCATGCGAAAGCTGAGAGCTGATAGCTGATGGCTGATAGCTTTCACCCGTAACTTGTTGCTTTTGTCCCATTCGTGCTAGGTTCAAAGCGAAAACTTAAAGAACTGAGGTTCCGTTGACCAAGAGTTTAGTCATTGTCGAATCGCCGGCGAAGGCGAAGACCATCCAGAAATATCTGGGAAAGGGATTTACTGTCGAGGCCTCGCTCGGCCACGTGAAAGATCTGCCCAAGAGCACTTTGGGAGTGGACACGGGTAACGACTTCGAGACCGATTACGTCGTCATCCCCGGCAAAGAAAAGGTTCTGGCCAAGCTGAAGAAACTAGCGGGGCCGATGGATGCGATCTATCTGGCGCCTGACCCGGACCGTGAAGGCGAGGCGATTGCGGCGCATCTTGCGTTTGAACTCGGCGGCAACGGCCACGGGAAGAAAGCAAAAAAGAAGAAGAAAGAAGATGCGGACGCAGCGCCCCGCATTCAGCGCGTTACCTTCAATGAAATTACGAAGCGCGCGGTGCAGGCGGCATTCGAACATCCCCGCGCCATCGACCAGAATTTGGTCGACGCGCAGCAGGCGCGGCGTGTGCTCGACCGGTTGGTCGGCTACCAGGTTTCGCCGCTGCTATGGGATAAGGTTCGCCGCGGACTTTCTGCGGGACGCGTGCAAACCGTTGCGCTGCGGTTGATCGTGGAGCGTGAACGTGAAATCAAAGCGTTCGAGAAAAAAGAATATTGGACCATCGACGCACACCTCGCAGCCAGCAAGCCTCCAGCATTCGACGCCCGTTTTGTGGGCAAGGGCGAAGAAAAGGTTGAGGTCACGAACGGCGAGGATGCGGAAAAGATCCGCGCGGCTCTGGAACAAGCCGACTGGCTGGTGCGGTCGGTCGATAAGAAAGAACGCCGCCGTAACGCTGCGCCTCCCTTCACTACGAGCAAGTTGCAGCAGGATTCCTCGCGCAAATTGCGCTTCAGCGTGAAGCGGACGATGATGATCGCGCAACGCTTGTACGAAGGCGTGGAACTGGGCGAAGAAGGTCTGGTTGGCCTGATCACCTACATGCGTACGGATTCGACCAGGGTCGCGCCCGAGGCGATTCAGGAAGTGCGCGAATACGTTGGGAAGGAATATGGCGCGGCTTACCTGCCTGAGACGCCGAACACATATAAAGAGAAGAAGGAAGCGCAAGCGGCGCACGAAGCGATCCGGCCAACTTCGGCGATGCGCCATCCCGACCAGGTGAAGCAGCATCTGAAGGAAGACGAATTCAAGGTTTACAAGCTGATCTGGCAACGTTTTGTGGCCTCGCAGATCATGCCGGCCGTGTTTGACCAGACGACCGTCGACATCGACGCCAAGAGCAAGAGCGAGACCTTCTGGTTCCGCGTTACCGGATCGGTGATGAAGTTCGACGGCTTTCTTCGAGTTTACGAAGAGTCGAAAGAAGGCAAGGACGAAGAGGACGAAGAACTCAAGCACAAGCTGCCCGCGCTGGAAGCGGGTCAGAAGCTCACGCTCAAGGAATTGAAGCCCGAGCAGCATTTCACCGAACCGCCTCCGCGTTACAACGAAGCGTCGCTGGTGAAGGAACTCGAAGAACGCGGTATTGGCCGGCCCTCAACGTACTCGGCGATTTTGTCGACGATTCAGGAACGCCAGTACGTGCAGAAGCTGGGCGGCAAGTTTACGCCGACGGAGATTGGACTGGTGGTTACGGACCTGCTTGTCGAAAATTTCCGTGACATTTTCGATATTGCCTACACCGCCGGCCTGGAAGAAAAGCTCGACGAGATCGAAGAGGGCAAGGAGAAGTGGACGGACACGCTCGCCGACTTCTACAAGAAGTTTACGAAGGATCTCAAATATGCCGAAAAGCATATGGAGAACATCAAGCGGATGGAAAAGCCCACAGACGAGAAGTGCGAGAACTGTGGGGCGCCGCTGGTGATCAAGTGGGGCAAGCATGGATCGTTTTACGCGTGCAGCACCTACGATAAAGAAGATCCGAACACGTGCAAGTTTACGAAAGAAAATCCGATCAACCTGCCGGACCTCGATTCGGCCGACGTGCAGGAGACCACGCAGGAAGAATATTGCGAAAACTGCGGCCGGGTGATGGTGCTGAAGCGCGGGCGCTTTGGGCAGTTCATGGCTTGCACGGGATATCCCGATTGCAAGACTACGCGGCGGCTGGATCAAGGCAAAAAGGTTCCGGACATTCCGATCGACGAACTGTGCCCGAAGTGCGGCCGGAACATGATGATCCGGCACGGGCGCTTCGGGGAGTTCACGGCGTGCAGCGGATATCCTGAATGCAAGTACGTGAAGCAGAACTACATCGGCGTAAAGTGTCCGGAGTGCAAAGACGGCGATCTGGTGGAAAAGCGCGCCCGCAAGGGGAACACGTTCTACGGGTGCGGGAATTATCCGAAGTGCAAGTTCACTTCGGCGCACAAGCCGATTGCCGAAAAATGCCCGAGTTGCGGCGGCGAGTATCTGGTCGAGAAATTCCTGAAAGCCGGACCGGTGATCGCGTGCCCGAACAAAGAATGTGACTACGAGCGTCCTGCGCCGGAGCTGGCGGCGACGACAACCGCATAGTCCGGCGGGAACATCAACATTTTGTTGATGCTTTGCTGCGACCAAAGCGTCTAACACAACCGGTGTGATCCAAATAAACGGAGGAAGCTATGGCTAAGAAACCGACTGCTGCCGATGCTCAACTGATTCTCCAACTCTACGATCTGCGCCGCGAGGCCGAAATGCGCAAGGCGCGTAGCTGGTGGCTCGGCGAATTCTGGCCGCAGAGCGCCGATGATGTCGTGAAGGTTGCATGGGCCATGGGCACGCAGGAAAACAATTGGCTGCGCCAGGTGGGCGGATACTGGAGCATGGCCGCGTCGTTTGTGCTGCACGGGGCGCTGAATGAGGAGTTGTTCATCCAGCCTGCCGTGAGTGGGGAAATGGTCTTTCTATTTGCCAAGGTTCAGCCCTTCGTGAAAGAACTGCGCGAAAAGATGGGTGATCCGCAATTGTTCGCGAACATCGAAAAAGTCATCACCGGTTCAAAGTTCGGCCGCGAGCGGCTTAAGTTGACGCTAAAGCGCGTGGAAACGATGCGCGAGAAGAGAGCTTTGGCGAAAGCCGGCTAGCCAGGCCGGGTTGCGGCGTTGGCTAGGTGCGCTGCCCCGCGATCCACCTGGCGCTGGCGATCCCGGGTCGAGCTACGCTCGACGGACAGCCGAGGGCGGCTGTCCGCACATCTATGTCACGGCACGCTGACGCGGTGTTATGGGTACTGTCTGAAAACGCACTTTTCAGACACTACCGTGTTATGAGCTACCCTCGGTCCACTGTCGAATCATCTGTTATCCTAAACGGCTGTGCGGATGATCTGGTGGTTCCTGATCCTGGGTTGCAGTATGGTGGTCGTGGTGTGCGTGGCAATCGCATTGTATATGCGTTTGCGGCGGCACTGGCAGGCCGCGCACGCCGCTCGGGAAGGAAGTTTCAGCGCAGTGGAGCGCGAGCGTCAGTCGGGCGACATTGAGCACTGAGACTCCGCGTCGAAGATTTGGAGACTCTTCCATGTCAAAAGTAGCAATTCAAACGATAGGCAACCAGGAACGCGTTTTCGAGGCCGCGCGACAGGTCGCCCTTGTCGTTGGCGCCAGCTTGCTCGTGGCATTGTGCGCCCGCATCACGATTCCCTTGCCGTTTACACCCGTGCCGCTGACGGTTCAGAACTTCGGAGTGCTGTTGGTTGGGCTACTGCTCGGCAGCAGGCGCGGATTTGCGGCGCTCGCGTTGTATCTGGCTGAGGGAGCAATGGGTATGCCGGTATTCAGTCCGGTGGGTCCAGCGGGAATCGCGCACCTGCTCGGCCCCACTGGCGGATTTCTGCTGGCGTACCCTCTGGTTGCCTGGCTGGCGGGTTATGTCACGGAGAGTGGACGCAAAACGTTCGCTCGCGCTGCGCTGGGCGGCCTTCTCGGCGAAGTTGTGCTTTTCGCTGGAGGCCTGACCTGGCTTGCAGTTCTGACGCATTCGGTAGCGCAAGCGTTGCGCTGGGGCCTTTACTGGTTCCTGTTTGCCGAAGTGATTAAGGTGATGATGGCTGCCGGAATTGCGGCGCGGTGGCGGCGCCGTTCCGGACTACAGCAGTAACTAGCATCAGCAGCAGGTGGTTTGGAGTTCATACGATGACGGTAATTTCGGAGCTAGAGGCGAAAGGTGCTGGCGGCAATCCGGTTTCCCAGCTGCGCGAGATCAGCATCGCTCACAGTCCGGATTCCGACGATGCCTTCATGTTTTATGGCCTGGCCACCAGCAAGGTTCGCGTCCCGGGGCTACGCTTCACTCACACGCTCTGCGATATCGAGACCCTGAACCAGAAGGCGCGCGAGGCCGTCTATGATGTGACCGCGATTTCGTTTCATGCCTATCCTTACATTCAGGATTTGTACACTCTGATGTCGTGTGGAGGCAGCGTGGGCGAGGGCTATGGCCCGATGATCGTTTCCCCACGCGCGTTCACGCAGGTTGAAATCAAGGATAAACGCATCGCCGTTCCGGGAACGCTCACTACTGCGTATCTCGCGCTGCAGCTTTTTGCTCCCGGGGTGGAGACGGAAGTCGTGCCGTTCGACCAGATCATTCCGCAGGTGCTTGAGGGTAAGTATGAAGCTGGACTCATTATCCACGAAGGCCAGTTGACCTATGACAAGGCCGGTCTGCACCGCATCGTCGACCTTGGAAGATGGTGGCAGAAGATGACCGGACTGCCTCTGCCGCTCGGAGGCAATGCCATCCGCCGAGCGCTGGGGCCGGAACTGATCACCGCGGTCAACGGCGCGCTGCGCGACAGCATTCAGTATGCGCTCGAGCATCGCGAGGAAGCTTTATCTTATGCGATGCAGTTCGCCCGCGATCTTGATTCGTCGACGGCTGACCGATTCGTCGGCATGTACGTGAACGAGCGCACGCTCGACTATGGTCCTGACGGACGCGAGGCTGTGGTCCGTCTGCTGGACATGGGGCACAAGGCGGGGATCATCGGGCCTGAGGCGCGAGTAGATTGGGTTTCGAAAGCTTCCAGCTACTAGCTTTTAGCTGTTAGCTCTTCGCTGGGTGTAACACTCTCTGCCTTTCTTTCCCGAAGATGCCGACCGTCTTGATGCGAGACAGAATTCCAAGAAACCTTTGGTTCGCTAGAAGCTAGCAGCCAGGAGCTAGAAGCTTGCCTGCACAAACACTTCTCATCGACGCGGACGATACGCTCTGGGAGAACAATGTCTATTTTGAGCGCGCCATCGCGAAGTTCATTTCGTTTCTCAATCACCACGAGTTTTCTCCCGAGCAGGTGCGGGAGGTGCTCAACGATGTGGAGCGCGAGTGCATTGTGAAGCATGGCTACGGCTTACATAGCTTCTCTCACGCCCTGGTAGACACGTTTGAGCGGCTTAGCGTGCAGCCGGTCACATCTGAGCTGCACGCCCACATCACCAGTTTTGCCCACACGGTTGCCGACCATCCAGTCGAGCTCTTGCCGGAGGTTCCTCAGACCCTGTGTTACCTGTCTACCCGGCATCGCCTCATTCTTGTGACCAAGGGCGCGGTGCCGGAGCAATCTGGAAAAATCGAGCGCTCCGGGCTGAAACAATATTTTGCGGCCACCGAAATCGTGGCTGAAAAAAATCCCGATGCGTATCACGCTCTCGTCGAAAAGCATTCGCTGGCGCGTGAATCTACATGGATGATCGGCAACAGCCCCCGGTCCGATGTCAATCCGGCGCTGGCTGCGGGGCTGAATGCGGTTTTCGTACCTCACGGCGATACGTGGATCCTAGAGCATGAGGAAGTGAATGCGGCTCCTCCCGCACGAAGGTTGCTGATTGTGGGGCGGTTCGCGGAACTGCGGGAGCACTTCTAGCAGAGGGTGACGCTGCCGAAGGAAGTCAAAGTCTAAAGGGTGTGGCGTTCGTGGAATCCCATCCCTTCGGCAAACTCAGGGCAGGCTCTTGCGCAAAAAGCGCACAAGGATGGGGCAACCATCTGTGATCACGCTCGAAGCCGAGACGCCAGCACCAAACTAACCAACAATGTGGCCTCGCAGGGCGTTGTTCCCGCATGCTACGCTCATTCTGCTCGGCATTCCGCACCACTTACCGTGGCCGTGGAGACCAACAATTTTCGCAGGCTGTTGCGCACCGTGGAAGCTCTCTCCGAATTGGGGCCGGAGCTTACGGCGGAGCGCGACTTCACCGAGACTTCGCGCCGGATGCTCGCCGCAGTCATGGAAGCGGCCGGGGCGTGCGAAGGCGCGCTTTTTGTTTTCAACGAGAAGCCCACCATGCTGACCTCCGTGGCGGCAAATGGCTTCGCCATGCTGCCCGAGCCGGCTTTCATTCCTCTTCTACCCAAGCACGCTCATGCTCTCACCGCAGCGCGCGGACCCATCGTGCTGAACGCGTCCACGTATTCGATCTTCCTGAGTTCCAACGGGAACGTGGCGCCGGAACTTTTCAAATGCCTGGCTCCGCTCAAAGCGTCCGGAAAACTGGCGGGCGTTGTGGCCCTGGGCCGGCGGCCGGGCGATGCGCGGTATGAAGACGCTGAACTCGCCGCCATGGATTTGCTGTGCAGCTACATTGGGCTGGCAGTGCAGAACCATGCTCTGACGCAAACACTGACCCAGCGCGTGACCGAGAATTTGCGTTTGATGGCCTCCTTGCACGGTTTCTATGACACCGCGCTCGAAGCCTTTGCGACCGCGATTGACGTGAAGCACGTAAACATTCATGGCCACTCTCTGCGCGTAGGACGCTACGCGGCCGCGATTGGCGAAGCGATGGGGGTCGAGGCAGGCGAAGTGGCCGCCCTGCGCAGCGCCGGATATTTGCATGACATCGGCAAGGTTGCGGTCGACCGTCGTCTGTTCAGCAAACCGGGAGCGCTGAATCCCGAAGAGTTTCGCGAAATGGCGGACCACACCGTGGTCGGCCATCAGATTGTGAGCAGTGTCGAATTTCCCTGGCCGAAGATTCACGAAGCGGTGCGATGGCATCACGAGCGCAGCGACGGCTCCGGCTATCCCGACGCCCTTGGAGGCGACGATCTGCCCATGCCGGTGCGAATCATGGCGCTGGCCGACACTTTCGACGCCATGACCAGCGTGCGTCCCTATCGTGAATCGCTTTCCCTGGGAAGCGCGCTGAGCGATGTGGTCCGCATGTCTCCGCAAAAATACGATCCCAACGTAGTGCACGCCTTACTAATCCAGGTGCGGCGCGATGCCGTGGGCAGCAATCGAACTCCGCTGCTGGCCGACCACATGGCGGTAAACATAGCCCCCGCTGACGTCGATCAGTTGGCCGCCACTTTGCAGCATAAAGTGTCGCGCGGCAAGATGTATCTGACTTAGCCCAGCTTCTAGCCTCTAGCTTCTGGCTCCCGAGGGTAGAACATACATCGCCTTTGGTAACCGCGGGCAGCAACCTTTTCCTTCGATCCGGGTTGATAATGAGGAGAGCTTGTCGCCTTTCCCGACTGGGAGTCCACATGCATTTTGGCCGCGCGAAGTTCGCCATTTGCCTGCTCTGTTTCAGCCTGGCATGTACGGTTCCGCAAGTGCTGGCCGGAAAGAAAGACAAGGACAAGGCGGCAACCGGCCCTGACAGTGGCGAACAGCGGCGCGCCCTGCACGCGCTCAATCGTCTGACTTTCGGCCCGCGTCCGGGCGATGTGCAGCAAGTCTTGGCCATGGGCGTCGACCGATGGATCGACCTGCAACTGCATCCCGGAAAGATTGACGACAGGGCCCTCGAAGTGCGCCTGGAGCCGCTCCGCACCCTGCGCATGAGCACCAGGGAAATTGCGGAAGACTTCCCCGATCCACAAGAGATTAACCAAGTGATGAACGGCAAGCGGCCTATGCCGTCCGACCCGGCGCGGCGCGCGATTTACCAGGTACAGATCGCCCGCCTTGAAGAGCGAAGAGCTCGAAAGGAAGAAGATGCTGGCAAGAACCTGGCCGCCGCGGCGACGCCGGAAAGTGCCGCCAGCACTCCGGTTGAAGGATCGCCGACAGCGGCGTCAGACAGCGCCAGGGCAACAGATAGTCCTGCAACAAACAACGCAATGAACGACATAATGAACTCCGGTGGCGGCAATGACGCTACCATGGCGGCCGACGCGCCCTCGAAGCTCACGCCCGAGGAAAAGGAACAGGGGCACGTTCGCGAGGAGCAACTCCACGCCGACCTGGAAATTCATCAACTGCCAAGCCTTCCGCCGGACGAACGTTTCAAGAACATTCTCGGCATGTCGACCGAGGCGCAGGTTGCCGTTGCCGATTCTTTGCGGGGAGGAAAATCGCCGGATATCCTCGAAGGCCTCGCTCCTAAGCAGAAGGAAACTCTGCTCGCCATGAACTATCCGCCAGGTGTGGTCTCGAACGAACTGGCGCAAGCGAAACTTCTGCGCGCCGTCTATAGCGAGCGCCAGTTTGAAGAGGTGATGACCGACTTCTGGTTTAACCACTTCAACGTGTTTGTGGACAAAGGACTCGACCGTCTTATGCTGACCAGTTACGAGCGCGATGTGATCCGTCCACACGCGCTCGGCAAATTTGAGGACTTGCTAGTGGCCACTGCGAGAAGCCCGGCTATGTTGTTTTACCTGGACAACTGGTTGTCGGTGGGACCGGATTCCCCCAAAGCTTTGGGACCGGCGCATCCAGGGCGGTATCCACCCCAGCGGCCGGGCAAGCGCACGAGCGGGCTCAATGAGAATTACGGCCGCGAGTTGCTCGAACTGCACACGTTGAGTGTGAATGGCGGCTACTCGCAGCGCGATGTCACTGAGGTTGCCAAAGTCTTTACGGGATGGACCATCGAGAACCCGGCCCAGGGAGGCGGCTTCAAGTTCGATCCGCGCATGCACGAACCCGGGCCCAAGTTCGTGCTTGGCCGCCGCATCAAGCCCAAGGGCGAAGGCGAGGGCATGGAAGTGCTGCACCGGCTGGCCACGAGTCCGCAGACGGCGCACTTCATTTCTTTGAAGCTCGCGGAACGTTTTGTTTCGGACGATCCACCTTCAGCTTTGGTCGATCGGATGGCAAGAACGTTCTTGAAGAAGAAGGGCGACATTCGCGAGGTGCTCAACATGTTGTTTCATTCTTCCGAATTTTGGGACGAGCGGACGTATCGCGCGAAAGTGAAAACACCTCTGGAATTCGTGGCCTCCGCAATGCGAGCCACTGGCGCCGAGATTGACGATGCGCAACCTCTGGTCGGGCAATTGAACCGCATGGGCATGCCGCTTTACGGGGCACAGCCGCCCACGGGCTACTCCATGAAAGCGGAAACATGGATCAGTTCTTCCGCGCTGCTTAACCGCATGAATTTTGCGTTAGCATTGACCAGCGGGAAGATTAACGGAGTAAAAGTAGATACGGCCCAACTGGCGGGAAGCGTTCGCCAGCCGCCGGATGCGACCGCGACGCTCTCCACGCTGGAAGCGAGCCTGATCGCGGGCGGCGTATCGCAGCAGACGCACGACTCGATCACAACGCAGATCGAAGCGGCAACAAAGAACCGCGCGCAACAGAAGCCAGACAATAAGCGCAAGCCCGCGGATGTGGCGCGTTCTCCAGATGTGAACACGATCGCCGGTTTGCTGCTGGGCTCGCCGGAATTTCAGAGGAGATAGCTGCTAGCTTCTGGCTAAAAGCGACGCCGCGGGAAAGACGAAGAGAAGTAGCTTGGAGCTAGCAGTCAGGAGCTGTTTTTATGTCTATCACTCGTCGCGTCTTTCTTCGCAACGGCGCACTCGCCGTCGTCGGTACGGCGGCGGTGCCAAGCTTTCTCGCTCGTGCCGCCATGGGCGCGGCTGAACCGGAGACGCGCACCAAGCGCCTGGTCGTCATCTTCCAGCGCGGAGCCGCCGACGGCTTGAACATCGTTATTCCCCACGCCGAGCCGCAGTACTACGCCATGCGGCCGAGCATCAACATTCCGCGCAAGGCCGTGCTCGATCTCGACGGATTCTTCGGCTTGCATCCTTCGCTCGCGTCGTTTCGGCCGCTCTGGCAGCAGCGACAACTGGCGATCGTGCATGCCGCCGGATCGCCCGACCCCAGCCGCTCTCACTTCGACGCCCAGGACTTTATGGAGGCCGGTACTCCGGGAGTGAAGTCCACGGAAGATGGATGGCTCAACCGCTGTTTGCACAACCTGCCGCATTCTTCATTGGCTTCCTTGCCGAAATCACCGTTCCAGGCAATCGCCATGGGACCGTCGATCCCACGCATCTTGAGCGGACTTGAGCCGGCAATCGCGATGAACAACATCAACGACTTCTCAGTCGGTGGACGCGGACCGAAACCGTCGCCGGTCGCGAACGCATTCGAGGCCATGTATAACCACTCAGCTGACACTGTCCTCCACGGCACCGGCGAAGAAACATTTGACGCGGTCAAGATGCTGAAAGCGGCCGACCCGTCGAAGTACACGCCCGCGTCCGGCGCCGATTATCCCAAAGGACGCTTTGGCGACAGCCTGCGCCAGCTTGCTCAACTCATCAAAGCAAACCTGGGCGTGCAGGTGGCGTTTGCCGACATCGGCGGATGGGACCATCACGTGAACGAAGGCGCAACCGAAGGCCAGATCGCCAACGTGCTGCGCGACTTCTCGCAGTCGATCGCGGCCTTCTGGACCGATCTTGGAGATCTCGGGGAAGATACGGTGGTCGTAACCATGTCGGAATTCGGCCGCACCGCGCGCGAAAACGGCAACCGCGGCACCGACCACGGCCACGCCAATGTGATGTTCGTGCTCGGCGGCCCGGTGAAAGGCGGCAAGGTTTATGGACGCTGGCCCGGCCTCTATCAGTCACTACTCTACGAGGGACGGGATCTGGCCTTGACCACCGACTTTCGGCAGGTCATAGGCGAAGCTGTTGCGCGACATATGGAGAATACGAATCTGAATGAAGTGTTTCCGGGATATGAGAATTCGCCGGGGAAGTTCTTGAAGCTTCTGGGATAGTGGCGCTGACCGGGGGCGCTCAGACTTCAACCAGCACGTCGCCGTTTTCAATCTTCAGCGGATAGACGGCCACCTTCGCGCTGGGATTCTGCTCAGCGGCACCCGTCTTTGGATCCCACGCCCAGCCATGCCAGGGGCAGACTACCTTTCCGCCTTCGATCATTCCCTGCCCCAGCGGGCCGCCGCGATGGAGGCAGACATTGTCTATCGCACTGAACGAGCCGTTCACGTTGGCTACGCAGATGGTCTTGTCGCCGCAGGGGAATTCTTTGGCTTCGTCGGCGGGTGGGAGTTCGGATTGGGTGGTGATCTTCGTTAAGGTCGGCATCTAGCTTTTCGTCTTACCGGAAGAACTGCCTCGCTTCGCTCGGCGGACAGCCGAGGCGGCTGTCCCCACATGATTCTTCCGGCTTCCCCACATTGACCTTGCTGACGGCTGATAGCTATTTCGGCTGCAGCGTTTGCGCGATCATTACCTGCCGCTTGAAGTTTTCCAGCATGTTCGGATCGAGACGCACTTCGGTGGGCCGCTTCGCCAGCGTCATGGTATCGATTTTGTCTTGCAGTTTGAGCAGCGCGTAGAAAAGATTTTCAGGACGCGGCGGGCAGCCGGTGACGTAGACATCTGTGGGCACGATTTTGTCGACGCCCTGCAACACGGCATAAGTGTTGAACGGCCCGCCCACCGACGAGCAGGCGCCCATCGAGATCACCCACTTCGGGTCGGGCATTTGATCATAGATGCGCTTCACCACCGGCGCCATCTTCAAGGTCACGGTGCCGGCAACGATCATCAGATCGCTCTGCCGCGGACTGGGACGGAAGACTTCCGAACCGAAGCGCGCAATGTCGAAGCGCGCGGTCGATGACGCGATCATTTCGATCGCGCAGCACGCCAGGCCGAACGTCATCGGCCACACCGCGGACTTCCGCGCCCAGTTGAAGACGTAGTCCACTGTGCTGATCATGAAATTCTTTTCGAACTTGTTTTGCAGCCAACCCATGAGGTGACCCCAGTCCCAAGAGTGATCAGCGCAATTATACAGTTCAAGCACCGGAAGCGGGGCGGAAACCCGCAGTGAGTTTGCTCCTGCGTCTCGACTCAGCTACAAATAGACATTCATGGATTCACGACCCGTCGCGCCCACCGATCGCGACCGAACGCACTCTCCGCTCGCCAATACGTGGGCTCATATCCGCACATCGCAATTCTGGATGGTGACCATCGCCCTTTTCCTGCGCGTGGGATGGATCCTCGTCGGCCACACCTACAAGTTCAAGAGCACGGACAACAACTTCGGCTTCGGCTGGGAAATGGGACGCATCGGCGCGGCTATCGCCTCGGGACACGGCTTCAGCAACGCCTTTGGCGCTCCAACGGGGCCCACCGCATGGGAACCGCCGCTTTATCCCTACTTAACGGCCGGCGTGTTTCACATCTTTGGTATTTATTCGAGGACGTCGGCGTTCGTGCTGCTCTCTATCAATAGCTTTTTCTCGGCGCTGACTTGCATCCCGATTTTTCTGATTGCGCGGCGAATTTTTTCCGAGAAGGTTGCAGTCGGCTCGGCCTGGACCTGGGCGCTGCTGCCTTATGCGATGTCCTGGTGCACACGCTGGGTCTGGGAGACCAGTCTATCGGCGCTACTGGTAGCCGTGATTTTCTGGCTGGCGCTCACCATGGAAGACCGCGCCGGATTGCTACCATGGCTGGAGTTCGGCCTGCTCTGGGGCATCGCCGCTCTGAACAGTACCGTGCTGCTTTCGTTCCTGCCGGCTTCGGGACTCTGGGCCTGGTATCGCTGCGCCAAGCGGCATAAGGCATCGCTGTCGTCGTCATTGACCGGCGCTGTGCTGGCGTCTGCCGTTTTCCTGGCGTGCATCGCTCCGTGGCTGGTGCGCAATTATGAAACGTTTGGAAAGTTTATTTTCATTCGCGACAACTTCGGCGCGGAACTGCGCCTGGGCAACGGCAACGGCGCCGACGGCACCTGGATGCAGTATTTGCACCCCACGCAAGATTTGTACGCCATGCGCCAATACTCTTCGATGGGCGAACTTGCCTACATCGCGATGTGCAAGCGGCAGGCTGTCGACTACATCAAGGCGGACTACCCGCGCTTCGCCGTCTTGTGTCTCAAACGCTTCGTCTACTTTTGGGCGGGACCGCCCCGGCTCGCACAAATCTGGTGGCTGGCGCAGCTGAAAAACTCGCTGTTCCTGGCTTCTTCCGTGCTCATGTTCTGGGGACTGGCGCGCGCTCTGCGCCGGCGCAAACCCGGTGCCTGGCTTCTGTTCTGGCTGATTCTGCTGTATCCCGCGATTTACTACGTGGTCTATCCTGGGCAGCGCTACCGGCATCCGATTGAGCCGGCAATGACGATCCTGGGCGTGTTTTTGCTCACCGAGGCTCGCAGAAAGAGCTGGACGAACAACAGCCCGAAGATCAAGTAGCGCCGACAGAACAATCAGCGGTCTGTCCGCTGCGAATCCACGGCAGTTTTTACCTGAAAACGACTGCCGGGTTGGCAGGTGGAATAGCGAACAAGTCTGGTGGTATCAGAATCTGGGCTGATGCGCGCGACGCGATATGTCCGGAGGGTCAAGCAATCCAACGTGCCAATGTGCTGTGTGTGAGCCCGCGCAGGCGTCTCGCCGGAGTCCTGGTCGCTCCGGACGCTCTCCGGAGTCGGATTCGACGGAACCCACAAGTCCTCAAGAAGAGGAAAAAAGACAACGTCGGCCTCCACATTCCGAGACAACACCGACGTGGGCTGAGGAGAATTATGGTTGCTTTGCGGCAAAGCCTGCGCCGCAGCTGACGCAGAGCATGGCGATATAAGCGAGCCCAGAATGAGCAAGCGAGGAATCGTCATAAAACTCTCCTCTTTTTTTCGGGTTATAGCTCCGCCGCGAAGGGTGCGGCAAGAGTACAAGATCAGCCATTGCAGGGAACCTCGCCGAGGTATCTTCCGTATCTACAGGGGCGGCCATGGGCTTTTTCGGCCCGACCCTCACTATTTGCGAACCGCTGCGTCTAACCGTTGAAACGGAGGAGAATATGAACCGCCAACGCCAATTCCCTGCCTGGTCCGGTGCCCTTCTAGGAACTATCTGTGCTCTCTTTGTTCTCGCGCTCGGCGCGAACGCGTCCGATCACCGGGGCGCATTTACCGAAGAATTCCATCAAACCTACACGCTCACGCCAGACGGCCGCGTGGAACTCGATAACATCAATGGCGATGTTCACATCTCCACCTGGGACAAGAATGAGATAAAAGTGGACGCCGTGAAGTCTGCCGACTCCAAGGACAGGCTCGACGACGCCCGCATCGAAGTGGACTCCGACAAAGAACATCTTTCGATTCGCACCAAGTATCGCGACCACGACAACACTTTCAGCTGGGGCTCACGCAACAATCCCCCAAGTGTTGACTACACGGTGACCGTTCCGCGTACAGTGCGGCTGGACGAAATCAAGCTCATCAACGGTGGCTTCTACGTCACCGGCGTTAGCGGCGAAGTGCATGCCTCATGCATCAACGGCAGACTGGAAGCACACGATCTCTCCGGCCGGGCCGAACTCTCGACAATCAACGGCCACCTGGACGCCAAATTTGACCAGCTTCCGGGGTCGTCGATCGAACTGAAATCGGTCAACGGCTCGGTCGAGTTGACGATTCCTTCGGATTCCAAAGCGGAGATCGAAGCCAGCACGGTCTCCGGCGGAATTGACAACGACTTTGGGCTGCGCGTCAATCATCACCGGTTCGTCGGCCACGATCTGCGCGGCGAACTCGGCAACGGAGGCCCGAGGATCAAACTGGAGAACGTGAATGGCCACATCGAGATTTACCACGCTTCCGACGGCCGCGCCCTCAGTCCAGTCAAGGACTTGAGCCATCGCGATAAGGATGATGACGACGACAGCCAAATCTAGTTTTGAAAGGGCGGCGCGGCCTTAAGCCGCGCCGCGAGTCCGGTTTTGAAAGGGCGCGGCCTCTAGCCGGGCGAGGGTGGAGCAGGCCTTCCAGGCCTGCGTTTGAGGCAGGCTCTTGATTTGGGCTTCAGCCCCTGAGGGAATGCGCACCTCGCAGCCGTCAATAAATCGCATACCCCGGAGCAACTGTCCTCAAATCAGGCTTCGAGGCCATCAACAGCAACGCACCTTCCCGTTTGAACGCCCGCAGATCCTCCAGGCTGTGAAACGACTTCGTCTGATAATCATCCGGCGTCGGCGTGTCATCGGGAATGCGGCAGGCTTCAACATTCTCGAAAGCATGCTTCTTCAGCAGCTCGACGTATTCCGCCTGTGAGCGCACGTGTACGGGCACCTTCAGCTTATCCACCCACTGCAGTGAGTATTGATTGTCCTTGTATAGATTGATCAGGATGAATAACTTTCCCCGCGGTGCCATCACGCGAAAAAGCTCCATCAGCGCCCTGTCTTGATCAGCATAGTAATAGAACGATTCTACCGACAAAACTTTGTCGAAGAAGTTTTCTTCCCACGGAATCTGCTGCGCCGATCCCCAGACGTAAAGCACGTTGTCGAAATCTTTCGAGGCGGCGCGAGCCTCGCGAATCATCTCATCGGAAACGTCGAGGCCAACCACCTGGCCAAATCCATCCGGCCCTTCGCCCACCAGCCGCGCCAGCAGCCGCGTCGCCCACCCCGAGCCGCATCCCAGGTCGAGCACGCGCTCGCCCGGGCGCAGGTTCATGCGGCGAATCGTCTTCGCCGTAATGTCGAGATGATGGTTCTCCATCTTCGGGCCTTCACCGGCGGCGGCCCAGCGGTTGAATTCCTGCTGCAGCTTTTCGTCGGGAGTGAGTGATTTTTCTGGCATGAGAAAGATTTTATCGCGTCGCCGAGCGCCACGGTTGCTCCCAGCGTATTCGTATGTATCCGGACCAATCTTTCTTAAGGTTCAGTGCTATCGCCGATTTCATCGACCGTCAGCTTGATGTGGTTTTACGGAAGGCCAACCGTGCGAATCCTAAGGTGAGGCCGAGTGAGCCGTACACCGCGGCGTTCATGGGGGCAAGCAGGAAAAAAGTGGTCACCAGCGAGGGATCGAACGTCATCTTCACGAAATACAACGGACACAGCGAAAACATCAGTTGAGGATCGAGATTCCAGCGGTGCGGAGCAAGATGGGCGACGAGCGCCAGGAGATATGAGATTGCCGCGAAGCCACCAAGCCATTTGAGGGGCGCCACGAACAACTGTTCATCGTCCCGATTTTTCTTGCACGCTTTCGCGATCCACGAGCGGGGCAGCGCTGCAACCGTCACGCTGAAAAGGCCCACCAGTCCCAAGGTCACCACAAATATGATCCATTCACTCTGAAACGGCAGCGGCAGCTCGCCCCGCGCCATCAGAAAAGGAACACCGGTGAAAAGTGAAGTCAGTCCACAGACTAAAAACACGATGCGCGATGTAATTCTGATAGCACGTGCGGACATCACGCGGATTCTAACAGCGGTACCCGAGATTGAGCAGAAGTAATTGCACTGGCCGGCCAGTGAAAGAGCCGTTGGCAAAAGGCTTGCAGTAGGGCTGCCGCTCAACAGCCCGCGTTTAACTGTTGCAACATCCATACCCTATGTGTGCTAAAGTTCTCCTCCGCATGGCGACACGTCCCCAGAGTCCTCCTCCACCAGAACCCGGCTCCGGATCGCTCTACTGCCCGAACTGCGCCAAAGAAGTAAATGATCCCCTCACCTGCGGCGACTGTTCTTCTATAATCTGCCGCCGCTGCGGCACGCCGCTCGAATCTTCCGACGAACTCGGAATCGGATAAATGGACTCCACCCCTTCCCAGGTCGCCTCCGGAGCGCCCGCGTCGACTTCGCAACCGAGTCTCATCCGCGGACTTGGCCTGCTCGATTCCGTTCTGCTCCTCGTCGGCGGGATTATTGGGTCGTCCATTTTTCTCACTGCCAAAGACATTGCCGGCCCCCTGCCTCACCCTGTGCTTTTTCTGCTGGTCTGGGTGCTCGGCGCCATGATTTCCATGTGCGCCTGCTTCGCCTTCGGCGAACTGGGCTCGATGTTCCCCGAAGCCGGCGGTCAGTATGTGTATTTGCGCGAGGCCTACGGTGACCTGCCGGCATTTCTCTATGGCTGGATGCTCTTCAGCGTTGCCAACGGCGGCTCAATTGCGGCTCTTGCCGTGGGTTCGGCCGCCTACCTCGGCGGCATCATCCCCGGCATTTCGCAGCAGCACGTAGTGCTGTCCGTCGCCGGCATTGTGCTGACTCGCGCTCACGTCATCGCCCTGATCATGATTGCGGCCGTCACCTGGATCAATGTGGTTGGACTGCGGCGGGGCGCACTTCTCCAAAACGTCGCCACCTGGGCAAAGTTCGGCGCCATGGCGGCATTCGTGATTCTTGGTTTCGCCATCGGCGAGGGCGACTGGCACCACTTCACCACCCATGATTGGAGCACCGTTCACGGTCTGACCATGGGTATGGGCCCGGGACAGCTTCTCTCAGCATTCGGTGTCGCGTTGATAGCAGTGTTCTGGGCTTATGACGGATGGGTCTACATTGGCTGGGTAGCCGGTGAAATGAAAGAGCCGCGCCGCAACGTCCCTCTGGCCATGATGCTCGGCGTGTTAATCGTCGGCGTGGTCTATGTGGCCATGAATATGACTTACGTGTACGCGCTCCCGATTGGAGAAATCGCCAAGCATGAGACCATCGCCCACGCTGCTGCTGTCGCACTGTTCTCGCCAGCGGCCGCGGTGTGGCTCTCGGCAACGATCGCGGTTTCCTGCTTTGGCGCGCTGGCCTGTGCCGTCCTAAGCAGTGCGCGAGTCTACTACGCTATGGCCGTGGATGGAGTTTTCTTTCCGTGGATGGCGAAGATTCATCCCAAGTGGCGTACCCCGGCATTTGCCCTGATCGGACAAGGGCTTTGGGCCGGAGGCCTCACCCTCAGCGGCCGCTACGACCAGCTTTACACTTACGTCATGTTCGGTATGGTGCTCTCCTACACGCTGACCGTGATCGGAATGTTTCTGCTGCGCTGGAAACGTCCTGACATTCCGCGACCCTATCGCTGCACTGGATATCCATGGCTGCCGGCGATTTACGTACTGGTCGGCACCGCCTGGACTCTGAACACCATCATCACTCGCCCCACCCAAACCTTCTGGGGCACCGTGATCGTCCTGGTCGGCGTTCCGGGATATCTATACTGGAAGCGCAGCAGCCGCAAGGCAGTTGCAGCGCCGTGAAAGGGAGTGGTTCGCATGTTCAGCCAAAGAACATTTTGTCCGCCCGCGCAACTAACGGCCGACTTCCGGGTTAGTTAGCGGTTAACAAGAGACCTCTTAAGGAGACAAAGGCTTTGTCTCTTGACATTTCTTTACAAGCGTCTTCGTTCCAGTTGAATTTGTCCTTCGGCTAAAATTATGATGAGTCGTAGACAACATTTGCAGCATCCTAACGAATTCGCGGACGCATCTTAATTATTTTGCGACGAACTGATTAGGAGGTTTCTCTTGAGAAAGTTAGCGATCCTCGTACCCGTTTGTGCGTTCCTGTTCTTCGCCCAGTTTGCTTCTGCCCAGCAAGGGGATATTATGTTCGGCGGCGGCACTCTTCTGTCGTCTTCCAACAACAACTCGTCCCTTGCGCCGTCGGAGAGCGGTGGCACTTACCTCAACATCGACGGCGACGTGGTGGGCAAGAAACGCATCGGCTTTAACATCGGAACCGCCTTTAGGGCCAGCCAGGGCGACTACGGCAGCGGATCAGGCATATCGTTTCGCCCCATCCTCACGGACTTTAACGCCCTCTACCAGCCACGTCTGGGAAAGAAGTTTGGTGTCGACGTCTTTGGCGGCATTGGCATCAGCAGCGCACGCTTCTATGTCAACCAAATAGTGAGCTGCAACATCGGCAGCGGATGCATCAACTACACCAGCAGCAACCACTTCCTGGAAGACCTCGGCGCTGGTCTCCGCTATTATGTTTGGCATCACTTGTTCGTACGCCCCGAAGTTCACTACTACCACATCCAAGGCAATACCGACCAATTCAACTCCAACAACGCGGTTCGAGTCGGCGCCTCGGTCGGATACACCATCGGCGGACCAGAATAGGGTTTTTGACTGCGAGAGTGATCGCGGGGTATCCTGAACAGCCAATTCCGGCAGCCCGGTGAGTGCGGCGGGCTGCCATTCGCGGCTGCTGCGTCAGCGTGCCGCCAATCTGGCGGATGCATTCCGCAAACCCACAAACCGACTGACAAGGGGACTGCATTGAGAAAATTTGCGCTACTCGCACCCGCGTGTGCCCTGCTTCTTCTTGCCAGTTTCGCCTCCGCTCAGCAGCCGCAATCTGCTCCGCCGCAGCAACCTGCTCCGCAGCAGCAACCCGCTCCGCAACAGCAACCCGCTCCGCAGCAACCACCTGCCCCGCAGCAGCAAGTGGACGTCCTGATCGGCGGCAGCATCCTCGCGTCGGCCGTCCTCACCAACGACTCCGTGAACTTCCACCCGTTAACTGAAAAGGGTGGCATCTATCCCAGCATCAGCGTTGACTTCGTCGGCTTCAGGAAAACCCGCCTTGGATTTAACGTGGAAACCTCCTGGAGATATCAGCAGGGGAACTACTATGGTTACGAAAACTACCGTCCCATCTTCACCGATGTCAACGCATTCTTCCAGCCGATGCTGAGCAAGAAACTTGGCCTCGATCTCATGGCTGGCGTCGGCATTGCCAGCAACCGGTTCGACATCCTTTCTTCCTGTGGCATCCCCGGATGCACCAACTACACCAGCAGCACTCACTTCATGGAAGACCTGGGGGGCGGTTTTCGCTATAAAGTTTGGCACCGCCTGCCCCACATCTTCGTCCGTCCCGAGGCTCATTACTACCACATCCAGAACAATCAGGGGTTCAGCTCCAACAATGTGTTTCGCGTCGGCGCGTCGGTCGGCTACACGATCGGTCCCGACTGACGCGCCGGCGTAGATCAAGCCCAAACAAGAAAGGCAGCGTCCACGGACGCTGCCTTTTAGTTGCCTACTCCAAACTCTACGGCTCCGACATGCAGATCTCAGCTTCGTGGATGGCTTGATCGAGATGCTCGATCGCTTTTCTGCGATGACCATGGAACTCAGGCACGGCAGTTTCCAGATGATGCTTGGCCGAGCGCATCGCCTCCAAGGCTTCATCGATGTGCGGGTGAGGTGGCATCGCCGCCGGAGCGACCGGGGCTGGCGCTGCTGCCGCCACAGGAACCGGTACTGCCGGCGCATTGGGACCCGCCGCAGCCGCCGGGAAGGACAGGGCTACCAGGAACATTGCCATGATCAAGAGTGTCAAGAACCCGATTTGCTTCATGCTTTTCCTCCTCGTCCGAATTCCGGCGCGGACGCCGCCGTCAAAATCAATGCCCACGGACCTTCTCGCATCAGCACGCCCGCGACACTCGCCCAGTATAGTCGCGCTTCGGCAAGAATTCCCTATGCATAAGTTGACTCCTAAGGTGCTCGCCTCGGAGATGGTTTCAAAACGGGCAGCGGGAGGGAACGCTAGCCATCGTCACCTTAATGATCGTCCCGTCCATTCCGGCTTCGCCACCACCACACCAGCACAGTCGCCGCTACCACTATCGCCACCACTAAATCAAAGCGCTTGAGATCATGAGCCAGCCGACCCCAGTGCCCGCCAAACAAATATCCCGCGCCGCAAATCGCCGTCACCCAAACCGCGGCTCCAAGAAAGTTGAACAGGGCGAACTTCCGCCACGGCATGTGCAGCGCTCCCGCCAGCAGTGAGGCCAGCACGCGCATACCAAAAAGGAATCGTGCCAGAAACACGGTTGCCGCCCCGTAGCGATCGAAAAGCCGCTCGCCCCGCGCCACGTTCTCCGCGCGAATGGATAAGGCATCCCTGTAGCGTTCGATCAGCGGACGTCCCCCGTGACGCCCCAGAGCAAACCCCAACTCTCCACCCAACGTCGTGGCCACGGTGCCGACCACAATGACCCAGGGAAGCTGCAATTCGTGTTCGGAATAGGCCAGGAAGCTGGCCAGGAGCAGAATTGTTTCCCCCGGTAAAGGCACCCCGGCATTTTCCAGCAATAACAGCGCCGCCACGGCCCAATATCCGTAGTGCACCACAGCGCCGCGCAGCAACTCGAAAATGTGATGAGTCATCATTTGTTGCGAACAGCGCGCCGCTCAGGCGGGAGCAGTCTCGCTCGTCAGGAACTTAACCAACGCCCGGTTGAACTCTTCCGGACATTCTTCGTACGGCAGGTGTCCAATCCCCGGGAAAATAATCACCTGAGAATTCGAAAGGTATTTCGCCAGCTGCGCAGCCGACGAAGCATATACTGCGGAATCTTTGCTGCCCCACATCAGAAGCGTAGGAACACCCGCCAACTTCGGCAGAGTCGCTTCCAGTTCGCGCAGGTCTTCGGTCCAGGTGCGCACGATGCTCAGAGCATGTTCGAACAATCCCGGCTTCGCCAGCGGTGCCAAATAGCCTTTAAGCGTTCCCGCAGGAATGCGGCTGCGGTCGCCATACATGCGCGCATGCCAATAGGGATAGGAAAAGCGCATTTGCGCGCTCGTCAACCGAAACAGCGCAGTCCCGAGCCTGCTGCCAATAAACGGCGCCAGCCGCCTCCCGTGTGCCGAATAAGGATTCACCGGCGCCACCAGCACCAGCCGCCGCAAATGCAAACCAGCATTGCCCGAATCAGCATACCCAGTCAGGCATTCCGCAGCGGCCATCATCGCGACCGCGCCGCCGTGCGAACTCCCCAGCAGATCGAACGAAGAGATTCCAAGATTCTTGACGAACCGCAGAAGCCGCTGCGCCGTCCCCCGCATAGAATGATCCAGCCCTGCCGGCCGATCCGAGAACCCCGCACCCATCATGTCTGGCGCGTAGACGGTAGCGTAGGGCGCCAGAGCCGGCATCGTATACCGCCAGGAAAAAGAATATCCAAGCAACCCATGCACCAGAATCAGCGCAGGCCCAGAACTCGATGTGGGTGCCCCATTTCTCGCGTCTTTTCCGAGAAGTGGGGACCTCGTCCGCAGATAGCGCATCCGCGCCCCGTCGATCTCCATCCAGCATTCGTCCACGCCCGTGCCCAGAGCCGGAGCAAGTGCGGTAGGGATTTCCCGATCTGCGTGCATCACCGCCAATTCTTCCAAACTCCAGGACAACTCTTTGCCTAAAGGCAGATTCTATATACGTGAATAACGCCTCTGATCGCTTCGCTAGGGGAGCTTCGGCTCCCCGTTTTTCAAACCAATGGTCAGTGGCTAGTGGTCGGTGATCGGCAAAACGAAATCCGTACTGCTGGCCACTGATCACTGACCACTGGCCACTGCCTTTCGCTTCCGCAGCAATTTCTTCAACACCCGAATCCCCTTATCCACATGCTTCTCCTGCAATAAGAAAGGAGGCAAGAACCGCACCACAGTATCGTGCGTACTGTTGAACAGCACACCCTCGGCCAACGCCGCATCCACAATCGGCCGCGCCGGAATCTCCAGATTGATCCCCTGAATGAATCCGCGCCCTCGCACTTCCTTAGCCGCGGCACTCTTCTCGACAATCACTTTCAACTCTTGCTGCAGATATGCTCCAACTGTATTCACGTTGTCCAAAAGTTTCTCATCTTCCACAATCGCCAGAAACTCTAATGCAACCCGGCAAGCCAAAGGGCCGCCACCAAACGTAGTCCCATGCTGCCCCGGCGAAATCGCGTTGGCAAATTCTTCCTTAGCCAGAAACGCACCCAGCGGCAACCCCGCCGCAATCGGCTTGGCAATTGCCACAATGTCCGGAGTCACTCCGAAACTCTGAAAAGCAAACATCGTCCCCGTCCGCCCCAGCCCGCACTGGATCTCATCAAAGATCAGCGCAGCCTTGTGCCGGTCCGCCGCCGCCCGGCACTCCCGCAGAAACTCCACCGAACATTCATAGATTCCGCCCTCGCCAAAAATCGGCTCCAGCACAATCGCGCAAGTGTTGTCGTTCACCGCCGCGCGTAAGCCTTCCAAATCGTTCTGCGCGACGAACGTCACTTCCTCCAGCATTGGTTCAAATCCCTTACGATGCTTCTCCTGCCCGGTCAGAGACAGCGCTCCAAACGTCCGCCCGTGATACGATCCCTCGAGCGCCACCAGCCGCGACTTACTCTCGCCCCCGGCGCGATGTCCCGCCAGCCGCGCCAGCTTGATCGACCCCTCAATCGCCTCAGTCCCGCTGTTTGAAAAAAACGCGCGCGCATTTCCGAAAGAGCTGCCCAAAAGCGTGCACAACGTCTCCGCCAGCTCCCCCTGATACTCGTGGTAATAAAGATTGGAGACGTGAATCAGCTTTCCCGCCTGCTCCCGTATCGTCTTCACGATCCGCGGATGCGCATGCCCTAAAGCATTCACTCCCAAACCAGAAACAAAGTCGAGATAGCGCCGGTCGTCAATGTCGTAAAGGAACACGCCCTTCCCCCGCGTCAACGCAACGGGATACCGGTTGTAAGTCCCCAACAAATACCGCCGCTCCAGCTCCGCAATTTGTTCGAATGTTTTCATAGGAAGATTAGATTCTACCGGATTAAGGAAGGTGGGCCACATATCGGGGATGAGCAAAATTTTGAGTATCCCATTTCTCGCGTCCTTTGCGAGAAGTGGGCCGGGGTGCAGCCCATAGCAAGAAGATTTGACGATCCGTTATGGAGCAGCACTCGCGCCAGAACCTTCGGATACAAAATTTCTAATGTAGCTAACCAGCGTGCCGTCTCCTTTGTCCCACAAATCGTTGTGCTCCACCCCGTCGAGCATGTGCAGAGCTTTGGGCTGGTTGGCGCGATCGTAAAGCAGCCTGGGCATCCAAGGAGACGCAATCGTGTCAATAATGCCCGAGACGATCAGAACGGGGATGTGCACGCTTGCGATTTTGTTTTTGTTTTCGAAATTGTTGGCGTTATCGATCCATTGACTCGGCCGCAGCAGCGTGCGATAGAGCGTGTCCTGGTTGGCAACGTCATATGTGCTTGAGATGGGACTAAGCAGAATGAGTCCCGCCGAGTGCGGCGACTCAACCGCAAGCTGGGTGGCGACGCCCGAACCAATAGACCAACCCGCGATGTAAATATCCGAGGGAAGGAAGTGACGCTGCTCGATCAGGTAGCGCATCGCGGCGCGCGCGTCTACTGCCGTGCGCGGGCCGGTCGCTTGAACCGCGCTGCTGGCGCCGTATCCGCGGTAGTCAACCAGCAGCAGGTTCGCACCGGTTTGGCGCAGTATCGGGGCCTCAGCGGTTGCGTTCCTCACCTCGGTTTCCAAAACTTCGCCGTTTCCGTGGAAGTAGAGAATCACCTTGGTGGATCGTTTCTCGGCCGGGATCCACCAGGCGTGTATCTGGGTCGATCCGTCCACCGGAACATGCAGGTCTTCGAAGGGAAGATTCAGGTCCGCAGGAGTTCTCTGCGCATAATTCGTTGGCGCCGGGAAAATGAGTTTAGGCTCAAGGTAGTAATGAAGTGCAACGACGCTCGCGATATAAAGCAGACCCACGATGGCAGCGATCCAAACAAAGATTCGCTTCCACCTTCTGTGCATTCGCGGGGCAACAGCTCGCGTTGCCATCATTTAGAATCCCTTTCCAATCTCAAAAAAGGAACACCATAGTACATTCCGTATTGCCGGTTCGCAACGTGCCGCCACTTTAATACAACCCCTTTTCCCCCGGCGGCCGTGTCTTCCACCTCCGGTGCACCCACAGCCACTGCTCGGGATACTTCCGCACGTAATCTTCAATGATCGAAGTAAACCTCTGCGTGTTAGTTTTGATATCGGCATCCAAGTCGCCGGTACGCACCAACTCCACCGCCCGATCGAACCGCAGCCGGTATTTCCCGAGCTTCGCATCCCAGATCGTGAACGTGGGCACCACGGCCGCACCGGTGCGCAAAGCTATCCGCGCCGGGCCGGCAGCCGTGCATGCCGGAATGCCGAAAAAATCCACAAAGATCCCCTGCGGCGGAGTCATGTTCGTATCCATCAGCATCCCCACTACTTCCCCAGCCTTCATCGCCGAAAGCAACCCACGCACAAAATTATCCTTGTCGACAGCTTTGTTGCTGTGCATTGTCCGGTAGCGAAGGATCAGTTCGCCCAAATAAACGTTGTCCATGCCACGCATAATCACGTACATCCAGTGCCCATGCATCGACAGCACAAAAGAAGAAAGTTCCCATCCTCCAAAGTGTCCAGCGAACAACAGCACGCCCTTGCCGCGAGCGCGGGCCCGCTCATAATTCTCGAAGCCGTCATACACCACGACTTGCTCGACGTTCTCTAGCGTGTATTCGGGAAAGTGGCAGACCTCGGCCAGTTGACGTCCCAGCGAAGAAAACTCCCCGCGCAGAATCCGCGCCCGCTCCGCCTCACTTTTTTCGGGAAACGCCATGGCGAGATTGCGCATACCTACCTGCCGCAATCGCACGTGCATAAAATAGACGGCCCACGCCAGCCCAATGCCGATGGTCCGCGCCCAGGGGCGCGGCAAGATGCCGAGGATTTTGATGAACGGCCAGGCTGCCGCGTACTCAAGTCGCTGCCGCATTCGGAGCGGAACGGTACCACCGCAAAAGCTTATTTGCAAACGACAGCGAAACAGCCAAGCCCCAGAGGGTTACTCTGTGAACCTCTGTGTCCCCTGTGTTTTAGAATTTAGCGCGTCCAAAAAAGCAACCTTATTTAGCCGCTTCCTGCGCCCACTTCGCCAGCGTAGTCAAAAACGCATTCGCCCCCGGCGGCGGTTCAACCTCTCCTACCAGCGACGTCCGGAACGGCACCATGCGTCCGTAAAACTCGCGCGTGCTGTCTTTGTCCTGCTTAATCTGCGCTCCGTTCAGAGTCACACCTGCAAACAGTCCCCGGGCGCGCGAATAAGTAAGCACCTCAGCCCGCATCTTCCAATCGGTATTGCCCTCGGCGTGGCGTCCGACCGGGCCTGCTGCGACCGAAGCGTCAGCGCCCAAGGCGAACTCGCTCGACAGAAGATGCTTCATGCCATCTTTATTCATGATCAGCATAACCAGGTCAACCGCCTGTCCGCCGATCTGAAACCCAAAGCTGCCGCCGGTCACGACAAAGAATGCCGGCGCGCTCCATCCCTTCGGAGTGCGGCAACTAGCCAGCCCGCGGCCATACTTCGCGCCCACAATAAAGCCGCCCTTCAGCATCGAAGGCACCACCGCTACGCACTCCGCCGAGCCCAACACTTCCTGCGGAATTCCCGCATCCGGCGCCCCCTGGATTTCATTTAGCACATCGGCGGCCGCCTGCACACGATCCGCCGCCTTCGATTCTTTTGCCGGTTCATCGGCTGCCAAGGAGAGAGAACAGAGACACACAATTAGGGTCAAGAGCAAGAACTTTTTCATGGTTCCTCGTCACACAAGAATTCTCTGGGAATCTGGTATTAGGATTGTAAACGAAGCGGCCAGCGTTGTATCGGGAACGTTGAACTGCGGAAGGACGGGACGAACCCTACGGAAGCGGCAAGCAATTTGTAGACAAAAAAATTGGGGCTGAAAGCAGTGACCCTAATCGCTGCCCCCAACCCCGTCTCCCAGGTTCTGTGGTAGGTGATGCGAGTATGCCCCGCACCTGAATTCCTCGCAAGATTACCAAGGTCATTGTCCCGAAGTAACTCAGTACAGCTATCAGGGGCTAGGGATAAGGGCAGAACCTATAACCCATAATCCCTAGCCCCTGATCCCTTAGACCCTGTTTCCTTCTTTACTTCGCCGCCACCAGCGAATGCGTAATCGCATGCACCGACAACGCAATTCGGTTCTGCACCCCCACCTTGCGCATCAATTTCGCCACATGTGCCTTCACCGTACGCTCCTCAATGCCTAGCTGAGAGCCAATCTCTTTGTTGGAGCGGCCCGCCACAAGCATCTCCAGCACTTCTTTTTCGCGGTCGGTGAAGGTCACGCGGCCCGCGGGAAAAATCCGCCCCGGCGACGACGACACCCGCTCGATGAACATGGAAAGCACTCGCCGCGGCGCCCACACCGATCCCTGACTTACAATGCGAATCGCCTGCGCAAACTCCGCCGGCGAAGCCGCCTCATCCACATAGCCTTTGGCCCCGGAAGCGATTGCCTTGAGAATGGTCTCTTCATCCACCCCCGACCCGGTCACGATGATCCGCAGATCGGGACGCGTCGCCTTCAGGCTCGCCATCACATCGAACAGGTTTTGGCCGGAGCGGTTTCCCAGCAGGATCAAGTCCACGCCCTGCAACGTGGAGATCTCGGGCAGGCCGGCGGATATCAGTTCGAACTCGGGCTCGGCGTCGAACAAGGCGCGAAACCCCACAAACCTCAGCGGATCGCTCTCCACCACGGCAATTTTGATGATCGGTTTTCTGGCTACTGCTGCTTTCATAGTTATCCCTAATGGGGTGTAGTGTCTTAGCTAGAGCATAGCGGCATTTGCCCGCCCTGCAAAGAGAACGTGACCAGAGTTAAATTACGGGAGTAACATGAAAAAGAAGGTCGAAAAGCCCTTCTGCAGCGGAGATTGGCGCGTTAATGCTCGCGGCGCCACTCGCGGAGGATTCAGCATGAGAAAGTCCACTCGCGTCTTTTTAAGCGTCGCCATTCTCGCACTCGGTGCCTGCCTGCTTTTCGCCCAGGAACCGGCGCCGGCTGCTCAGTCTCCAGCCGCTGTCTACCAGCCAAAGTTCCACGGCGACCCCGCCCGTTCTGACTCCGAAGCCGCCGCGCTCGCCTACATGCGCGTCGTGATCCGCGCCCAGCAGCAGTTCAACAAGCAGTATCACCACTACGCCACGTCTCTGGCCGAATTAGTCCATTCCGGTTCGTTTACCAAACGCATGGTCGATCCCCATCGTGGCGACTACATCACCGGATTCCAGGGGAAGAAAAACAGTTTTGTCCTCACCATGACGCCTAACCATCTCGACACCCAGCATCGCTCTTTCTACGCCGAAGACGACGGCAAAATCCACGCCGACGAAGAAAAACCCGCCGACGGAGATTCCCCGCTAGTGAAGTGAATTTCTTGTTCGTGTGGGGACGGGCGCCTCGCCCGTCCAGCCGAGCGCAGCGACGCGCGCCCTTGACTTTGGCTGCGCCTCGGATTTTGGGTGGCGTATCATTCCCAGCAAACGCCCCTCCCCCCGAATGTATACAATTTGACCATGCGAGCGACCCTGCTCCCTTCCACTCTTTGCCTTGTAGCTTCCATCTATGTAGCTCCATCGCAAGCGCCTCATATCCCTCAGGCCGACCTGGAAGCCAACGCCAACATGGAGCGTGATTTCCTCGCCTACGATCCGCACTACAAAGAAGAGAAGCAAGCGCGAATTGAGCGGATTCGCTCCATAGCGCACGAAGTGCTGGAGAAAGAATCCTCCGGCCAGAAAACTTCCTGCTCGCATCAAATCTTGTTCGAGGCAATGTCGCTCATCATCTCCTCCGCCGACTTCAAATTCATCGACCAAAGACTGCAGGACGCCGAGACCAGCTTGGCTCATCCCGAGATGCAGGCCAAGGCTGAGAAACCCGATCCATCAGACGGGAACTGGGGAGCCTGCTACGTTGAGTGGTATCTGCGCACCGGCGCATCGTATGACCAGCTTCGCAAATCCGGGGATGCCTCAACTAAACCGGGTCCATTGCCACCCTGGCTCGATCGCATCGCAACCCCCGCAAAGCTCAAGGACTACCTGATTTCGATTTCAGTGTCGGATATCGGCCATACCGGCGTCGATCACGAGCGGGAATTCAACGACATGCTGGCGACTCTGACACGAATGCTGCTCCGCGACCGGAATTTCTCCGTTGACCCGGCCTTGAAAGCGACTCTCGTGGATCTGATTCTGCACCGCTTTCGAAACCCTGAAACCGGATGGTGGGGCGAAAGTTACTCGCGCAGCGGTCACGTCGAGTTCGTCGACGATCTCAGCATCACGTTCCATCTGGTGTCCTACCTCGAAGGCCGCGTGCCAGACATGCCAAAAGTGATCGACACTACGCTCGCGGTCAAAGATATGGACTATCCAGTTGGGTGGTTGTGGAAGGGCAACAGCTGGAACCACAACAATATGGACGTCGTGACCCTCTTCCAATACGGGTGGTCGAGCGCTAGCGATTCACAACGGAAAACCATGCAGGCCGAAATCGATAAGATGCTGCACTGGTGCTTGACCGATTCTCTGCGATCCGACGGCTCATTCAAATCCATGCTGCCCGACGGCTCACTCGAGGAAAGCATGGAATACGGCGTCTCATTCCTAGCGCGAATCGGCTTTTTCGACAAATCGAAACGCTTCTGGACCAGTCAGGATTTTCCCCAAACCGAAGAAGTTCGCAACCGCATCCTCACCTATGTCAAGAAACATCAAGCCAGCGGCGGCGCGGGCGGAACGCAATACCAGGGTGTGCTCGAAGACCTGAACGACGCCCCCGCAAAGAAGTGATAGTGGTTTTGTCATCCTGAGCGAGGATTGTTCTTCGCGCCTCCAAGCGCGAAGGACAACCACAGTCGAAGGATCCCTAACCTCTCTACTGCACCATCGCCACAGCGAGGGATTTCCATCACTGGCCACGCATTGAGCCACCCTCGTTTATGATGGAAGAAGAAATTATCCTAAGAAAGCAAAACGGAGGAATCATGCCCGCAACGATCGGCCAACCGGCGCCCGAATTCACCTTGAAAGATCAGGATCAGAAAGAAGTAAAGCTCAGCGAGTACCGCGGCAAGAAGCGCGTAGTCCTCGTCTTCTACCCGCTCGACTGGAGCCCGGTCTGCACCAAGGAACACGCCTGCATGGTCAACGATAAAAAGCAATTCGAAGACCTCGACGCGCAAGTCCTCGGCATCAGCGTCGACAGCGTGTGGTCGCACAAAGCTTACGCCGACAAGATGGGCATCCAGTACCCGCTGCTAGCCGATTTCCAACCCCGCGGCGCCGTCGCCGCCAAATACGGTGTCTATCTCGAAGACAAAGGCATCACCGGCCGCGCCATCTCCATCATCGACCGCGACGGCAAGCTCGCCTGGCACAAGAACTACGACATCCCAGTCGTCCCCGATATAAAAGAAGTCGCCCAAGCACTCGCAGCAGTGAAGTGAATGTGGAAGTAACCGAAATGTGGAAGTAACACGGAGATGTGGACGTAACGTGGAAGAGCGGCGCTTCAGCGCCGCGTCAACTCGTAACTCGTCGAGGGCTTTAGCCCCCGAGAGGATATAAACCTCACTATGAAGCTCTCCGTCTTTATCGGCACCAGCCTCGACGGCTTCATAGCCCGCCCAAACGGCGCTCTCGACTTCCTGCCCCCGGACGGAGGCGAACCCCACGGCTACACCGAGTTCATCGCCAGCATCGATGCCATCGTGATCGGTCGCAACACCTTCGAAACCGTTCTCGCCATGAAACCGTGGCCGTACGGCAACAAGCGCGTAGTGGTCCTGAGTAGTCGCCCCGTGGATTTCTCAGCGGTTGTCGGAGGCGTGGTTGAGCAGATGGCCGGACCTCCAGCCGAGATAGTTTCGAAACTCGCTGCCAGCGGCGCCCACCATCTCTACATCGACGGTGGAATCACCATTCAACAATTCCTGCGCGCCGGACTGATTCAACGTCTCATCATCACCCGTGTGCCCGTGCTTATCGGAGACGGAATCCCGCTCTTCGGCTCCCTGCCCCACGATATTCGCCTCCGTCACATCGCGACGCGGCACTATCCGAGTGGCCTAGTGAGCAGCGAGTATATTGTCGTCGACCCAAGATAAGAACTCGAGGGTGCCCCCGTCCTTAGTCTCTGCGTTCTTTGCAGAGACAGGGCGGGGGGTTTGAACTCCTAGGTTCTGGCCTTAACCTCCGCCGCCTTCCCCTCCCGATAAACGACCACCAGCGGCTTCCCTCCATTCGCATACCGTAGCGTCCTCTCGGAAGACGAACTCCCCGTATCCAGCGTCCCCATTCCCACGGCGAAATCCGCTTGCAGTTCATTCATCCCCGGCTTCACCTCATGCTGCTCGACCGCCTGCCAGACATCCGCTCGCCAATGCTTGTACAACTCATGCGGATCTTCCACATAGAACATCTCATCGGAATAAATCTTGTACTGCCCCTCCGTCTCGAACCCAATCGGCACGGCGTAGCTCTTCCCTTCTTTCTGAAACACGGCCATCATTTGCCGCCGGTTCCCTGCCCCTGGCCCCATCTCCACCACTACGTCCTGAATCTCCAACCGCTCGATCGGCAAGAGCAGCCCAGCCTCATGCGCGAAGTCCGTCCGCTTGCGCGCCGCATCATACGGATAGTAGGTGTACCGGTATCCTTCTTTTACCCACACCGGCTGTTGCGTCAACTGCTTCGCCGACTTCAAATCGAACGGATACAGCTTCTTCGGCACCACGTAGTAATCGGCATTCGAGTAGCCGGCCTTTTTCGCCGCCGCTTGTTTCTGTTCCGCAACATAATCCTCATGCCGCTGGTAAAGGATGTATCCCGCGCGCACTCCCGCCACCACCACGGCCAGCGCCAAAGCAATCTGAATCCTCTTCTTAGCCTCTTCACTCATCATGCAATTGGTTTACCCCGTGAACCTCTGTGAACCTCTGTGTTGAAGATCTTTTGCAGTACACTAGAAGAGCCTCCGCGGAGGGAACCCTTATGCCAACCATCACCGAAGAAGATGTCATGAGCGCGCTGAAGAGTTGCTACGATCCCGAGATTCCCGTTAACATCGTCGACCTCGGCCTCATCTACCAAGTGAACTTCGCGCCCGTCTCCGCCGATACGCCCGAACAAGCCAAGCAGGACGTCACCATCGACATGACCCTCACCGCGCAAGGCTGCCCCGAACACGTCAACATCAGCGCCCAGGTGAAGTCGCGTCTGGAGCAGTTGCCCGGCATCCGCAACGCCGCAGTCAACATCGTCTGGACCCCGCCCTGGACCCCCGAGCGCCTAAGCCCCGATGCCAAAAAGCAACTAGGCATCGACTAAAGTCAGAAGGCAAAATTCAGAATGCAGAAGTGAAACCCAGAGCGACTTTACTTCTGCATTCTAACTTCTGACTTCTGCATTCCCCTCACCCGCCAATCTCCTCCCAAGTCTCGTAAGCCGACCGCCCCGCCGCCTCGGTCATCCGCTTGCCGGCGCGCGCCGCCATCTCCATCACTCGCATGCCACGGTCAAAATAATCCGGCAGCGACCGGCGTACGGTCTCGAACTTCTCCGGAAACTCCGACGCCAGCACCGCCAACCCGACGCCAGTAGCCAGCACGCCTGCCGGATACTTCTTCTTCAAAAACAAAACCGTCGCCGCTCCAACCGAACCAGCCACCACCGCCTTCTTCCAGCCGTCCATGTCATCCCCCTGAAGCAATTTCTCCTTGAGATTGTACATCCAGGCTTCACCGCTCATTAACAGGTTTGTCATTCCGAACCCGCGACAGCGGGTGAGAGCTTGCCCTGAGCGAAGCCGAAGGGAACCTTCTGTCTGCGTCCGCTATCGATGCTGCCGTTATCCCCCACATCCTTTATACTTCCTCGTTCTCCCGGAGGCTCCATGTCGCACCGCTTACTCCCAATCGCACTCCTAGTCACCTTCACCCTCGCAGCCTCCGCCCAATCCAAGCCCCGCGCCCGCGACCTCGGAGTCCCCTTCGACGGCGCTCCCGGCCCCAACAACGCCATCACCGACGTAAAAGGCGTCGAGGTCGGCCACACCACGCTAATCTCGGGCGAAGGCAAACTCGTAGTCGGCAAGGGACCAGTGCGCACCGGCGTCACCGCCATCCATCCCCGCGGCAAGACCAGCAACGACGCCGTCTTCGCCGCCTGGTTCACCCTCAACGGCAACGGCGAGATGACCGGCACCACCTGGGTTGACGACTCCGGCTTCCTCAACGGACCCGTGATGATCACCAACACCCACAGCGTCGGCGTAGTCCGCGACGCCGTCATCGCCTGGAAGGTCAAACGCGGCGAGCCCGACATGGAAGGCTACTGGTGGTCGCTGCCCGTGGTCGCCGAAACCTGGGACGGCTGGCTCAACGACATCAACGGATTCCACGTCCGTCCCGAAGACGCCTTCCACGCCCTGGATGTCGCTCATACAGGTCCAGTCGAAGAAGGCAACGTCGGCGGCGGCACAGGCATGATCTGCAACGAATTCAAAGGCGGCATCGGCACTTCCTCCCGCGTCCTCGACCCTAAAGCTGGAGGCTATACCGTCGGCGTCCTAGTCCAATGCAACTACGGAGACCGCGCCGAACTCCGCATCGCTGGTGTTCCCGTAGGCAAAGAAATCCCCGAGCGTCCCGCTTACGGCGAAGATGAAACCGGCAGCTTAGAAAAAGGCATGTGGGGACAACCGCCCTCGCCTGCCCTGAGCAAAGCCGAAGGAGCTGCCCCGCAGCCGGCAGCGCCGTTCGCCGGCCATGATACCGGCTCCATCATCGTAATCGTAGCCACCGACGCGCCGCTGATCCCCACCCAGCTCAAACGCATCGCCAAGAAAGTCTCGCTAGGTCTCGGCCGCGACGGCAGCTACTCCGGCGACGGCTCCGGCGACATCTTCCTCGCCTTCTCCACCGCCAACCCGGGCGCAGTAGGCACCAAAGGCCTGCACCAGCTAACCATGCTCCCCAACGATTCCCTCGACCCAGTTTTTCTAGCCACAGTCCAGGCCACCGAAGAAGCCGTAGTCAACGCCATGGTAGCCGCCGAAACCATGAAGGGCATCGACGACCACGAAGTGATAGCCCTACCCCACGACCGCCTCCGCGAAGTCTTAAAAAAGTACAACCGCCTGGCAAAGTGATGTCTACCAAACGCTGTCATCCTGAGGCGGGCGCTTTTTGCCCGTCGAAGGACCTATGGAGCGACCGCGCCGCGATGCCGTCCTTTGGCATCGCAATAAGCGCGACGCGACCTTCCTTATCCTGCCGGCAGCGCGTTAGAACTCATTCCCCTTAGAACTCTCTCATCTCCCTCGTTACCTTCGCCACCCTACCCCCGTGCCTATCACTCGCGCACGAAGAGACTACACTCAAAGAGTGAAGCGACACTACACCATAGCGCGCGTCAAGGGAGGCATGAAGTTCACCTGCACCCGCTGCGCCCACCACGTCAGCACCCTCGACTTCGACCTCCACAACGGCAACCTCCGCACCCAGGCCGCCACCGCCATCAATCGCCACGCCACCAGCGTCCACCACGAACCAGTAATGTTCTCCTCCCTGGACACCCAGCAACTAACCTGGCGCAGCTAACTTAATAAACTCCTGTCATTCCGAGCGCGTCGAAGACGCGCGAGGAATCTGCTGTCGTGTGCAGCGCCCCAACCCATGTAGAGACAGCCGTCTCGGCTGTCCAAGGAGCAAAGCGACGCCCCTGTAGAACGGACAATCCAGTACGTTGCCGTTGAAGTTGATCCTGACCTCGATCGCGGCCCCCACAGACGAGGGTGCCCCACCTTTCGCCGGTTTTGCGAAAGGTGGGAACCACGGACGCCGTAAGCACCGCCGTTGAATTTGGTGTTGCTTTCGCACCTGTGGAACGGACACTCCTGTCCGTTGCCTTTGACTTCGACCTTGACTGACTCGCCCGCACACTCCCCGTTCGTGCCCCACTCCCACCACCATCGTGCGCTTTGCATTCCAGCGTTCTCCGGTGTAAAAAGGACACCGACTGTGAGGGGGCCACGGCAACGCCGCGGCCCTTTTCTGTTGCACAAAGGACAGTACAAATGCCACCACGGGAGATCCGTTACTAGGCACAGCCGTCCTCTCCACAGTATTTTCAGTCTTCTTCGCGGCATTGGCGATAATAATGTCTTCCAGCGACGATGACTTCATAGAGTTTCTGGAACAAGAGAGCGGCTACTCGCGCATAGTCTCAACGTTTCGATTTACTCTTCTTGTTCTGTTCGCCGCGCTTCTCTGCTCCGTGACTTACTATGTGTACACCTATGTCCGACTGCAGGGCGGAGCGAAGTCGCAAGACAAGTTCCTCCTTATTTCATTTGAATTCCTGTTCTTATATGGGCTCTTCGCAGCCCTCGCCTCTGCACTGGATACGATCTCCTACGCTCGGTACAGAAGCAGATTCCTTTCGGCGCGGAAAGACAAGCACGGCGACGGCGCCCTCCACTCCGAGAGACCAGAGGACAGGAACAAGAGCCAAATGCAGCAGATACCTGCGGTCACCGCCGAAGGGCAGACTATCGACGATGGCAAAGATTAGGAAGAGGTTCGAGACTGCATCCGAGGTACGTAAATTCGAGATAACCCTCTTCTGGACGAGGTCGCTGTTCTTCTGGGGCTTCATTGCAGCGGCTTTCGTCGCAATTGCGGCGCTCAAGAATGATCAAGCAACTTTATCGCTTCTGATTTCGGAGTTCGGAGTTGTGTGTTCTCTGGCCTGGACCCTCGGGAATCGGGGCAGCAAATATTGGCAGGAACAATGAGAATCGAAAATAGAGGCAGTGGAGGATCGCATAACGGGGCCACTGTTCAAACGCGAAGAGAAGCCAAAGACCGAAGGCCTATGGCTGCGAGGGAGACGCTACTCGGTCAGCAGACTAGCCATAGCCGTCAGTGACTCCGTTCTGCTTCTCTGGGCCGCAATTTACGTGCGCCAAGTCTGGATCTGCCTTGTATTTGGTACGCCAGGCAAACTCAGCAAAGCCGCAATCTGCATAATGTCTTCACCCGCGATCGCAGTTGCACTCGCTATTCTGCGGTTCGGGAAGTCGACTCCTAGAACGTCATCGCACTAATTAGCATTCTCTAAATTGAGAAGAGGGCGATAACACGCCTTTTTCCACAGCCATCCACACTCCCTCTGTGACATCCGACCTTGCGCCCCCTCTATAAACTAGTAGTAGTATGCTCTTCCCCCAAATCATCTCCGAAAAACTCCTAGCCACCCCCGCCAACACCAAATTCGACATCCGTAACACCCTATTTTTCAATATTTTGCGCGCAAACCCTTTGCTTGCAAGATTTTACGCGGACCTCTTCCGCCGCCACGGCGCTAACCCCAGCATTATCAAAGATTTAGAAACTCGATCCGCAATTTTTTTCTCTCCAGATCAATCCACGAAAGGCTCAAACTCCATGGCAGTTAATCCCAATACTCGTGTCTGCTCCCACATCAAGGTCAACGGAATCCGCTGCGGGTCTCCGTCGTTGCGTCAGGAAGTCTTCTGCTATTTCCATCAGCGGATGATCCGCGGCGTGTGCACCCCTCCCAGATCACGCCTCCATCCCATCGCGAATTTCGAAGACCCGCAAGCCATCCAGGCCTCGCTCATGGAAGTAGTGAACGCGTTGGTCCGCAACCACATCGATGTCCCTCGCGCCCGCCTAATCCTGCGCGCGCTGAGCATCGCCGCGAGAAACGCGAACAAGACCCGTTTCGATTGCTGGCAAAGCGACATGGTCAAGGAAATTCCCGAATATCCCGCAGCCCAGCCCGTGACCGGGCCATTCGCGATCCCGACCGCTCAAGCCGCAGCCCTCACCAGCATCCCCAAGCCACAGCAAGGCGAGTCGGAGCACGACCGCCGCAGCAGCAACGCCTTCCAGACCGCGTCAGCGGACGTTAAAACGGATGTTAATAGGAATGTTCGCCGCAAGCCGCCGACCAGCGTCAAGACGACGGGTCGAGCACGCGCTGCAAGCCGCAGCCGCACTGGATGACAGGAGGGGCTTGCGAAGTTACGATGTAGTTCGCTAAGAGCCAATAGCTAATAGCTAATGGCTAGTCACCGACAGCCTTATCAGTAATCAGCAGCCCGCGGTCGATGATCTCAAACGCTTCGCGCAACTGCTGCTCATTGATGCAGAGTGGAGGATTGGTGTAGAAGGTGTTCCAGCGCACAAGCGTGTACAGGCCTTGCTCGCGGAAGAACCGCCCGAGCGCAACCATCTCCTCGGATGTGCCGTTGAACGGGGCCAGAGGCTGGAGCGTCTTGCGGCTGCGCACCAGCTCGACGATGCCGAACAATCCAATCGAGCGTACCGCGCCCACCGACGGATGCTTCGCCAGCAACTCCGCGCCCAGCTCTTTCATGATGGCGCCCATTTTCTTGGCGTTGTCGATGAGCCCGTCCTCTTCATACACGCGAATATTCGCCAGCGCGGCCGCGCATCCCATCGGATGACTATTATAGGTAAGCCCTCCGTAGAACACTTTGTCCTGAAAGTGCTGCGCAATGTGATGCCGCATGCCGACCGCGCCCAACGGCAGATAGCTCGACGTCAATCCCTTCGCAATACAAATCAGATCGGGAACGACCTTCCAGTGATCGACCGCAAACCAGGTTCCAGTTCGTCCGAATCCAGACATCACTTCGTCGGCGATCATCAGGATGCCGTACTTGTCGCAAAGCTTGCGCAGCCCTTCCAGATATCCATCGGGCGGAATGAGAACACCGTTGGTGCCGGTAACCGGCTCAAGGATGAATGCAGCGATGGTGTGCGAGCCTTCAAGCTGAATCGTCTCTTCAATCATCGCGAGCGAAGATGCAGCCGACTCCCATCCCCGCTCGATGCCATGATAAGGATCAAGCACATGGATCACGCCCGGAATGCCCGGCTCCGCAGCCCATCTGCGCGGATCGCCGGTAAGAGTCACCGCGCCCGCGGTCGCGCCGTGATAAGAGCGGTAGCGCGCAATGATTTTGTGGCGCCCCGTGAAGAAGCGCGCAAGCTTGATGGCATTCTCGTTGGCCTCGGCGCCACCGTTGGTGAAGAAGAATGTGTCGATGTCGCCGGGAGTGATTTCCGCAAGCTTCGCGCCCAGCCGCCCGCGAACTTCCGTAGCCATGAATGGATTCGCATAAGTGAGCGTTGCCGCCTGCTCGCTGATTGCCTGGATGACACGCGGGTCGCCGTGTCCAATGTTGACGGACATGAGCTGGCTGTTGAAGTCGATGAAGCGCTTCCCTTCCGGCGTATAGAAGTAGATCCCCTTGGCGCGAGCGACGGGAATTGGATCAACCTTCGATTGTGCGGACCACTCGTAGAGCGTGTGCTTGCGGGAGAGCGAGACGATCTCGGGGCCGGTCATGGACGGACTTGCAACAGTAGCAGTCATCATTTCCTCTTTGAAATCATTCACCACAGAGTCACAGAGAACACCTTATAGAACTCTCCGGATGATTCCTTGCGTTAGTAGCGAGCTATTGAAATTGACTAAGAGACCGACTCTTTTACCTGAAAGCTTCAGGTATGTCAGGAGTTGCGCCTCATGGACTGGGAGGATCCTTTCGACGGACTTCAACTCAACGACGACTTCGTCACCAACGATCAGATCTATTTTGTATCCGCAATCAAGCTGCAAACCCTTATACGAGACGGGAAGATCGACTTGGCACTTGAAGGGTACGCCCCGAAGATGAAGTTCGTGGCACAAACATTGTTCGTAAGCCGATTCCAGCAATCCAAGTCCAAGCTGACGATGCACCTCGATCGCCGCACCAATGATCGAAGCGGTTCGAGGGTCTTTCTCGTTTTCGTTCTCTCTGTGTCTCTGTGACTCTGTGGTGAGAAGCTTCATTCGTTCTTTCCTGGCTGAGCGCGAAGCCTAGAACTTCCGGCTGTGCTCTTTGGCCCAGCGTTCGACTACGACTTTCTTATCGGTGTAGAACTCGATGGCGTCACGGCCCTGGCCGTGAAGATCGCCAAAGAAGCTGTTCTTCCATCCGCTGAAGGGGAAGTAGGCCATGGGCGCGGCGACTCCGATGTTGATGCCGATGTTTCCCGCGGGCGCTTCGTAGCGGAAGCGGCGGGCTGCCGATCCGCTCGACGTAAACAGCGACGCCTGATTGCCATAGGCGCTGCGTTCGAGGAAGGCAAGCGCATCGTCCATATCATCAGCGTGGACCAGACTGAGCACGGGGCCGAAGATCTCGGTGTCGGCAAGATCGCTGGTCGCCGCAACGCCGTCGAGAATCGTGGGCTTCACGAAGTTGCCGGACTCGTACTTCGGAATCTTCGAGTTGCGGCCATCGAGCAAAATCTTCGCGCCCTGCTTTTCGCCGAGTCCGATCAGAGATTCGACTCGCTCTTTACTTTGCTGTGTGATCACTGGGCCCATCTGCACGCCTTCGTCGAGGCCGTTGCCAACTTTCAACTTCGAAGCAGCGTCGGCGATCGAATCGCGAAAGGTCTTCTGCGCTTCACCGATCGTGACGGCGACCGAGACGGCGAGACAACGCTGGCCGGCGCATCCGAAGGCGCTGTCGCTGATGATCTGGGTGGCCATCGGCATGTCGGCGTCGGGAAGGACGATTACGTGGTTCTTGGCTCCTCCCTGACATTGACAGCGTTTCCCTTTCTCGCCGGAGCGCGCATAGATGTAGCGTGCGACCGGGGTTGACCCGACGAAGCTGATGGCGCGGACTTTGGGATGGTCGATGAGGGCATCGACCACGGCTTTGCCGCCATTGATCAGACCCACCACGCCTTTTGGCAGACCGGTTTTTTCCAGCAACTCAAAAGCGAAACGCATGGTGAGCGGAACCCGCTCCGACGGCTTGAGGATGAAGGTGTTGCCGGTCGCGATGGCGTAGGGCAAATACCAGAACGGAATCATGCCCGGAAAATTGAAAGGAGTGATCGCAGCCACCACGCCAAGCGGTTGGCGAATCATCATCTCGTCGATGCCGCGGGCAACGTCTTCGAGGTTGTAGCCCTGCATCATCATGGGAATACCGCAGGCGACCTCCACGTTTTCAATCGCCCGGCGCATCTCGCCTTTGGCTTCGCCGAGAGTCTTGCCATTTTCCTGGGTAATGATGCGGGCAATGTCGTCAAGGTGTTCTTCGAGAAGCATCTTGAGCTTGAAGAGCGGCTGGATGCGGTCTTCGGGCGGAGTGCGGCGCCATTCGGGGAAGGCTGCGGATGCGGCTTCGACAGCCTGATTCACTTCGGTGGCATCGGCGAGCGGGACTCGAGCCAGGGTCTCGCCGGTCGCAGGATTGACTACGTCGCGCCATTCGGACGCGCGGGATTCGGTCCATTGGCCGTCGATGTAGTTAGTGAGCTTGGTGACTGGAGGTGCTGCTGCGGTGGTCATGAGTTTACCTTTATTGATCGCGAAGAACGCGGTGCATCTTGAGAATTCCCTCCAACACCTTTAATGATACATAGGTTGCAGGGGTCCTTCGACTGCGGTTGATCTTCGCGCTTGGGCGCGAAGATCAATCCTCGCTCAGGATGAACAATTTAAACTTAGAGCAAAGCCTCGCTGCGCTCGGCTGGCCCCTTCGGCTTCGCTCAGGGCAGGCTCACGAGGCGCCCGTCCCCACACTTTTCGGACACTGCCGCTAATGCTGATTCCAGCACATCGAGCGCTTCCTCCATCTGCGCGTCAGTGACGATGAGTGGCATGAGCAAGCGGATCACGTTGCCATAGGACCCCGCGGTGATCAGGATCAGGCCATGCTCGTAACAATATTGCGCGATTTGTTTGGTTTCCTCATCCGCTGGTTCACGGGTTTGGCGGGAGCGCACGAGTTCGAGCGCCTGCATGGCACCGATGCCGCGCACTTCGCCCACCAGTTCCCAGCGAGATTGCCACTGTGCCGCACGACGGCGGAAGCGGTCGCCGAGTTGATTGGCGCGAGCGCAAAGATTTTCTTTTTCGATGGTTTCCAGAACAGCGAGCGCCGCCTCGCACGCCACGGGATTGCCGCCGAAGGTTCCGCCTAGCGTACCGGGATCGGTAGTATCCATGATTTCGGCGCGGCCGGTGACGGCGGCCAGCGGCAAACCACCGCTTAGCGACTTGGCCATAGTAATCAGATCGGGTTCGAGACCAAGATGCTCGCAGGCAAACAGCGCTCCAGTGCGCGCGAAGCCAGACTGCACTTCGTCGGCGATCAACAGAATTCCATGCTTACGGCAGATCTCAGAGAGGGTGGGGAAGAATTCGGCCGGCGGGGTGATGAATCCACCTTCGCCCTGGACTGGTTCCACGATCACGGCGGCCACGGTTTCAGCGGCGACCACTCGCTTGAAGGTATCTTCGATGTGGCGAGCACAGTGAAGATCGCACGAGGGATACTGCAACGAGTAAGAGCAGCGATAGCAATAGGCGAACGGTACGCGGTATACATCTCCAGGGAAAGGTTCGAATCCAGCTTTATAGGGATGCGTTTTGCTAGTGGCTGCCATCGCCATGTAGGTGCGGCCGTGGAAGGCGTCTTCGAAAGCGAGAATGGCTGGGCGCCTGGTGTAAGCGCGAGCGATCTTGATGGCATTCTCGACGGCTTCAGCTCCGGTGTTGAGGAGAATGGTCTTCTTGGCAAACTTGCCGGGCGTGATCGCATTGAGGCGCTCGGCCAGCGCGATATAGCTTTCGTAGGGCAGCACGTTGAAGCTGGTGTGAAGGAAGCGGTCGAGCTGGCGACGAATGGCTTCTACGACGCGGGGCGCGCGGTGTCCAGTATTAACGCAGCCGATACCGCCGGCGAAATCGAGCAAGCGGTTGCCATCAACGTCTTCGATGACGGCGCCTTTCGCTTTGGCAACGAATACAGGGGTGGCATGGTAAGCCGCGCGCACGACGGCGGCGTCACGGCGTCGCATCAGATCCTGCGAGCGTGGGCCGGGAATTGGTGTAAGCAGTCGAATGGTTGACATCGTCAGTTCCCAAGTGGCCAGTGGTCGGTGATCAGTGATCGGTGATCAGTGGCCAGTAAATTCGTATTTTGTTTCGCTGGCCACTGGTCACTGACCACTGGCCACTGCTTTTCAGTACCAGCCTATTGGCGCTTCGTTCAGATTGATGTAGACCTGCTTGGTTTCTAAGTATTCTTCGATGCCCCAGGGGCCGAGTTCGCGGCCGAAGCCGGATTGTTTGTACCCTCCCCACGGAGCTTCGACGTAAGTTGGTTGCATGTGATTCACCCAGACGACTCCAGCACGCAAGGCCTTCACGGCTCGCAGAGCCTTGAAGATGTCGCGGGTCCAGACCGCGGCCGCTAATCCGTAGGGTGAATCATTGGCGATCTTGAGCGCGTCTTTTTCGTCTTCGAACGGAATCACAGCGGCGACGGGACCAAAGATTTCTTCGCGGGCGATGCGGGCGGAGTTTGTGACGTCAGAGAAAATTGTGGGCTGGACGTAGTACCCTTTGCCCATTTTTTCGGGCCGTCCGCCGCCGGAGGAGAGTTTGGCTTCTTTCTTGCCGATCTCAATGTAGGAGTTGACGCGGTCGTATTGTTCTTTGCTGACTAGCGGGCCCATCTTGGTTTCGCGATCGAGGGGCGGGCCGAGTTTGATTTTCTTTGCTTTTTCCGTCATGGCCTCGACGAAGTTCTTGTAGATCGACTTTTGCACCAGGATGCGGCTTCCGGCAGAGCAGACCTCGCCTTGATTGATGAAGACACCGAAGAGAGCTCCGTCGATGGCGGCTTCAAAGTCGGCATCGGCAAAAAAGATGTTGGGCGACTTGCCGCCTAGTTCGAGGGTGACGCGCTTCACCGTGTCGGCGGCCTGTTTGACGATGATCTTGCCTACGGCGGCGCTGCCGGTGAAGGCGATCTTGTTTACGTCGGGATGCTGGACTAGAGGAGCACCGCAGGTTTCTCCGAAGCCAGTGATGATGTTGACCACGCCTGGAGGCAAACCGCAGTCCGCGAAATACTTTGCGAATTCGAGGGCAGTGAGTGGAGTCTGTTCGGCGGGCTTGAGGACGCAAGTGCAACCCGCGGCGATCGCCGGAGCGAGCTTCCAGGCGGCCATTAGCAGCGGGTAGTTCCACGGAATGATTTGTCCGGCGATTCCGACTGGCTCTTTGAGGGAAAGGGACATTGCATTGTCGGGAACGGGGTTTACGTAGCCGACGACTTTGGTCGCGAGGCCGCCGTAGTATTCGAAGCAGGTGGCGGCGTCGTTGATGTCGAATTCCGCTTCAACGATGGGCTTGCCGGTGTTGCGACATTCGAGTTCGGCCAGTGTGGGGAGATTGGCGCGGATTTTTTCTGAGAGGCGGAAGAGGACTCGGCCGCGCTCCTGCGCTGTGCTTGTGCTCCACGGACCATCCTCGAAAGCGGCTTTGGCGGCGGCTACGGCTCGGTTGACATCGTCGGCCCCGGCGTCGGGGACTTGGGCTATGACTTCTTCCGTGGAGGGATCATAAACAGGAAACATCTTTGCGGATTTGCTTCCGACCCATTCGCCGTTGATGTACATCTGGTACGTGCGGACTTCTGTTTTGACTCCGCCGGGCATTTGCTTCGACCTCCTAAGTAAATCGGGGGCTAAAGCCCCATCACATCGCGACTCTTGTCACAAGACTGAAGCCGCTGCGCCACCCAAAATCATAACTACACGCGAGCTTTGCTCGCTGGACAGCCAAGGGCGGCAGTCCCCACATAAATCAAAATCAGCGGCGAGCTTCGCTCGCCTCGACCCTTTCGGCTTCGCTCAGGGCAGGCTCACGAGTCGCCCGTCGCCACACTGGCCGTTCCCACCAGAACTTTTTGCAGCGCCTTCTGGCGGCCGTAGACGAAGAAGAAGAATGCCGCCAAACCTATGAAAAACAGCGTGCCGCCTACCATCCAAATCTCGTACCAGAATAGCGATGTGATTTGCTGGGTCGGGAAAAATACTAAAGCGATCCCGAGGATGGTGGTTAGGAACCCGCTGGTTCCGGCTATCAATAGTGTGGTGCGTCCGTAGTGGCCGCGTGGAACTGGCTCAGTGAATGCAAATTTGACGAGCGCGCCAAACATGTAGACGAAGGGGACGAGATTCAGCACGACGGCTAGCGAAAGAAGTTTTTGGAATGTTTCCTGAACGCCGGCGCCGGCGAGATTCAAGATCACAAGTACGGCGGAGACCAGGCCTTGCACGACCAAGGCCGCATACGGCGTGGAGTAGCGCGGGTGAATGTTTCCGAGCCAGGAGGGCATGTAGGAATCGAGGCCGGCAACGAAGGGAATGCGGGCGCAGCCGCCGATCCAGGCCGAGCCAATGCCGGCGATGGCCAGGCTGAGCATGACGGCGAATGGTATCAGAATCCAGTTCGCGCCAACGCGCGCAGCCATTGCGCCGACTGCCTGAACTACGCCTTGCAGCACGTTCACGCTCTTGCCGACAGCAATCAGCAGCGTGAGAGTGACCGCGACATATAGAGTACCGGAGATCAGGCCGCCCCAGGCTACGGCTCCGGGAAGAGTGCGGGCGGGGTCGCGGATTTCATCGCCCATGACCGAAGCCAGCTCGAGGCCGATCAGACCAAAACAAATGACGCCGAAAGAATTGAGAACAAAGCGGGGATTGGCGGGAATCTTAAAGTCGGCAGCAGTGATTGCTGTGCCAAAACGCGAGTAGATTAATACGCCAAGACCGATCAGGACCGCCGCGGCAATGAACGTGCCGATCGCACCGAGATTGTTGATCCACTTACCAATGCCGAGACCAAGAATGTTGAGGAGGGTAAGCGATGCTAGAAGCGCGAGCGATACGGCGAGCGCAAAAGACTTGCTATCGGCGAGGCCGGCGTGGCTTGGGCCGAGAATGAACACCGAGACGCCGACGAAGTAGAGCATGATGGTCGGCACGTAGAGCATGTTGTTGGTCCAGTAACACCAGCCCGAGAGGAATCCGTGAAAGTCGCCGAAGACTTCTTTCGCCCAGAGATAGACGCCGCCTTCGCCGGGATAGCGATGGGCGAGTTCGATGACGGCGATGCCCTGCGGGAAGAAAAAGAGGATCAGGGAGATGATCCAGAGCCAGATGGTGACGCCGCTGTTGGCTGCGATGGAGGGGACGACGTTGAGGTTGAAGACGGCGACTACAAAGAGGAGAACCAGATCGCGGCGTCCGAGAGCACGGACCAGGTGGGGCTGGGCGGGTTGGGTGGTGGTGGACATGGTCAGGGGCTAGGGTCTAGGGGCTAGGGGTTAGGGGTCGATCGTGAAAATTATTCCTAGCCCCTAACCCCTCATCCCTGGTTCTAGTGCGCTACCGCAACCGGTTCGGCGCGTTCTTGCTGGGCTTTTGCGAGCGATGCAGCTATGTCGTCGAAGGCGGATAGATGCTTGTCGATGTCTGCCTCCGTGTGCTGGACCGAAATTGTCCATTGCTCATCCCACCAGTAGGGCTGAGGCATCACGCCACGGTTGACCATGGCGAACCAGTAGTGCCGCCAGAGATCGATATCGACTGTGGTCCAGTCGCGGTAGTTGCGAATTTCTTTCGGATAAAGCATCAGGGCGCCGTTGGCTCCGGCTTGCGCGATGTAGGCTTCCAGGCCAACCTTCGCGATGGTCTTGCGATATCCGTCGGCTAATTTCTTGCCGAGCTTGTCGACATGAGCATAGTTGTCTCGCGTAAGAACCTCGCGAAACGTGGCGAGGCCGGCGGCCATCGAAACCGGGTTGGTGTTGTAGGTGCCGCCGTGGAAGACCTTGTGTTGTGAGATTAGGTCCATTACCGACTTACTGGCGCCGAACGCGGCTAGGGGGAATCCGCCGCCAATCGACTTGGCGAGGCAGATCATGTCGGGATGAACGTTGAAGTATTCGCTGGCGCCGCCCCAGCCGAGTTTGGCGCCGGTTTTTACTTCGTCAAAGATCAGAAGAGCGCCGTTTTTCGTGGCAATCTCGCGAAGACTTTGCAGAAAGCCGGGCTGCGGCATGCAGAGGCCGACGTTCATCAAGATCGGCTCGAGGATGATCGCAGCGATTTCGCCAGGATTTTCCTTAAAGCGGCGCTCGACCGTGGCCATGTCGTTGAACGTGGCGATCTTGACGTTGGCAATCGCCGATTTCGGCACGCCTAAGCCGCCGGGAACGGATGTGGGGTTATCGATGTCGCCGAAGTCGGGGGCGTGAGGTTTGACACTGACCAGAGCGGAGTCGTGCAGTCCGTGGTAAGCGCCTTCAAATTTTATGATCTTGTCGCGTCCGGTGGCGGCGCGCGCCAGGCGGATGGCGTGCATGGTGGCTTCAGTCCCGCTGTTGCCGAAGCGGCACATCTCGACTGGGAACCGATTGCAGATTTCTTCGGCGAGTTCCCATTCCATGTCGTGCGGCATGCCGAACATGGTTCCAGCGGAGAGACGTTTTTCAACGGCTTTCACAACGGCGGGATGGCAGTGTCCGGCCATAAGCGCGCCGAAAGTGAGGTTGTGGTCGATGTATTCGTTGCCGTCGAGATCGCGGAACTTGCTGCCGCTGGCTTCTTTCACGAAGATGGGCCAGGGATCGTAATGGCGATAGTTGCTGGCTACGCCGAGCGGAATGCGTTTGAGGTTTTTCTTGTGCGCTTCGGCGGATTTGGGCGTGCGATGTTCGAAGGCCGCAAGCTCCTTCTGCAGATCGGGATACATCAGGTTCTCCGGGGAAACTCAGGCCGGCGGTTTCTTGGTAAAGCAGCGGGCCATTAGAATGCCGGAACGGCGGGCCATCCCGGGTGTGTCTGTTTAGTTTAGTCCTTCCCGCTAGAAAAAGAATTTCAAAGCAAATTGCAAGAGCCGCGGATCGCCGGCGGTTGCGATCTTGCCGAATGCAGTCGGACCGTCCGAGAAACCGCCGTCGGGGTTCGAGTAATTCGTGCGATTGAACACGTTGAAAATTTCCGCACGAAACTGCAGGTACATGGTTTCGCTGAGAGGAATCTTCTTGTGCACCGAAAAATCCCAATCAACAAGCCCTGGCCCACAGCAGATGGTGCGCTGCGTGCCGTTGTTGAAACTGCCGAGCGGCGGAACCGGGGAATTGTTGGGATTGGGCGTTGCCGCAGTCGCAAAATCATTAGGATTGAACCAGTATCCAGGCGTGGTCAGCCCGAGGTTGGTATAAGTTTTTCTCGGGTCGAGCTTCTGGAACGGCGCGACCAAACTTGGCGCCTCGGTACCCAGGAAGAACAGGCTGTTGATCAGTTCCGTGTCATCCTCGGTATTCAGTCGGATGGGAAATCCGCTCTGGAACTGGGTTATGCCCGATACCTCCCAGTCATCCAGCACTTTGCCGGTGAATCCCGAGTACTTGCGGATGGGTAATTCCCAATCGTAGCTGACGACGAAACGCTGCGTCGAGTTGAACAGCGACAGGCCCCGGCTGGCGCGGAAGTTGAAGGGATTGAGCGTTTCCTCGAAAGTGGAGCCATCGTCAATCGACCTGCTGAAGGTGTAGGCCGCCTGGAATTGCAAGCCATGCGCGAAACGCTTCTGGAGCATCATCTGCAGGGCGTTGTAGTTCGAATTGGCGATGGTATCTTCGGCAAAGATGTCGGTGAAGACCGGGGTGCCGTCGAGCGGGCAACCGGTGTTGGCGGTAAACGCAGGCAACGTCGAATTGCAATTCGGCGAGGAGTAGGGGCGCAGTCCGACAAGGTTGAGGGTCTGGCCGGTACCAGTGACGACGCTGCCGTTGGGCATGTGGAACGGGAAGCCGGTTGGGACCGTTACGCTCCATTGCGCGTCCTCGGCGGTAGGACCACACGTGGCCTGAGAGCCGTAAGAACTCACGTTCCCACCATTCGCCGCAATGTTCATGATATCCAGACAGGTCTGCGGGTTTGAGGGATTGATGTCGTGCGTGGCCAGCAGGCGATGGCCCTGAGAGCCCACATAGCCAATCTGGAACATCATGCTGCTGCTCAACTCGCGCTGGATGGTGAGGTTGTACTGAGTGGTGTACTGCGTGCGCAAGTGCGGCCCGAATTCGCCAAAAAGAAGAATCGGACGAAACAGGGATAAATCAGTGGGCTGGCCTTTTGTCGGGGTGATGATTCCGCCGAAAGGATTTGGAGCCGTGAACTCGCCCTGATTCACGAACGGAGTGTTGAAGAATACATCGGAGAGCGAGGAACTTCCTCCGAAAGGCGGCTCGGCGCCGAACTGGGCCAGCACCAGTTCTTCGATCGGGTTATAGAACAGCCCCCAGCCCGCGCGAATGCTCGTTTTGCCAGGGCCACCGAACAACTTCCCTAAGGTTCCGCCGGTGAAGTTGGGACTGTAGGCAATGCCGATGCGCGGGGCGAACGACTTGTAATACGTTGAAGTCATTCCCTTGGGAACGCCGGGGTCGCCGGGAACCACCAGGCCTGTCGGTTCCGCACCGGTGCTGGCACAAGTGATAGGGCCCGACTGGCCATAGGTCGCAAATTGTCCCTGCCAGTAATTCAACGAGGCTCCCTGCCCAGAGCTGTTGATTCCGCAAGGATAGACGGTGGAATTTTGTCCGGGCCGGAAGGTCTCCACGTGACCGCTGATGTCGGTAATGGGAGGACTATATTCCCAGCGGAGTCCGTAATTCAGCGTTAGGTTGGGCTTGATCTTCCAACTGTCCTGGGCAAAGGGGTAGATCGCGAGGCTGCGAACATCTTCGCGCTGGCCGGAGCCTTGGGTGTAGGCATCCGCCAAACCCAGCAGGAACTCGGCGTATTGGTCGCCGTCGCCCGGAACAATCCCGTTGGGACCGCTGTTGTCGAATGTGTATTCGCCGTTGACATCGAAATAATAGTACTGATCAAAGCGGGCGCGGCGGATGTCCACTCCGAACTTGAAGGTATGGTCTCCCTTCACCCAGGTGAGGCCATCGGACCATTGAAAACTATTTCCCACCTGGGGCAGGTAACCCTCAAAGTTGTTACCGAATGCAGCGCCGCCGGAAATACTGACAAAAGGAACTCCGGTCAGATTCGACGGCAGCCCGGGCGTGATACCAAGACTGGTGGTGCTTTGGAGAAGTGGATTGCCGTTAATGGCCGACGAATCGGAAACGCCGGTGAAGCAGAAAGCCGAAGCCGCTCCACTGCAACTGGAGGTTAAGGCGTTCGTGGTTTGTGGCTTTATGAATCCGATTTCGCCCTCACGCATGTAGGTGAAGTGGGCCTCGTTCACGAGGGCGTTGTTGATCGTCCAGGTATGGGTGAAGTTCCACTGCTGGTTGCGGAGATTGTTCAAGTTCCCGAATCCTGGAACGGTGGCTCCGGACGCCTCGAAGGTGTCATAGGGCTGGAGTTCACGGCCGTCGTTAAAGTAGTAATAAGCGGTGAAGTTCTGATGATCATTAATCCTGTGATCGAAGCGGGCGGTAAATTGATCGGCATTGTCAGTTCCCACAGGGACAACCTGATTTTGGTTGGCTCCAATATTGGCCGCGGGAACGAACTTCTGGAGTAAGTTGGACGCCACCGGATCCTGGCACGGACCGGGAATGACGTTGTTTGGAAAAATGGACGGCGCTACGGACGGAGATCCGCCATTTTCAGCCGCAGAATTCCAATCCGCCAAACCAGAATTATTGGGATCAGGTCCAACACTGGCCACGGTGTAGCCCAAGGCGGCATCGCATCCGGGGCGGCCATCCAGCACACTGGCAATAAAACTGCCGGGCTGGATACCCCCTGCAAAGGGTCCTTGATCGGAAAAATCCCCGCTGAATTCCCCAGTGGGCGCGGTGAGCGACGGCGTACCTGTAGGAACATTCAGTAACTGCCCAGGCTGGCCGTTACGGATGCGGCGTCCTTCGTACGAAAGGAAGAAGAAGGTGCGGTCTTTCTTGATGGGGCCACCGAACGTGCCGCCGAACTGGTTCTGATTGAGCTGCGGCTTGGTGGTATCGGGATAGCCACGCGCATCCAGAACCGTGTTGCGGAAGTATTCGTACAGATTGCCGTGGAAGGTGTTGCCTCCGGATTTCGTGATCACATTCACGACGGAGCCGGAGTTGCGGCCGTACTCGGCGTCGAAAGTGTTGGTGATGACGCGAAACTCCTCGACAGCGTCAGGAGTGGGCTGGATGGTCGGAGTGTTTACGAACTGGTCGTTAGCGTCGCCGCCGTTGACGTTGAAGTTGTTAGCGCGAGTGCGGCCGCCATTGACGGAGACGGAACCGGGGTCGTCGGAACCGGCGAACAAGCTACCGCTCGATCCCAGCTGAGCTTGCACACCGGGCTGAAGTTGCAGGAACTGGTAGGTATCGCGGGTGTTCAGCGGAAGCTCGTTCACGGAGCGGTCGTTGATAACGGCACCGAGTTGAGTGCTGGTGGTATCGACCTGCGGGGCTTCCGAGGTGACCTCCACGGTCTCCTGCGATCCGCCGATCTGGAGGGTAGAGTTGAGAGTCACGACCTGATTGACGTCAACAATGACACTCTTCTGAACGTTCTTCTTGAAGCCGGTTAACTCAAACTGGACGGTGTAGGTGCCGGGAACGACCTCGACAAAGGAGAAGTCGCCACTGTCGTTGGTCTTCGCGTCGCGGCTGATGCCAGTCGCCTCGTTGAGTAGAGCGATCTTCGCGCCCGCAAGAACGGCGCCGGTTGGGTCCGCAACGCGACCCACGATGCGGCCGCTGGCGCCCTGCGCAGGCAACAATGTGGGAATCAGGAGAGAGATCGCGACGACGACACAAAGGACGGTCCAGCGGGCTCGCGGTGACGGCATGGAACCTCCAGCATCTCGAGGAGAAGTTGTTTTTTCTTTGAAAGCTATAGCTTGTGTCCAGCCACAACCTTGCTATAATCCCGCAAGGTTAGAGAAGAGGTACGCAGACTGTCAAGGAGAAAAAACGCGTTCCCTAGATAGAAATCTCTTATTGGCCATCGGGTGAACAATGAGAGCAAAGACAGCGTCCAGCGCTAAACCCTACTTAAAGATCGGAGATGTGGCGCGGCGGGTGGGAGTGTCGCCGTCGGTGATCCGGTCATGGGAAAGCCTGGGACTAACGCGGCCACGGCGCACTGAAAGCAGATACCGGCTCTACTCGGCCAGTGACGTCAAGCTGCTGAAGCGGGCGCGATTCTTGCGGAAAGTGCGGGGATTAAACGCGGCAGCGATTGTCGAACTGCTGCGGCGGGAAGGGCGGGTGCGTCCGGCGGCAGACGGGAATGCCGGAGCGGTTGGTTCGCATCTGCGGCAGTTGCGGGCTAAGCGGCGGCTGTCGCTGGCCCAGGTGGCACAAAAAGTAGGCATCTCAGTAGGATTTCTGAGCGCGCTGGAGCGCTCGCAGATGAGCGGGTCTGTGGGGACGCTGCGCAAGCTGGCGAGATTTTATAAGACCAATATCCTGGATTTCTTCGACGCGACCGGACCCAGCAGCCGGCAGGTGCGTCCGGAACAGAGAAAAGTGCTGAAGGCCGGACCCGGAGTGCAAATGGAATTGCTGGCCTGGGGAAACACGGTGATGGAGCCGCATCTGTTTCGAGTGGCGCCGAAAGCGGGTAGTGGCGACTCTTACACCCACGAGGGCGAAGAGTTTCTCTACGTGTTGCGCGGGGAACTGGCGATCACTCTGGAAAAAGAAGAATACCGGCTCAAGGCTGGGGACAGCTTTTATTTCGAGAGCGCGACCCCGCATCACTGGAAAAATCCCGGGCAGGCGGAAACCTGGGTGCTGTGGGTGAATACGCCGCCGACATTCTAGGTCCGACGTTCGAGGGAGGAACAAAATGAAAGTGCGGCTCATACCGATGTTCCTGCTCGCGTTGATAGTGTTCACCGGATCGTGCACAAAGAAAACTCCCACGCTGAATTTGTTGGTATGGGAGGGCTATGCCGATCCTTCGTTCGTCAAGGCGTTTGAGGAGCAGCATCATTGCAAAATTTCTGCGTCCTACATGGGATCCAGCGATGAACTGACTACCAAGCTCAACGGCGGCGCGGCGGCGAATTATGATGTCATTTCGCCATCGAGCGATGTGGCGGCTTTCATTGCGGCCAAGGGATTTGCGGCCGCGCTCGATCTGTCGAAGATTCCCGCATACGGTCAGCTTTCTCCGCAACTCCGATCCCTACCTCTGGTGCGCCTGCAGGGTCAAACCTATGGAGTTCCATTCATGTGGGGGCCCGACCCGATGATTTACGACACTACGGTCTTCGCGCAGCCCCCCGATAGCTGGAATGTGCTTTGGGATGCGAAGTACAAGGGGAAAGTTTCCGTGTGGGACGATCTGTCGACGGTTTACATGGCGGCGCAGGTTCTGGGATTTGACAAGCCCGATCCATCGCAGCTTTACAACTTGACCGACGAACAACTGAATGCAGTGAAGGCGAAGTTGCTGGAATTGAAACCGAATGTCCGCAAGATGTGGTCGAGTGGCGGTGATTTAACGAATCTGTTTCAAAACCACGAAATCGTCGTGGCCATGGGATGGCCGCTCAATACGGCTGAACTGAAGAAGGTGAATTTTCCCGTGGGCGAAACCATTCCCAAAGAAAACACTACGGGCTGGATCGATCACCTGATGATCACGGCGGCCAGCGATAACAAAGACCTGGCTTACGAATTCCTGGAATATATGGTCGAAGCCAGGACACAAAAGCTGGTGACGGATAAGACCCACTACGTTCCGGCGAATCCGCAAGCGGCGCAATTCATGACTCCCGAAGAAGTGAAGAGCTTGCATCTGGATGACGTCGACAATTATCAGAAGCGGCTTTATTTCTGGCAGAACGTTCCGCGGCGCGCCAAGTACAACGAGATCTGGAACGAAGTGAAAGCGGCACAGTAGAGCGGGCTGCGGCTGTGGGGCTTCGGCTTATGATGACCACTTCTGAAATTGCGCTTAGGGCCGCTGGCAATAGCGCGCGCGGCACCACATTACTCAGCATTCGCAACGTGGCGAAGTGCTTCGGCAAGAATGCGGTGTTGCGGGATATTTCTCTGGAAGTGGCAGAAGGAGAATTTCTGACGATCCTGGGCGAAAGCGGGTCGGGTAAGACAACCCTTTTGCGAATCATCGCGGGTTTTGAGACCGCGAGTGCGGGCGAAGTGTGGATGGGTGAGGAACGACTCGATCGCCAACCGCCTTACCGTCGCCGTGTGAACACCGTGTTCCAGCACTATGCCCTATTTCCACATCTCACCGTGGAACAGAATGTGGCTTACGGACTGCGCGTTGCAAAGCGGCCCGAGGCGGAAATTGCCTCTCGCGTGGAAGAAGCACTGGCGAAGGTGAAGATGTCGGCGCATGCAAAGTCGAAGCCATCGAAAATAAGCGGAGGGCAGCAGCAGCGGATCGCTCTGGCGCGCGCGCTGGTGAATCGTCCGCGGCTGCTGTTGCTGGATGAACCGCTTTCGGCGCTGGACGCGAATCTGCGGCGGCAGATGCAGGTAGAACTGAAATCACTGCAACGCGAAGTCGGTATTTCTTTCATCTTCGTCACCCACGATCAGGAAGAGGCGATGGTGATGTCGGACCGCATCGCGTTGCTGCGGTCGGGTGAACTGGAGCAGGTGGCGACGCCGCGAGAAATTTATGGGCACCCGGCAACCGCGTATGCGGCGCAGTTTATCGGGCACACGAATCTGCTAAAGGGCGAGGTGCGTGGAGGAACGGTGCGTTGTGGTCCGTTAGCGTGGTCAGCGGCGCTTCCAGATGGTCCTGCGCTGTTCTCCCTCCGGCCGGAGAATGTCCGCCTGACAGCTGGAAATGTGCCGACGTCCGGAACCGTGCGCGTTCGCGGAAGAGTGCGACACCAGGCATTTCACGGAGCAACGGAATTGATTCGCGTGGAATGCGCCGACGGGCTGGCGCTGGTAGCGCGAACCCCGGGCAGCGGTGGGACGCTCGACGATGTTGAATTGGAGTTCTCCTCCGCAGATGCAATTCTGGTGCGCGAGTCTCCGGAAAGAATTTAATGTTCTCCCGAGCGTACAAAGCGGCGGTGACGTTGCCTCCCCTGATGTGGGTAACGGTATTTCTGCTGATGCCGTATTTGCTGATGTTCTGTTACAGCTTCTGGTCGGTGTCGGCGTCACAGACGATCGTGCATTCGTGGAATCTCGCCAACTACCGCCAACTGTTGCAGGTTGACGTTTACTGGCAGACGCTGCTGCGCTCGATGTGGATTGCCGCGCGAGTCACGCTGTTCTCGCTGCTACTGGCGTATCCGCTGGCGTATTTTCTGTCTTTCCACGCCGGGAAAAGAAAAGATCTTCTCTATCAATTGGTGATCATCCCGCTCTGGGTCAGCTATCTGGTACGGGCCTATGCGTGGAAGACGATTCTGGGCTCGGACGGTGTCCTGAATACACTTCTCCAGTATGTGCACCTGACAAAGCATCCGCTGGAGTTCCTGCTCTACAGCCCGTTTGCCGTGGTGTTGACGCTGACGCACATCTACACTCCGTTTGCATTCCTGCCGATCTATGCGGCGCTCGAGCACATTCCGCGCAATCTGGTGGAAGCGTCGCACGATCTTGGCGCAACCCCGGGGCAGACATTCTGGAAGGTGATTTTCCCGCTCTCGATTCCCGGCGCTGTGGCGGGTGCGACATTTGCATTCGTGCTAAGCCTGGGTGATTTTCTTGCGCCGCTGCTGCTGGGCGGGCCCAGCGGCATCATGATCTCGAACATTGTGGTCAGCCTTTTTGGCGCGGCCTACAACTGGCCGCTGGGCGCGGCGATTTCGTTCTGCATGCTGCTGCTGGTGGTGAGCCTGCTGTTTTTTTCCGAACGCCTCGAAAAGAAATGGAGCTTCTCGTGAGCGACGCGAGATTCGACTCAGGTCCACGCTGGTTGCTTTTTCACACAGTCGCAGTATTCGCATTCCTCTATTTGCCGATTGGCGTCCTCATTCTTTATTCCTTCAACGGCGAAGGCGTGGGCGGATTTCCGCCGCACCATCTCACTCTCGACTGGTACCGCGCGCTGTTCGCCGACGAGCCGATCTGGGATTCGGTGGTCAACAGTCTGCAGGTGGCGCTGGCAGCGATGGTGATCTCCCTGACCTTCGGCGTGCCAGCGGCGCTGGCGCTGGAGCGCGCGCAGTTTCCAGGAAAAGCGTTGTTCCGGCGGTTGGTGCTGTTACCCCTGATCTTGCCGGGCATTATTACTGGACTCTCTCTGCTCATGCTGTTCAACGTGACGGGAACGAAGCTCAGCCTGATGACGATTGTTCTCGGACACGGAACAGCATTGATTTCCGTAGCGACAACAGAGGTATTCGCAGGCCTGCAAAAGCTCGACCGGGCGCAGGAGGAAGCCTCTCTCGATCTCGGAGCGAATTACTGGCAGACATTCTGGCGCATCACCGTGCCGAACCTGAAGCTGCCGATCATCGGCGCGGCGCTGCTCATCTTTACGCTTTCAACGGACGAGATCGCTGTCAGCTTCTTTCTGATCGGGCGCGATAATACGCTGCCGCTGGAAATCTGGGGGCGGCTGCGGCGCGGCATCACGCCGGAAATCAATGCGGTGTCGACCATCATCTTTGTGTTTTCGCTGGTGGCGATTGTGTTCTGGTATCGCCTGCGCGTAGGCGGCGAAGGCGGAGCGGACGCAGGCACTGAAATCGTGGCGACCGCGGAAGGAGAAGCGGCATGAGTGCGAATCGCAGGGACTTTATCAAGTTTGTTGTTGCAGGAGCGGTGGCAGCAGGATGTCCCATCGATCTCTCGCTGGTGGCGGCACAGACACAGCCCGGCGACTCGAGGAAGAGTCACGCCCCAGATGTGGACGGCGAAGACAATCGGATCTGTCATCAAGTGCGCGACAAGGGCAACCAGATATTCGCGCGGCCTCCGGTTTCGGGGCGGCATGACATTGTGATTGTCGGCGGCGGTGTCAGCGGGTTGGCGGCCGCGTATCGTTTGCAGCAACACGACTTCCTTCTGCTCGAAAAAGAACCGCACTGGGGCGGTAATGCCTATGCCATGGAATACGAAGGCAGCACGTACGCCACTGGTTCTGCGTTCCTGGTAAAGGACGAATACTCCTACCCCTTCGCGAAAGAGATTGGATTGGAGTTGCTACCGATCAACAGCCCAGACGCCAGCATCTTGCGAGGCGAGTTGGTCCTCGACACATGGGGCGACGGTCTCAACAGGTTGCCCTATTCTGCGGCGGTCCGCGAAGGCTTCAAGAAATTCAGGAAAGAAATGCTTGCGATTGACGTGGAGAAAAATAAAGACCTTTACAACAAACCGTTCTCTGATTTTTTGAAGGGGTATCCGGAGGAACTCAAGCAATGGTGGGATAGCTTTGGGCCCTCCAACTGGGGAGCAACCAGCGAAGAGACGGCGGCAGCGTTGGCGATCGATAACCTGCAAGAGATGGCCGCGGAGAGTCGAGCGGACGATCGCTATACCTGGCCGGGAGGTTTGGGTGCGATCACGAAGAAGCTGGCGGAGATTCTGCAGCCGAAATACAAAGACCACATGCAGACTGGCGCGACGACCGTGGCAGTGGTCTCTGAAAAAGAACAAGTGCTTGTGACCTACATGCTGGGCGGCGAATTGAAAACGGTTGCGGCCAAGGCCGTCATCATGGCAACGCCCAAGTTTATTACGCGACGCATCGTTGAGGACCTGCCCGACAAGCAGAGCGAGGCCATGCATCAGATTCGCTATATTCCGTATCCCGTGGTGAATCTGATTTTCGACAAGCCGGTGTTCAATCATGGCTACGACACCTGGTGCCCCGGCAATACGTTTACCGACTTCGTAGTCGCCGACTGGGTCATTCAGAAGCAACCGGGATACAAGCAGAAGTTCAACATTATTAGTTGTTACACGCCGATGGCCGAAGAGAATCGCGGTTACCTGTTGAACGAAATCGGCGCGCGCAAGATTGCGGCCAACGGGCTCGCCGACTTCCAGAAGCTGATGCCTGGTTTGAATGTCGATCCCATCGAGGTGCACATTTACCGGCGCGGACATCCTTTATATATGTCGACACCGGGGCTTTACACGCAGGTGCAGCCGCTGGCGCGCCAACCGATGGATCGCGTCTTTTTCGCCAACACAGATTCCGAGGGCCCTGAATCGACTACCAACGCGGGAATCCTTGCGGCGCAGCGTGCCGTGAAGGAAGTGAAAGCGCGGCTGGCGGGAAAACCAGCGCCGAAGGAGCACGCGGTCTCCGGTTAAGAAGCCGCCTCGCTTCGCTCGGCGGGACCCTTCGGCTTGGCTCAGGGCAGGCTCACGAGGCGGCCGTCCCCACGTTGGCATTCCCGCAAATGGGCGACACGACCCGACTCCCTTATCGTCGATACCAAGGAGCTGAGCCAGCACGGAAGTGCGATCTAATCTCCTTAGAAACCTCCACCCATAGTAAAGTTATAGATGTGGGGTATTGCGTCTGGACGGACGACTGCTCCCATCAATCCGATCCGGAATAAAGGACAACCCATACTTTGAGTTTGAGCATTCGCAACATCGCCATCATTGCGCACGTGGACCACGGCAAGACCACGCTGGTCGACGCCATGCTGCAGCAGAGCGGTACGTTTCGCTCCAACGAACATCACGTCGAACGCGTGATGGATTCGAACGAACTGGAGCGCGAGCGCGGCATCACCATCCTGGCCAAGAACACGGCCATCTTCTATCACGACGTGAAGATCAACATTGTCGATACGCCCGGCCACAGCGACTTTGGCGGGGAGGTCGAGCGCGCGCTGAAGATGGTCGATGGAGTGATGCTGCTGGTCGATGCCAGCGAAGGTCCGCTGCCCCAGACCCGCTACGTGCTGACGAAAGCTTTGGAGGCGCACCTGCCGCCCATCGTAGTTATTAATAAGATCGACCGGCCCGATGCGCGCCCGCAGGAAGTGCTCAACGAAATCTACGACCTGTTTATCGATCTCGACGCCAAGGAAGATCAGCTCGACTTTCCGGTTCTGTACACGAATGCGAAAGAAGGGACGGCTTCGACCGATATCAAGGGAGGCGGCGAGAATCTCCAGCCGTTGTTTGAAGCGATCCTGAAAACCATACCGCTGCCACAGGGCGATCCGGCCGGCCCCTTGCAGATTCTGGTGGCGAATCTCGATTACAGCGATTATCTGGGACGGCTTGCCATCGCCCGCGTGTTTAACGGCACCATGCATACCGGAGAAGACGTGGTCATCGCCAAGCTCGACGGCACGATGCACAAGACCAAGATCACGAAGCTGTTTTCTTTTGCCGGATTAAAGCGGACCGACATCACAGAAACAGTGTTGGGCGACATTATCGCCGTGGCCGGCGTGGAAGGAATTACGATCGGCGAGACTATTACAGACGCGTTGAATCCCGCACCGTTGCCTCCTATCGTTATCGACGAACCCACCATCGCCATGATGTTCACGGTGAACAACTCGCCGTTCGCCGGACGCGAAGGCACCTACGTTACGTCGCGCAATCTGCGTGAGCGGCTAGCGAAAGAGTTGCTCACCAACGTCTCTCTGCGAGTCGAAGATATGGACACGACTGACTCGTTCAAAGTGCTGGGGCGTGGCGAGTTGCAACTTTCCATCACCATCGAAATGATGCGCCGCGAAGGCTATGAGCTCATGGTGGGCAAGCCCGAAATCGTGACCAAGCGCATTGACGGCAAGCTGATGGAACCGGTGGAACATCTTACCGTGGACGTGCCGGAAGGCTTCGTCGGCGTGGTGATGGAGCAACTCGGCTCGCGCAAGGGCGAAGTCACCAACATGCACAATCACGGCTACGGACGAGTGCGCATCGAGTTCCGCGTACCCAGCCGCGGCTTGATTGGGCTGCGCAGCCAGTTGCTCACCGACACACGCGGCACCATCGTGATGAACTCACTCTTCGATGGTTACACCGAGTGGCAGGGCGACATTCCTCACCGGCCGACGGGAGCGCTGATCGCGGATCGCGCGGGCACTTCCACAGCCTACGCGCTCTGGGGACTGCAGGAGCGCGGCGAGCTTTTTCTTGGCGCCGGTGTTGAACTGTATGAGGGAATGATTGTCGGCGAGAACGCCAAGGATGACGATCTCGACGTGAACGCAGTTCGCGAGAAGAAGCTGACGAACATGCGGGCATCGACAGCGGACGAGGCCATTCGCCTGGTGCCTTTCCGTTCTCTGAATCTGGAGCAGGCCATCGAATTCATTTCGGATGACGAATACGTAGAGATCACTCCGAAATCGCTGCGGCTGCGGAAAAAAGTTCTGCAGTCGAATAAACGCAAGAAGCGGGCGATGGCCACGGTTGAGGAAGGCTAGGGCGTGGTTTAACCTGCGGATCACGGCACAATGAATGGCACTCTTCGATAGGGCTATAAAGGCTGACCGATTCTATCGGCCAATCGGTTTTACTCTCGTAGCGATCGTAACCGCCCTGCTCGTATACGAACATCGGCGCCCCGGCAAAGATTCTGCTGGTCATCCCGGTTGCTGTTGTGATGGCTTTAGTGTCTTATAGGGATTATCGACGACGGTACAAATCAAAGTAGCCCACCAGTCCCGGCCCGATTTCACCTGCCCGGTTTGACAAACCTGCTATACTTCGTGCCGCATTCGACTGTTCGCCAGCTCCGGTCTCGATTTTCAGGAAGGTGTCCCCGACCTGCCAGTCCGCCGCATCGAGCTTGCACTTCGACAGCTCAATGCAGAGGCTGACGAGTGAAGAATATTTTCGTGGGGAACTTGAGCTTTAGCACAACGGAAGACGAACTGCGCCAGATGTTTGAGCCGCACGGGCAAGTGGACCGGGTCAGCATCATGACCGACCGCGACACAGGACGCTCGCGCGGGTTCGGCTTTGTGGAAATGGCCAGCAACGAGGATGGAGAAAAAGCCATCACGGCGTTGAATGGCTCTCAAGTGGGCGGACGCACGCTCAATGTAAACGAGGCTCGTCCCAAAACCGAGCATGCCGGTGGCGGCGGACGCGACCGCGGAGGCCGGGGCGGCGATCGTGGTGGAGACCGCGGCGGACGCGGCGGTGGCGGCGGCGGCCGCGGCCGCTACTAACCGTTCAGAATTGAGATCCCCGCAAGATAGCTCTAGCGACACCCGGCGGCTTCGCCGCCGGGTGTCGAACACTTGTGTGATCCTAACGTTGATGCTTCTCAACCCTCCCATGTAAACTGAAGTCGGGCGCCCGTAGCTCAGATGGATAGAGCGATTGCCTCCGGAGCAATAGGTCGGGAGTTCGAATCTCTCCGGGCGCACCATATCAAAACAAAGCCGTTACGCGGTATTCCGTCCAGGCGGGAATACTAAGACAATGGGTCAATCAGCGCAAGGATTTTCCTATGCACGAAATGCAAAAAGGTTATCTTGCTCGCTGGAAACAGCGCAAAAAGCGTGGGGAAGAGCATGTAGTGGATTATTGGTTTTCGTTCCGACCCGAAAATGCGGCTGTTTGGGAGACCAGACAAGCAGCGGAAAGTGACTGCACTGCAATCTTCAACCACTTTGGAATTGACATTCTTTCCGAGAACGGCAGTACGTATTTTTGCAAGAGTTTCGTTGTTGAGGAACGTGGTCCGCAAGAGTTTCTAGTATGTTGCAATGCACCTTTCCACTCTATTAGTCCTGATGAAGAATCACGCGGTCGCACACCTTAGCCCGACTTCCGGGCGCGTTTCTTCATCTCAGCACGGCGCTTTCTCTGCACTAAAGCGAGATGGCCGCACTCCCGACTGTGATAATCCTTCTTGTGTCTGCTTGTAATTGGAAATGGGATTTCGCAGCCCCTTCTTTTGCAAATTTTGAACCGGATGCCACGTGCCACATCTGCCAGCAAGGTTGCAAATAGCATGTGACGTGCATTTGTGATGGTTACAACACCCGCCGTAACATTCGATAGTTCAAATCGCAACTCGAAACTGTTAGCCCGACTGTGCGAGAAGAGTTCAGCCCATGCCTTCGGCCTGGACCGCAGCGGCGCTATGGTTTCCTTAAACACCTTGTGATTTGCAAGTGCGTCTTTCAGATCGTCGCGGAAAGACCACACATCTTCGGGCTGGACAATCAGCGGAAATTGCAGCGCATGACCTGGAGCGTTGGGATCTGGTTCACCTTGCCCCGGCCAAGCCCCAACGCCATTGAGGAAAGCCGCGAGCTGATCTAAGTCCCCATAAGGTAGCGCGAAAAACTCATCTCGCCAGTGCCAACCATTTAACTCGCTCAAAACCGTTGCGGAGGCGGCCACGCGATTTATTTGCCCGCACAGAGCAGAATTTCTGACTGTCCACATTACGGGCAACCGCGAAAACACGAAGGTTATCGGGATTATTTGTTGTGATGCCATTTGTTATCTTTTATGCGTCACACACAAAGACTAGCATTTTCCAAGATGAAAGGCAATCTGAATCCCGACTTTCTAACCGTTGACGGCGCGGCGCGGCTTGTGGGCCTTACGCACTGGACCATTAGACGATGGCTCCAGACGAAGCGGCTTACCCGCTACAAATCCGGCCAACAGACGGTAGTAAGCCGGACGGAATTGCTTGAGTTATTGAAACCCAAAAAGGCGAAGGACTAACCCGATGATTGCTCTCATTGAAGACTATCCCGCCAACACACTTGAAGGCTTGATTTGTCGCAGGTTGGTGCAGGCCATTACAGAGCAACCGGACTACTGCCTGATTTCTGACCTGGAGCCGATTTCCAATCTCATCTCCGGGTGTCGTGCCCTTATCCGTGAGGCGGGATGGCCGTCCCTGTACGAGCACAACTTTTTGGTGCGACTAAAAACGGATCTCACTTCATTAACTCATGGGCACCCGGTAACCCGGCAGTTTGTCACGCTCTTAGAACTTGAAACGGAGTTTAACTAATGACACCTACTTTTCGCTCCACGCTCTTCTGCATTCTGGAGAGTTACGTCCCTCAACTGCTCGCCGGGCCGGAAGCCCGCAACGCACAACCGCGCACCATGCCGCTTGCGAATGGCTGCATCAGCGTCTTTGGTGTGCTTGGACAGGGTGACCCTTGGTCAGACACGGACTATCGGGACATCCGGCAGAACGTGAAGAGGCAAGCTGCCGACGCATCAGTCCGAACGATTGACCTTGTGATTGATTCGCCTGGAGGCTCTGTGCTCGGCTTGCCGGAGACGGCGGACGTAATCCACGCCGCCAACAAGATCAAGCCCGTCCGCGCCTTCGTGAGCGGCATTGCAGCAAGCGCGGCCTATTGGCTCGCGTCACAGGCCAGCACAATCACACTCACGCCGTCCGGCGAAGTGGGCAGTGTGGGCGTCCTGGATCTTCACGCGGACATCAGCAAGGCTTTGGAATCCAGCGGCGTCAAGCTCACGGCGGTTGTGTCTGACCCTAAGAAAGTAGAGCGGGCACCTTTTACCGCGCTCACTGATGACGCCAAGGCGCACATGCAATCCGGCGTGGATGCGTGGTACGGCGATTTTCTCTCGGCAATCAAGCGGGGACGTGGTGCGCGTGGGTCTGCCGCTGGCAATTACGGCGGAGGCCGGATGCTGGACTCGCGGACCGCGTGGGCGCTCGGCATGGTTGATTTTCTCGGAGGCACACAATGATGTTACTCGAAATTTCTGTCCAACGTAGTAAGGCGAAACGCGAAGCCGCCCGGTTGCTTGATACGGCTGTGGCTGAATCCCGCTCGCTCACGATTGCCGAGCAAGTCCGTTTCGACTCGCTCACAGCAAAAATTCAAGAGCTGGATACACAGTTTGTCCAGCGCGAATCTATCAGAAAGATGGTGTCCTAACGTGGCCCTCATTCAACTCAATCTCCCCAACCCCGAACCATCCGGCAAGCTCGCTTACCTTCCCGGTCAGTCTTTTAACTTAGGTTCGCTGTCCATGATGCAAAGCGCACTCAGCAATAGCGGACAGTTTGTCAGCCCCGAACGTGCGATGCGTTCCGCCGCCGTGCTCGCCTGCATCCGTATTCTCTGTGAGGACTTAAGCGCACTGCCGCTGAATCTCTACCGGCGCACGTCTACGGGCGCACAGCTCGCAACGGATCATCCTCTCTTCCACTTGCTGCACGACGCGCCGAATGCTTGGCAGACAAGCATGGAAGTCCGGGAAGCCATGATTCTGGACGTGCTGTGCTTTGGTCAGAGCTTTATCGAAAAAGAATTTGACCGGGACGGCATCAGCGCGTTGTACCCACTCAGCGCGGGCCGTATGGTCTTCATGAATCCGCTGGATATGTTTATCCCTCCGCCTGTCCCTTTGTTTTTCCGCTATGCAGATCCGCGAGTAGGCCAACGCATTCTTATGTCAGACGATCTGTGGATCACGAGAATGCTTGGACCGGCTGGCACCGTGGAAGGGCAATCGCTCATCCTGCTCGCACGTGAGGCCATCGGCTTGGCGCTCGCGGCGGAAGAGCAGGGCGCTCGGCTGTTTTCTCAAGGCATCCAGTCAGATTTAATGCTCGCAGCCGATGGAGAAATGGACGATGACGCCAAGAAACAACTCCGTGAGGCGTTCATGCGCCGTCACTCCGGGTCAAACAATGCCTGGATGCCCTTACTGCTTGAGAACGGCATGAAGGCCAGCCGCATCGGGTTGACCGCGCAAGAATCGCAATACCTTGAAGCACGGCAGTTTCAGCTTGCCGACATTGCCCGGATCTTTCGCATCCCGGATGTGCTGCTGGGAATTTCGCAGGGCAAGGCGAGCACGTATGCGAGTGCGGAGCAGTTTTTCCTAAGCTACGTCAAATACACCTTAGCGCCGTGGTGCCGAAGAATCGAACAGTCTATCCACCGGGACTTGCTGGCACCTTCGGAGCTGCCGGACTATTTCGTCAAGCTCGATACGGACTCGCTCACTCGCGCCGACCTGCAAACGCGCTACTCAGCTCACGCGGCGGGAATCAATGCGGGATTCCTCACGCGGAACGAAGCGCGGCACATGGAAAATCTGCCCACGCTGCCCGGCCTGGATACGCCGCTGAGTCCGCTAAACATGGCTCCGGGAGACGGGGCATTGCCTCCGGCTTCCGGCGCGGGAGCAACGCGCTTGGCCGGACAGCTCGCTAAGAATGCCGTGGCACATGAGCAGAAGTTGATTGCCGATGGCAAGAGCCGCGCCGATGTGTACACGAAGCTGCTACCGGGCTACATCCGCGATAAGACGGGCTTGTCCCCTGTGCAATGCGCTGAATACTGCCAAGCACGGATGAGCTGTCCCGATGATGACGGCGTGGAGTTGCTCACACGACTTTTGATTGCGGGGTGACCCCGTGGATCTGCCTATCAACCGGCTGGCCCGGCTAACGGCGGAAACAAAAACGGTGCCCCGCACCTTAAACGGAGTTGTAGTTATGACGTTAGCTGAAATTCGCACCATGCGGCAGACTTGCCGGGCCAAACTGGAGGATCTGATTGGCCGCACGTCCAGCCGTGAGATGTCCACGGAAGAAACGCAGATGTTTACGGACTTGAAGGCCGAAGGTGAACGCCTTGGCAGCCTGGAGTCCCGCTACGCCGTTCTTGAATCCTTTGACACCGGCGTCGTGAAACCAATCAATCGCCAACCAATCACGTTGACCGGCATGGACCGCAAAGCGGCATTCGTGAAGGCGCTGGACGGCTTCCTCCGCTCCGGCGTCATGGCAACTGACACCCCGTTGCAGATTCAGCAATCGCCCGTGTCCGGCGCATCCGCCGCTGTACCAACGGACGTTGTGCCCACAATCGTTGAGGGCATCGCGGACTTTGATATTCCGGGACGCCTCGGTGTCACGGACTTCAACCGCGATTCCACTAACCCGCTTGTCGTTACCGTGATGTCAGCGGCTCCGGCAGCATCCACTTATGTGGAAGGCGCTGCACCCTCTGACTCCACGCCTCCAACCTACAAGACGCTCACGCTGGCAGGCTCGCGCTACGCGAATCTGACCAAATACTCAATCGAATCCCGCATGAATCTCGGCATTCCGATTGTGGCGAGTGTCCTCAAGGCTCTGGCGTTGGGTCAGATCCAATCGCAGAACAGTGCATTCATGGCTGCATTTCTCGCCGCCGTGCAAGCAAACTCCGTGGCTACTTACATTGAATCCGGCGGCTCTTCGAGCGAGTCACCCGCCGACAACTACAGCGCGGTTATGGGCTTGAAGTATGGGCTTCCGTACTTCTGGCAAAACTCGCCTAACTTGAAGTGGCTGCTGAGTCCCACGGATCTGGAGAAGATCAAGAACACCCAGTCAACCCAGAATCAGCCGCTCTTCAACGATGCGGATAACACTATCGCCGGTAAGCCTTACGTGGTCCACCCGGATGCGTCCAGGGTTTTCTACGGAGACTTCTCAGCTTCGTGCTATCGGTCACGGACTCCGCTGTACATCCAGACGTTCCTTGAGCTGTACGCGCAAGAGGGACTGATCGGCGTTTCCAGCTACCAATTCGCGGACTGGAAATTCTTCGTTGGTGACTCCACGGTCACTAACTACTCGCCGCTCGTGTACACGAACCTGGAAGGCTCAGGCGCGTAACAAATTTGCGGGGATTCACAACCTCCGCCGGTAGGCCACTCACAGCCCGCAAACCCGCTTTCTTCCGGGTCGAACACTGTGACGGGAACCGGCAACTCGGGGACTGCCGTTGTCATGGGGAGATGGCAGCGGCAGTCCTTAATTATCTGGACGGTTTATGAAGCTATGTGGCCGGGGTTGTGCTCGCGCTATACCGGATGACGCTAAATGCTGCGATGAGTGCAAAGCGGAGCGCGGCATTCCGGTTGAGACGGGCAGACAGCACACAACCGGCTATGACGCCAAGCTGGACAAACTGCGGAAAAGTCCGCTGTGGCAAAGAATCCGCATCGTAATCCTCCGGCGTGACCCAATGTGTATGCGCTGTGGCGTGAAGGTGAGTGAGCTTGTGGACCACATAGTCCCGGCGTTGTTTGCTATCGCACAAGCGAGAGCGAGCGGGCTTTACCCTACCAGCCCGAACGCGGGTTACTTCTTCAAGACCAACCTGCAAGGGTTGTGCCGGTCCTGTCACTGGAAAAAGACGAACGAAGACAAGATGCATGTAGGCGAGTGGCGGGACGTTGTGGCAATCGAAGCCGCCGCGCCTAAGAAGAAATGGAGCTTTTAAGTATGATGGACGCAATTGATGAGCTGGTAGCACGTTCGGAGAATCACCGCGAGTTGCGTGCTTTCCACCAATTCCACAAGGCGCACCCCGAAGTCCTGGACTTTCTCGTGCAGGAAATTCGGCTCCGATTAGACAGCTTTGACGCCTTCTCTTATCACAGCCTTTGGCAGTATGCGCGATGGAAGCTCGAACTGGAAAAAGGGCCGGGCGATACCTTCCTGATGAACGATCATGCCGCGCCCTTCTATGCTCGCGCAATCACCGTCTTGCATCCCGAATTCAACGGACGGGCTGAATTCCGCAAGTCCAAGGCAGACACGATTTTTGGATTGCGAATTGAGCCTGTACCCAATAAGCGCCCCAAGAATTACGCCCGGCGTTTGCAGTGGGCAGACGGCACAGCGATTGAGAACGGATGGAGGCCAACTACTCCGCACGTGGTTAATCGTTCCGCAAATCGCAAGACAGACATTCATGGGAAAGCAGCATGAGTACATTCCTGGACATCGCACTTGAGCACGCACGCCGGGGATGGTTCGTTTTCCCGTGCATACCACGCACGAAGCGCCCGCTCATAAAAGACAACTTGAAGCAAGCGAGCCGAGACGAAGCACAGATCCGTGCATGGTGGGCGCAATGGCCGGACGCCAACGTAGGGATTGCTTGCGGTCTAAGCGGCCTGTCCGTCTTTGACGTGGACCACGGGCTTACGGACCGGGCAGGCTTTGATGCACTCCGCACGGCTATGAGTCTGCCGGAGACTTACGCGGTACGCACGGGACGCCGGGACGATTACGGAGTCCAGGTCTATTTTTCAGGGACACAGCCGGACGTGGGAGAATTCCGCATCCACGGCTGCAACGGGCAGGTCAAAAGTCTCGGCGGCTACGTCATGGCTGCCGGTTCCGTGCATCCGGTTAGTGGCGAACGATACGAAGTATTGCAGGGCAACCCGGACAGCTTGGCGGCGTTGCCGGACAATGTGCGGGCGCTCAAGCCTGAAAAACCGAAGACGGGAAAGCCCGGCGAGCCAATCACGGAAAACAGGAACATCAGGCTCTACGCGGAACTTTGTGCGCTACGTGCGCGTGGTCACTCGGAAGACGGGCTAATCGTTTCCGGTTTGCAATTCAACGCGGATAACATTGCGCCGCCCCTTGAGGAAGCGGAAGTCAAACAGATTGCTAAGAACGCGGCAAAGCATGACGTACCCGCGCCCGATCCAATCGCCGTGCTTGGCGAGACGGAGGAAAAGACGGTCACGGATTGGCGCGAACGCTATCTAACCTTTGAGCGCGTTCGGGATGCAAAGCCAGTTGAATTCCTGATTGAAGGCTTTCTTGCGCTGGATTCGATTACAGCTCTTGCCGCGCCGGTCGGACAGAGAAAATCGCTTATCGCTTTGAACATAGCCCACGCGCTATGCACGGGGGAGCCGTTGTTTGATTACTTCAAAGTGGCGAAGCGCCCTACCCATGTCGTTTACCTATGCCCGGAAATGGGCCTTAGCTCATTCTCGACTCGACTCAAGCAGATTGGCCTTGACTCGCACATCGGACAGACGCTCTTTTGTCAGACGATGGATGAGGACAGTATTAAGCTCACAGAGCTGGACGGGGAGTTGCCCGGCGCTGTGGTCATCATTGATACGTTAACGCGGTTTGTCGAAGGCGACCAAAACTCATCTGAGGACATGAGCCGATTCGCTAAAGTGATTTTCGCCCTCAAGCGGCGCGGCGCTACCATTCTCTTGCTACACCACAGCATCAAAGGTACGGCTAACGCGCCGCTCACGCTGGATTCGGCTATGCGCGGCTCTACCGAGCTGGCCGCGTTTGTCACATGCTGTTGGGCCACGCGGCTGCAAAACCCGGAGGAGCCGTACAGCTCGCCGTCGCTTTTGGTGAACGTCAAGCAGCGCGATTTTGAAAGCAAGCCGTTTGAGGCATCCTGTGATAAGACGTGCCGAATGCGGATGGTTGGCGAACCTGGACAGATCGTGGAACTCAAGACCAAAGCGGATGCGGACGCGAAGGCCGCGCTAACCGCGATTCTGAAAGAAGATCCAAAGATGGGCATTAAGAAGCTAATGGCCGTTCTGAAAGACGCCGGACACGGCAAAGGTCAGAAGTGGGTAAGCAAGGCGCGGGCAGCCATACTCGGAACGGGAGTCACTTTAAGCACATCTTGACCCATACTCCCGTACCCATACTCCTAAGAAAAGACTTAGGAGTATAGGTATGGTGTACTCGGATACGGATACGCCCATACTCCGAGTATGCCCGCAGATACAGGGAGCTGGCACTAACCGGCCCAAATTCAACAAAAGCGAACACAAGACGAACACAACACGGCTAAATGCCTGTGTTTGCAACAGTTCCTAAAATCGAAAATAACCTTGTTTGTGTAAACAAAACTGCTACGGTGGGCTGTGACCTGCCCATCCCAGAGATCTGACCCGCCCTCCCCGCCTGTCCATTCTGCTGACTGCCTTTCGGTCCAAGCTGGGGTAGCCGCATCAACAGACCCCAGCCCGCTGAGAATGGCTCTAATGCGCGGCAAACCCTACCACAGGGGCAAAATTAAGGTACTGTTCTGGATCAATGAGTATAAAATCTCCTGATTGCGGCAGATAATCCTCCATGAATTTTTACAAATTAAGTCTGGCCATTTGTTTACTCAGCGCCTTCCTTGCAATCGCTCAATCCGCGCAGAGTCCCTCCAATCAGAGTGGAACAGTAGAAGATCCTGCTCAATGCTACGAGAAGATTTTCGGCTCGACACCCGAAACTCGCGGCAAGCTCGCAACCGTGGCAAAACCCATCCACCAAGTTTGGCCCAAATATCCACCTGAAATAAGGGCGCATCTCGATGGCATGGTCGTACTATGCGTCGTGATTGGCGAAGACGGAGACGTTCGGAAAGTGCGTGCGATTTCCGGCCCGAAGGAACTGATCCCAGCCGCTGTGAAGGCTATCGAGCAGTGGCGCTTCCGGCCCTTCTTGGCGAACAATGAGCCCGTTGAAGCGAGCGTTCGGATTACCCTGAACTTCCGTTTGAATAGGATAGAAAAGATGTCAGCATGAGCTATCGGCTTGACAACAAACTCACCCGCTCATGCATCGCGGATAAGTCCGCAGTCTGGACATGCACGTACCGCATGGTCGTAGTGATTGAGCTGTGACCCAAAAGACGTTGAAGTGCAGCCACGGAACCACCCCGCCTAATGTAGCTCGTTGCCATCGTGTGCCGGAATGCGTGTAAGGTTCGCGCCGGTGCTTTGAATCCAAGCCGCTTGCAAAGCTGTTTCACGTTCCGCAACACATTCCGGTGAGCTAACATCGTGTGGGTACGATTGGCGAAGAGCAGTGAGTCCAGCGTCCTTTTGAATTCCGTGACGTAGCGGAACATTGCTTTCCTCAGTTCGAAAGAGAACGGCACAAGCCTCTGCTTGCGTCCCTTGCCGTCCAGGGTAACCAGCATGTTCTCAAAATCAATCTCGCACACTCGCAACCCAAGCGCCTCAGAGATTCGACAGCCGGTGTCAAGCAGGAAGAGAACGAGCAGATGCAAACGCCGTTGATATTTTCCCTTGGGCTTCCACGCGACAAGCAACCGGATCTGTTGCGGGGTAAATGTCGGCAAGACAAGCTGAGGCTCTTTTAATCGCGGGATTTTCAGGGTGGAGCCGGACCACTTTAGATAGCTGTTAATCGCTCTGATGGAACAGTTACAGCCTGTTGCTTTCCTTCCCTTCTCACACATCCGCATGACGGCATCTTTCAATTGTTCCTGTGACGGCGATTCAGACGGCAGCCATCGCAGACTGTTTTTGTACCAGAGAACAGTTGAGGGCGTGACGTTGTGCAGGTATTGGCGCTCACGAATAAATTGATCGAAACGCGGTTGCATGTTTCCTCCAGGCAATAGGTCTGATTTAGAGGAAAACCGCGTAAACATTGGACTTTAGCTCAGATGGATAGAGCGATTGCCTCCGGAGCAATAGGTCGGGAGTTCGAATCTCTCCGGGCGCACCATTTTTCTCCTTTTCTCTCAGGCACTTCTGTGCTCTCAGACCTGGGCAGTTTTTTCAGGATTTTTGGCCTGTGCCCAGAATTGTGCCTACCCAGGTTGGCCATGGCGCTGAGAACAGCGTCCTCAGACGGGTGGACGTAGCGGCTGGAAGTTGCGATGGAGCTGTGGCCCGCGATCCGCGCCAGCGTCCAAGCTATTTCGGACTTCTAGCGCCGGGCTCAAAACGCAAGACCTCTGCAGCCATGTTCGTTATGCTCGGTCAGAAGAAGCGCTCTCCGCCAAAACGGTTGAGTTGGCGAATTTCGGTGATAAGAGATTTCAGGAGAGATCCTCTCGTCGATAGCCACGGTCAGCCCATGCGTTGGTTACATCGCGTACCAGCAAGAACGATTTAGAATTGTTGGATTCTATTCTTACTCGTCGGGAACCCGCACTGGCTTCTCGAATCGCGACGCTGCTTCGCCAGTTCTCGCCAGAACACCGCGGCTCTCTCTCTTGCATGCCGCGATTCTTCGCTCCCTGATCACTGCAAAGCGGTCTCCAAAGATTATCGCCCCAAAAGTGGTTTTTGTTTTTCCTATAGATCAAGACATCTGATAAAACCACGTTGGACGAACTGAGCAAGCTGGCATTGGGAACAAGCCAAGGTTACGGGCACAGCCGAGGGAGACACCATTTCGGTGAAGTCGGTGACACCCGCTAAGTAGGAGGTATTGGCGGCTCCGGGTCGGACGGTGAAGGCCCGAAGTCTGCTGATATTCGGCTCCGTCCTGTGGGAAACTGTGGGCATGACGCAACCACGTCTAGTGATCTTGTCCGACGCATCGGACCCCATATTGAAAGGCCGGTATTCGTCGTGCGAGGGTGCGACGTTCTCATTGAGCAACACGGAATCCTCTCTGGCACTCATCCATGGGATGTTCACCGAGCATCTTCGCAGGTCCCACCCGCAAAAGGATGGTATCCAAGCGAAGGATAAAGCGAAATGAACCGTTGGCACAACTCGTTCGTTATGCGTGTCGGTAGCACATGATATGTCCGGTTGAGATAGCACGTGATATGTCCGCTGAGCGGGCGGTGAGGATAGGAGACCATGCGGGGCATGGAAGCTTATCCGAGGGCCGCGATGGAGCGGGCGATGAAAGTACAGGACGTGATGTTGCAGGCGATGGCGAAGAAGATCACTTGGTGGCAGGCGGCGGAGATCCTGGGGATCAGCGACCGGCACATGCGGCGGTGGCGGGAGTGCTACGTCGAACAAGGCTACAACGGTTTGCTGGACCGGCGGCGGGGTAAGCCCTCGCGTCGCCGGGTGCCGGTGGCGACGGTGGAGAAAGTGTTCGCGCTATACCGGGAAAAGTATTTCGATCTGAACGTGCGGCACTTTCACGAGAAGTTGCAGGCCGAGCACGGGATCGAACTGAGTTACACCTGGGTGAAGCAGGCACTGCAGGGAGCGGGCCTGGTGGCGCGCGGACGCAAGCGCGGGGCGCATCGCAAGCGGCGTGAGCGACGGCCGTTGGCGGGGATGCTGTTGCATATCGACGGCAGCCGCCACCAG
>Ga0182024_10000659_pt1 | contig 89512 bp, 93 predicted proteins | sample P32metaG_FD_120480 | JGI IMG/M metagenome (GOLD analysis project Ga0182024, IMG submission 120480) | Permafrost microbial communities from Stordalen Mire, Sweden - P3-2 metaG (Illumina Assembly) | ecosystem: Environmental > Terrestrial > Soil > Wetlands > Permafrost | place: Sweden: Stordalen... | reverse complement strand
CGCACCATATGCGATGCTACCATACGTTTGTATGGCGTGTCAAGACATCCACTCCACCCTCCAATCCCCACTGCGCACACCCAGGCGCCTCAATAGAAACCTGATTCAACTAGGCAGGCATAGACAATGCCTAAGCCAGTTTCCATCGACATTCCCGGCTGCCAGCCTGAAAAAAGACACTACCGTCAGATGTCAAGCCTGCGTTGGATCGATGACGATCGACTTGTTGCAGGCGTGGGCGAGCTGATTCCTGGAAACAATAAACTCAAGGAGGGCATGGTGTTCTCATTATCGACCGCCAGTGTTACCGCTACCTGTCCCATGCCAGGGTGGTCTTCATGGTTGTGTCGCGACGCGGTTTCTCCGGCCAAGACGCTGGTGGCTTCGGGTGGGGGAAGTCATACGCAGCCGGAAGTGGTGGTCTGGGAACTGGACAGCGGCAAACGACACTGTGTGCTCACTGGTATCGCCCATTATTTGGGGGCACTGGCATTTGTCGATGAGAGCAATCTATTGGTCGCTGCAAAAGGGGGAGTGGCGTTGTACCGACTGCCTACAGGAGAAAGACTGCAAGAATTTCCCTTGCCGCCCTCGTCGAAGAAGCTTGCTGCATTTTCCCCGCAGGCATTGAGTGTTGCGCTGTCAGCCGATAAGTCATTAGTGGCCGCTGGTGCACTGGAAGGTGCCTATGTATGGGAGATAAAGAGCGGCGCTTTGGTGATGGAGGTAAAACACTCCAACAAAGTTCGCTATGTTCATCTCACCAAGGATAAGCTGATTTCCGCCGCCCTTGCCAGGCAAATCGAAGTGAAGCGAACACAGCTTTTAGGCAAAAAATCAGAGAAAGTGGCTTTCACCGAACATAAAGGAGATGTCGGCGGGCTGTACGTCAGCCCTGACCATAAGATCGCTATATCAGGCTCAACTGAGTTCGGTCCCATGCGGATTTGGGACTTTCAAACGGGCAGTCAGATCGGAAGCTGGGACCTTCCCTGTTTGGGTGGATTTTCGCCTGATGGTAAGCGTCTTGCTGGAAATAGCCATTATGCTCTGTCTGTGGTCGAGTTCGATGTGGACAGCATGTCTTCCAGCCTTGAGGAGCGGGCAGAGGATAACGATGTCAAAGCACAATGGAAACTGGCTGTGTGCTACCGAGACGGTTTATGGCCTGTGAAAACGAAGGACATTGGCCAGGCCGTTGAGTGGTACAAAAGAGCGGCGGCAAACGGGTCTGCTAATGCCATGTTAGAGCTGGGCAATTGTTATGACGCCGGCAATGGAATAGGCAAGGACGAAGCACTGGCGGCGCACTGGTATCGCCAGGGAGCCGAGCTCGGCAATATACATTGCCGGGCAAATTTTGGAGAATACTGTGAATATGGAAAGGGAGGGCTGCCTGTAGATTTCGAGCAAGCACTCTCGTATTACAGCAAGGCCCTTGAACAAGGTCTGGGGGCTGTTGGGCCGGCACTCGATCGCGTCAAGGCAGAGTTGGCAAAGCGTCAGCCGCTCAGTCGATGATGCAAAACGTGAGCGACAACGATCAGCTAAGACAATCCGGAGTCGAAGATTCAAGTTGGATCAATTGCATTTACACAAGGGCTATCTCGTAGATGGTCTCGTGCTCCATGCTCTCCCGCACGCTGTGCGGATAACTCATCTCACCTAGTGAGGACATCTTGAGGTTGTTTCTTTTGGCAAATCCGCTAAACGTATTGAAGCTTGGCTCGTTATCGGATTCTATCGTAAATTGGATTGCCTTACACTGCAGCTGCTTTGCCGCTTTCACTGCCTCCTGCAGCAAAAGATAAGCGCATCCTTGACCTCTAGATTCTTGCGCGACACCTATTTGCCAGAGAAAGAACACGTCTTTGAAAGTATCGCTTTTCATGCCCGATACGTATCCGACAGTGGTGCCGTTTTCTTCCAGGAGAAAGCAGGATCCGCCAAAGTAGTGGAACAACACCCAGTACGTGTATCCAGTGTGGACCCCAAGCGGCTTACACAAACTGACAAAATGTCTGATCGCCTTGATGTCATCTTCTGTGCAATTTCTGATCGGCAATTCCCTGCTCCTTTGTGTTGCATCGACCGGACCATTCTATCAATCTAGTCAGAGAATCTCCCTGAAAAAAAGCAAAATTGCCGATAAATGCTGAAAATGATATGCCACTATGTATGGTGCACCGCGAATGTCATTGATATTGGAATGAGAGCTGACACACGCTTACCCCGTAGAGTAGAATAGCAACTGAAAAGTATTGATTCGGAGTTCACCTTGCGGACTGTAGTATTAATACAGGCAAAAGCAACAGACCCACATTGAACGTGCGATACTACAGATTTATCCCCATCTTAACTGTGATACTACTTCTTGCACCAACAACTGCAGCCGTAGCTGACGTAGCACAGTGGGAAGCGTACAAGCGTGCCGGCGCGGCGGCTTATAGCCAGGGCCGTTATGCGGAAGCAGAAAGTGCGTTGTTATCTGCCGTCAAGGAAGCTGAGAAGTTCGGTGCTGAAGATGTTCGCTTAGCGGCAAGCCTCAACAACCTGGCAGAGGTCTATCGCCTGCAGGGCAAATTTGCGGATGCAGAGCCGCTGTTCAAGCGCTCGCTGGCGATAAAGGAGAAGGCGCTGGGTGCGGACAATCCGGCAATTGCTACAAGCCTCAACAATCTGGCCGTGCTCTACGACAGCCAGGCTAGATATGCAGACGCTGAGTTGTTGTCCAAGCGCGCTCTGGCAATAAGGGAGAAGGCGTTAGGTGCGGATGACCCGGTTGTGGCTGCCAGTCTCAATAACCTTGCCGCGCTATACGAGAGCCAGGGCAAGTACGAAGAGACTGTGCCTCTGTACAAGCGAGCCCTGGCAATACTGGAGAAAGCCTTAGGTCCGGATGATCCAAAAGTGGCTACAAACCTCAATAATCTTGCTTCCCTTTATGACCACCAGGAAAAGTACGACGATGCGGAGCCGCTATATAAGCGCGCTCTGGCGATCAGAGAAAAAGCGTTAGGAGCCGATCACCCAGATGTGGCAGGAACGTTGGGTAATCTGGCTGGACTTTACGACTGCCAGGGGAAGTATGCGGATGCAGAGCCGCTGTACAAACGCTCTCTAGCAATATTGGAGAAGGGGCTGGGACCAGACAACCCTGATGTGGCAACGATGCTGAATAATCTTGGCAAAATGTACGCCAATCAAGGCAAATATGCGCAGGCTGAGCCGCTGTATAAGCGGGCCTTGAAAATACGAGAGAAGGCTTTGGGAGCAAACCACCCCTACGTGGGCACAAGCCTTCTTAACCTGGCCGAACTCTACCGCCACCAGGGCCAATATGCGCAGGCTGAGCCGCTGTATAAAAGCGCCCTGGAAAAATTGGAGAAGTCGTTAGGTGCTAATCATCCCGATGTCGCTTTATGCCTGGAAGATTACGCTGAGTTGCTGCGCCAGACAAATCGATCCAAGGAAGCAGAAACTTTAGAGGCACAGGCAAAGGCAATCAAAGCAAAAAAGTAGTCTCACCATGAGTTTTTATTTATTCCTTAAATAATTATTTTAAGCATAATTTGGGCAAAAAAGAAGCGCCACCGAGGGTGGTGGCGCGCTCTATGCATGGTTGGTTTGCCTGCGGCGCCGGTTGAACCGGCTTGATCGCAGGGCTTGCAGCTCAAGCCGGCTGCTCGGACACACGTTGAGCTCGCTGAGGTCGAATCACCCAGTGCTCGTGGGTCATCGCTTCCCGATCTTCAGCTGTCTCCTTGGCGTGCGTGCCGAGAATCCAATCCCAGCCCAGGAAGAAGCCGCTGTAGTTGGTGTTCATATGGCGATGATGCAGGAAGTGATGGCGAGCCATTTTCTTGAACAGCCAGGTTTTTCTGAACCACGTGCCTTTGCGCCGGTGCATCTCGGTGTGAATTGTGGTCCAGAGAATGGCATGCAGCGGAGCCACGACAACGAAGATGACCGGAGTGATCCAGTCGAAGTAGAGACAGATGAGCGCGGGCAGGGCGACAGACGCCAGCTCGGTTGTGCACCTGATGCCGAGAAAGAGGAGCCCGCAGGAGCCCTCTTCATGGTCGAAGAGCTTGTAGCAACGGTGGTGCACCATGTGATCTTCGACGCAGGAAGCGAGGTAAGGACTGTTGAAGTAGTTGGCCAGCTTCTTGTAGTGCATCAGGTGGCGGTGGGTTATGTTTTCCATCAGTCCGATGACGGCGTACACGATGAGAAATCGGACCAGGTAAGTTGCGGTGATCTGAAGTATGTGCAGTAACACGAACGAGTCTCCTTGCGTTCGACGTGACAGTCGAGTCGAAATTTCAGGTTTACCTCACCACCGCCGTTCAACATGCAAACTCCACCTCAGTGAGTGATGTTTGCATGTCCAAACGGGCTTCAGGAGCGGTGAGGTGCTCTTGCAGGTGTTTAGGGGGGGGAGAGGCTGGAAGCGCACGCGCTCCTATGCCTGTCCGGGACCTGCCTTAATCCCAAGACTGGCGTCTATCAACCAGACCCCCTGCCTGTGAGCGGGAGACTAGTCGCTAGGCCACCATGGTTACTTCTGTGGTTGCTGGAGACGCCTTACGGCGCATCGGTCGAACGCGCCAGTGCTCGTGCTGCATCGCCTCCCGATCATCTGCATTCTCCTTGGCTGCTGTGAAGAGAATCCAGTCCCAGCCGACGAAGATCACGTTGTAGTTGGTGTTCATGTGGCGATGGTGCAGGAAGTGGTACCGGGCCAGGAACTGGAAAATCCTGGTTTTGGAAAACCACGTACCCTGGGGTCGATGCATTTCAGAGTGAAACGTGCTCCAGAGATAAGCGTGCACCAGCGCCGCGCCGAACATCATTACGCTGGTGATCCAGTCGAAGTGAAACGCAATCAGGGCCGGAACGACGGCCAGCATGAGTTCGGTGACGCCTTTGATGGTCAGGTTTTTGAGACCACAGGCGCCTTCTTCATGGTTGAACAAGTCGTAGCACTTGGTGTGATGGTCGACGTGCTCCTGGAAGGTTTCCATCAGGTAAGCGCTAACGGCAGGCATGCCGTGGCGCTCGAAGAACATGGCCATTCGCCTTCGATGCATGAGGAAGCGGTGGGGCATGTACTCGCCTAAGGAAGCAGTTAAGTAGACAACGAGAACGCGGACAAGCCACGTAAGGCAGATTTGTGTCATAGGTTGGTAACTCCGAGACTGCAAAGCAGTCGGGTTCAGATGTTTGAGGTAAGCAGTCCGTCTATAGACAAACCCACACTCGATAGCCTGAAGCTATCAATAGCGTGAGATTTGATGTGGTGTAACGGGTGTTTCTGGGTTGACGGAGGGCTCTGTTGGTTGTGTGTTGTGAGATACGCCCAACACCCTATATAAATCTAATATTTGTTGTCAAGAAGGGAATTTTCAATTAGCTCTAGTTACAGAAGCATGGCTGTATAGGTAACTAGAGAGCAATTCTCACGGATTTAGCATAAGTTCAGTCAAGACTTGTTTTTCCAGGCAAGCTTAAGAGCTGGCCTGTCTAGCGCAAGGTCAGCCAGCAACGCCATTCTTTGGATTCTGAGGGTGTCTCGCACGGTCACTCCTCACCGATGGAGTTTCGCAAATCGGATTTCCTTCTTGATGCAAGCCATTCGGCTATCTCTCTAGAATTCGAAACAGCCCAGTTTTTTATCTGGAAGGGACCGATTCAGATCTCAAAGTGTGATGCTTTCGTCTCGGATTTTCTAACCTGAATAACTTATGCGATTTTCTATATCTTTAACGTGCTAACAGCCCCTGAAAGCCAAGCAATTTAATCCGCCTATCATTTTAAAGAGATAGCTTTTGCGATTTTCTATCTAGACGGAAGAATCGAACAACAATGCAGCTGATAATTGCGATTAGCCTGTTAGTTACGCTTTTTGCTGGCAGGTGTTCGGAGCGTGAAGACTTTTAACGGCAAAACAACAGCGAAAATCTCGACGCCTATCTCGAGAATTAGCCGCTTTTTTATGTCTCATGAGATATAGCAACGAAACTGCACGCAAATCCAACCAAAATCCAGACTGCATAAACTGGCTATATCTCTAGAATTCAAAAACAGCTGCTTTTTTATCTCTCTAGAGATATAGCACCCGTAAATCCAGATTGAGCGGCGTGGTCACTCGCTTTGGGAGCAGGAATGTATGAGCAAGAAGTCAAGAAGCGGGTCTTGCGTGAAGTGTAAATCAGAACCAATCATCAGCCTCTACTTGCAGGAGGGGTCGGCTTCCTGGCAACATGAGCTTATTGTTTTCATTTGTTTTTCCTCTTCTTCCTTCACACGCAAAAAATCCTCTTCACATTATTGAACCAGCCTTTAAGGCGCAGGGGCAACTGTTACGCCAGTTCTGGCGCATGCACAGTTCACCCTGTAACACTGGAGGTGTGCAATGTACACCTGTATTTTTGCTGCCAGCAGCTCTCCCACCATTTCGCTCGCTGCGAATCTGGTAGCCGCACTGGCAGCCGTACTGGCTCTGATCACAGTGCTTGTCTTGGGTCTGAAAAAGCGGCCAGCCCGGCCAGCCCGCCACAATCCGGCATTGGGGGCCAAATCGACTGTTGTTTCTCAAATCGCATGCCAGGCCAACATTGAGGTCACTCGTGCCGGGCAGGGCGACGTCAAAGCTGTTCTGACAGATGATGATGCTACAACTGGCGGAGCGCGCAAGCGTCTTAGAGATCTCGGCGTCCAGCCTGGACTTCTGCCGGTGGGCGCCAACAACGCTATCACTGACGTGCCTGGAGTAAAGGTCGGCCACACCACTATCGTCTCAGGCGTTGGAGCATTGGTGCCAGGTCATGGTCCGGTGCGCACGGGCGTTACCGTGATTCTGCCGCACTCAGGTGACCTCTGGAACGAACGCGTTTCTGCAGGCGCTTTCGCGCTCAACGGCAACGGCTGTGTTACTGGCCTCGACTGGGTGCGGGAAAGCGGATTTCTCGAAGGGCCAATGGCTCTGACCAACACGCACTCCGTAGGCGATGTCTACAAGGGTGTCTTGAGTTGGATGATTAAACGCTACCCACAGATTGGCACCACGGATACTACCGCTCTGCCAGTAGTGGGCGAGTGCGATGACAGCCCGCTCAATGACATCCAGGGCTTTCACGTCAAGGAGGAGCATGTGTTTGCGGCTCTCGATTCGGCGCAAGCCGGTATTGTCGCCGAGGGCGCTGTCGGAGCTGGCACAGGCATGACCTGTTACGGCTTCAAGGGTGGTATCGGCACTGCTTCGCGAGTAGCGCAGGTGCAAGACACCGCCTATACAGTCGGTGTGTTGGTCAACGCCAATCACGGGCGGCGCGAGCAGTTGATCATGGCCGGCGTTCCCGTCGGACAGATTTTCGCTGATGAAGCCAGAGCGACGCTGTACCGCGAGGGCTCGATCGTAATCGTGGTGGCAACGGATGCACCACTTTCTAGTCGGCAACTGAACCGCGTCGCCAAGCGTGCCGCTATGGGACTAGCCCGCACCGGCGCGTGCGCTAACAATTCGAGCGGCGACTTTATCTTGGCGTTCTCGACGACGCGCAAAATTGTGCGAGTGAGCCCGTCTTCCACCTTGCTGCTGCCTGAACTGGTCGATGACCTCATCGACCCTGTCTTTCAGGCTGCCGTGGAAGCCACCGAGGAAGCCATCCTCAACGCCCTGTGCATGGCAAAAACCACTGTTGGATGCAACGGCAACATTTCGCCTGAGCTTCCGCTTGGGAGGGTGCTCGAGATCCTGGCCAAACACGGGCGCATCACAAGCGCTGGTGTCAAAGGCTCAGGCAAACCCGAGCAGGCTCGCAAGCGAATCACCAGAGTGGTGGAGCAAGAGATTCCGCCAGGTGCAATCAAAGTCGACCTGCCCAATGTCTTTCAACCTGACGACTACTCCTGCGGCGCGGCAGGATTCATGGCTATCGCGGCCGGGTACGGCGTGGGTCCTGATGAGATCGAGGAGATCAAGAAAGCTCTGGGCACCAACCCTGAGTACGGCACGTACTACGCAGACATCGTCGACTATGCGCTCAAACTCGGTCTCGATGCTTGTGCCCGCAACCAGATGAGCAAAGAGGAGCTGAAGCAGCTGCTTACCGCAAGGGTGCCAGTGATGCTGTCCATCCAGGCGTATGCAGATGACGAGCAGGATTACGAAGATCCTGAAAATAACGAAAACGGTCATTACGTCGACGCCATCGGCTTTGATGATGATGACAATTTCTACTTCATGGACCCCAGCTTGACAGGACGTGTGGGGTATCTGCCATGGAACGAGCTCGACAAGCGCTGGCACGAAAACGAAGGCTCGGTCAAGCCAGAGCTCAGCCATCACCTGGGGCTGGTTATCCGGGGCAAACAGCAAACGCTCGTCTACACAACGCGAGCACGCAAAATCACCTGATTGGAGGGTCCTGACATGACTACTACCTGCCAAAAGCATCCGATCTGCCAGCTTGGCGATCGCAAGCGCGGGCGTGTCAAACTCTCGGGCATCTACCGGGTCCGCCTTGGCTGCCGCCAGGGACAGAGGATCTGGCTTGTAGATGGCGAGCAGGTTGGCATGCACGTGTATCAGAACTTCATCATGGGTGGCAACGATCAACGCTATCGCTACAACCCGAATGGTGAGGTGTGGATCGATAATCGCATCGGCATCGAGGAGCTGGAGTACACGATCGCTCACGAGCTCATTGAGCGCAAGCTCATGCGCCAGTGGGGCTGGTCGTACACGAAGGCTCACAACCACGGGCTCGCGCTTGAGCACAAGATGCGGCTGGCCGACGAAGCACGGGCCAGGCGGCATGGCGCCAAAACTGGAATCGAGGGCGTCTATCGGGCCTTCTTTGGCAAAGTGCACGGATTGTCCGTGTGGATCGTCGATGGTCCCACAGTGCGCAAGCGCAAAGAACTCGATCCAGACTTCTGCTTCGGCGCCAACGACCTGGCATCCAGCTTCGTTCCCAGAGGCGAAATTTGGCTCGACTCGGCTATGAGTGTCGAGCAGGCTTATTACACGCTCTTGCGCGAAGTGACCGAACGCAGGTTGCTTGCTGCCGGCGCCTCCACAGACGAGGCCGACGCGTGCGCGCAGGTGCGCCAGTTCGATGAGCGCCTGCGCCAGGCAAGGCTGCGAGTCGCTCACGAGAAAGCACTCCCACCTGTGCACTACGGCGCCCGCGCCCGAGGTGTTCGCCTGAAGTCGAACAAGAAGGAAAAGCGCTAAGGCCTTCTTGTGCTGTCGGAGTTGAGGGGGATGGCTGGAAGTTCAATCTTTCAGACATCCCCCTCTCTCTGAGGGGCTTTTTCTTTTCCATCATTTTCGGCAAAGAATTCGCAAGCAATGCCTTCCAGAAATTGCCGAAAATGATATGCAATTTTTTGTTTGGTGGGAGGCACCCATCCTGGCTTGTGACCAGGATGGTGCCTTTATTGAGGTATGGTTGCATTGGCTAACTGGTTGGGCCGAAAAAGTGGTACACCGGCCCCGGCCAGTAAGTGCGTCTGGAAGCGTGGTTCAAGGTTATGATCGCCCCCTCAATGACAGTGTCTGGCACTGGGCCGGCAAGATTAAACGCCGTTTCGCGCAGTTCAGTGCCATTCTTGCCAAACCATTTGATCGCGATCTTAACCATTGGTTCATTGTACAAACATCCTGTGCATGGAGGGATTGCCACAGTGTGGTAGGTGATGGCTCCGGTGTACTCCTGCGACATCTGATGCAACAACTGCTGTTGCATGACCGACATTTGATCCCCTTGCGAGAAGAGCGTGATCTCCACCTGAGCGTAGGTTCCATGCGGTGGAGCGGTGATCAGCCAATACCCGTAAAACAGCAGCCCGATAGACACAAAGAACATGAGGGTGCGCAGATTCGACCGACGGGAGGCTTCCGGCTGTACCGAGAGAACTTTTGCTTTTTCCATTTCTTTATCCTCAAACGCTATCAGAGCCGCCTCAATTGACGGCTCCTACTAATGCGGGAATGTGCAGCCTGCGCTGCACGCCAGCCTTCACCTACAACCAATTACGATACCGTCGCTTCACATTGACGATGTACTTGTGAGCGGCCGCAGGCGAGAGAACGGAGGCGCCCCCACATGAGAAGGCGATCTCTCCAAACCGAGCACAAATGTGGTCGAGCACCCGACGCAAATCCGAATCGCCAGGGAGCTGGTTCCTGACCTCAACAAGGTCTGAGAAGCTGACGAACCCGAGTCCCTGCAGATCGATTTCTGACCAGCGGGTTTCTAGAACCATGTTCACGCTAGGCTCCATATCCATTAGCCGTCGCGCGGATACTCGCGTTGCCTTGAAGACCATGTATGCCGCGTAGAAGCCACCGCCGGCAATAAACAGCCAGATCAGGACTTCGACATAGTTAATCGATGGTTGGACTCTCCCCAGTGCCACCAGCCCCGTAGCTTCGGCGCAGGCACTGAGACACGTAATTGCCAGTAAGCTTTTGGGCCCAAGCCTCCAGACTGCGAAGCTTAACAAGGCGATGGGCAAGAAGCCGATGGCGACGCACATGGCTGCCAGGCAAGCAAGCACCACTACAGTAATCAAAATCGACATTCAATCCTCTTTCGCGCAAAGCGCATGGGCGTTTCGTTTTTAGCGAAGCGCCCGGTCACGTCAGGGAGTTCTTCGACGCCGAAGAACAGTTGCCGGCAGCACTGCCAGCAAAACGACTTGACGAACCCGTTTTTTGGTGAACAAGCTCTGTGCCTGGTCACTTGGGGTAGTAACCTAAACACTCAATAGCAATGCGCGGTCGGGGGCGTTCTTTCCAGCTAAACGGTACCGCCGAAGCTCTGAGAAAAGCCACTGCCTGCGCCACCACAAAACAGAGAACAGTGAATTCAGCCCATGGTATGACTTCAGGCTACCGCGCCAGAAGCGATTGGCGCAGAAAGATTGCCGGTTTCGTCGGCGGGTCGATCTGCATAAGAGGCTGTCCGCCCGGTCCTTTGGCAACGGTGTAACGGATGCTCTTATAACACGACAAATTGCCGTACGAAAATCGGCGCCATTGAGCCTCCGCTCGCGTTGCCACCACCACTCTCATGCCGCGATCAAAGTCGCTCTGGAAAAGTGGTCCGACAGCGTGAACTCCACACGGTGACACTTCGCGATCGCATGGAACGCCAAGCTCTTTCGTGTAAGGGTCCAGACGAGCCTGTCGAATGATGCGAAACTCCGGCTCCTCAGCGGTTGGGCACTGCACTTTAAGAACAGTTCCGGGGCGAAGTTGAAGAACGCCTTCCAGGTTTTTTATATTTTTCTGCATGAATTGCTCCACGGTGATCGTTGTTGCAGACTTGTTTGGTGTTTGCCTCGTGTGAGGGGAGCACCCAAAACATGCAGGAAAGGATGTAGCACCATGAGCGCCACCAGAAATCAGGAGTGCTCTCGATTGTATGCGCCCATCAACGTGAGGGTTTGCATGGTGCTGTCGTTGCCTTTAAGTGGTTGTTCGCCGGCTATTTCCTGGCAGATTCGTGACATCTGCTCGCTCTGGTGGGCTAAGCAGTAGATTGCCACGCAACCGACATCTTCATTGCACTGAATGCCGACTGTCCGAAGCGCCTTCATCAACTGCACTGCGCGACTGTACGGCCTGGTTTCAATCGAATACCTGACTTTGTCCATCGTTTCCTTTCTTGTTAGCCAATGCCAGGGAGCGCGGTCAAGCGCTCCCAAATGTTTCGAGAAGGTCTAGCGCCCGTGAGCAGAGCGCACGTTGGTCAGACGGTCAGACCGCGACAAGACTGGCTTCGTTGAGTGTGAGAAAGAGATTCTCGTCGCTAGCCCGAAATCGCTGTGGCGTCCAGTCAGGATTGTCTGCCTTGACCAGCAACACAACCGCCATGCCGTTTGCGCGCTGCGTGCTCATTTCGACCTCGAGAGAGTACTGCCCATTAGCCGTGTTTTCGACGAGCCGGAGTTTGATGAAGACGTACTGACCTCCCTGGCCAGCCTCCCAATATGCTTCTTTGCCGGCCAGTTTCTGAGCGAGGTTGTTCAGGATCTGCTGCAAATCGGGGTCGGTAAATTTGAACAGTCGCGCCGCCAGACGCAGGGCGTTGACTTTGGCGGCCGTAATCACTCCGCCGTTGGAGTTCAAGAAATTTTCCAGGTCGTTGATGTTGGTGATTGTCATGGCTGTATCAATTCTCCACTCCCATTTGGGAGCTGTTTCGATCGTTGCTGCGGCTCAACTAGCGTTGAGCAAAATTTGCCTTGTTCGAATTCCAGTTTGCGACGCGTCCGCCACTACAACCTCTGGCTTGACGGAAGTCTCCACCACTTAAGTTTCGTAGCGGATTTACCGCCGGAGTACCGGCCGCGCTTTGAGACCATATTTGCCTGAGTCCAGGTATAGTCGTCGAACTCTCCACAATCGAAGAGGTTGTCATCCACTTCGACGATGATGTGATCGCTGCGTTGGACGCCGAGCTCCAGGAGCAAGCTGTAGTCGGGTCCACCAAATCCCCAAATGAGATTGCCCAGCTTATTAAGATCGAGCGGAATCAGATCGCAAGCACGACCAAACTGTCCCCTCGTTCCCAGCTGCGCAACATTGTTTTCCATAGTAAGGTTTCTCCCCAGACGAGCGATCCGGCTGCCCACATTGGGACAGGCTGAAAGGTCAATCGGGCAGCCGCTGTTCACCAGTTAGGCTGTGAGGTTTGACTAAGCGGTAGTACCAAGGGGTTACTTCGTGAAGGCAGCAATGTGGTGAAGGAAGCCTCGCATTGGAGACTTCCTCAAGCATGTGACCTCAGATCAGAGCCCATTTCGCCTGGTTTTCTGGGTTTCAAGCCACTTTTTTGTGAGCCGTTCTGCGGACCTGGCAAGTGCCGCCTCCCACCTCAGGTCGTAATCACGCTTGGGCCCAAAGGACCTCGCTCTTTCGCGACGTTCAAATTCACGCTCCATTTCACAGAGGAATCCGGGAATTGTGGTGCCATCGACCAGGCGGTCTTGCCCGCACTTGCCGTCGATGTCTTGGACCATGCCCGAAATCCAGCTCTCGAAGTTGTCTCGTATCGAACCATCACAACTGAGATAGGTGGTCCGTTTGAGTTCAGAAAAGCGGTAACGTTGTTTACTCATGTATCCTTTCAAAAATTTGTTTCTAAACAATTTCGGCAGGGACGCTTGTCGTTCTAAGCGCCCCATGATCGTCGCCAGATTACAGGAACAGCCATCGCTTGAAGACTTCGAGCTCAGCTCTGGTTCCTTCCACAGTGAAGCGAATGATGGTGCTGGTTTGTCCCACCGGAGCGAATCCGTCGCGCTGGGTTTCATCAAATTTGCTCAACACCACACCTGAGCGGTACAGAGTCATCAAAAGCTCCCTGTAGGTATCTTTCAAGCTGCCCAATCCAGTGGCTTGCAAACTGCCCTCTTGAGTGCAACGGTCAGCCGTTGCTTTTGCTGCGCTTGCTAAGCCAGTGGTGTCAGCTGCGCTGCCTGGAAGTTCTGGAGTTTCAAGTCCCTTCTTCATTTTTGTCGATTCCGTATTTCTTCGTGAGTACATCCGCGCACGAACGGATTGGTCAGTAACTAGATCCGCAGGCTGGTCTCAGACGGACCCGCAGTATTCCTTTGTCAGCACCGCTGGCGCCACCACCAATTTGCTGGTGGCGCCGCGATTTCTATTTCCCTTTTTGCAGATCGGAGCGCCCCAGAGGATGCGATCAGGCACGATGTATTCCTCGGAGGTAGATGCCGAAAAGCTAGCGCCCTCTCATCAGCTCAAGCAAGATGAAGCCTTGAGCGAGCTCTTTCAGCCTCGCGGTTTCTTGGCGAGCCTTTTTCAAACTTGCAATGGTCGCCCGTTCGACGAAGAACAGCCTGAGTAAAACGAGGGCGACGATTGCGGCAAGCATGTCTTCGCCGCCGAATCTCCCTACCAGCAGATCGGCCAGATCCATAAGCACGATGCCCATGCTGAGGATGAGAAACCCGAACAAACAAGCATCTTCATCGCGTCCCGCTATGCAAAGCTGGAGCAAGTAGAAGGCCAGGCAGCACAAACCGCCCAGGATCATCATCCCCGCGAAGAGTGCCGAACAAGCTGCGATTTCATGTAACATATTCTCTCCTATTTCTCTTTCACTTTTTGCAGATCGGAGCGCCCCAGAAGATGCGATTGGGCACGATGTATTCCTTGCCGTTTGTATCTCTGAGTCTCGACTGCAGGAAGCCGAACTCGACGATTTTGCCCTGTACATCCTGCTTCACCACTTCGATGTAGGTACCGATGTCGAGGTGCTTATTGAAGCGCAGGTAGATGCCGCAGAAGAAATCGTTGACTGTATCCTTGAGGGCGAACGCCAACAAAGCTCCTGCGCCGAACACACCGGCAAAGATTTTGGCGAAGATGTCGACGCCGAGAATGCCCGACACACCGAACACCAGAAGCATCCAGTAGAAGATTGTGGAAACCCAGGCAACGATGTCTTGGTCGTGCTTGTTTTTGTCAGCTTTGGCCATGGCCTTTTGGATTCGGTTGCGCACCGGATCGCGCAGGAGTCTGACAATGCTGACGAACAGACAGGCGACCAGCAGCTTGCCCAGCATCGGCTCCAATTGCGTCCACCACAGATGCAGCGATTGGTAAACGAATTTGTGCACTTCTTCGCTGAGGATATTGGTGGCACCACCAAGGATGGTGAGCGCGCCGAAAATCAGAAACGGCAGATACTTGCGCAGCCGATTGGGAACGTACGAGTAGACGGTTTTAAGCGTCATAGGGCTCCTTTCCTAGAGTTAGTTTCATCGATACTTCAAGATTGCAGGGCTTGTATGTTGTCCAACATCACTGGTGGCACATCGCGCAATCTGGCGAGTTTCAACGCGATTGCTGGTGGGCACTCAAACCGCGCCGTGCCCGAGTCGCACCGTTGCTTCCAGCACACCAGAGCTGCTTCGTACAAAAGCCGCCCATGATACTGGTAGAACGGGGCCCTGCTCAGATTGAGATTTGCCAGACATTGAACGATGCCGCCCGGCTCCTGGACGGGGAGATTGAGCCGTTGCGCATAATCGAGCGCTTTCAAAAATAACACTTCTGCTTCGTAGAGATCGATGAACTGCATGCGAATTAGGCCTACTTCGCGCAGTCTTTCAATACACTGCAACTGCTGCGCGGTATCCACTGCCTGTCCGCTCTGCGTGTCAAAGGCGGCGTGAGCTGCTCGTAAGGCGGCTTCTGCAGTACCGGCTTCGTAAATCATACCCATGGAATATCTCCTAAATTTAACTGTTGTGGTCGGATTGATTTGGGCTAGTCTGGGCGAGTGCCCGGAACAAGCCAGAACGGCTGCAAACTTGTTCGCTTGTTTGGCAAACTGAGGATTATTCGAAGTAACTCAACGGGCCGAGCTCGCCGATGCTTGCCAGATAGAGACATCTCGACGGATCTGCGACAAGGAAGAAGGGAGGAGCTTCGTCGGATTGATACCGCGCCTGCGCTTGCTCGAGTTGTGCACAAAGATCCGGCACTGAGAGCTCGCTAAAACCGCTTTCCAGACCACAGCTCAAATCTATACGAATCCGCTGAGATCGAGTTGTGTTGTGGGTGTGCAGGGCGATGTATTGTTTGTTTCGATTTGCATCGTCTCTCAGGAGGTGAATGTAGTGAACGGTTTCATTGCCGGTGCCAAATCGGAAAGCATCGGCGAGCGCGTTCAACACACGCTGCAAGAAGGAGCTTTTGACGCCCCTGCTGACCTCTCGAAGAGCCTGGACATGTGAATTAGTGATGGTTTTGCCGTAGAAGAAACGCTGCAATTCTGTAAAGTCTTGGAGTGTCATGATTTCTCTTCTCTCACTCCCTCGTTGCGGAGCGCTGCCTGAGTCGTTTGATGCCGTTGTGCAGATAAGACAATTTCGCCCGGCACCGTAGGCGCCACCAGCTTCCTTTGTGGTGGCGCATACACTTCTTCGATGTCTGTTGTATTTGGAATCGCTACTTCATCCACCATTTTGTAAGACTGCCGTTGAGTGCGCGATAGAGATTCGCGTCGCCGCTCTGAAATCGCTTTGGTGCCCACTCGGAATTGTTTGGCGCTACGAAAGTGGTGGCAAATGTGGGCACGCGTGCTTTGCGGGTGTGCCCGCCAGCCAGAGGCATGCTGCAGATGACTTAAAAAAACGTGTCCCCTGTGCAGAATTGGGAGCGCAGACTGAGCGCTCCCAACTGCTGCGCACCAACGGCAGTGTCGTCTAACGGCCGGTGTTTTTGGTGCGATGGATGACCGCGGAGGGCCAGAAGCGCTGGCTGGAATGGGACATATAGCCAATAATCTCCACGATCTCTCGTTTCGTTGCTGGGCCAGTCATTCCCTGCCACTCGTCGCGCACTTTGGTGCCATCTTTCCGGTACCATTGCATCGCGATTCTGGTTTCCGGAGTGCTGGTGACGGGTGTATTGCCCGTCGTAACGTCGGGATGTTGGCGGATGTCGATCGTCTGAAACGCGATCGCACCGCTGTACTCCGAGGCCAGTTGATCTACTACTTGCTTTTGATCGAACGACAGCTCGCTGCCATCAACGAAGAGTGTGACAGCCAGCCGAGCGGAAGTACCATGGGGGGCGCCCATGAACAGGTACTGGCAAAGCAGCGGCAGACCGATGAAACCGCCGAGAAACCCTGCGAGCGTAAGCGCTAGCAGCCACCATGACCGGCGATTTGGCTTGTTCTTAACGCTGGCTTTGCCGTCGTCCAGTACCGCGTCAATGGCATCAACCGAATTGGCACCAGCGCTGCTGATGCGCTGCGGGGTGGCTTGGTCGGCCATGTCTTCGTATCCACCGAACTCGTGGGGTCTCTGTTCTATCCAACTGTCGAGCGAACCCGAAGGGTCGGTGATGACAACCTTGTTTGCTGCACTTTTCCTGGCCCGGATAGCACAACGTGCCACCACCGCCAGAACCATCAAGATTAGCGCAAGCACAACGATTGTATTGCCATCGTTGTACCAACGCTTGCCTGCCAGCTCGTTGCGCGCTGCTTCAAACAGGTTCTGGCGGAAGAACACACTGTGGTCGGGAACCACGCGAACCGGCTTGCCTTGCAGTGTGAGCAGCTTTCCCGTGGCTGCCTTGATCATTGTGGCGCCATCGCCGGTCTCGAAGAACGTCGAAATTGTGCTCTCACCGGCGGTCTTAAAACCGACTACTTCGGCGCGTCCAGTGTGCTGTAAGGTATAAGCCAACGCCTCCGCCGTTCCGGCTGTGTAGTCGTCGACCAGAACAACAAGCTTGCCGTTGTAGTGCTTGTCCACAGTGCCGATTGCTTTGAGGGCGTCATGGGAAGCCGGACCGATCGCACGACCGATCGAATCACTGATGTAGCGGGTTCTGTAGGTGGTACCATCGGTGGTGTGGTACAAGTCGATAAACCGATCTTCTGCCAGGCGCTCCCTGACCAGCATCAACTTACTCTCGCCCGGCAGAAAATGCGCTGCCACCAGAGCGGCAATTTCGGGGTTGTCGCCGGAAGCACCTCTGAGGTCGAGGATCGCTCCGGGCAGCTTGTTCATGCCGTCAATTTCGTCATCGACCCTTTGCACCAGACCGTCCCAGTCGAGGTTCTTGATTGTGATTACAGAGCGATTGTATTCCAGGTTGGATCTGTCGCCGCCCGATCGTGATTCGGATCCATAACTGAGCTCCCAGTCTTGGACTATGCTCCGCGCAATCGTCACTTGCGTGGGCTGCTGGTGGTTACGCTGAAACCCACTTCCGAACTGTTTGCCTGCCTCCACACTGACTGGAAGCACTGTCAACGAAACCGTGCTGCCGATTGATCCATGATCTATGCGATAGGTCACATCGTCGCGGCTGAGCGATTGGGTGCCGTATCCATCGACCTTTGTGATGATGTCATCTGTGACGATTCCAGCGGCTTGCGCCTCACTTCCTGACGGCACCGACGTCACCTGATAGGCGAGCAGCGGGTTGACCAGCTCGATGGTAACGCCGATTGATTGGTCCAGATCGCGCTTCACCGTGATGCGCTGGGCGTAGCCACCGCGCACGATAGTGAGCGTCACCATCGATTGAGATGGTCCTTGAATTGCCTGGTGCACTTCATAGAGCGACCAGTACCTTATCGGTTCTCCAGCGTCCGATGCGATTACGGACATAGAGCCCCACGAACCGGCTACCTGCGCCTGGGCAACGGCAACGATCTCGTCGCCGACCTTAAGCCCGGCTGCCTGCGCTGGGGAGTCAGTCTCAACGCGTGTTACTCTCACCCCGTCGCCGGCAAGCAAAACGGGCCTGACGGAAAGCCCCACGCCGATGAAACCGCTGGCGATGCGGGACTTGTGCATGTCGACCTGTTCGGCAGTCAGCGTCCGAATCGGCGTTTGATCAACCGTCATTTGCTCTGGTGTCTGCGCAGAGCTGGATTGTGGAAGAGAAACGACCAGCGCAAGAGCTGCTGCAATGATCGGCATCGATACGCTGCGGAGGCTGTGACCTACCGCAAGGAAACGTGTTTGCATTGATTCTCCAATATGTAATCTCTTTCTTCCGCCTATTCTTGGAGTTGCCGGGGCAGCGCCCAGACAACTCCGAATCTGTTGCAATTGCTTCTTGGGTGTTTATTCGTGGACGTGGAAAACGTTTGGCTTACCGTTGGGGGTGAAGGTTGCGCCCGGCTCCAGGAAGATGTTGGAGTCGGTGAAGGCGACAACATCTGCTCCCTTTTGCACGCGCACATTCGACCCGGGTTTTGCAATTACGTGCGAGCCCGGGCAGGCGAGTATGCACGAACCATCATCGGCCGTGACTTTTGAGTCCAGCTGCGCAAATATCTGGCAGCCCTCAAAGCCGTCCACCGACGAGTCGGCGTAGGCTACGACCACCGTCAAATTGAAGGCCTTGAAGAAGTGGCCTGCTCGGGCCACATAGTAACCGGGTGAAAGTATCTGCGGTATCGACGTAATGGGAAATTCGTCACCGCGCCATCTTGTTTTTGTTGTTGCCATATCTGTGAGACTACGTACCTGTCTGACTACCGCTGATTGGGAAATCCTGAAGCCCGCGTCAAAAACATGGCCATGGTGGCGTCATGGATCTTCGCTTTGATCAGCTGGTCTGTTGGGGAGTCTTCGGGGAAATTGTTCAAGTCCACCGACGTGCCGGTGTTATCTTGCGCATACACCACCATCGCATTCGGCGGCAGCGGCGTGCTATTCGGAGCGAGGTGGACTGTAAACTCGGAACCTTCCAAAACTACATAAACGACAATACCGTATTTCATAGGTCCTTTCGCACAAACGATCTTTCTGCCAACAAATTGGTTTCGGCGGGCGTTTAGACCCGCCGAGAAAGAGCAATACATCAAGAGGCACCTACCTGGTGCCTGCGCTGATCGGCCGTTATGACCGCTCTGCTTTGAAGAGTCTAAAGCCTAGCGATTCCGACTGGTCGTCGGGCTGGACCATGTGCCTGTCTGGCAGCGTACTTGACCTTGTCTCGGTCGCTTAGATTCCAGGCAAAATTGATCGTCTGGTTCTTCGCACCGACTCCGCCGAGCCGACCCCAATAAGCGCTGGGATAGCGTCCATGCGCCAGAGGACCGGCGACCACGACAACCACATGTCCGTGGCTGTCAAAGTGTTGTTGATCGCTGCCCTTCAATCCGGCGACGACAAACCATCCTGCATCGGCCTTTGCCTTCGCTTCGATGCCGTTGGCCAGGGCAGTCCAGGAGGGATCGCTTAACTGATCGACAATCTCGTTGGCCATTCCAGTCAATTGCAATTGAAGATCTGCTGCCACCGCTTTGACGAAGCCGGAGCAGTTCGTCTTGTTTGGCTCCCACTCCTTTTCACAGAATCCGGTGATATCGGTTGCGGTCATAATGCTGTCTCGCTCTCTGCTCCCATGTCGTGGAGTTGTGTCTGAATCGTTGTTGGTGAAGCTATTGCAGGTTCACAGCTTGCCACTTTTGCTCACCAGCGTAATGACGCCGACGACCAGGACAAGTGGCCTGAAGATTATTGAAATTATCCCCAGCAGGATGTTTTTCTGGAAGCATTTGACCACGCCGTAAACCCAGAGCAGGAACATCGCCAGTTGAAAGAAAGACTCGGACGCTGGATCTGGTGAGCCCAGCGCTAAGATGAAGAGTAGAATCAAAAACGTTGCTAGAAGTATTCTCATTGTTGTTCTTTCTGTTTCTCGGACCACAACAACGTTGTGCAATGCTCTGAGCGCCAGGTTTGGCGGGTCAAGCATCGCAGAGGGGTTCCAGGTATGGAACCCCTTTTGGGCGACTCTGTTCAAGCTACGCTTGTCACGTAAGCTCGAAGAGCAGTGCGTTTCCCCGATCCGTCAGACACGTCCTGAAATTCGCGACGCCCGTGCAAGATCTCACGGTTTCGCCAGATTGCCAGCTGACCAGCTTCGAGTTTGGTCTCCACTGTGTGGGCAGTCATCAACCCCTCCAGCTCCTCCAGAGCTGTAGCTTGGGCTGCTTGTTGCGCCGGTGTGCCCAAGGTGGTTAAACCATCTGCGCGATATCGAAGCAGCGGCTTGCGATGAGAACCGAACTGCAAAATGGGCGCGTCCAGGGGTCGGTCTTCGGGCCGATGAGGCGGCGCCGGAAAGCGGAACGGTGTCTGCAGCGCATCCAGACTTTCCTGGCAGAGTCTGTCCACCACTGTTTGCACATCGCAGAAGGTCGAGTCGCCGCCTGTTGATGCTTGATTGACAATGAGGAAATAGATCAATCCAGGCATCGACTTGTCGAAGCTGAGATCCGTGTGCCGCGGGAAACCTAGACTGTTAGTTGATCTTGGGCGTCCACCGTCTACTCTGCCGCGGTCGGCGACCAGGTCAACGGGAGCCCCATGCTGATAATACTCAGTAACGGTGCCGTACATTTGCCCGAGCAGAAAGAGAAGCCCTACCGGGCACTGATCGACCGGCAAGTTCTCGAGCACAAGCAGCGGTCTGGCAATAAGCACTGTGGGTGCCAGTTTGCTGCCAAGCTGCCGGAAGACGGCCACGTCTGCGGCATCGCAGGAGGCGAGGTTGAGCGCATAATTTCTTGTCGCTCCGTAGTTTGCGACAGACATGTGAGGAGTAGTTGGAAAGGGCTTATCAGCCTCCAATGCTCCCAATGCCAGCCGCGAGAGGATGTTGCGAACCGCCAGGACTTCGCAGTCGTCAAGGCGGTACCGTGAGATTTCCATTCTTCGTCTACTTACCTTTCTCTGGTTATGGTGTGGAAGGATGGTGCGATGGTTGGTCATGGCACCACATGTGGTGTTGCGATGACGAGCCACCGATGGCTGCGTTGACTGCAGACCCAAAACGTTTCGACCAGCTATTACCGGCGATGCATGCGGCAGTGCGCGGACGCGAGCTTGCCGTTGGCACCATAGCGAAGAAACACATGCGCGTCTACGAGAAAGTCTCCGACATCAACGGTCAAGTGGCGTTCTCCGCTGCTGGTGTCGAAGGCTCCCACGTGGGGCGCCGTTTCAACCGCAGCCAGATCCCACAGGTAACCCGAGCTCTCTTCGTCGAGCGAGGCGTTGTTAGGCGTAGGGTCGATGTCGAGCTCAGCGTCGATGCCCAGCTCCGCGTCATCCTGCATGAGGCAGCGGAAATAGCGTTTCTGCGCCGCCCGGCGTTGAACGATGCCCGACTCGTCACCGTCTCCGCGGTGTTGCTGCCACGACTTTTCGCCGCCGAAGCGAGCCTTGTCGCCGTTGCGCCTCAGAGGACCCTTCTCGCTACGCAAGCGAGGATACAGTTGCCTCTCCATCTCCTCAACCTCGGCTATGCGATTCCACATCTGTGCTGCCATCTCCGCAGCCTCCTCCATCTCAATCTGGAAGGCGCGATCGTACGGGTCCGCCTCCATCTCCTGCGCGGGAATCAGATTGAGTTTTGCGAAATTGATTGCAACCATGCACTCTCCTTGGTGATGATCTATCTGGTTATGAACGTTGACTACTAAAGTGCCGCTGATGTTCAGCGCCTCATCCCGAAATTTACTTGGTTGAGCGTCCCTCACCGCGTCCGTTGTATTTGATCCCATCTGCTTGGCGGTATTGACGAAGCACTGCGCAGGCTTCTTTTCGCAGAAGACCTCTTTTCACCGCAACACCGTTGCGCTTCAGCTCGCGAACCCAGAATGGGTGCTTGGGACCTTCGTTGAAACGGGCCAGCCTTTCAGCGTCATATCCGTATGCTCCGCACAACACTTTGGTGACACCGCTCCAGTGAACCATGCCAAAGCACTGCACACAGGGGTCGGTGGAGGTGGCTAGAGTGTGTTTGGGGCTGCCGGCTTCACCCAGGTCATAGGTTCCGATAGCGGCTTGGGCCATGGTCAGAGCCATTGCTTCAGCGTGGGCGAGCGAACAGTGCATGGGAACCACACTGTTGACACCGACTCCTTTGACGATGCCCGTCTGCGTTTCCACTACAACGGCACCAAACGGTCCGCCTGCCTTTTCTTCCACGTTCCGGCGCGACAAGTGAATGGCGTATGCCATCTGCTCTGGTTCTGTGAGCAACACCGTGGGAACGTTGCCACTTGCGATATCGTTGAACAGCCAGTTGGGCAACGAGAGTGATACTTGAGTAACTAGTTTCATTAAGCCTCCAAAGGCATTACTTTTCGTTTCGTTAAACAGCCTAGGGAGCCTTCTCCCAAAAACAAGAGCAGATTTATTGGTTTGGCGATCACGCTCAGTCGTCAAACTTGCCTCTAGTAGGAGATGGTCAGGCTTGTTATCCGCGGCTTGCTGAAGCGCCGGCAACGGACGACAACCATAACGTCAGCGGGGTTCATGCGTGTGACGATTCGAGCTGTGTATTCGTTGACGACCGCCGAAAGCACAGTGTTGCCACAAACTGCTTGCTCAAAGACAACGAATACGGTACTCAGTTCGCTGTAGGGCGCCACCTTGTTGGGGCTGGCGATCGCCGGGCCACCGTAGACGATTTTATCTGTGCGAAGCCAGAGAGTGACCACGATGAGGGCGATTGCGCCGCCGAAAGTGACTATTGCTGCGATCAATGGTGCGATTTGCATGTGTGTTTTCTTGATGCCGACTTGCACGGCCGAATTCTCTCGGTTTCCAAACAGGGTTTCAGTTCGCGTTTTTGGCGCGGGAATGTTTGCATGGGAACTAGATAGCGGATGCGATAGGTTACCTGCGTCGCAGGTGCATGCGCCCGTTCTCGTACCAGGTATAGCCGCCGTAGTAGCCATCCCAGGTAGCAATGAAGGGCTGGTTGATGTAGCAGCCGCACTGGGGGTCGTAGACGCTGTCATAGACGTTGAAGGACATGACCGCCGGAACGTAGCCGTAGCCGTACCAACCGTTTGTGTAACCGTAGCCGCGCTCGTATGTGCTGTAGGTGGGATAAGCGCTGAGGCGGTTGCTGTAACCTGCATTGATGCCGCTACGATAGTTGCCGGTGGAAACAACAGTTCGGTCCCGTGGGACACTGGTGTGACCATAAGCAGCGTGACCACTACCACGTGGCTGCGCGTAAGCGGGCGTTGCAGTCGTCGACAGTATGAAAGCTACCAGAGCAAAAGCAGCAACAGCAAAAATGGACGTTTTCATAATCTATGTCTCCATGGTGATGAGCATGGGTTGGTCCAGCTGGGCATCACCGGTTAAAGATCGGTTGCATTGGCACGTTCGCTAAAAACACAAACGCACGGGAGAAAATTGGTGTATCTGGGATTGCGAGTATCTACGTTGCGGCTTAGCCGCAAGGGGAAAAGTGTGGTTTGGTTGATGGGGAGGGCTTCTGGTGGATTTGGACTTCTTGTCAAAGAAAGAAAGAGATAACTCCACTTTAGACACACATCATGTAGATCTAAGTGCACAGTGTTTCGTAATTACACGACTTCTAACGCGCTTTAATACTAATCCTCGAATATATGGTGTGGCGGGACTCGCAGCGTTCTGTTCTGGATGTCAAGAAGTGTACTGGTCCATGGAATAAACCAGGCCACTTTTTTCGGTTTCGGTGCAACCTTTCCCATCCCCGCTATCTAGCGCTTGACATCGCGCGAAGTGACGTGAGGATCTCCAATGAGGTCGCTACCGATCCACTTCTTACCCTTTCACTGCAACATCTCTCAACTGGTGGCTAGATGGTCCGTTGCTTTTCGTTGCCACAAGCAAACGGACCTTGGCAAAAATACTTTGTCACGCAGCAGCGTGTCTGGCCTTGGTTTGTAGAGCCTCCCTGCCGAACCTTTTGGTGGCAAAAGTAGACGACTCACTAGCTTTTCCACGATTATTGCCTATAGACATAAAAATCGGCAAAACTTATGTCTATAGGCAATAATCGTCAATTTTTGCCCTCGCAACTGGATCAGTAATCGCCCTGCGGTCGAACAGGCTCTTCTAAACGGTATTTCCGGGGGAGGGTACTTCGGTTGCACTGCCGCCTCAATAATTTCTTTGCTTTCCGAGGCACCATATACGGTGGCACCTGATCGAAAGTCGCGAAATACTTGCCGAAAATGATGCCTGGAAATTTTTTCAAGGTTAGGACACATACGGCTGAATGCAAGCTCTCTGAGACTTTCTAGACTGCTGGAGTGCTTGCATTACCGGAGGTCTTCAATGAGTGAGCGTGAGCGAATAGCAATTTTCCGCTATGGAGTGATAGCGGCTTTGGTTTGTCGTTTGATCCTGGACGATGAAGCACAGTTACTGAACCGACAGACCTTCGAAGACATTTTTTGTAGCGCTTGAGGGGTTAAGTGAACAGCAAAGAACAACATCTGCTACGAGTCGTTGTTGGTCGGTGCCGACAAAAAAGGGCAAAGAATCGATGTGAGAATCGCTAACTGGATGATCGATCAACACGCACAGTTCTGAAATGACGAAAAAGGACGAAAAGCGGCTGAAAATGCCAAAAAGAAGAGGAGAGGCTTGGGTTTACCAAGCCTTTCTCACTTCGGCAGAGATTCGTGCCGCAACTTCGGCGGACTTTCGTGTCGCCCACCAACACAACCTGTTGGGAATCCCCAAAAATCCAGCGAGGTCCTTCTGATTTCTTCAAAAGGACCTCGTCCAGATTACGAGTCGCACCTCAAGTGGCGCATTACGCGCCGCGACAAATGCTTACTGTTAGCTGCAGCACTCAGGGCGACCGCTTCTGATGCCAGCGTAGGCGTGTGGTCGTAGGAGAACTCGAGATTGACATACTCGCTGGGGCGGGCTAAACGGAAGCGAAATCTTTTCCGCATCGGCCATACAGTATAGGAACTGTGCACCCCTTCGTCTGTCACCTGTGCGCAGACTTCCGCCCACTCGGGATTTTTGGTAAAGCTGACGATTCCGTACTGCCAGTTGGAGCCGTAAGCAGTAAAGTAAATGACCTGTCCGTCGAGCAGGCGGTTGAAGTCGTCGCTGCCAAACAGCTTTTCGTCGGCGGCGGGAGGTAGGTTTGCGGCGTTTGATTGGTACATAGTTTGTGGCCTCGCGGTGTTATGCTTGCGTTGAAAACAACTAGCCGACTGGCTGCTGGAGCGATTTCCGGGAGCAGTTTGTCTGGCTGCAATCAAGTTTCCATAGGGGCGCTCTTTCCGCTTCAATCGCCGTGTCGAGTTGTGAGTTCCGGCCGCAACTGTTCGAGGGTGACAACTGGAACTTGCCGGCAGGTGTCGAGATCAATGTCAGGGGATATCAGCTCAAGGTCGCCAACGAGCTGCTCTTTGTACGTCAGGTGAATTGCTCTGAAAAGGAAGCAATTGTCCAAGCCGTGCCCCAAGAAAATCACACGTAGTGGTCTTTCTTTGAAGGCGATGAGATCGCGTATGTTTTTCAGTTCTTTTTGACCGGCTTCACCAAGGCAGTCTGCGATAACTCTAATCTCGGCTTTGCTGAAAACAGCCACCGCGCTGCAGAAGTGGATCGGTAGCTTTGCGAGCGAAGCCAAAGAGCTGATATGTGCCAAATTACTAATGGTCAGAATTTAGTAAATGCTGAAGAGAGTGGTTGGTCCGGGCCAACAGGGAATGGGATCGGAAGATCTGTAAGTGGTGGATAGGCGGGCCACGGGATGAGTAAGAATGCATCTGCAAATGGTTGGTTAGGGCGAGATTGATGGCTGTGGCCTGGCACCGCAGGCGGTGCCCAAGTAAAGATTGTGCGCCCGATCAAATCAATAGCTTCAGGTGAAAGTCCTTATGCAATCTGCGCGAATGTTGCAACTTTAGACCAATTCTCGCCAGCTTCGCGGAGCCGGACCAATGGTAACCGGATGTAAAGAGGGAATGTAAATCACCTGTAATAGGCTCTTTAGCTTATCTTGTGATAGTCAAAAGTAACTCTTTATCTAATTCGATATCACCCCACAAACAACTCCACTAAGAACTCTCTGCATATCAATCCCACTCTTTCTTTTGCTGATATTGGCAAACAGAACGAGCATCCATCCACAGATTCTCTGCTAACGAGCAAAGATCAATCATGAAACACGCAATCACAGCTTTGTTGAAAAACAAGGAGACCCGGCTATGACGCTGAAAACCGCCTTCTCGTATGTTCCCAATTGGCTGCACAAATATCTGCCGGTTATCGCTTTCGGCGTTCTCACCTATCTTGCTGGTGCCACCAACATCCTCAGCGAAGAAGTGCACAAATTCGTCGACCAATCGCTGCATCTGTGGTGGACGCAATTTGAGCCGATGCTGGGCAAGTTCCTCGTCGCCGGTCTTTTTGTCAGCGTCGTCAGACTTGCGCACAATCCGGTTCAGAACCGATTTCAGAAGGCCATGACCGCTGCTGGAGCGGGCAAGCGAGACAAGGACATCGTTGCCTGGGTGTCCAGGATCGCCTATTGGATGCTTCTTGTCTTCGGTGTGTCCACCATCCTCGGCTTCGACATCTTCGGCAAAATCTTTGCCGGCGTGTTCGGCGCAGGAGCAGTGTTGGCGTTCGCCCTCAAGGATTCGGTCAACGATTTCTTCTGCGGCATCTACTTGCGCTTCAACCGCCACCTCAACATCGGTACTTATATCGAAGTCGTGAAGGAGGAAGTACAGGGCAAAATCTGCGAGTTCGGCTTTCTGCAGTCGGTGCTCATGGACAACGACGGCAAGGAATTCATCGTTCCAAACCGCATCTTCTGGGGCGCCCCGATTGCCAAATCGCAGTAGGCAACGCTTTCATAGCTCACCGACGCCTGACTGGCATCACCCTTCCTCCACCCAACGGGCATAATGCGCCCTCACAGGAATCTGAAAAATGTGCAACCTGGATCAACGCAAGTATGTCACGCCATATGCCGAGCTTCCGCGGGCTGAGCGGTTGCTCGTTGACGCTGCCCGCGCCGCACTGCATCAAGATGATACCGCTACCAGTGGCATCAGCCTCTCTTCCGATCTGAACAGACCCAGCATGATGGTCTCCTACCCGGGCTTGCCGATGATCACCGGCTATGTGTTCATGTCGACTTTCAAGCCACGTCTTGAACATGTCGCGGCCGTCGCTTTCGAGATGGTAAGCGGCACTGGCTGGCCCGAGCGGTCTCTTTTTGCTGCCATCCAAGAGCATTCCCCCAACGCGGATGTGTTGCGGATTGGCAGCGATGGCGGGGTGCAGCGCTGGACTCTGGCGCAGGTGCTCACCTGCATCGGCCCGGCGCAGGTGGGTGGCTGATTGGTAGCGCGAGCCGCGCTACCATCAACGGACCACGCATCCGACGCACCAGGCATTCGGACGCACCGCGCATCCGTCCACGGACCAGGCATCCGCGGCTCCCAGTGAACTTGCCTGAATTCATTGCCTCTTAATCCGGTCAGCCCCTGCGATCACGCTGGGGGCTGATCTTTCCTTCAACAACAACTCTGGAGAAACTTGAATGAAGTGCATCTCTGTCATAGCGCAGCGCCACGTTTACGCTGCCACCATGTGGTCTTCCGTCCACACAACGCGTGAGCGTTATCCCAAAGCGGAAGGCGGAATTCGCGTCCATGCCGATGTTCGTCAAGTAGACATGGCCCGCGGCACCACTGTGCGCGTCAAAGAACGGTTTTTTCAACCCGGCATGCCTGCCGATCATGCAGTCTGGATCGGCCGATATGTTCATATCCTCCGCGCTTCAGTCGTTTACGACAATGCGGTTGGAGATTTCGTGCTCACGCCGGAAACCGACCCCACCGACCAGCGGGTGCTGGTCTATCTGGATGTCTCATCTGGTGATTCGGAGCGCGTCGTCTACGAAACGCTTCCATTCTCAGTCGTTTCACGTGGAGCTGTCAGCGCTTTCCCATACCTCACCAGTGAGGAAGTAGTGCTTGCCACAATGGCACCTGGGGAGACGATCACGGCAACTCGGGCTCGGCGGCGCTGGCTGTTTTGGGGTGAATTCCAGACCACGGAAACCATCACCTACAGCCTCACCGGCGATGGCACCATCGGCAGTCTCCTTGTCAGATAGACCGTTCGAAACGGGCAACGGGCGCAGCCTCAGCTGCGTCCGTTCTATCTGCACTGTTCTGTCCACCGCTGCCGAGGAGATTCTAGGATTTGTGAGGGCCTTGCGCCCTCACATTTTTGGCGCATAATTGCCGAAAATGATTGGCGCTAAAATGAGAGATGATATTTCCAACGAAGCGCGCACCCGGGGTTGGATGCAAAGTGCCGATTATATCCAATACGTATAATTTTTGAAGGACGAGTTGCCTCATTGCAACATCGCGCTCAGCAAAATCGGCGAAACTCAGCCAAAAATGAACTTTCTATCCTATCTTTTTCGGCAAAAAATAGAAAAGCAAAAAAGCTCCGAAGAGAAATGAAAGAAAGGCAGGCGCCACTGTTGATGGTGGCGCCTGTATGAAGGAGAACTGGCCGCAGTGTTGTTACTTCTGGTCGCGCAAGGCGATCAACTGCCGGGCATCTGCAGGCTTCATATCTTTGTCTGCCAGCTCTTTCAGCGCTATGTGGCGCAGTTTGTCTTTTGGTCCGAGGTGAAAAACCTCTGTGTTGCCGGGAGAACCGTCAGCACTCATGGTGAAGGCGATTTCTCCGACAAATGAACCGCAGACCCAGGTAGCCATGACCGCCTCACCGGAAATCCAGATGTTTTGCAGGCTGCCGTCGGGCTGCTGACTGACTTGGCACCAGTGCGTCATCTCTTCGGCTGCTAATTTCCGAGCAACGACGGGGTTGGCTGAGGCTGCACCGGACGCTGTCGAGTTGTTTTGAGCAATGGCAAAGGCACCGCCGATAGTGGTTCCTATCAAAAGAATAACGAGAAGCTTCTTTGTCGTGAACATGCTTGTTGCTTTCCTGGGCCGGCTTGTACGGCTCGATTTTCATCGCATGGAACGTTGTTACCCGCGGTGGCAGTTCAGACCACCGCAAACTTGTTGTAGGGAGCCGAGTGCGATGGTCCTCAGGCGCCACCGAATTAGGTGGCGCCCAGAGGATTCATGCCATCAACGAGGCACTACTTTGATCGTCACTGAGAACGACCGAACAGCTGGCTTAAGCTTGTCAAAGCTTCTGCCGTAGACCATGCTGATCGTGGTGCTACCTGGTGTAGCGCTACTGAAATGCACGCTGAAGACGCCTGGGAGGCCCGGCATGCCAGGACCCGGGTCGTCAACGAACGTGACCTTGCCGTCTTGCTTGACCGCTGTGCCGGTCACTGAGGTTACTGTCCAGGCATAGCCAGTGCCGATCGCCCCTGGCAACGAAATGATCACATCGGTGCCCTCCGTCACAGTAACGGTCTGCCCGTAATCAAGGCGGGTAATCTGCGTGGCGGGTTGGGGCGCCGCTGTCTGGGGCGCCGTCTGCGGCGTTGCTGTCTGCGCGTTGCCCAAAGCCGCGAAAGAAGTTGCGGTGAGCACTACTGCCAATGCGAATGCTGTCTTCATAAAGTTCCTTAAGAGTTTCCTTCTTGATTGTCCGTTGTGGCGGCAATAAGACAGTCTACAAACTGGTGGACGCCAGTCTAGTGAACGACAACCACCACTGTTTTTGTTTGCACGACAAGATGGCCAGCCGAGTCACGGCAAGTGATCTCGATTGTCAGTCTCGCGGTGCCTTTCTTGTTGCCGATGAAGGCGCGCACGATCCCACCGCCTGCATCCGTGCTGATGACCAGAACCGGAGGTCCATCCGTCTCAGGATTTTGCGCAGTCACATGCACCGTCTCGATTGTCTTGCTGGAATCGCCGCAACACGAGTAGTCCCGCGGGTCTATGCCGACAACGACTTCGTCTCCGGGGTGCACTTTCACTGAGCCTGGTACGTGGTCGGTAACGTCGATCAGCTTGACGTCGAAATCTGCCCTGACGGCGTTCGCCTTTACGTTGATCGACACATCGGGCAGGTTGTCTTTGTGTGGAAAAGTGACTGTCTTTGGGCTTGATTCGGGCGGCGTTTGAGCAAATGCCGTTGCCGTCGAAGCCAGAGTCAGCGCTGCCAAACCAATCATCAACTTTCTCATCAATGCTCCTTTCCAACTGCTCCTAGTCTTCCGGGTACAGGGCGGCAAACCCTTTCTCGATAAAGCGATTCAAATCTGCTGCGTCCATAAAACCAGGAAGAGGGCGGAAAAAGTTCCGCCCTCTAACGTCAACAACGGCGGTTAAGCGGCCGGAGTGGTTGTCGTCTTTGCTCGGCGCGGTGTTATCAGCGGCCGGCGCAGCGCGTCAGTCTTGTGCTGATGGCCAGCTGCTCGGGAGTTCGTGGAGCGGCAGCTTGGCCAGGTCCAAGTGGCCGCCCGCCAGGAGGAACACTTGCCGCAGAACGCCGGTCTCAAAGTTAGGCTCTGCTTCCATCATCTTAACCAGGATGGCGGCTGCCTTTTTGCCCTGCGCAACAGCCTTGTCGAAACTGTCGTCAAAATTGGCCGTCGGCACAAAATGATAGGCGATCTTAAGCGCCTTCAAGTAGTAATTCCAATCCATCAGAGGCGAAAGGTAATCGTTGGCGACGCAGTCGTCAGCGAAGGCAACGAGCTTGTCGAGTTCAGCAGCAGCCTGATCCCATTGGTTGAGGTCGATGAGAACATCGATCAACTGGGAGTATATGCCGCCGATTTCGGCGCGCACAATGTTCGTTTCGCTGGCATTGGGGAGTTCTTTGATGGCTTCGTCCAGAGCTTGGTTCTCGTCGGCCTCGCCCTCGGTCAGCAGTGACTCTTCATGCTTCTTGCCGTGCAAATTGACGAGGTCGCCGCCCAACGTCGACAACGATAACGAGAGCCAGGTGTCGGACTCGCCGGGGTTAGCCTTGGCCAGCTCCACGTCCTGACGGTCATATTTGACCGTAGTTTCGTAGTCTTTCACCCAGCGAGACAGATCGGAAACGTTGCGAACCAACGTCGGCAGAAGCTGGGAGGTTTTCTTCTGGTCGGCGGGCAAAATGGAAGTGTAGACCGTGATGGCGTTGGTGAAGCCGGCGAGGATAGTCTCGTAAAAGTCGGGCTGCACCTTTTGGGTCTCATTGAAGCTTGTCTGCAGACGTGCCACCAGAGCGACATTGGCGTCAAGGGCAGCCTTGAGCTCAGGGGTCTGCAGTTCTTTTGGCAGCTGGGGAAAGATTTCCGTACCGAGCTTGGCGCTGAAGGCAGTCGAGTTGAAAAGATTCGTGTAATTGAGTTCCATCGTTTTTCCTTTTCTTGAGCAGTCCGGTTTCACAAAGCTCCAAATGAGTTCTCGGAAACTGGCTGTCGGTGCGAACTTGTCAAAGTTTCATGCACGGCTCGGCGTGCACGCTAAAAGTCAAAAGCAAAATGCGGTCAGCTCCGATATGAGCAGGTTGCCGTGTCCTTCCAATTCGAGCTGCCGCAGCCCGGCGGCGATTTGAGTATCGAGCGCAAGCCACGACATTTCGAAGCGAAGCGCGGCCTGGCTAACAGTTTCACCTGTGCGTGCCATATAACCTTTCACCCATAACATCTTGGGAGTTAGAGTCGTTCTTAACCGTCTCGACACAGTCGAGAGCTGGGGGCGAAATCGCTGGTTGGCGGTTCGCAAAAGTTGAATTGCTAATGCCGGCGCCACCAGGTTCGGTGGCACTGGAGAAGATTAGATGACCACGGTGGATTGCCTGCACTTATTTCTCTTCTGCTTCATCCAGAAGCGATACTTGTGCCGCACGCCAGCCATGTAGCCGTGAGCGACGGCGGGCGTGAGAATGTATGTGCCTTCCGACGATTTGGCGATGTCGTTGAAATACTTGTGAATATGCAGCGCCACACGCCACTCTTCGCTGTAATCTTTTTCGAGCTCCTTCACACGCAAGCGCAAAGCAGCTTCGCTGAGAAAACCAGCGCCCTTCGGGTCGAGGCAAGCCCATTGTGTCTCCAGCACCTTGTTGACGCGCTCTTCCATCTTCGGCAGATACAGCGCCGCCTCATGCTTCTCCAGCCACATTAAACGAACGGCGAAAATCCCGGACAAGAAGACCAGCCCGCCGCAAAACATATGGTCGATGGTAAAGAATGGGGGATCGCAGACAAAATGGATACTAGCAGCCGCGCAAAGCGCGGCAATAGCAGTGCCGACAAGGATTGTCACCTTCGAACCTCTTGACCAGACGCACAAAACGGCAAGGCAGGTCGGCATATAACCGGCTGCAAAAATCAGAAACAAGAGCCCGCAAAGTTCGTTCATTTGTAAGTGCCTCACTTGGTTTTTCGATAACTTGTTAATGGTCTAGCCTGCGCGTCGGCGCAGACTGTCCGCTCGACACGAGAGCGATTAGCTAATTTGCACGCAGCAATCAAGAATTGCTGCTTGCAAATTAGCCATCGCGGCGCCCCATTTCACTGCGATGCTGGCGTCGGCAGAGAAACCGGAGCCGCCGACTTGCGGCAACTCCGGTTTCTAAGCTGAGCCAGAAGTGCTACTTCTTCAGCGTCCCGGCCTCCACCGTAACCGCCGCCTCAGGATGGAAGTACTTCTTGATGGCAGCGTTTACCTGAGCCCTGGTCACTGCTTTCAGGTCGTTGGCGTAGGTGTCGATGGCGCTGATACCGAGGCCATTTTCCTCGAAACCAGTGAGCACCCCGGCGATACCATCGGCAGTGCGCAGGCGGACGATAAAGTTGCCCGCTGCGGTTCCTGCTCCGTCAGACAGTTCCTGATTTGTGATGCCGTTCTTGACGAATTCGGCCCACACTTCATTGACTGCCTTAACTGCTTTGTCGACGTTAGCCGGGTTGACCGATAGACCGATCTCCCACGGCGCTCCACCTTCCGTGACGTCTTCGAACGAACTGTAGACACCGTAGGTGTAGCCGTCCTTGACTCTCACCGTCACTCCCAGACGAGAAGTGAGCGTATCACCTCCCAGAGCCGAGTTTGCCAACTTCGCCGCCAGGTAATCGGGGGCGTTGCGACGCAGTTCGACCGGGTGAGCGACGAGAATGTCGACGTTGGACTTGTCCGGGATGGCAACCTGCACCATCGCAGCGGATGCCGGCATCGGCGTGGAAGCAACGACAATCGGCTGCGGCGCAGCTCCTTGCCAGTTGCCGAACTTCGCCTCTACCAGCGCCAACGTTTCGTCGACGTTGACGTCCCCAACGATTGTCAAAATCATGCCGTTGGGGCTGTAGTAGTGAGTGTGGAAGTCGCTCAGATCTTTGCTGGTGAGGGCGTTCAACTGCCCTTCCAGCTCGTCGATCGAAGCGGCATAATAGACCGAATCCTTCGGGTAGAGCGCTTGTTTGAGAGCGCGGTCCGAAGCGTCTCCGGTATCCGAGCGGCTCTGCTCGAGGCTGGCTGCGTATTGCTTCTTCATTTCCGTCAATTCGGAATCGGGAAATGTCGGATTGCGAACCAGGTCTGCGAGTAGATTGAGATAGGCGGGCATGTCTGTGGCCACGATCGTGGAAGCAAAACCCGTGCTGAACCGACCGCTGCCGAAGTCCAGACCGGCGCCCATCGAATCGAGTGTATGTTGGATCTGGGCCCCGCTCTGCGTGGTTGTTCCCCGGTTGAGCATAGCTGCGGTTACGCCTGGCAACATCGTGTTCTTGCCGGCCACCACATATTTGCCCACGGGCAAAGAGCCGTTCAGGCTGACAGCGCCTGAGCCGGAGTCACGCATGATCATGACGACCATGCCGTTGGCAAGGACTGTTCGCTTCACCTGTGTGGCAATGGAAGCAGACTTGCCCTGCGGCGCAATCGTAAGACGTGGAGCGGACGGACGCTGGGCGGGCGGCTTGACAGTAGCAGTCGCTTTAGCCGCACCCAGATGTGCCGTATCGGGAGCCGCCTGAGTCGGTGTCGGATCGAAGATGCCGACCGTGCGGTTTGTTTGAAGGAAGTAGGTAGCCGCAACGCGCTGAATGTCGGCAGCGGTTACCTTGTCGTAGTTGGCGTCGAAGTTCACCCACCAGTGCCAGGTGCAGCAGGCTTCAGCTTCGGCCAACTGGCTGGCTACGTTGACTGGATCCACTCCCGAAAGAATGGTTGACTTGTGGTTAGACTGCTTGGCCAGATCCAACTCGTCCGCTGTTACCGGCGTGGTGGCAAACTTGGCCAATTCGTCTTCCAACGCCTTCTCCACATCCTGGATTTTGACTCCAGGAGCGGCAGTGGCGTTGACGGAAAACAGGCCCGGATCATGCTGATTTTCCCGATTGACCCCAACTGAGGCGGCCAGACCGGTTTTGATCAGTCGCTCGTAGAGGCGGCCGGAAGTGGCACTCGGTTGGAGGATGGAGCTAAGCGCCGCAAGCGGATAGGTGTCGGCATCTTCGGCTCTGGGAACATGGAAGCCGATGATTACCTGCGGCAAATCGCCTGCCTGACGAATTTCGAAACGCCGCTCTCCTGGCTGAGGCGCCTCGACAGTGTAGACCTGCGGTATCGGTTTTGGTGAATGGGCAACCTTGCCGTAAGTCTTGGCGATTAAGTAGAGAGCGTTGGTGGGCCGGAAGTCGCCGGAGATGATCAAGGTCGCGTTGTTGGGCCAATAGAAGGTGTTGTAGAAGTTGCGCAACCCCTCAATCGACACACCTTCAACGTCGCTTCTCCAGCCGATGGTCGGATGGTGATACGGATGCTCCATGAAAGCGGTGGAGTAGAGTTTGTCCCAGAGAACCCGCCCTGGATCATTCTCGCCCCGCTCCATCTCGTTCCTCACCACCGTCATTTCCGAGTCGTGGTCGGATTGACGAAGGGTCAGATTGCGCATGCGATCGGAGTCAAGCGTCAAAATCAGCTCGAGAAGATTCGAAGGCACCACTTCGTAATAGGCGGTGCGGTCGAACCAGGTGCTGGCATTGAGCTCGGCCCCGTAAGGCTTGAGCACATCCATGATGTCGCGATAGTGAGTGGTGTCCTTGAACATCATGTGTTCGAGAAAGTGCGTGGCGCCTGTGGTTCCATACGACTCGTTGCGCGAGCCGACATGGTAAACAAGCTCGGAGGTGACCACCGGGGCGCTGTGATTTTCGATCAGCAGCACCTTCAAGCCGTTGGCGGTGTACGTGTACTCGACTATGCCCGCAGCGGCATCGACTTTTGTGAAGCCGAGGCTCTCGGGAGTAATCGACTGGGGCGCGACCGCTTTGGGCGCCGTCGCTTTGGGCGCCGCTTTGGCCGCTTTCGGCGCCGACTGCGTTTGCGCGGAGCCCAAACTGGCAATACCAAAACTGACGAGCAAGCCCGTCAACAAAGAAAGAACGAACGACTTTTTCTGTCGTAAAAACATTAGTGTTTTCCCTTCTCGTCCAGGCTGTTTGGGAGGAACCCAGCCCGGCTAACGCCGCCAGAGAGCGGCATGTCTATTGGTTGAGCGCAAAGTGCTCACCCGATTTGAACGCACGGAGTGTGCGCTCGGAATTGCGAACGCGACGAGCCTTATGCCAGACCCGCCTTAGCAGCCGTAGAGCTCAAAATGGAGCTGACGACAGTAATGGTGGTCAGAGGAAAAACCCAGAACGAAGAAGCCAAGCAAGGCTCCTACGATACTGAGGTTCAACCCTGCTCCTTTTGGAAAAAACTCTCCGTAACTCATCACCATGGCACAGAAGAGGAACAGCAGAAGTACACCGGCGATAAGGTCAAGTGCGTATGCCACCCGAGCCAGCTTTGATTTTGCTGCGTTCATAGTGCCAGACAGTGAATAAAGATTGAGCGCCGCCATTGACGCACACAGCGCGATCAACAGGTAGCTGTGGTAAGGTGCGCCGAAAAACAGCACTGAGACTGCGATTCCAGCAGTCCAGAGGCGGATTGTTTTGATCGATTGCATCAGCATGAATCACCCTTTCGAATTCAGTCTGCTGAGATGGTAGGTTAGGCGCCACTATATCTGGTGGCGCCCAGGAGCGGAATTTACTCGATGTAATGCTGGCTCAACTCGAAAAACCAGCCGACTTGCGTCGACTCTGGTTTCCGGCCTGAGCCAGCATCCATCAGACTGACTGCTGTTACTGCTTTTTGGAGGGGTCTTGGGTTCCGACTGGCTTGTTGTCCTGGTCGGCCCGCCCCTGTATTTCGTTGCCGAAGTAGCGGTGGTGAAGAGCCAGGGCAGTATCGACCGCGGTAGCTCGGTCTGCCTGGGTCTTGAGCTCGAGCTTTACCTGAGCGACCGCTGCGTCAAGCTGCGGATCGGTTTTGCCGTCGTCGGCCGGGTTTACGTCTTGATTGACGATCACACCGCGCCAGTCCGACTTCATGCCGCCCGGAAAGAACTCAAAAGTAGTCACGTGAAGGCTCATCCCGTATGGCAAATTGATCAGCGCCTGACCGACGCCCTTGCCCAGCGTAGACTTGCCGATGATCACAGCACGGTGATTGATTTGCAGCATTCCCGAAAGCAGTTCGGCAGCACTGGCGGAATAGCCGTCTACCAGAACCGTCAGGGGCATGTTGCTGGGCAGAAGCAAAGGCACTCGCTCAGTTTCGTTGACTTCCATGCGGCCAAGAATGACCTTAGGATCGTTGCGATGAGCGGAGAGCACCTCGAAGTTGGACAACAAGGTGTCTTCGTGAGTGACGATCTCGTCACTGCCGGCGGTGCGCTCTTGTTTTACCAGAAGGCTGCCCTGAGGCAGCATCATGGAAGCTAGCGCCCGCAGCACTTCCACGCTTCCACCCGGGTTGCCGCGCAGATCGAGAACGATACCGCCGCCCTGGCCGATATCTTCATACACCTTGACCGCATTGAGAGCGATCTCCAGCGTGGTGTCGTCCAGTCCGTCGCCTTGCTCAAGCGACTTAGCAAGAGAGTCGAATTGAGCAGCCGTGGAAAGCGAAGCGGCATCGCCTTTGCTGGCGAGTGCCTTGCCTGCCAACGGCAGAACAGCCCGAGAAAGCGCTGACATCATGTCGTCAGGCACGTTCTGGGCGGAGAATTGTTCCAGATCGATGTAGCTGATGTTATCGGGCAGCGCCTTGAAGTACACCGCGTGTTCTTCGACTGTGTCGCGCTTGATTTGGATGTCGACAGGTTGACCGGCACGGAGGACGGAGAGAGTGACTGTGCTGCCCACCGGGCCGCGTACCAGAGCGACTGCCTGTTTGAGTGTTAGTCCGGTGAGGTCTTTGCCGTCGACCTTGACGATCAGATCACCCTCTTTCACTTTGCCGAACGCCGGAGCGTCCGGTTCGGGAGCGTGGGCGACCATCTCGAAGCCCTTAGCGAGCTTGATGTCTTCGCGATTGGTGATTTCCATCGGCACGCCGGGTGTGGTGTCGCCCTTAGCCGGCAGAGGCGAAAGCTCATCCACCGTGTAATTGCGAGTGAGCGGCACGTCGACCAGCTGCGTGACACCCTGGTCATCTTTGCGCTGCACCGTGATGGTCATGTGTGTGCCGGCAGCACCGACGAACTTCTTCGTCGCCGCCGCCATGCCCATGCCGTCGACCGGGTTGCCGTCGATTTTGACGATTATGTCGCCGTAGTGCACCAGACCGTAGGCCGGACTGCCAGGCTCCGGGTCGTGGATGAGCAGTTGCAGCGGGCCTCCCAGGGGTATCTTGTCGATGTTGCTGATTGAGACCGGCGCGCCGATACCGGCAAAGTTAGCCTGCATCTCATCTTGTTCAGCCTTGGTCCTGTCGGGGCTGAAGACATAGTCGAAGCGCTGACCGAGCGAGTCACGCATCTGGCGGATGGCTCTCTCGGTGCCGTCTTGCGTGGTAAAGTCGCCGGTCTTGTCGAACTTGTGCTCCCACTGCGGTCCCCACTTGGCGCGGTCGGCTGGATCGGCCAGGTTGGGGTTGCCGTCGGCAGGGCTGTAGTGGAACTGCATGTAAGCGCGGAAAGCCCTTGTGTAAAGGCACTTGCCGTCGAACTGCGCCGGGCAGCCGATCAAGGAGCCGACCTTGACCAGACCCTCGATCGCCTGTTTGGTGCCGGCAGGCGTGTTGAAGGCGCCGGTCTTGTCGTATTTGTGTTGCCAGGCTGCTTTGAAGGCGTCGGCCTGACCGGGGTCGGCGAGCAGCTGGAAGTCGTAATAGTAGCCCTCGAAGGCCATGGCGTAGGCCTGCTGGTGCACCGACAGTTGGGATGGCTGGGCAGCACCAGGTGCGGTGGCAGCGCCAGGTGCGTTCTGCGCGGTGGCTACCGGCACCAGAAGCGCAGCAAACGCCAGGCTGAACAAAGCGCTTTTCACTTTTGTTGTTAGCGTAACTTTCACAAGGTCTCCTCATGGCGTCAGCTTTGCGCCGGCGCCGTGTAAATTCGTTTCTGCGCGTGCAATAGCCACGCACAGTCGTTACCGGCACCGTTACTGGGACACTTTCGTGCCGGCAAAAATGCTCAGTTGCTTCGATACGTTTGCGAAATCAGAAGGCACCAGCGACAGTGCTGCCCGAAAGCAAGACTGTTGTTGATACCTGCGCCTTGTCAGTGACTGTCCGGAAAGGCTTCGGAGTGCATGACTGCGTCGAATTCCTCGTGCGCCTGCGATAGCTGCTTGCCGAGGTCTCCGTTTAATTCGGCGTGCTCGTCGAGCTGCTTGTTGATGTGTCTCAGCTCGATCCAATCGGCTCGCGTCATCTTAGAGCCCTTCTCCGATAACTCTCTCAACCGCAAGTACCAGGGCCAACGAATGGTGTTGGCCTGGGTATTGAGATGGTCAATGTTCTTCAGCATTGCCGCTTCCTTGCTACCCATGGCGGCACGGTGGTCGAGGAAGGCATCGACACTGTGTTTGTTCGGCATCGAGCCTGCGAATGTGATGCCATAGCCAGGCACTACCATCCAGACACTGGGCAGAACATAGCCGATCGATACAAACGGCGAGGGCTCGTAGTAAACCTTGACGATTCTGAGGTTCGGATGCGCCGCCGCGTGTGTGGCAAGCTGTGCCTCAGCGTCATCGCAGAAATCCCCACAGTCTTTGCCGGTTTCCAGCACCACCACGGTGCGATGCTCGTCCTTGAATTCGTTTTTCAGCCGGTTCAGATCCTCCGGGTAGTTGACGATCGTGAACGAGACAGTGGGCAAAGTGCGGGATTTGACCCAGTGGCCGTGGATCACGAAAGCGCCGACGGCCAATGCCGCGACGGTAATAGCTAAAAGGAGTTTTCGCATGTTGTCCTTTATCGTGTTACTAAGTAAATGATGCCGAGGAGGCGGGATGCCTGATTGCATCCCGCCTGCGGAAGAAAGTGACCTAGCTGTTCGCCGGCGTCAACACTTCAAAGAGATGCCGGGCATGTTCCACCCACAGCTCGGGAAAGTAGCTGCCGATGAGGTGGTTTTCATCCGCGTTACCGACTTCATGTCCGTCGTTCACGAAGATGAAGTTTCGCGTTTCCAATGGGGCGTTAGCATCGGGCACGCGGAAGGTCACGCCGGCTTTGCCTGCCGTTGAGGTACTTGTTGGAGGATCTGTGAGTAAATTACGTTGTTCGATGATCGCACCGACCGGCACCTGAGCGCTGACCTTGTGAACCGCATCAGAAGCAATGTCGAACAAACGGATAGTAAGCATCGTCATGTGAAAAGTCTCTTTCTCGCTGTATTGGGAGACTGCAGCGAACAGTCTTAGCAAATGCCTGTAAGGCAGAAGCCAGATTACGGCCATCAGCGGCCGGTTGCCAAACTTCTCCCGAGCGCCTGCAAAAAACAGGGAACCCGGAAGGAAACACAAAGAAGAAATGGCTGGCTGGCAGTAGTAGCGAGGATTCGCACACTGATAAAGAACCATTTCGCCCTGAATTGGTTGTGAAGTGGCGCTGGGGTCGCCCATTTGGCACAATTATTTCCTATGGACATAAAAATCGGCAAAACTTATGTCTATAGGCAATAATCGTCAATTATTTAAGCCGCAGACGCACTGATCTCGCGTGCACTCATCACCCAGCTCATTGGCGTACGAAATACGGGCCGTGCAACCGGGCTGATGATTGAGTTGGTTGTCGATACTGCGGCACAAAAATGCGACTTCCTCGCTGGACAAATCAATGGAGTAAATGAGGTCCCGCCACATGCCGTGGCCGTCCCAATTCACTGCTCTCTCTAGATCCTCCGTCAAGTCGCTTGTATGGCTTTCGATTCGTTGCACGAAAGGAAGCGCGAAGATTCGCCTTGTGGACGTCTATCCGGCACTGGGTGCTAGCGTGGGACGAGTGCAATGGATTGCGCTGATGCGTTCTAGGTGTTTCTGTTCAAGGGGGCAAAGTGTGATGGTTATATCTCTTGACTAACAGATCGTCTGACTCAATGTTTAGTATTCAAAGACCATTGTTAATCAATAAGAGGCTTATTGATGTCAAGATAATCTGGCGCGGCTTACAGTGTCATGCCTGAGAAGTGGCAAAGTGTACTGGTTGAGACACCTCGCACTGCTTCCGACACCTTCGCCAACCGACTCTCATTTTGGATTGACTGGTGTTTCCCTGGTCATCAATGAGCATTGAAGGTGGACGTTAGGGTGGCAATGGTTGCGCCTAACTGTGGGTATGAAACTAATTGGGACGTAAAAACCTGACCAGTCATGGCAGATCCTCTGGGGGCGCATGTCCGACAGGAATTTTGACAGTAAGACAGAAAAGCCCTCTGGGACAGGGACACAGATTGGCTCGCTTACCGATCTGGGCTTGGGTTTAATTGACAGCGCTATCGCTAAACCCTACAACGCCACTATCGGCTTGGTTGCGCCGAAAATCGATCTGTCCAACGACTACAATCACAACTCAATTGCGGCAAAGGTGGGCGATTTCGGCGGCGGCATCGCCGATGTGCTGGCACTGTCCAAAGTCGCCGGATGGGGCGTCGGTAAAGGCTTGGGATTGGGTGCCGAAAGAGGGCTGATCTCGGCAAGACTTGCAGAAAGCGCGACTCTGGCATCAACCTTGTCGCTGGGCACAACCGGGGCCCTCTATGGCGGTGTGTTTACTTCCGGCTCTGCCTCGGAGCGCTTGAAGAATGCCGCCGTAGGGTTTACGACCTTCGGCACACTGGGAGCCAGCACGGCCGGACTGAGCAAATTTGGTTTTCTTGGAGAGGCTGGCAGTCGCACATTCATGCAAAATGTGGCGCTGGGAGGGCTTTCCGGTATTCCGGCGGGCATAGCCAATGCTGAGGCTACCTCGCTGGTCAACGGCAACGGGCTCTCTTTCAGCCCAAGCACCGTCGGCAAGTCGGCACTATATTATGGGCTCTTCGGTGCCACCATGGGCGGTGTGGCGCACGGATTGACGGAGGGGGGAGTAAGAGTAAAAAATTGGCTCTCAACAGACGTTTCCGCATCAGAGATGGCAGGTGCCCGCCTGGGCGCGCCGTCAGAATTCGAAACTGTTGAGCCCCGTAATGCATCGCAACCGGTGGCTGGCGATCGTGTAGCGGTGCCAAAACCGCCTTCAGCGTTTAACATCCCCGAGACCGGCAACATCGATTTGGGTCGTCTTATGAAAGAGACACCACCTGCTGATCAGATTCAGATGCTGCAGGAGGTGTTTACAGGCCGTCCAAAGGTGCCGGTGGGGAGTTGGATGAGGCTGATCGAGCCGGAGGACATGCCGCAATTTCTGCGCGCAATCGATCAGTCGTTTCCGGACACAGCCCTTAACACTGCCAAGTATCTTATCGATTCGCAGAACCTTCGCCCGCCCACTGCCGATTCGCCGCCCATTGATTTTGCCGCCTGGGAGCGGGCGTTGGACACGGTAAAAGCCGAGAAATTGGTGCCCGCCCAAGCAGCAAACGTATCAGAAGTGGTGCCTACTCAAGCAAATCCAGACCCTTCGGAAGCGGTGCCTGAGCTTGGCAAAACTGCTGAAAAGCCGTTTACCTACGATGATGTGACAATGTCGGTGAGAGATGCGGACCAACTCAAACTGGCGATTACGACGAATGCGCAATCGGAGCTCGGCACCAAAGTTCTGAATTACGCAAACAGCTGGGCGACGATTATGGAACAGAAAATAGCGGCAGGAGAGCCGTTAACACCAGAAATGGCTCGCCAAGCAAGTTTAGAAACGGGACTCGATCCGCGCAACTATGAATATGACATCGCCAGGACTGTCCTGATCGATACATGGCAACATGGAGCAGAGTTGGATCGAGCGCTCCCAGTAACCTCCCTGCAAGAGGCCGTCGCCGCCAAAAATATCGCAGACGCCATTGATACCGCTGACGGTGCAGCGACACGACTGAACCTGAATGCTCAGCAACAGGGCGAACTAAACAACTTTGGTTCAATAATGCAATCAGTGGCAAGATCCAGAGCTGATGCGATAAACATGGTTCGGGGAATGGATCCCGCCAACATAGATTCCGCGGTTCGCACCGGATTGCTGGATCACTTAGTGGGAAGCCAGACATTCTTGCGCCTCATGGGTGTCGACAGCGCTGAATCAACCCAGTCAATTGTGCAGGCGATGAGAAACGTGCCCGTTCAGGAAATTCCCCGCTTCGTTCATTACGCCGATCAATTTCACCATGATGCATTTCCAAATTCGGTGATGTCTGGCATGGATCAAGCAGTAGCAAACGGAAACATTCCACCCGGCACTCAGCAAGCATGGATAGACGCCATCAGCGCCAAAATGCGCATTGTCTTTCCCGGCATACGGGAATCGGAATGGGCAATCAGCAAGCCGAGCCAGTAATCTATCAGATGAGTGATGAGTGATGAGTGATGAGTGATCAGTGACTCCCTACGCTACGACCCCTGCGGGGCGACGGCGAACAACTCAACGGCAAGTACCAGCTAAAACTGGTTGCCGCCGTCACCCCTGGGCTTGATTACTGTCCCGCTCCCTCATTTAGACTCAAAGAGTCCGCTATATTTGAGCCTCATCGTATTCGCCCGATCGTTAAGCACTTGGGGTATCGGGTTGTCACACTGTTCCAAAAACCTGATCCAATCGAGTCTAAATTGGTTCAAGCGGTTGTCCTGCAATTTATCAGTCCTCAATTTTACGGTGTTGGCAGCACTGCTAAAATGGGCACCGTCATCAGAACCACCGATACTAGAGGCTGGTCTTAGGTGCATAACCACTACGTTACTGCCTTTGGATGGAATTAGCTCAGGCCAATGGTTAGCGCTATATTGCCGCTTGGAATACTTGCAACTAAACTCAGTTCCCTCGAAATCATGTGCCCAAAACGGTACGATAGGTGCCGCCTCCCACATGGCCTGCTCACAATAGAACTTATCAGATTCTGAACAATGCTTAGACTCAATTATTTTGCAAGAAGGAAGACCAGTCTCCGAGATGTTAACTTGCATTGTGATTTGGGTTTCGGGATCGGATAAACAGTTAGGATCGAAATACTGCAGCACTCGATCGTGGCACCAGTCTGCAACGCTTACGCGCGGCATGTGTCCAACCATTGGGGTGAATTTGGTTTCCTCTGCACCGGTTTGGATGACTGTAAAGTAAAACATTGAGATGGCAAGCAAACAAAGTGCGGTTTTAGTGCGTCTAAAAATTGTCTTCCTCCTTCATGTATCTAATGAGATCCTAGCCTATGTTTGGTCCAAGTCAAATAGGTTAATCCCTGATTGATGCTGCAAAAAAATTTGCCCGTCTAGGCACCATATGCGGTGGCATGTCCATCGCCTGGTGATGAAACAGTCCAAATGCTTTTTATTTCTCAAACCATATAGCCAAACAAAGCGACGTTTTATCGTGACCCTCCAGGAGGCTCTAGCTGTCAAGAGGCGCTTTGGGTATTGGGACACCCCGGCGGCCCGGCGGCCGTTTTAGAGGCTTCTGGAGGCAAATGGCTGTAAACTCTGTACAGAAACTCCATGCACGGGAACCGGGAGAGCCCAGGTTCGACCCTGTCTGATAGGGACAGGGTCCGCATCGGGAATCCGAAAGGAGAAAGCCGGTGATGAACGGACGTGGGCAGTCGGACAGCGGGGTAGTACCAGAGAAGTCTGCGAACAAAGTCGGACTATCAAATTCGACGGCTGCGGAGCAGATGGAGGGCTGGGACAGTGTGCGCAATGAGCTACAGCTCGTACATCAAAGAGCGAAGGAAGATAAAAGGAGGCGGTTCACTGCACTGCTACACCATGTCTACGACATCGATGCGCTGAAAGCGGCATATTTCAAAATCAAGAAAAATGCGGCGTCAGGAGTAGATAAGGAGACGTGGCAAAGCTACGGAGAGAATCTGGAGCAAAATATTCAGGACCTATCCGAAAGACTAAAAAGTGGTGCATACCGAGCGAAGCCGGTGAGGAGAGTGTACATACCGAAACCAAACGGTCAACAGAGACCGCTTGGAGTAACCGCCTTGGAAGACAAAGTAGTCCAAAGAGCAACGGTCGAGGTATTGAATGCTGTATACGAAGCTGACTTCATCGGATACTCGTATGGCTTCCGACCAGGGCGTAGCCAGCATAAAGCGTTGGATGCGCTCCACGTCGGGATAATGACGAGGAAAGTGAACTGGGTGCTCGATGCAGACATACGTGACTTTTACGGTTCTATCAATCACGAATGGCTGGCAAAATTTGTCGAGCACCGAATTGCAGACAAGCGCGTGTGCGGCTCATCCGAAAGTGGTTGAACGCTGGCGTGCTTGAGGATGGGTAGGTGACGTATGACGAAGTGGGAGCACCGCAGGGGGCAAGCGCATCGCCGCTGCTTTCCAACGTGTACTTGCACTACGTCTACGACCTGTGGGTTCAACAATGGAGACAAAAGCACGCGCATGGCGATGTAATTGTGGTGCGTTTTGCTGATGATACCATTGTGGGATTCCAGCACAAATCTGATGCTGAGCAGTTTTGAAAGACCTGAAGGAGAGATTCCTAAAGTTCGGACTAGAACTGCATCCTGAAAAGACACGTTTAATCGAGTTCGGGCGATATGCCGCGGAGCGCCGAGAAGAGCGTGGCGAAGGTAAGCCGGAAACATTTACGTTCCTGGGCTTTACGCATATCTGCGGGAAGACTCGGACCGGAAAATTCACGGTGATGAGACAAACAATCAGAAAGAAGCTGTGTCCAAAGGTGAAAGCTCTAAAAGACGAGCTGAGAGAACGCATGCATGAACCCATCCGAGAGGTCGGAAAGTGGCTAACCAAGGTGCTTGCGGGGCATTACTAATATTATGGAGTGCCGGGCAATTATGCCGCCTTGAGTTTGTTCCGCTATCGCGTGTACTGGACTTGGCGCCGTGCGCTCATGCGCAGGAGCCAGAAAGGATACGTAACATGGAAGCAAATGAACGCCATAATCGACCGATGGCTGCCAAAGCCACACATTTGTCACCCTCATCCACTGGAACGCTTTGGTGTCAGGACCCAAGGTAGGAGCCTTGTGCGCTAACTGTGCACGCAGGGATCTGTGCGGGGGTGTCGGGTAACCGGCATCCCTACCGTAACCGGTTATGGAAATCTTTCGATAACCGTTCCATTGGTACTCACACCCCGACTTGTAGGTGCAGGCGGGACGCCTGCGCTCCCGGGTATGACTAAGCTATCCGCACTTGGAGAAGCCGCAGCCCTGGCAGACGAGACATCCATCTATCTTGATGAACGATTCGGCACCGCATTTACCGCAGCTCGGCAGGCGTTTTCCGTTAGTCGGTTTTAAATCGACTTCGGAAGCGCTGTGATTTTGCGCTACCGGATGCGCCTCAAAAAGCGGAGTGAAGGACATTTCCTCTTTGTCACCGCCGTGGGTGCGGCGATATTGCTGTATCGCTTTGGCCAAGCCGTCGCAAGGCGACTGCACGGTGACAGCTTTTTCCGAATCTGCGAACTTGAAGAAGGCTGGGTATCCCGATTGGATATTCACCAGCTGCGAAACAATGGCTTGTTCAGCCTTGGTGCGCTCATCCTCGCCAAACTCAGCTGCGTATTGCAAGAACGACGATGCCAATCTGCCGACTGCTTCGAACAGTCCTGCCTCGATTGCGCCTGGCTTGCCCATGCGCGCATAGACTTCGATCAGCTCGCCCGGTCGCGCTTGTTCGTGATTCAAACTGACGTGCAGAGTCGATCCGCCTTCCGGTGAGCCGACGCGCACTTTGTAGGTTTGCCCGACCGTCTCTTCGGCGTGGATGGTGCGGCGTTCTTGATGTCCCAACAAGGTGAGCAGATCTGATTCGCGATTGTAATCTTCGCGAGCGATCTTCTCGACCGGCTGGCTCAAGCGGCTGCCGTCCGGATAGAACGTGATGTCCTTGACTCCCAATTTCCATGCCAGCATCGCTGCTTCGTGCACTGCATCCATGCTCGAATCGAGCGGAATGGAGCAGGTGTTCGAAACCGAATTGAAGGTCTCAGGATACTCGTTGGCTCCTTTGTGAATCGCAGAGAGATGCCGGATGTAAGCTTCAGGGTCGATTTCAACGCGGATGGGAAATGCTTTTTGCACCGCATCTGGTACCTGAGCCAATCCACGGCAAGATTTGTGATTGTCGCGAATCGACTTCATCAGCGTGTTCTGATCCTCTTCGCTGGCTGGCCAGGCACCGTTTTTGATCATCATCTCTTTGAAGCCCGGCGCCACGAAATCGACGAAACGGGAGCGCACTTTGCGCGAGAAAACGATGCCGTTGTGCGGGTCTACACCCCAACTGGTTTGCAGCGCTTGAGCCAATGTGCCTGTCGGTGCATTGTTGGTCATGCAACTGTTGCGCACACGTTGATTCTTTTTGTGGAATCTGCTGCCTTCCCAGAGAGGATAAACACCGCGGTCCTTAGCCATTTCCGTCGAAGCTTCATAAGAAGCTTTGCTGTATTGGCGGAACAACTCTTCCGTTGCATCCAGAGCTTCGGGGCTGCCGAATTCAATTCCCAGCCGCGACAAAAATTCTGCGATGCCAGCGAATCCGCCGCCGTTGCGTCTCTCCATGCGGGCAGTCATGTTCTGTGCCGGAATCGGATACCAGCTCACGTCGGTGACATTGTCCATAAAGCGCTGTTGGATGCGAGCAATCTTGCGCATTTCAGCCATGTTGTAGGTGCCGTCCGGATTCCAGAAATCAGGATGAGCGGCGTGCAACGATGAGAGGTTGCAGTTGCCCATATAAATGCGTCCATCCAACCCGGGACCAGCAGGCAAGAACTGCTCGCCGCAAGGATTGCACGTGTTCAAATCATAAGCATGATTGTTGGCATTGCCGGCGTTTACGGTTTCGTAAAATGCCAGACCGGGCTCGCCGGAATCGCGCATGCCTTCCACGATGCGCGAGAACACTTCAGGCGCATAAAAATGACCGCGCACGCTGACATATTTGTCAGTAATTTCGACCACTGCATTTGGTAGCTTACGAGCCGCATCCAGTGCTTCAGGGAAGCGCGCCACTTCAACGGAATACTCTTCGAAAGTGGGCTCCTTGGTGAGCTTATTGACTTTTATCTGCCCGGTCTTCTCGTCGATGATTGGTTTGCGCGGATCGTACACAGGACCATTCCAAGGTTTCTTGTCGAAAGTGGTCTGATAAAAACGTTTCTGCTCGACTGCTTCCATGAAGCCTGGCATGGCGAGAACAGTGACATTAGTGTTCTTAAGATAGTTCTGGCGTTCAATATACTGGGCATACAACTCTCCATATTTTGCTTCGGCTGCTGCAAGCACCCGTTTCTTATAATCCATCGCGGATTCCCCGGAGCGCTGGCGCAGCTCATGCGCCTTCTCCTTATAAACTTTGGAAAGACTCGGCGGCGGAAACAGTTTTTTCTTGTCGATGAAGATCAAGATATCTGGATGATCCGTATTGCGCAACTCGATCAGCGCGCCACCACGACGACCGCCCTGGGCAACAGCTTCAACAGCTTTGGCGATCGTCTTTTCGTAGAAGCGATCGGGACCAGATGCTGCCGCACCATTTGATATAACTGATGACCATGGGCGCAATGAGGATGTATTCAAACCCATTCCCATTGCCGCTTTTGCTGCCAATGCTTCAATGCGTGCCGCTTCCTGAATTCCTTCCAGGCTGTCGACAACGAAGGCTACACCGCATGCCGCCAGGCATCCACTGCCGCGCAGCTCCCCCGCCAATTTCCCCATCAGCACTTCATGCTCACTGAGTTTTTCCGTCTTGCGCAAGATTACAGCCTGGCGCAACTCTTCCGAGCGCAGCCAGATATCGTCTTCTTTCATGTTGGCGATTTTGCCGTGCGCCCAATATTGCAACACTCTCAAAGAGACCGCCGGATCAGAGTTGATGTTGGCCGGAGTGTTGGCCCAAAAACGCTGCTTTCCGATATTGTCTGCAAATACTTGTGCCACTTGCACAACTGCTGGATGTTTGATCGTCTGCTCCAGAGTCAACTCGATAATCTCAGCGGGGGTGAGCGTATATTTCAACTCCGCTATTGCCACTGAAAGCGCCACGCGATGAATGATGTCGTTGACGCCCTCCACCGGCTGCCCACTGGAGGAATCTCTTTTTCCGTAGAGACCCGTAAGAGTTTCTTGAGTCGATTCCCAATAGAGATTAGTAAAATCCTCCCTGGCGCCGGCGGAGGGAGCGGCGCTGGCGGTGGTCGATTGGGACAACAATTCTTTTTGTTGTTGGACTGTCAACATATTTAGAGAATCCTTTCCAGAGGGTGCTTGGGGTGTGCGTAGGAAGACACGGCTCTGTGTAGGCAGAGCCGATCGGGTTTTGAGGTGACAAGGAAAGGTGCACCGAGGATATTTCCCAGGCGTACTTTTTCTATGCGTTTTTGGAGTTATGCACTCCGCTCATCAAAATTTCGTTGGGAATAACATACTACCCATGGTGTCACTATTGCAATAAATATTTCCTACACATTCCGTTGCTTTTAGACAAGAACACCCGTTTGGTGGGGTTTTTGCGGAGATTAATTCGAACCGGAAGCGACTGGTGCCTCCTGCATATAGTGGTTGGTTGCCAGCAGAGGAAATCTCAAGAAAGCCAACTGGCTTGATTTCGAGAATTGGAGTATATGTCTTATAAATGCGAGAGTGGTATCAGAAGTGATGTAATCGATTTGGATGTGGTGTCTATATGGTGGCATATCCGTCTGCGGGTAGATCTCTGCAATCGCTGGCTATACTTGATTTGTGGGAGTTAATGTTTGTCGATTGTGCATGCATTGCATGTCCGATAAACATGGCATGGTTCGATGGTGCGTATGTGGTGGCTGCGGAGCGCTGTGTGGATCCCCGGGCGCAGGGCTCGCGCAGGTCCCGGGCGTGGGTCCCGCGTAAGCAACACTGCTCCAGATTCGTGCGAAGCCCAGGGCAGCGCAGTCGGCGTTCCTGCTTCGCCACTCTTTTATATACAAGATTCCCGACCACCATATGTGGTGATGATGGCTGGCTGGTCCCTGCTGGTAACTAAGCGTGTTTCTTTCTGTGTTCTGCTTTCTTTGCCGAAAAGATGGGCGTAAAAGTTCATTTTCTTGGCGGAATGACCGGCAATTTTCTGAGCAATCGGTTGCCAGGAGAGGATTATATCTATTGAGTATCGAAGCTCGAAAATTATACGCGTGGCGTATAATCGGCTCTTTGCATCCGATTGACGGATTGTGCCGCCCGGTAGTCGGTGTATCATTTTCGGCAAAATACTGGAAATGGGAAATGGGAAATGGGAAATGGGGAATGGGGAATTGGAAATGACATGGGAAATGGAAAGCAACAGGGAAATGATGAAGAGAAGCCGGTGCGCGGCTTCTCTTCATGTTGGTTGTGCATCTCCACGCAATTGGTTTAGCGGAATGTGAAAGGCCTGAGCTTGTTGTTGTTGCGGTTCAACTGAATGCAACAAATCTCTTCAAGCCGAAACGGTATACCCGCATGATGTGCAAATAGAAGTCTTGTGCATCGCAGAGCCTACGACTTAGCGACTTTTCGTTGGAGCGGGGGCGCGTCCAGGTCCAGTCTTGTCGCTTAGTTGTGATAGGGAAAGACCTGATCCCTGGCATGCAGTCAAGAATAACCTCGATAGGGGAGTACTGAGCAGCCAGAGAACCAGGGGAAAACTTCTCGAAAGGTCGAATATCAAGCACGAGGCACCCAAGAAAGTCGCTCCGCCCCGCAACGCCCGTAAACTCCAGAAAGTGAGCCAGGTTGCGCAATACTTCTTGCAGATCGCTGTCCTCGGAAAGTTCGTCGGCGACGATGGTCAGAGCCCTGATTTTTGCAGGAGTGACGGTATTGTCGGTTTTGAAGAAGTCTTTCAGTCCGTTCACGTCGTTGATTGTCATTTTATGTTTCTCGTTACTCCCTGGTGCAGGAGCTTGTTCGGTCGCTAAGACTGCAAATGCTTGAACGAAGCAAGTGCGCAAATTCCCCATTTACCGCGAGCGACTTCCCCGCGAACAACAACGAGCAGTTCCTAGAGGAACAATGTCTAGCCCCGAGCGTCGAGTCGCACTGAGAATTCTTGGGCTTCGAAGAGCCTAGAACTCAGCGACTTTTCTTTTGGCTGGGGGCGGGTCCAGGTCCAATCATCTCGCTCAGTCGTGACATGGAAAGTGCTCGTCCCTGGCTTGCAGTCAAGAGTCACCTCGATAGAGTACTGAGCAGACAGGTAACCAGGAAAGCACTTTTCGCACGGTCGAATATCGAGCACGCTGCACCCCAGAAAGTTGCTGAGTGCCTCGCTGCCCGTAAACTCCAGATAGTAAGCCAGGTTGCGCAACACCTCTTGCAAATCGCAATCGGTAATTTGCGTGGCGACTATCCGCAGAGCCCTGACTTTTGCAGCAGTGATGATCGTTGTGTCGTCAGTTTTGAAGAAGTCTTTCAGTCCGTTCACGTCCTTGATTGTCATTTATGTTCTCGTTACTCCACTGTTGCAGGAGTTGGTTCGAACGCTAAAACCGCAGATGCTTCGGTGAACGAAGCATCTGCTCAAAGTGCCCCAATTACCGCGACGAACTGGTCGCGAACAACAACCAAACATCGACAACCAAACATCAACAACCGAACATCAACAGGCACGATCAGCCACCAATCTGTCAGCCCCGAGCGTCGAGTTTGTTTATTCGGATCATTCGCGCTGAGAATTCTTGTGCTTGGTTGAGCATAACACTCAGCGACTTTTCGTTGATGCGGGGGCGGGTCCAGGTCCAGTCTTGTCGCTCAGTCGTGACATGGAAAGAGCATGTCCCTGGCTTGCAGTCAAGAATCACCTCGATGGAGTACTGAGCAGACTGAAAACCAGCCAAAAACTTCTCGCAAGGTCGAATATCGATCACGCTGCACCCCAGAAAGTTTTTCCGTTCCTCGCAGCCCGTAAACTCCAGAAAGTAAGCCAGGTTGCGCAACAGTTCCTGCAAATCGCAATCGGTAATTTGCTTGGCGACGATGCGCAGAGCCCTGACTTTTGCAGCAGTGATGATGGTTTTGTCGTCGGTTTTGAAGAAGTCTTTCAGTTCGCTCAAGTCTTTGATTGTCATTTTATGTTTCTCGTTACTCCCTTTGCAGGGAGTTGGTTCGAACGCTAAAACCGGCAACATGCCAACGTCGCAAGTGCACGAACACCCCGATTACCGCAGGCTGATTGCCGCGATGCAACTGAACATCAATGGAACATCTTGAGCAGATCGTTATACGTTATACGTATAACGTATAACGATTCGCCAAACAATTCCTTGCTGTTGGGACCCGCGTCCATGTCCAATTTTCTCTATTGGGCCTGTAATCGGCGCTGCGAAAGCTCCAGATCAGCGCAGGCAAGATGATCATCGACAGGATATACAGACAGATGGTAACTGCTAATTTAGAGTATTTCATGAGTGTCTCTCTACTCCCTGTTGCAGGAGTCTGTTCGAACGCTAAAACGGCACATGCCAAAACGCTGCAAGTGCACGAACACCCCGATTACCGCAGGCTGATTGCCGCGATGCAACTGGAACATGTATGGAATCTAGACAAACTTCAACTGCATTTGGCGGCCGGAAGGCCTCTTTGTGGTCAACGGTCCGTTCCTCAAGATCGAAGCATAACTTTGCGGCTCTGGCAGGCGCGCTGCGCGGTCTAGTTTCCAACTTAGCAATTCCTTGCTGTTGGGAACGACCCGCGTCCATGTCCAATTTTCTCGATTGGGCCTGACGCTAGAGTAGAGCCGCCCGGGCTTGCACTTAATGATTACAGAGATGGAATACTGATCACCGCCCACGTTTTCGTATGGGCGAATATCGATTACCTTCCGACGGAGATACTTGCCCCGCCAGTCGCTGCCATTAATCGCCAGATCGGACGCTAGTTTGAGCAGCACGTCTTGCAAATCGCAATCGCTAACTTGCTTGGCGACAATACGCAGGGCTCTGACTTTCTTGGCAGTTATAAAACCGCCACCGTAGCTGAAGAAGTTTTTCAAGTCGTTCACGTCGTTGATGGTCATGTGAATGTGTCTCGTACTCCTCGGCTGCAGGAGTTGTCCGGTCGCTAAAACTGACACGTGCGTCAAACGGCGCAGTGCTCAAAATGCCCCGATTACCGCGGGCATGCCCGCGATGTAACATAATGCCCAACGGCTGTCTCCCAAATAGTGTCAGCGCCTTTGCCCGGGCATCGCATTCGATACCATCAAGCTTTGGTTGCGTTTGGGAGACTAGATTTGTGGTGGTTGCTCCAATGAATGTGAAAAGGGGAAAATTTATACCTCAACCTACGAAATTTGAAGTGCTAAGGAAAGCCCCGAACGCCCTGGTTGTCATGAGGTTGATTAATTGTGGCTATTTCCCGCTGGCGGGCTTCTAACCGGATCTACCGTAGCCTCAAAATCGCGGTCCTATTAGCGGCCTATACACCGGACCTACCGTTGTCTCAAAATCGTGGTCCTATAAACTAAGAACTATGTGCGTGCGACCGACAACTCGAAAAATACTGAGCGGAAACACCGTCTGGCTCTGCGCCTTTTGGGGGCTGCTTTTCCTGCTTTTACTGACACTGCAACTGGCTGTCGCCGCAGCGCCAAAAGTGGAGAAGGGAGTGGAAGTTGGGCACCCGCCCAAATATTCCATGTTTACGTTCCTGTCACAGACGCCTGTGGCAAATATTTTGTATGCCGTGGCAGATCCTACCCCAAACGATCAAACCAAGGTCCGTTGGGAGCGGGTGCCGGCACAAGGACGCACTCGCCTGCCGCTAAACAGCGAAATGAAAATCGATCTGAGCTTTGCCAGCCTGGAACACCTGAATTTGCTGGAACAACTTTATCCCTGCCTGGTGGTCTATTTTTCCGCATCTCATCTGGACTTTGAAGACAAGCACATGCGATGTGCGCGAGGCTTCAAAGGTCTGCGCATGATCGATATGAAAGACACACTCATAACCGACAAGTCTCTGGCGCAGCTTGGCATGTTTCCTGAGCTCCGCATCCTCGGCTTGAATAGGACCGATGTCACGGGAACTGGTTTTGAGAGTCTGAAAAACCTTCACAAGGTTTATGACCTGGGTATCGAAGGCATAAATCTCAAACCAGGCACGATAGCCAAGTTAAAACCGTTGATGGCCAAACTGACTTCCTTTGACGTCTCCAATACTGGATTAACAAAAACAGACGCAGCAATTCTCAATGAGCTAAAGTCCCTCCAGATGCTCAGCATCAGCGGCAACCGGCAGATCGACGACGATTGCGTCAAATATTTAAGTCAATTGAATGAACTCAAAACCTTATCAATGCATGACACATCGATCACGGAGAAGAGCATACCAGTGCTGATTAAGCTGCCCCATTTGCTAAGAGTGATAGTGCGTGAAAAGAAGTTTTGGAAGAGCAGCAAGCATCAAACCAAGTATGGGAAGGTTGAGTTTGTTGATTTCGCCCGCATAAGCAACATTCCCGTTGATTTCTTCATGGATCCAAAATGATGATGAGTTTTTTCGTAAGTCGTCCGAGCACACAACCCGAGCAAGCTCCAGTGAAAATTGTGACCCGAAGCACCATCATGCTCTGCCTCGTTTCTACGCTGCTTTTGCTGACACTACAGTGGGCTCTTGCCGGCGCGCCAAAAGTGGAAGTGGGAAGCCCGCCCAAATATGCTTTTTTTACCTTCCCGCCGCAGGCGCCTGTGGCAAAGATTTTGTATGTTACAACCACGCCGGGTCAAATCGATGAGAAAAAGGAGCGCTGGGAGCCCGCTCTGGCACAGGGTCGCATCCGCCTGCCGATAAACTGCGAAATGAAAATCGATCTGAGCTTTGCCAGCCTGGAACACATGAACGTATTGGAACAACTTTATCCTTGTCGAGTCGTCTGGTTCTCCGCAGCAAATCTGGACTTTGAAGACAGGCACATGCAATATGCGCGAGGCTTTAAAGATCTGCGCAGACTCAATCTGGTTGACACACTCGTAACCGACAAGTCTCTAACCCAGATTGGCCTGTTTGAGAAGCTGAGCACCCTTCGCTTGAATGCGACCGATGTCACCGGCAGTGGCTTTGGCAGCCTGAAAAACCTTCACAATCTATGCGACTTGAACATTGAAGGTATCGATTTACAACCAGGCACTATAGCCAGGTTAAAACCGCTGATGGCCAATCTGCAGTCATTCGACGTCGCAAAAACCGGACTAACAAAAAAAGACGCAGCGATTCTTAAGGAGCTAAAGGTCGTTCATGACCTCAGCATCAGCGCCAACCGTCAGATGGACAACGACTGCGTCAATTATTTGGGTCACTTGAAAGAACTCAAATCTTTATCAATATTTGACACATCCATCACAGACAAGAGCATACCGATTCTGATTAAAATGCCCCAATTGCGAACAGTGAAAGTGCGCGACAAGGAGTTTTGGACAAGCATCAAGCATCAAACCAAGTATGGGCAGGTTGAGTTTATCGACGTCTCGCGCTCCACCACCATTCAGTCCGATTTTTTTTCACCACTGCACTTGCATTAGGTTGTCCGCAGCGCCAGATCAAATGCAGATTGGACCGCCATCGTATCTGGTGCGTGGATGAATTGGATTTCTAGAACGTCAGCTCGAAGGAATATTCCGTTCGCCGACTTTGAGCAGGAGGATAGCATTTTCTGTCCAGGTGCCTATTACTCGTTGAGCTTGTGGTAACATGCCGCAGGCACATTTCCGAGGGATTATGCGTTTCAAAATTGCTGTGTTTTGGTGTTTGCTGTTCTGTTTATCGCTCAGCCAGGCAGCTTCCGCTCAAGCCGAGAGACTCGTTTTTGCCCTGGACGTGATCAGGCATGGAGACAGATCACCAATCGTTGAGCTTCCAGACGGCGTCGACCTCTGGAAACAAGGTATGGGACAACTGACACCAGAGGGAATGGCTCAGGAGTTTAAGTTGGGATGTACGCTGAAAGACGAATACATAACCAAGACACATCTGTTGCCCGAGACCTATCGGGCTGACGAGATGTATGTTCGATCAACCGATATAGATCGCACGCTGATGAGCGCCCAATGCGTTCTTCAAGGGTTGTATGCCGGAAAAGGACCATCAAGTATGGGGCGGCCTGTATTGCCTTTTGGGTATCAGCCGATTCCCGTACACACCAAACCTTTTAATGAGGATTTGATGCTCGTCGTTGACTTCAATCCTAAGCTTCCGGCAGCGCTCAAAACCGTTTATTCCAGCCCGGCGTGGAAGGAAGAAGAAGCCCTGGTGCGACCGCATTTCGCCCACTGGAGCGACCTGACTCAGATGCCGATCATGGACCTTATGCACGTCAGCGAACTGGCTGACATCATTCGCATTCGCGAATTGCATAAGGTGCCGCTTCCGAAGGGAATGACAGAAGCCGACGCCAAAGAGATCATCGACGCCGGAGAATGGGCATTTACGCAGTCGTACAAGTCGCCAGAGGTTGGCCGCGCCGGAAGTACTCAGATTCTCGATGCTATCGCTGATTACTTTGAACAAGTGAGGAAAGAAAGGACGCACTTGAAATTCGTGTTGTTCTCGTCGCACGATACCACTATAGCCAGTATCATGGGCGCACTCGGTGTGCCTCTCGATCGACGCCCTCCGTATGCATCTGATCTGAATTTCTCGCTGTATAAGCAGGATAAATCATTCACTGTTCGAATCAAGTTCAATGGGAAGTCGATATCTCTGCCTGGCACTACAGGTGGTACTGCAAGTGGCGCTATAAATGGTGGCTGTTCTTTGGAGCAGTTTCTGCAAATCATCCCCAAGGGATAATTGTGATGCGCCGCAACTTATCTGTGAGGTTCTCGGCTCTGGGCCTGGCGTTGAGCCTGACTCTGTGCGCAGCTCTGTGCGTGGCATTGGTCGCCCTGAGCCCTGGGGCGTACGCTGCCGATAAGTACGTATTTATCCTCAAGCGGATCGGAAACCCATACTGGCAAGCGATCAAGCAAGGCATCGAAGATGGTGGCAAAGAAGCCGGAATATCGCTGACGGTGCTCTCGCCTAACAACGATCAGGCAAAGGAAGAGCATCTAAATCTCTGTGAGGCAGCCATTTCGCAGAAGCCGGCGATTGTCGTTCTTGGAGCCGCCACAACCGCAATTGGACTGCAATGCTTTCGGGAAGCGCAAAAGCAGGGCATTAAGGTGGCAGATATTGACGCCACTATCTCTGTGGCGCAGGCGAAAAAATCGGGAGTGAATCTGTCATTCACAATCGGAGCCGACAATACGATGATTGGCAGAAGGGCGGCGCAGTTTATCGCGGGCACTAGCGTGTCCGCCATGAAGACCAGCCGTGCCGCAAAAGTACTCATCTTGGAAGGAGTTGTGGGAAGCCCGCCCAGCACCGATCGCGTCGCTGGGTTCAAAGAGGAACTGGCGAAGGTGTTGCCGCAAGCGAAGATCGTCGCTTCCACATCGGCAGAATGGGATCGTTTGCGAGCGCTCAATATCACTGCCGACACCTTGACGAAAACGCCTGATTTGAACGCGGTTTTTGCTGCCAACGACGTCATGGCCCTGGGCGCAGTGGAAGCCATTCGAGCCGCAGGCAAAACCAATCAGATAATTGTCGTCGGTGTCGATGGTGTTCCCGACGCACGCAAAGCAATTCTGGCAGGGCGCATGACGGCTTCAATAACGCAGTTGCCGTACTTGATCGGCAAACGCTCAGTGGAACTGGCGACAAAATCAGTGCGCGGCGAATGCTCAGGACGGACAGAACGAGCACCGCTACTTATCTTGACCAAGAGTGTATTGGAATCCAAGAAAGATCCGCTCTTGCAAAATCTGCGCTAATCGGGCGGCGTCAAAATTTCAAGCTGAAAATCTTGGTAATTGCACCCGTTTAGATTCCTTAAAACCTGTCCTGTTGGCGCAATTGACGGTATGCCAGTTTTGGCATATGATGTGTGAATGAGCGACAAAACAAACGAAGGAAAGGAACCTGGTGAAGGCGCATTAGTAAAAATCGAGATTGATTCCCATGAAGAGAAGGAGGTCTTCTGGCATCCTGAAAAGTTGCGCGAAGAGATCAAGAACAAATGGCCAGAGCAGGTCCGCAAAGATGCTGGTTTCGAGTTGGGTAGGGTTCCAACAAGGGCTTGATCCGAGCCGTTTCAGAGAAATGCCATCAATAGCGCCGGGTGTTCGTGAAATTAAGTCCAAGACGAGAACAAGAGTCAGTGCAGGCTCATTTATATAGCGAAATTCGAGGAAGGCATTTACGTATTTCACGTCATCACAAAGAAGACGACCGAAAAAACAGAAAAGATGGATCTCGAAATTTCGCGTAGCAGATATAGAGAAATCGTCGAAAGTCGCAAAAAGAGGCTGAAACAATGAGCAAGAACGTATTTTTGGATTTGGGATTTAACGAAGATGAGGCTGCCGGTTTGAAGCTTCGCTCGTATCTCTTCATGGCACTGCAAGAAATTATTCGCAAAAGCGGCATGAGTCAAACGAAAGTTGCTGAAATTATGGGCGCCGATCAACCGAAGGTGTCCAAAATTGTGAACGGCAACTTCAGCGAATTTTCAATCGAGCGCATTACAGAGTATTTGCAAAAGCTTGGTTACGACATTCACGTCAGTACGGTTCCATGCCCGCCTGGACGTAGCGTCGGTACCGTTGTTATGGACGCGCGAGAAGTAATAACCCGATAATAGAATGTCTCGATAAGGAAGTCGCAAAGGAGTCAAGCATTAGCTACGGAGAATACAAGGATCTGGCTAACATTGAAGATGATGAACTTGGTGCCTTCCGTGATCTGGCTGATTTGTACGCAAAGAAAACCAACGCAGAGATAGAGAGGGAGCTGCAGAGCAAGGAATACTGGAGATATGCCATGAAGACAAAGACAAAGTCAAAGTATAAAAGCGAAGCCTTCCAGGCAATCCATAGCGCCGTAGAGGGTATGTATCGGTCAGAAACGATAGACAAAGCAACCATGCGGCATTTCGATGAAGCGTGCCTTGCTGGGCGTGATATGAAGCAAGCGGAACTTGCGGACAAGCTCGGCATGAATCAGGGAGACTTGTCTAGTTGATCTCGATACTGCTTGACGCAGTTCCGACTTGATTCGGTGGGATGCGCAGATCTTCTACAAGCTCTATCTTCAGCTCATCGCCTGGCCTTAGATCGATTTTCGTTCCCTTCTTGGCGTGTAGGACGTCAAATGTCAGACGGAGCCTTTCCGCCAACTTTAAGGCTTCCGCTCGATCATCAGGTGCACCCGCAAAGCCACCAAGTAACACATTGGTTTCGATGGCTATATTCTTCACACCGCGCTGGACTCTAAGCATTCCACCTTGACTGCAGAGATGAGCGACAAGCGGAAACTGGCGATTGTCCGGAGTGTTAACGCTGTCGAACTTCAGTGCCAGTGCCACGGATCTTGAGCGGTTCAACTGCAGGGGAGGATTAGTGGAGGCGATTCTCCCTTTGATCACGCTTCCTTTCGGTACAACAATTGAGCCATCACTCGTTGTATCTTCAGATGTAAAGGCCGCAAACTCGTCGCCTTCCTCCGATGTATCAACACTAACAGAGGTAGCCATGATGATTGACAGTTCGGTGGCACGAGGAACTACTCCAATGCCGTTCTGGAATAGCTCTTTGTCAGAATTATCACAAGTGACACGAAGACAAAAAATGCGACCGGAATCGCTATGTGCGATGTCGGTGATGAAATTGATTTGTTGCGCATTACCAGAAGCAAATGCCAGTGGCATTGTTACTGCTGTAAGAATCACGCTCAACAGGACAGGAAGAAGGCCAAACGTCACAGTTATCTCCAATTGAGTTGGTTTTGGCAAATAGATCTGGCGCTCGAAGAATCGGCAATGTCAGTATGGCACGGTTATGGCGCTGCGCTGTATTAGATCTATCAGATTCAGCTCTCGAATGAATGCTGCTATCATTTTTGGGAAAGCTGAAACCAGCGGCTCCCCAGGAAACCATGACTAAGAAAAGCCTCTCCATAGTGTGTGCAGCTGCCGTTTGCAATGCGAGTTGGAATGTGATGCACGAGGTTGTGCTTGCTAGAGCGCGAGTGTTTCGCCACTTCCTTTCATCCTTCTGCTTTGTCTTCGCCTTCTGTCTGGCGATTTTCGCAACATGCACCGTCACAGGCACATCCGCATCCGCGACCGCGCCGGACAAGTACGTCTTCATTCTGCCATCTCTGGGCAATCCTTACTGGCAGACGGTGAAGCAAGGTATCGAGGATGGTGGCAAGGAAGCTGCTATCGATTTTACGGTGCTGTCTGCTGTCAGCGATACTGCAAAGGAAGAGCATCTAAATCTGTGTCAGTCTGCGATTTCGCGCAAGCCGTCGATGATTGTTCTGTGCACCACGACCGCCCCCATCGCAGTGCAATGTCTTCGCGAAGCGCAAAGTCACGGAATTAAAGTGGCGGTCCTTGATGCGGTGATCTCGGTAGAAGAAGCGAAGAAGGCAGGCATAAACCTGTCATTCTCAATCGGTACCGACAACCTCATGGTCGGGGAAAGAGCCGCGCAGTTTGTCGCCGAGCAGGTCGCCGGGCCGGTCGGCGGGCACGTCGCCGAGCAAGTCACCGGGCATGTCGCAGCGCAGTCTGCCGGGCAGTCCGCCAACAGCAAATCTTCGGCGGCGCCCAAAATACTCATTCTCGAAGGCATGGTGGGAAACGCACCCAGCGCCAATCGTGTTGCTGGATTCAAGCAAGAGTTGGCAAAAGATCTGCCGAAAGCCCAAATAGTAAACTGCATATCGGCTGAATGGGACCGGCTTAGAGCGTTGAACATTACGGCGGATACTCTGACCCGCACGCCCGATTTGAACGTTGTCTTTGCCGCCAACGACATGATGGCGCTCGGTGCCGTCGAAGCCATTCGCGCTGCAGGCAAGACAAAAGAGATATTGGTTGTTGGCGTCGACGGTGTTCTCGACGCGCGTAAAGCAATCTTAGCCGGGCGCATGACCGCTTCGGTGGCGCAACTTCCGTACTTGATTGGCAAACGCTCCGTAGAGCTGGCAAAACAAAGTTTGCAAGGAAAATGCTCCGGAAAGACGGAAAAGACAGCTCTGCTGACCTTGACCAAAAGCGTGTTGGAATCACATGCAGACCCACTGTTGAAGTATGTTCGCTAAGAAATTTCTGCTTGATGTAAACCAGGCTTCTTTGCTGCAGTGTGTTTTCTTCCTTGCGGTGATGAGCATTTTCTTTGCTCTCAATGCGCCTGCCTTCGTGTCCCCGGTCAATATTGTTAACATACTGACTGCCAGCGCTGTCATCGGATTGCTGGCTGTCGGCGCCACCTTCGTCATTGCCAGTGGATCGATCGATCTCTCCACCGCTGCGGTCATGGCGCTCTCCAGCGTCGTATGCGCATGGGCAGCGCAGAACCTCCACGTCAGCGGGCTGGCACCAATTGCCATTGCCACCGCCGTTGGTGGCTTGTGCGGTCTGGTCACGGGTCTGTTGATAAATCTCACCAAAGCGCCCAGCTTCATCATTACTTTAGGTATGCTCAGCATCTACCGGGCTCTGGCATTCATCCTCACAGGAGGCGTTCCAATCTATGGACTGGACGAAAGTGTTACAAGAATTGCGGAAGCACAATGGTGCGGCCTGTCATTCTCGGCCTTCGTCATGCTGGCGGGAATGCTGGTTGGCTACCTGCTTTTGAGCAGAACGCAGTTCGGAGCGCACACTCTTTTGCTTGGTGACAACGCGCCCGCATCCGACGCTATGGGAGTGCAGGTGCCACGTTTGCGCCTTGCTATCTTCGCTCTGGCTGGATGTTTTTCGGGCTTAGCCGGTTTCATATTCATGGCTCGCACCAATTCAGGCGATCCCACGGCAGGCATGAACTACGAGTTGATAGCGATTACGGCCGTTGTGCTTGGCGGGGCTAATTTGTTTGGTGGGAGGGCGGCAATTCCCGGCACTCTGGCTGGAATTCTCTGCCTGGGAGTGTTGCAGAACGGGCTCAACTTGATGGCTATCAGCACGTTTTATCAAACTCTGTTTGTTGGAGTGGTTCTGGTTTTAGCGTCTTTCCTGCGGCGATTGGGACCCAGTCAATGAGTGACCTACGATGAGTGAACTTTGATGAGTGAACTTCGATGAGTGAACTGCAGCCGCAATCAGCTGGACTGCCACAGCAATCAGTTGAACTAAAACTGCAATCTGTGCTGAAAATGTTTGGTGCCACCACCGTGCTGCAGGGCATCACGACAAGCTTTTCCGCCGGCTCTGTGACCGCTATCGTTGGTGATAACGGTGCCGGAAAATCGACGCTGTGCAAGACCATCGCCGGGGTCTATCATCCGGATAGTGGCGAAATCAGCCTTGGTGAGCTGAAACTCACGCATCTTGGTCCGTATGAGACAAGACAGGCGGGGATCGAAATGATTTATCAGGATCTAGCTCTGGCGAAACAGCACGATGTCGTGAGCAACTTGTATTTTGGCAGAGAGAAAACTCACTGGTTAGGCTGGCTCGATCGCAAGACGATGTCGCAGCAAAGCCAGGTCGTTCTGGAGGAAATGGGCATCAAGCTGCCCAGCCTGAAGACGCCTGTTGGCTTGCTCTCCGGTGGACAACAACAGGCAGTGGCAATTGCACGCGCGCTGCTATTTACTCCGACCGTCTTGATCATGGATGAGCCCACAGCCGCTCTGGCTGCTCGCGAGATTGAACACATACTCGATCTGATCAAGAAGTTGAAGGAGCGTGGATTGATTGTAATCTTGATCAGCCATCGTCTCAACGATGTATTCGCGGTGAGCGATCGCATCATAGCTCTGCGAAGCGGAGCGATTGTCGCTGATAATCTGGTGAAGGAAACCTCGATGCAAGACGTCGTCGCGCAAATCATGATTGCTTAAACGTTCTTTGTCAGCTCTGCCCAAAATCTTGCGTCTGTGCTCGATGCTGAGGGGAATGATCCCATAAATTCCTGTCCCAGTCCCTTCGCAAGCACTTCGTAGAATTGTGCATCAGAAGACTCCAGAAGTTCCTCAAGGGGAAACAGCTGCATATCATGCTCAGCCAAAAGCAAGTCAAATGCGAATTGCCCGGGGTTTTTCTCGACTCGTGACAGGAATCCTTTAGACTCTTTGCGCTTCGCGATGTCGATAAGGTAGTCATTAGGAATATTGACTTCTTCGCGGACCATTGGTCCTCCGTGACACTCCGTAAACAGTCGAAGAACCTTTCCCCGATTAAGCTCAGAGAAATGCTGATAACTAATATTCTCTTGCTGGTCTACTGAAAGGACTCTTGTCTTTAGCTCCTTGGATAGATACAGCACCAATTGCGGTATCATTCCCGCCTCGTGCCAACCGATGGCTGTAGAATCTTCGTCCTCGAGTGGCGCAAGCATAATGCAGATATTGTCCGTATCCTGTTCCGCGTTCTCGTCTGACTCCTTGAATTTACCACCCTTATGCGTGGCGAATTTTTGCAAGCACGAGACAACGTCTTTCTGCTTGGCTGCTATTTTGCTTCCCCAATTCTTTAAACCCATTGTTACTGCCCCTCCGCGCTGCACTGCGATTGCATCCTACGAGAATAAACCATACTCGATCCTCAAAGGTCCGATTCTTGATCTTCTGTATATAATATGCTGTATGAACATCATACGTATGAAGAAAACCCGGCAGACCTTTACCGTACCTGAAGACATCTTCCAGCGCTTCGCTGCAGTCGTTCCTTCACGCAATCGCAGTGCTATCGTTTCGAAGCTCTTGGACGAAGAAGCCAGCCGTCGTGAGTCAACGTTAGCAGCTGCGTGCGATGCGGCGAACAAAAGCGCTGGCTTGGCAGAGCTGGAAGCCGAGTTCCAAGCTCTCGAAAACACCGTGAGCGAGCCGTTTGATCCAAATGACTGGTAATTCTGGATCGCCAAAACGGGGCGAGATTTGGTTCGCGAATTTAGGAGAGCTGGACGCCAGTCAGGGAGCGGAAATTCAGAAAGCCCGCCCTGTTCTTATAATGGGTAACAACATTGTCAACCAGCGTCGCAGAACTGTATTGGTTATTCCCCTTGCCACATCTGGAAACCCAGCGCAGGCCAACCCTCCTGTCTCCGTCGAAGTTATGTGTAGTGGCAGGCGCGGAATTGCCGTCATAGATCAATTACGGGCTTTGGATAAGAAACGGCTGGTGAATCTTGTAGATACAATCCATGGAGGCGATCTTGATTTGGTCGTTCAAGCCCTCTGCCAGATTCTGGAGATTTCATAGTTGCGACAGACGTGTCGACCGTTGTTATTTTAGGCGCGCAATATGGTTTAGAATGACGAATATTCCTCCAATGGGGCTGTTGGACCGATGGCCAATCTCGACTATGCAAGAAGAGAGATCATCTACAAACTCGTCTACTATGGCACCGGCCTTGGTGGCAAAACGACGAATCTGAAGTTTCTCTACGACAAGCTTGCGCCTGACATGAAGGGCGAGTTTGTCAGCGTCGCCTCTTCCACGGAGCGCACCTTGTTTTTCGACTTCCTGCCCGTCGATCTTGGTACTTATAAAGACTTCAAAATCCGCCTGGCGCTGTACACTGTGCCGGGTCAATGGGAATACAACCATAGCCGAAAATTGATTTTGCAACAGGTTGATGGCATCGTTTTCGTGGCTGATTCCAGTGAAGAACGAGCTGAAGCCAACCGAGATTCCATCGACAACATGAAGGAAAACCTGGAAGCTAACAACCTGAAGCTCGAAGAGATTCCCTGGGTTCTTCAATATAACAAGCGTGATCTTGCCGACGCCATGCCGGTCGAGCGCATGGAGAAGGAATTGAACCTCGCCGGTGTGCCCAGTTTTGCTTCAGTGGCGATGGACGGCACACAGGTAATGACCACGTTCAAAGCACTGACTGCCCGCGTTGTTGGCGGTAGAATGCGAGTCGATTGACGGCGCACATTTGGCAAGTTTGCCTGTGATTTGTGCTGAGGTGATCGAGTAAACTTGTTAATCACGACGGCGTCAGAGGTCTGCGATGGAAGTGACGAAGGTAAGCCAGGCTCGCGTGCAAAGAACGCAAACGAAATATAGCGATCTAGATGCAGAGGCGCAAAAAGTAATCGATGCAGCTTGGCAGGCGGGCAAATTTGCCTGGTGCCCGTACCTTCACTTTCCCGTAGGTGCGGCAATTCTGGCCCGCAACGAGCAAGGTGAGCGGAAGATATTTGGCGGCTGCAATGTAATGAATGCCTCGTTTCCCGCTTCTATTTGTGCGGAAGCGACCACGGCAGTAAAAGCTGTTTCTGAAGGCTATCGCACCTTCTTGCAAGTCGTTTGCATTGCCTCGCTCGAAGAACCAGGCGGCGCGCCCTGTGGCTATTGCCGCCAGATATTGCGGGAATTCGGCAAAGATGCGTTGGTCTACATCGTCATGGACAAAGAAAGTAACGTCGAAATCTGGACGATGGATGAACTTCTTCCCGTTTCATTTGGTCCTGACCAGGGGGGTTTGCTGCCTGAGAAAAAGCGCGATTGAGACTTGGCAAGGAGAAACGGTGCGTTTTGCGGTTTCTTCGCGATGGCATCAATGCTATAACATCAGCTGCAAAAAGTTGGAGATGTCATGGTTCTGGCAAAGAATGCGTTGGTTACTGGTTCCACCAGCGGCATCGGTTTGGCAATTGCCAGGGCGCTTGCGGCTGAGGGTTGCAATGTGATGCTCAATGGCTTTGGTAAGCCTGAGGAGATCACAAGTCTGTGTAATGAACTCGCTGCCTTCGGCAACAAAGTGCTCTACAACGCAGCTAACATGATGATCCCTGCCGAAATTGCGGGTCTGATTAAAGACTGCCAAGATCGGCTTGGAACGTTGGATATCCTCGTCAACAACGCCGGCGTGCAGCACACCGCGCCGCTGGAAGAGTTCGAGCCGGAACAGTGGGATCGCATCATCGCCATCAATCTGACGTCCGCTTTTCACACATCCCGCCTGGTGCTGGATGGCATGAAGCGCAACAACTGGGGTCGCATCATCAACATGGCTTCGGTGCATGGATTGGTGGCATCGGTGAACAAGGCTGCATACGTCGCTTCAAAACACGGGATGGTGGGGCTGACAAAAGTGGTGGCACTGGAAACCGCTGAATACAACGTTACTTGTAATGCCATCTGTCCAGGCTGGGTGCGCACACCGCTGGTGGAGAAACAGATTGAGGATTTGGCAAACGACACGAATCTGAATTTGGATGAGGCGACGATCCGATTGCTCACCGAGAAGCAGCCGAGCAAGCGCTTTGTCGAGACCGATCAGATTGCTGCTCTGGTCATTTTTCTGTGCTCACAGAGCGCTTGCAACATTAGTGGCATTGCCCTTCCCATTGATGGTGGCTGGATCGCGCGCTAGCTGGAGCACATCAACATACAGCACATGGAATACGAATGGGGCGAGGACAAACGGCTATTAAACTTAGAAAAGCACGGCTGGGATTTTGCCGAGGCTCATAGGATCTGGGATGAGAAAGCACCAGTCAATGAGGAATATTCAGAGCGCAAAGGAGAAGAGCGGTGGATAGCAGTAGGCAGGATTGGCTCAAAGACTGTATCCATTATCTACGAAGACGTTGCCGAAGATCGAAAGCGTATCATTTCCATGAGAGACGCCTCAGATAAGGAGCGGATTGATTATGAACGATTGCTTCTGAGAGAGACAGGTAAAGCGAACGACATCAGCCGGCTTATTGACGATCTGACTAGGGAATAATGACGGGAAGAGACAGCAAGAAAGGGATAAGGGTAGAAGTGTTTTTTTGAGGCGAAGAGCGTAAACTTGAGGAAGAGTGAGAAAAAGCATTACGGGGCGGAGAGCGCCAAAGACTGAGCAGATCAGTTAAACGATGACAGCGAAGCCAAAAAAGAAACAAGAGTCGATGACAGATAAGGCAAGCGTTGAGCGCCGTCAACATGGGCTTGAGCCTATAGATTTCTCGGACATTCCAGAACTCGATCATGCCTGGTTTGAACGAGCTGAGGTTACTTATCCAGGTCAAATCACCATGAAGGTCAATGTCGCGCGCGGTGTAGTTGACTGGTACCAAAAACACTGGACCCAGTACAGAACCACAATGAGTCAAGTCTTACGCGAGTATAAAGGAAAAGGGGTGAAGGTCTCTGTGCTGGAAGAAGCGGTCACAGACCCGGTTTTAGTTGTTGGAAAATTTGATCCGGACGTAGTGCAATGGTTGAAGGAGAGCCAGGACTATCATGCACGCACCAATCAAATTTTGCGTGACTTTATGCAGTCGTGCATCGAGAAGGGCGAACCCAAGCCAAACAAACCGACACCGAACAAGAATGCCTGACGTTTAACCACGTGATTGATTCTTAAATTGTGGACCTTACTTCTACCGCGCCTTCATGACGGTCCTAACAAATTCCTAACGCGGTCAACGCGATACTCGCATTGTTGGCACTCCAACAAACGATCACTCCCGAGCAACAGATAGTGCCGCAATCCACTCAGCGAGGTAGAGCCATGCGTATCCTAACTTTGTTCACTCTCTTGTCGCTACTAGCAGGTCCGGCACAAGCCCAAAGTTCTGCCGTTGCCTATAGTGAAGTCAATTACCCGGCAAGACATGAGGTCTGTGATGCAATATGGCAGAACCGGGACGGCGTGCTGGGGCTCAAACTTTTTGCGCAATCTAGCGGTAACAGCGGTGCCCCGGTTGCTGCAGAGGTGATTTCGTTTGATTCACCAAAGGTGCTTGGAGCCCAGCCGCCTATCGCCTTTGCGGTCAAATATCTTTCTCTCATCGGATCAGGGCAGCCTTTCCTGCGAATTGAGTATCAAAACGCGGACGGAGGGAGTTCGTACGCTACGATTCCTTTCGATCACTTCAGGCAGTATCACGAGGATAATGGATATTATTATCACATTCTCAACAAGCCACTCCCCATGCCTAATGCTCCAGTGAAGCGCATGGCGCTGATTGCGCGCGGTGCTCCACTTCTGGCTTCAGTGTTTTTTGTGCGCTTCTTCCATCTCGCAGGACAACAGGCCCCGCCCAGACGAGTTGCACCGCCTATCGTTGACGAAAGCGATCGTCTAGTAAATTTCCTCTATTAGGATCAGCCAAGTCGCGGTCCATAAGCACTGCATGTGGTGGCAAGGCAGTTAATCCGGTCTAATTACCGTCAGCAACCTCAATCACCGCTTTGAGCACTGTTAGACCTTTGCTTCCGGCGATGTTGGGTGAATTCGGCGTAGATTTCTTCTTCAGTAAGTTGCAGCAATGCCTTGCTGCGTTCTTCAACTCTGGCTACGAGCGAATCCCAGCGCTCACCCCAAGAAGACTCCAGCTTGTTTCTCAATTCACCCTGTTCGGTTGGGGAGAGCTGTTCAATAAGCTTTAGCACCTGGTCGACCGACGCTTTCTCTGGCTGAGCCAATATGCACCTTCTTTTCTCCCCAGTATATGTGACCAAGTTGACCAGCGACAGACCTCATGTTGTGGCGCTAGGAGTCTTCACCGCACTGATTTTGAGTTTTGTGGCTTTCCGTCTCGCGATGGTGTTGCTACTAAGTTTGTTACGCGTTACGTAACGCGTAACACTTTATTTTAGAACGCTGATTCCAGAAAGCAAAGCCTATAGGGCGATAGCGTCGGTTGGGATGTTGCGCGTTACGCAATAGGTCACACGTAAAATAGAAAGCAAACCTCCCGAAAGTCAATGCCTGTAAGGATTATAGCGTCCGCTACGACGTTACGCGTTACGTAACACGTAACAACTTATAGTCTAATGCACATCATGAGGCGACGCTCCGATTGTCGTCGTCAATTCACAAATCTGGCTTCGATACAGCGTTTCGTAGCGCGGAACGATAACATCGGCAGAAAATTTCTCTTGCGCCTGTGACTGAGCAGCGCGACCAAGCGCCTTACGCAGCGCCACATCTTGAATCAATTTTTCAACGGCGCGGGCTAACTGATCGCAATCTCCGAAGGGTACGAGCAAGCCTGTGACGCCATCTTGAACGACTTCAGGAATGCCGCCAACGTGCGTGGCAACGGTGGGGCAGCCAAAAGACATCGCTTCAAGGATGCTCAAACAAAAGCTTTCATTCTCTGATGTGATCAAACCCAAATCGGCCGCTTGCAGATAATCCTCAATTTCCAAAACATTTTCGCGCACAATGATCCGGTCTTCCAGTCCCAAACGGCGCACCTCGCTCTCGAACGGGGCAAAACTGGCACCGGCCAAAATGACTAATTTGAACGACTGGCGTGGGCGAATGCGAGCAACGGTCTCTAGCAAGAGGTCAATCCGTTTCATTGGGCGCAAATTTGAAGAATGCAAAATCATCACTTCATCGGAAAGACCCAATTCGCGCCGCATCTCTTCACGCGAACGCGATGCAGACTCGGGTTCGAAAAAGTTGTGAATGACTTCCATTGGCCCGTCAAAACCGAGCACGCTGCCGGTTTCGTCTTTCAAATAGGCCGACACAGTTGTCACCGCATCAGATTGCGTCAAAGCGTGGTGGATAGCCGGTCCGTAACCTGGATCTCTGCCGAGCAACGTGGTGTCTGTGCCGTGCAAGGTGGTGACGACTCGGGGCTGCTTATCTGGTGGCAACATGCAGCGAGCAAGAATTGCCGCCGTCGCATGCGGAACCGCGTAATGCACATGCAAAATGTCGAGTTGATGATGGCAACTGACTTGAGCCATCTTGACCGAAAGCGGCAAAGTGTAGTCGGGATATTTGAACAGCCCATAATCGTTGATCACAACGGGATGAAAATGAATGCGCGGTGCGTTCCTGGGCAGACGAAACGGACGCTCGTAGCTGATGAAATGCACTTCGTGCCCTCGTTTGGCCAGTTCTATGCCAAGCGTTGTAGCAATGACGCCGCTTCCCCCCACGGAAGGATAACAGGTGATACCAATTTTCAATGGACGCCGTGAATTCATTTAAAATCGTCGCGCTCCTCTGCCCGCCTGCGCGAGCGACTCAAACACCAAAGGCTCGTTGGGATAAAGCGCGATCGCATATTCAATTCCCGCTCGCGCACCAAGCAGTCGGGCGCGGGTCAGTTGCAAATCAAGATAGTTGCGCGTCGAAGCTTGCGAGGCGTGGGCGTTCATGGCAGCTGTCCAGGCTGAAACGATTTCTGCTGATGATACATCAATCAGTATCGGCGTGAGGTCACGGGGTTCCCCTTCAGGCGTGACGGCGTAGAAGAACAGTTGATCGATTGCGTGTGCCTCTTGCGTGCGCAACTCTTCCACGCCACCGTAACGAGCCAGTCGGGCAGCGTCGCGCACAAGTGTTCCCAACCTTGCGTGGTCAAAGTGTTGGTTCTCGACACAACTTGGTGCCAGTACAGTGGCTGGGCGAACTCGGCGAATGATTTGCGCCAGTTTTATTGCGTGAGCGGCACGAATCTCCAGATGGGCGTCGCCATCCAGTTCGACAAATTCAATTGTGGCGCCCAGAAGTGCCGCCGCTTCTTCTGCTTCAGCGGCGCGTTGTTCCGGCGTACCGTGCGTGCCCGCTTCACCCAGGGAACAGACGACAAAATGCGCTTTGCGCAGCAATCGCGTTTCGCGCGCGATAACGCCGCCGCAGCCAAATTCAATGTCATCGGGATGGGCGCCAAAGGCTAGCAATGGTGGGGTTTTAGGGGAGTTCAATGTAAGCCTCATCGGATCGGTCAGTGGTGTCACGCGTGATGAAACTGATTTCCGGTGCATCTGCTTTGTTAAGATACTCTTGCTCGCCCGCGCCGGCAACGTAATGCGTGCAATGGATAACGGATTGCATCCAGCCTAGACGACTATCGCGCGTCGGGCTTACTTGTTCCTTGGTGAAAGTTTCCAGCGGCAAGTTAACAAATACATCACCGCCTTCGTGTAATTTCAAGGCGCCGTCGGCAAGCCGGGCGCGGACAATTTCGTTGTCGTGGGTAACATCCACAAAAAAATCTGAAATGTCACAGGCGGCGCGCCGAACGTCCGGGCTGCTTGAACGCACCACTGTTATACCTTCGAGCAAGCCCATGTAGCGATACATCTCCAGGCAAAAATCGGCGACAGTGGAAGCGGATGTTTTTTTGAAAATCTCAATCAGCGGATGGCCCACATAATTGGGCAATTGCGATGTGGTTTTTTCCTGCCAACCGGCGGGAATTCTTTTCACGTAGAGCGGCGAAAATTTGCGCTGGGTCTTGTTTTCAAAGGCGAAGTTGAGTTGCGCCGGTTCATTCGTTGCCCGATGGCGCAAAACTGTTCGGGTTTCGCGCGGGTCATGATCGCTGTCGTGATAAAAGAAAACGATTTCACCGCCGATCTCGCTTTGCAAACGTCTGGCTGTCTGGATTTTGGCAACGAGAAAGCGCTTGGGAAAGAATCCGCAGGGCTGCTGGCCAAAACATATAATCGGCGAATTCATGCTTCACCCGGGAGCGCAGGCGTCCCGCCTGCATTGGATCCATCACCCGGGGCATCACCCGGGAGCGCAGGCGTCCCGCCTGCATTGGATCCATCACCTGGGGCATCACCCGGGCGCGCACCCGGAAGCGCAGCCTGCAGCACGAGACTGAAGACCACGCAAGCGCCGCACCCGATCAGCGGATACCAGAGGTAAGAAATCGTCAGCGTGAAATAGAGCACGAACACCAATGCCTGTGCCCCCAGCGCCGCCAGAAAAATAGCTGTGCCGCGAACCCGACGAATGAAAAACGCTACCACAAAAAGGCCAAGCATCACTCCATAAAAAATGGAGCCGAGAATATTCACGGCTTGAATCAAGTTCTCCGCCAGACGCGCGCAGAGCGCAACGCCGATGGCCACCGAACCCCAGAAAACTGTGAACCATTTGGTGACGGTCAGACATGTCGCATCGCTGGCGTCGCGTTTGATCAGCAGGCGGTAAAAGTCTATCGTCGAGCAGCCTCCAAGCGCATTCAGTTCGGCAGCCTTCGACGACAAGGCAGCGGCAAAAAATGCAGCGATGAGCAAACCGATGACTCCGTGCGGCAGTTCGCGAAGAATAAAAGTGATGAACACATAATCGGCATCATTGGCCTTGGCGTCGGGATTTTTCACCGCCAACTCTTTGCTTGCGGCGGCGCGAATTTTCTCGCTTTCCGCCTGCGCTGTTGAAGCGGCAGCGAATGCGGCAGCGGCTGTTGATTGATCGCCTTTGTGTCTGGCTTGCATCCAACTTTCAAGTTGTTGCTTCACTTGGGCATGTGCGGAATTAAAATCGGTGCTGTAGGCAAGCAGTTTGGCATCAGCTTTGTGTGCGGCAAGGTAGTGACTGGAGCCTGAATCAAAAAACAGCGGCGGTTGTTCAAATTGATAAAAAACAAAAATCAAAACACCGATAAGCAAAATGCCGAACTGCATTGGAATCTTGCAGACCGCGTTGAACAACAAGCCAAGGCGGCTTTCGCGCACTGACGAGCCGGAAATGTAGCGTTGCACTTGCGATTGGTCGGTGCCGAAATAGGAAAGCATGAGAAATGTGCCTCCTAAAAGTCCCGACCAAAGTGTATAACGCTCGTGAATGTCGGTCGAAAAACTGACGGCGTTGAGTTTGTGAAATCCGCCCGCCAACTTGAGCGTGTCGCCGAAAGTAAGACCGGCAGGAAGCTTTCCGATCAGCAGGCAAGTGGCTGTGATCATGCCGGCGAAGATGATCGCCAGTTGACACTTTTGCGTCACTGTTACCGCGTCGTTGCCGCCCATTACGGTGTAAATGATAACAAGCAGTCCACAACTGATGATCGTCACGTTGAGCGGCCAACCCAGAACGGTGGTCAGAACAATCGCCGGAGCATAGATGGTCAATCCGGCGCCCAGTCCGCGCTGCAAGAGAAACAGCCCGGCACCAAGCAAACGCGTTTTGCTGTCGAATCGTTTTTCCAGAAATTCGTATGCGGTATAAACATTGAGCTTGTGAAAATTCGGCAGGAAAAAAATGCAAATGACAATCAGGGCAATCGGCACACCGAAATAGATTTGCACGAAACTGAGCCCGCCCAGATACCCTTGCCCCGGTGTGGAAAGAAAGGTTATGGCGCTGGCTTGCGTGGCCATCACCGAAAGTCCAATCGCAAACCACGGACGTTGCCCAGTGCCTTTCAGGTAGGTGTTCAAGTTCTGGCGCGTGCGCGTATGCCAGACGCCGTAAACGGCGATGCCGAGCAGGGAACCGATCAGTACGATAAAATCCAGCGAGTTCATGAACTGAACTCCGTCAACACAAGCAGCAATGCAAGCCACAAAATAAAACTGCCAATCACGAAAAGATAAGCACCTTTCCACGTTTTCGGCCAGGGCAGTCCGGTTGTGTCGGTTTCAGCTTCACTCACGGAGGTTGTTTCACTCACAGTGGTTGGGAACTCAAGATCTGCTCCGACCGGCCTGAGATTCTATACCTTTTATTGCAAAACACCGCCAGAAATCTGCAATAAAAAGTATATATACATTTTATTGCAGAAAATCGCACCCTCTCTGAAATAAAAGGTATAAAATGCTCCACTATTCTCGATTCCAACCTGGTGTGTCATTTGCCTAGGGAAATCAGGTTGGCGAACAATCGATAAGCGCCGGGCACGCCAGCAGGAAGTTGCCGAAAAAAACCAAGTCCGGTATAGACAAAATAGCCTTTGCCGTATTGCGCTATGAGCAAAGCGCCTTTAGTGGGCGCCTCACCGGGATCGTTAAAGGCAAGAATCGGCGTGAAATGGTCATCCCATTTATTCGGAAAATAAAGTCCGCGTTCTTGCACCCAACCGTCAAAATCCGCTTTAGTAATTTTGTTCGGTGTGTTCAATACGGGATTTTCCGGTGCCAGAAACGTGACTGCTGCTGTTTCGTCGGTGATACGATCGGCAGAAATATGCAGATCGTAAGGTGCAATTTTATCGGACTTCAACTTGTCGGGACGATTGTATTGGGCGATGATGGTGCCGCCATCTTTTACATAGGCAAATAGTGCCGGCAATGCCGCCGCGATCTTGTCGCGCACATTGAAAGCGCGCACCCCGATAACCACCGCATCCAATCCGTGTAACTGTTCTGGAGTGAGACTTGCATCGTCCAAAGTCTTCACGACGTATCCCATTTGTTGCATATTTTCCGGCAGGCTGTCTCCGGCACCAGGCAGATAACCAATCGTGTGACCGCGCGTGGCAAGATCCAGGCTGACGGCTTTCAATGAGGCCAGAGGCTGCAGCAATTGCAGGGGAATGTGCGGATAATTGATCTCCTGGCGTTGATTGCGATAACGCACCCCATGCATTTCCGCACTGGCAATGATTTTTGCCGTGGCTGCATGCAAGGGCGCGGTGACAGTGAATTTCAGCTGCACACGGTCTGCCACTTTGGCCAAATTGAATGCCTGTTTGGGCGGCAATACTTTCCAATCAGCCGGCGCCTCCAATTGCAAATTACCGGTGGCATTGGCGCGAGCGGCGGTGACTTCGACTTCAACCGGCTGTGTACTGCCTGGACTGAAAAGCGCGACGTCGGAAAGGAAACGCAACGACACTGGCGGAATCACATCCAGGCGACGGCGGCTCTCACCCGATGAATTGGTGGTCACCTGCACGGGTTGATCGGGAATAACCAGCGTGTGCCCAGCAACTTCAAAAACATCCTCAATTGGAAATGCTGGCGAATTTTCCGGCGCTCCAATCAATTTGGCGTCATCAACGCGAAACAGTCCTGCTGTGCCTTCCGCGCGCAGCCAGTATGGTTGCGTCAGTGGTGTTGTGGTTGGCAGTGTCTCAACCGAATCCCAGGAATTGGATTCATTGACATGAAGATCAACTCCCTTGCTCACTTCTTTCTTGAGTTCCGGATAACGCACCGCTATCCACCGCACTGGCTTGGTGGCACCGATGGCGGCGCTGTGATGCAGTTTCATCGGTTCGCCAGGCACCACCTCTGCGTGCGCAATGGTGGTTTCTACTATTAGTCCCAGGCAATCTTGCAAAATCTGATCGAGTTGCGCTTGTTTTTCTTTGACGACAGGATCACTGGTAGGCAGCGCGGCAAGCAGGTCTCGTAGCTTGAACAAGGCCGGCACACTGGCAGCGGTATCTGTTGGATTGAACTGAGCGATGATTTGATCGACTGATTTCCCAATCTCCGCGCCGCCTGGCAAACGGTTCCAGGTCGTATCAACGCCGTCCAAAATATCAGTGGTGGCAGGCGAGCCGTCCAAGAGTTGAAACGATTCAAACCTTGGCCCGCCGTTGACACCCGGAATCTTAAAGGTATCGAAGCCTTGCGTCTTGTGCATGGCACGGCTTCTTCCGGCGATGTCTGTGAATGATTCGCCGGTGACAGAATCTTTGCCGCCGGCGTCAATCTTCAAGGCGTTGGAGCCGGCAACCTTGTCCAGTTGATACTTAGAGATGTTCCACAAGATACGTTTTGGTTGCCACTGTGCCAACCCTTGTTCGGGAAAGGCTTTTGCATCACCGGCGAGTTTGAACGCTTCCAGCGCCAGGACCGCTGATGCAGTGTGGTGCCCGTGTGTGCCGCCGGGGATGGGAGAAAAACGCGTGATCAAAATATCTGGGCGAAATTCCCGGATGATGGCAACGATGTCGGACAGCACTTCCTGCTTATTCCAGACGTTCAATGTTTCTTGATAACTTTTGGAGAAACCAAAATCTATCGCCCGTGAAAAAAACTGTTGCGCACCATCAATTCGTCGTGCAGAGATCAATTCCTGCGTACGTGCCACACCCAATTTTTCACTCAATTCCGGACCGAGAACATTTTGTCCGCCATCGCCGCGCGTCACTGAAAGGTAAGCGGTGCGGTAATTGCGTCCACGCGAAAGATAGGCCAGCAGTTCCGTGTTCTCGTCATCGGGATGGGCGGCGATAAACAGCACGCTGCCCATTTGGCGAAATTTTTCAAGTTCGTGAAGAATCGACGATGCCGACGTCGGCAATGGCGACACCGAGGACGGCGACGGCGTTAACGATGAGGACGGCGGCGAATCGGGCGAATCGGGTTTCATTTGCGCTCCCGAAACTGAGATGGAAGGAAGAGCTGACGCTGCAAAAACCAGGGCGCAAGCAATTACGCGACGCCAATGCTGGAAATGCGGCGACCTGGAGTTGGCACCAATGGATGTTCTCACTGCAAGCTGTTGATCAAGTCTGCGTTCAATTTCGCAAAACCGGTGTCATTGGCTTTGGCTGCCAATTCGCTTGAACGCTTGGCGGCAGCGATTGCGCCTGGCTTGTCGCCCAGCTTGGCGAGAATTTCTGCTTTCAAATAAACCATGTAATGGGCTTCACGTTCAGCAATGGCAGCATCCACCCACTTGTTGGCTTCTTTCAAATCCTGACCGTGGTTGTAATAAAACAGCGCTGCCTGATAGTACGGTTTCTTCTTTTCGTCCGACGCCATCACGTCTTTGATTTGTGAAACGACTTTATCCACAACATCAACTTTCACCTTGATTGGCACTTTGGTTTTGTCCCAGACAAGGTCGATCACTGACGAGTCATCCTTAATGTCATCGATGTCAATGGCGAAGGTTTCGATCGAACGATCCAACTTGACGGGGGTTGCTTTGATTCGCGCTATATCCGCCTTTTCGTCGTATTTGTAGGCGCCCCATTGCTCCGCACCCTTATTGATGATAATCGTCCATTCATCTTTGCCGGGAATTGTGAGGAAGGCATAAGTGCCAGCCGGAATTTCGGTGCCATTCAATTTCACGGGGGTGCTGAAAATTACTTTTGTAGCCTGATTTGCGCCTGTGCGCCAAACTTTATCGTAAGGAATGAGACCGCCAAAAATGTCACGCCCTTTGACGCCCGGTCGTGAATAATCAATTTCGATGTCAGTCAACCCTACATGCTGTTTCAACGTGCAAGCCGGGCTGGGCGCGGGAAATTCAACCTTTGGCGGTTCGGCCGCCAATCCACTGGAAGTAGAGATCAATCCGCAACCGACTGCAAGAAGCAAGAAATGTTTGGAGTTCATATTATTTGTCCGTTTGTGCCATTTGACTGTTAAGGAAGCTATTCTTGCACGCTGTGCGGGGCGGGAAATTGAGTGTTTCCCAACGTTAACTAAACAGGTTTTATTGGCGGGCATAGGAACCAAATGGTTACCGTCTTTTCAATGCTTGGGGGTGCCTCAAGCGGATTTTGCAGATTTGAGGTCGGGGTTACCAAATTTGGTAACCTTTGCAACCGGCGCTAATAAACGTTCAAACATCGCAAAGCTAGACAGGAGGCGCCTTTTAGAGTATAGGCTACGAATTACGTTTAATGTTAGGGGTTACCAAATTTGGTAACCCCAACAAGTGCCTCTTCTGGTGCCCTCCACCTCCGAGTTTTTGGAGGCTTCATAGCGGCCCTCCAGTTTTATAAGTGGCACCATAATTTTGGTCGAAAGTGACCCTTGGCAACTTTTGGGCAATCCCATAGTCTTGTGGCGTTGGATCCAATGGCGGGTTTGGCAACTCCCACACAATTGATCAACGTGGCGTTGGTGCAATTTGTGTTCAACGATTTTCAAACGCACTGACGCGAAATGGGGCATCGATTTATGGCACCGTAAGACGCACCAAGCTGCATCCTCACTAATTCTTCACCAACTATAAGCGCAGGTCGACGTGATCTGTGCGGGAGATCTCATGTCAAAAAATCACGATTGCAGAAACCGCTTAATTGCCACTACCTTTGCGGTGGCAACTTCTTTTGCCTTGCTCACGCGGTGCTCCACTTCTTTCTTCACGCTTTTTTGTGCGATTCTTCCATCTCGCAGGACAACAGTCCCCAACGAAAAAAGTGGCGCCTCCTATCGTCGACGGAGACGATCATCTAACAACTTTCCGCTATCAGCATTAGGATCAGGCCTGGCCGTTGCGACAATTTCTCCACAATGTCTTCATCGCCAGTCCACAAGCTCTGAATACGATGTGGGCGCGAAAGTGAATCGCTCGCTCACTTCCCAGTGAATGACGCCGCCTTCAACAACTAGAGCGAGAGTGAGCTGACATCTCTACAATTCCTCCATAATCTCTCCATCGCCAGTCCACAAACGCTTTATACGATTAGGCAGTGAAAGCGTTGCAAATCCCTGGGCGATGCAACTAGAATGGCGAGGATTGACTATGGGCCAGAAAAGCAATCATGTCGGCGAACGAAAAAACGGCAACTTCGCGATGCGCTTGCGTGGATTCGTGTTCATGTGCGCTGGCATCACTTCTATCTCTATATTTTGTGGGCCAGGATGCTTAGCGCTGACGGAGACAGATAAGTATGAAGGTAAGGTTTTGCAGCAGTGGAAGACGACGGCAAAGACGACGGCGGTCGGCAAGGAACTGCTCAGACTACTTGAACTGGCCAATGGAAACCTTGCCTACGACCCGCGTGACAAAGCATCGTTGTATCAACGAGCCTACTTACTCGGCACCATTGGCTGCACTCAGAGCGCGCTGGCAGATCTGACCAGGCTGATTCAATTGGATCCGCGCAACGCTGCCGCCTACAAGGAACGCGGACTTTGCTTCATGGATTTGAAAGACTATAATCGAGCGTTCAGTGATTTAAACAACGCCGTGCTCTTGAATCCGAAATCAGGTGATGCGCTAATGGCCCGCGGTCGCGTCTTGCTTGCGCTTAATAGAGCAAGCTTCGCGCTGGCAGACTTTCGCGCCTGCCAAGCCGCTGATGTGCGCTTTTCGACCGCTCTTCCGGGTGAGTTGCCCGGAAATTACTATGGTGCTCCCGAATATTATCTGGCGGTGTCATGCCAGGCGACAAGCAGAATCACTGATGCAATAAGGCATTACAAAGAGTCGATCAAGGCACCACGGGTGATTCAAACGGGTTGGCTGCATCGCTACGCAGATCAACCAACAGACAAACAGTATCGGTTAACCGCTCTGGAGGCAAGCAGGTAACAAGCTGAGTTGACCAACAGCAAGCTGATCGACGACACCGGAGAATCTTCTCCACTGCCACAACAAATCAAGGCGGAATCTTCTATGCCCAGCGAAACCAAGAACAAGAAAGCAACCCATCTTAATCGCGATCGACTGCAATCTCTGGCGATTAGCGAAACTGGCTTTATCTTCGATCCACAGACAGGGCAAAGTTTCACTGTCAATGCCACTGGGCTTCTGGTGCTCGATTTGCTCAAGCAAGGCATCAGCGAAAAGTGCGCCGCTACGTCACTTTCGCTGGCGTGCAATGTGCCCATTGAACTCGCATCTTCCAGTGTGGAAGCCTTCATTATGCAACTGGGGAGATATTTGTGATGGCAAAAAAGGGCGGCGAAAGGAGCTGGAGACAGTGGAATGTCGCGGTAACCGGAATTAACGCAAGGGCGGAGAATCCTGGACCAGGTTGCGCTGTGGCGCGGTGTATTAGGGAAGATCGCCAGTTCGCGGGGCGCCTGGTCGGATTCGGTTATGACGCGCTTGATGCCGGACTCTACGCCAGAGACCTCTGCACAAGCAGCTACTTGATTCCTTATCCGTCAGCAGGCGACGAGGCGCTTTTGGAGCGAATTAGCGACATTCACAAAGTCGAAGGTCTCGACGCCATTATTCCCTGCCTCGATTCAGAGATTCAAAACTTCAGCCGGCTAAAAGTGGAGTTGGCGCGCATGGGGATCAAGATGTTGATTCCAAGCCGAGATCAGTTCAACCTGAGAGCGAAGAACAATCTGGCCAAGTTTTGCCAATCAATCGGTGTGCGTGTTCCGCAGACCAAAACTCTGACCGATCCTAGTTTCTTCGACAATTGCGAAGCCCAAGGCTGGAAGTATCCCTTGATCGTGAAAGGGATTTTCTACGACGCATCCATAGTTTATAGCCCTTACGAGGCACGACTGGCGTTTGGCCGGCTTGTTGATGCCTGGGGCTATCCAGCCATTGTGCAAAAACTGGTTGCGGGCGATGAACTCGATCTGGCGGCAGTCGGCGATGGAAAGGGCAAAATGCTCGGCGCTGTGATGATGAGAAAACGCGCTCTCACTGAAAAGGGAAAAGCGTGGGCTGGCGTTTCGGTTGTTGACAATGCACTGCATACGGTGGCGGAAAAGTTGATCCGCGGGCTCAACTGGAGAGGTCCGCTGGAAGTGGAGGTGATCAAATCTAAGGAAGGCAAGATTTACCTGATCGAGATAAATCCTCGCTTGCCGTCATGGATTTATCTCAGTCATGCCGTAGGGCGCAACCTGCCCGTCACCATTCTCAAGCTTCTTGATGGCGCGCAAAATCTAGACCTGGCGCCGCCGTCTTCAGGCACATTTTTCATTCGTTATGCGCAGGAGCTGATCGTGCGGCTGCCTGAATTCGAATCTGTTCTGGTGCACGGCAGTTTGGGGGGAGATCGCCAGCAAGAGTCGGCTTAATCAGGAGCGCAAGCGTCCCGCCCTAACCCGGGACGCGAGGCGCACTTAACCCGGGAGCGCAGGCGTCCCCGCTGCTCTGACCGAATTATCTCTACCAAGAATTTCTAAGTACGACAATTTGGGCCTGATCAACGGCCCCGCACAAACAGAGGCTTCTAATGGTAACAGTGGAGAAAAAGATCGTCTGGGAGCCTCCCTTTATTCAGCCCCACAGGATGGGTGAAATCAACAAGTTCGGGCGAGTGCGAAGGCGCGACAACTATGCCGAAAATGCCTTTGGCGTTCCTGTGCAGGAGTTGTTAGAGAAATTCGGTTCGCCTCTGTTCGTCACTTCAGAGCGGCAGATTCGCACGAATATCAGGCATCTGAGGCGAGAGTTCGAAGGGCGATACGGCAATGTCGTGCACGGCTGGTCATATAAGACCAACTATACAAGCGCAATCTGCAACATTCTGCACCAGGAGGGTTCGTGGGCAGAGGTCGTCTCGGCGTTCGAATACGAAAAGGCTCGAGCGCTTGGTGTTCCCGGAGATCGAATCATCTTCAACGGTCCCAACAAACCCAGGCATATCATCGAACGTGCCATTGCCGATGGTGCCCACCTGCACATAGATCATCTGGAGGAGTTGCAGCTGATTGACAGTGTCGCTCGCGCCCAGGACAAAGTGACGAAGGTGGCTCTGCGACTCAATTTCGATACAGGCTACACCGAGCCGTGGAGCCGCTTTGGCTTCAATCTGGAAAGCGGGCAAGCGCGCCAGGCGGCCTCCATGGTAGCGGCAAGCACGCATCTCAAGCTGAATGGATTGCACAGTCATATAGGCACGTTCATTCTGGAGCCAAAGGCTTACGCAGCGCAAGTGAAAATCATCAGTAAATTCATGCGGGAAGTGGAGAGCAGTGAAGACGTCTGCATCGAGAACATCGACATAGGAGGCGGATTTCCGTCCAAAAATGCCTTGCAGTCGGTTTATCTCCCACCCGAACAAGCTGTGCCGCCGATAAGCGAATATGCCGAAGCCATATGTGGTACCTTGATCGCCGAAACCCAGTACCGGCGCCAGCTTGGTAGAGATCTGCCTCGACTGATTTTCGAGAGCGGAAGAGCAGTGATCGACGATGCTCAAGTTCTGCTCACCAGTGTTGTGGGCACGAAAAGACTGAAAGACGGAAAACGGGCAGTGGTTCTCGATGCGGGCACGAATCTGTTGTTCACCGCTTATTGGTACAACCACCAGGTGCAGATGACCCGAGAGGCTGATGGACCGGTTGCCGACACGATTCTGTATGGACCCTTGTGTATGAATATCGACGTGGTGCGCTCAAGCATCCAACTGCCGCCGCTTGCGCAGGGCGACAGTCTGTTGATAAGCCCGGTCGGTGCCTATAACAACACGCAATGGATGCAATTCATCGAGTATCGACCCAACGTCGTACTCGTGCACGAAGACGGAGTCTGCTCTGTCATTCGAGCCCGAGAAGACCTTGCTGTGATGATGCAACAAGATCGTCTTCCCGAACATCTTGCTGAGCCCTGCACCCAGAGGAGGTGACGACAATGAGGAAAGCCCTGAGAGAGATCAATAAGCTGCCACTGAAAGTCCTTGCTAAGCATCTAATAGCGCGCGTCTTGCAGTGGGATCGCGAGGGCCGTGGATGTTGCTTGACACTTTTGGAGATGCATACGCTGGCACGCCGGTTTCGCAAGCGCATGAGTATAGAGACAGTGCACGACGTATCCGGCATTGACTGTTTGTCAGGCAGGATGCTGGAAATAGCTCGCCGTGTAGCGAATGGGCAACTGAGCATAGAGAGGTAAATCATGCATCCAGAAGGACCTGTTCAATTCTCTCCAGGCACGCTTGGCAAGCCCGTCCTGAACGAATATTTCCTATAGACATAATTTTCGGCGGTTTTTATGTCTATACGTAATATTTCCCACTTCACAACCAAATCTGCTGCCATCCGAAGCTTGATGTAACCCAGGTGCTGCCATCCAGAAGCTGCGATCCGGCAGCGCTGTCCAAGGAGATTTTAGTTAATGCCAATCAGGTTAGGAAGATTGTTTGAGAGCTATGGCTCATTTCTTGGGCTGATCAACCCTTGGTCCACCTCCATTCTCTTCCTGTCCACAATGTTGAACCCCGCTGTGGGCCTGTCCGGGCTCGCTGGAGCGGCTGCGATCATGCTGAGCCGGCGGCTGCTCGGTTTCTATCCTCATCCTACGACTTGTGAACTCGTCAATGGACTTTTGTATGGCATGCTGGTTGGGTCTTTGTACGCGCCCAGCCTGCAAAGCTGTCTCTTACTGCTGGTCGGCTGTTTGCTGGTCGGTTTTCTCAACGCGGTTCTTGAAGACACACTGAACAGACAGCTGAGACTGCCTGTTCTTGGACTGCCTTATGTATGCGCCGCATTTATTATGATACCGCTAGCGGTGCACCTGCAGCTGGCACCGGCCCAGCCGATATCCCTCATCTCCTTGGTCTATGGGCTTATCTTCCCCTCCAATCCCGCCGTTCCCTTCAATCCCTCCGCCCCCTCCATTGCCTTCCCGTCCATTCTCGTCCCCTCCATTCCCTTCAATCCGCTTCCCGATAATCAAATTCTTTCCGCGCTTGGCTCCGTATACTTTTCCGGCACCACCATGGGCGGTGCGCTGGTTTTCCTGGCCTTTCTGATTTCCTCTCGCTATCTGGCCTTGCTTTGCCTGGGGAGCGCGTTGGCCAGCACCGTATTCCTGACGGCAGTTGGGGCTCAACCGGGCTCCCTTTCGTTTCTCGTCGCCCAGATGAACGCAGTGCTCGCGGCAGCCGTCGTTGGCGGTCTTTATACGGTGCCTGGCAAGCGCAGCATCATCGTCGCCATCTTTGCCTGCCTGCTTGCCTGCCTGATTGCTCCGACGAGCGAGCGGATTCTCTGGACCTTTGGATTGCCTAATCTGGCTCTTCCCTTCATTCTTGCCACTTATGCGGTGTTGATCGGCTTCAGCCCCGCCCGTGGTGGCGCATGGCGCCAGTTTTGGCTGGCTGCGCCGGCACTGCCTGAACAATCGATGGAACGCATGCAAATGGCTGAAATCCGCGGTATCGACTTGCGCAGCGTTGCCCTCAAGTCACCCGTTTCTGGTGGCTGGGAAGTGTATCAAGGATTTGGTGGCAAATTCACACACATTGGCGACTGGCATTACGCCATCGATTTCTTCCAGACCCAAAATGGACGAAGCTTCGCAAACCAGGGAAAAGCCCTCACTGACTACTTCTGCTATGGCAAGCCTGTGCATTCTCCCGCTTTTGGTACAGTCGTGGACGTTTGCACACACCTTCCCGACAATGCGCCGGGAGAAGTGGATACAACCAACAACTGGGGCAACTACATCATCATCCGGCTTGATTCGGGTGCCTGTGTTGTTCTTGCCCATCTGCAAAAAGACAGCGTCGCACCCAGGTTGTTCACGCGCGTCTTTCCAGGCGAGGTGCTTGCTGCCTGCGGCAACTCGGGAAGGTCACCACAGCCACACTTGCACATGCATGTGCAGGAAGGAGCGCTTTTGGGGCAAAGATCGATTCCATTTCACTTAGCCGGGGTTCTTCTCACCTGCTCAGATGCCACCACCTATTCACTGTGTGGACGCCCTGGCGAGGGCACCTTGGTCTCGTCGCCCACTGTCAATGCTGCCTTGAAACGCGCGCTGCACCTGACTGTGGGCAGCCGGCTCAAGTTCGAAACTGTCGACAAACGCGGCAAGTGTGGACTTGCACAACTGCAGGTTGACCTCGATCTGCAAGGTCAATTCTGGCTGGTCAGTGATTCTGGTGCGAGAGTGGCATTTATTGCCAATGACGATCTGGTTGCCTTCTTTGGCCGCACCGGACCGAAGGATCTTGTTCTGGATGCGTTCATACTGGCGGTGGGGTTGACCCCTCTTATTGAAGGTTATGCAAAGTGGGAAGATCTAGTTCCCCAGCGCCTCTTACCAATTTCCCCACTCTATCGCTTCTTGAGCTCAATTTTTCATCCATTCACTCCCTGTGCCAAAAGCGATTATGGAAGAAGCTGGCAGCCCTTCACTAAGACATGGATACAATCAGCCCAACACACTATTGGCTTGATTGGGGGCATCGCCTGGTCGTGCTCTACGACAGCGCATTTATGCGAATCGCTGGGTCTGGTCAGCCTGGAGATGAAGGAAAATGGAAGAACTGTTCTTGGCATCACTCTTGTCGGACACGGCCAACGGGAAGACAATGGCATTCCAGCAAGCTGCGCAGTTCGAATTTCCACCGCCTGATGTCATGAAGCCCACTGTTGCCCGAAAACTCCTTTTCACCGCCATGCTTGCCCCAAGCATACTGGTTGCGGTCAGCTTGTTTTACCGACATAGCCTGGGCGAAGGTTATGCACAAGAGTTGATGTTGATTGCTGTTTCCGTCATTCTCATCACATCCGCCCTCTCATTGCTGATGGCAAGAAATTTCCTCGCTGGGGTTAAGGTGCTTGTTGATGGTGTGCATAAACTGGCTGCAGGTGAGATGCAGACACGCATTCAGCTGAAAAGGACTGACGAACTGGGGGATCTGGCGGCGCAGTTCAACAATCTGGCTGAGGGGCTGGAGAAACAAAGCCGCGCCCAGAAACAGTGGATTGCCGATACTTCGCATGAGCTGCGAACGCCCCTTTCGATTCTGAGAGCGCAGGTGGAAGCCTTTCAAGATGGTGTGCAGGAGATAACTCCGCGCAGCCTCTCGATTCTGCACAGCGACGTTATGGGTTTGAGCAAGTTGGCCGAGGATCTTCACTGGCTTGCCCGTTTTGACGTCGGGCAACTGAAACACACGCGGGTTCCAACAGATATCATCGCTACTCTTCAGGAAGTGCTCGAAGCGTATGAAGAGCGATTCGAAGAGAAGGGAATTTCCGTTGACAAAAGCCAACTCAAAACAATCAACTGCGTTGTCGATGCAGACAGCAACAGGCTGAAGCAAGTCTTCTTCAATCTTGTGGAAAATTCCTTGCGTTATACCAACAGCCCTGGAACACTGAGAGTCACTTGTGAAAAAACAGGCGGTTTTGCTGTTCTGCACTTTGATGATTCGGAGCCTGGGGTGCCCAAAGAGATGCTGTCACAAATTTTCGCTCGCTTTTTTCGGGTCGAGTCTTCGCGATCGCGCACCTTCGGTGGTGCCGGTTTGGGATTGCCCATTTGCAAAAACATCATCGAACTTCACCGCGGCTCCATTGAGGCTTGTCTGTCACCAGCCGGTGGCATCAGAATCGAGATAAAGCTGCCACTTGCGGAGTCGGCAAAGGAGCCCAACGAGCATGCCTGACGAGCCCAAGAACATTCTTATAGTCGAAGACGAAAGTCGCATTGCCGAGATTCTCTTGGATTACTTGCATCAAGCAGGCTTTCAAGCAAAACATATGGACACCGGAGTAGGCGTTGTCGCGCACGTTAAGGCGGAGCCGCCCGACCTCATATTGTTGGACGTGATGCTGCCAGGTGTGGATGGGCTGGAGATCTGTCGTGAGATTCGCAAATTTTCAACCGTGCCGATCATTTTTGTCAGCGCCCGAGTTGATGAGCTAGACAGACTTTTGGGTCTTGAGTTTGGCGCAGATGATTACATATGCAAACCGTTCAGCCCGCGCGAAGTCGTTCTCAGAGTGAAGACCATCTTCAGGCGTTCGAAACTGGCGGTAATTTCGCCAGGCGAGACTAAACCCTTTCATGTAGACGAGGAACAAAGTCGAATCACTGTTAACGGTACAAGGCTTGACCTGACTCCCACGGAGTATCGCTTGCTGAAGCTATTTATCGGCAAGCCGGGCAGGGTGTATTCACGTTCTCAGCTACTTGAGCTTTGCTATGACCAGGATGATCAGGTGTTTGACCGGGTTATTGACAGTCACATCAAAAATCTGCGCAAGAAAGTGGCACGGCTGCTGCCGGAACAAGATGTTATTCAAGCCGTTTACGGTGTGGGGTACAGATTTGAGCTCTCTTGAGCGGCAGCAGCAGGACTTTGCCACAGCGCCGCCACATCTGCGCCATCTCCTTGTCACCCTGGAAGTGAGATAGTTCAGGGCAAGCGGCACAATGAGGTTGCGAAGATGGTTATTACTACATATGGTGCGGGAGTGGGATCTGCTGCAGTGTTTAGAAAACAAGGAACATACATAGATGTTGCAGATGGAACGATTGCAGTTTCGGAGTCCGCCCTGGAGACTACGGTAATGGCGGGAGTTTATCTGGTGGCCGAAAGTGGATCGCAGATCCTCGCTCTTGATGGAGCGCTGGTGGCAGCCAAAGCGGGATCGAAGGTGATCGCTGAAAGCGGTTCCAAAGTTACGGCCTATGAGGGTTCGCATGTGTTGGCTCGGGCTGGCGCCAACGTGATCGCGCATAAGGGATCATCGATTCGTGCGCATCGGGAAGCGCTGATCATTTTGCATCGAGGATCTCGAATTGTCTATTATGAGGGAACGCCGTAAAGGGCAGAAAGGCCCCTTGCACCTACTAGACAAACTTGCACCTACTTTCCCTTTCCATGCTTGTTTCTTCCAACATGCTGAATTTACTAGAGTCAAAGGCGCCGGATACCGTGCCGAGAGCAGGGCTATGCCTAGCAGGAAAGCAAGAAGCGATGAGGTTGCATTGCTGATGTATCGGATCACGTTGAACGTTGAACGTTCAACGTTCAATTATCCCTAAAAGCATTACCCTGCACGTACCTCTAGCATTACATGATTGTCGGACTTTCGAGCGAAGTCTAGCGCAACCCCCGTAAGCATTGCTGGACATTCGTTTTGGATTGCGCTAGGAATTTATGACACTCATACCAAGAGCGATCTCTAAAAGCATTGCAGCGCAATCTTTTTTAGCTCCAAACTTTTCATGGATTTGTTGGTGAGTTTTTGCTAAACCTTAAAAGCATTGCTGCATAATCATTTTGGGATTTATATAACGTATAACGTTGAACGTTCAACGTTCAATTTCTAATAGGGCGATGCCACCGACATCATTAAACACACCACTTGTGCTAATTGCTTGGCTTTCAGCAGAAATAGCAATTTAGTGTGAGATCGGCTCTCATAAAACTTTCACGGGTTGCCCGCTCACATGACGTGATGGGTGAGCCATTTTTTGAGGTGTTCCTATGAGCAACAAGCAAGGTCGAGAGGTAGCGACAGGTATTCCAATGTCCCACGCAGTAGAGGGGCATGTAGGAAAGATGTTCGACTCTAGCTACGACGCACAAGCATTTCCTGCTGGTGGTTACGGATCTAAATCCAACAAAGACTTACCAACCTCCCTCGAATTCGGCAGCCCATACCCGCTAGGAAAGGCTGTAGCTGGAAATGTCGATTCACCCGGTTGGTGTCAGAGGGGCAGCGGAGAAGTATGCAACTTCCTACCCGGCCAACAATCAGGATTACCCGGTTGGTGCTAGAGGCGAAGCCCAAGCGTATGCCACACCGCTAGAAGGCGGCAAAGGAGAAAAGGAAGGTTTGCTAACCCGGTAGTGCAAAAAGACAGATAACCAAAAGGGGTGGCGCAAGCCGCCTCTTTTTTGTCTTTTTTTGGGCAAACCTCGTGGCACCGCAAGTGGTGGCATCGCGGTCCCGTTTCGCAACACTTCACGCAGCTAGTGGAGCGTGTGAACACTTTGGCTTGCGAAGCTCGCGTGGTGGCAGAATCGAGGCTATTGACAACCTCCGCTAGATCACGCGATTGTGAACATTTGCTCAGAAGACGAATTAACCAGGTAATAGCTTCGCACTCCTTGTTCCTACGTGTGTGAAACCGTAGGTTCAGGACATCTATTCCATGAACAACCCACAGAGTTCCCAACCAACCGAAAACAGCAACCAGCCTTTCGCAACAAACAAACCCCTCCACCTTTCGTGGTGTGAGCTAAACCTGTTCTTGTTCTTGATGCTCTTAGCCGTCTATCGCCAGAGCAAAACCACTCAAACCATTCAACAGACACAGAGATCAGAGCTGCTTCGGAAACGAAGTTGTTCTTGGTCGCCAACTCCAAAGGAGGAACAATGAGAGCTACAACATTCAATGCGATGGCCCCCCTTGCCGTTGGCGACTTCTGGAATCTCGATTCCGAAGAGTCATTGGCAGAGCAGGCTTACTTCGCACACGTCGTGTCCGAAGCACAAAAGGCGGGCGCCACTGGCGTATCCATCGATGTCTGGTTCGGTGTCGTCTGCAAAGACGAAAACTGGCTCCAGAACCCACACAGATGGGACTACTACGACCGGATGACCGATTTCATCATCGCTGCCAAATTGAACGTGATTCTGATTTGCTCGCTGCACAAGTGTGGTGGCAACATCGGCGACACCGTCAATGTGAACGTGCCGATGTGGCTTTTCCAGAAAGCTGCCAACAAACTCGGCACCGCCAACATCAGAGACGTCCAGTGCATCAGCGAGTCCGGCAAAGCCAGTGATGACTTCATCTCGCCCTGGGCTTCCTACCTGGTGCTCGATGATTTCAAAGCCTTCTTCGCCGATCTCCACAGCCACTTCGCTCCCAAGGCCAAGCACATCACTGAAATCAACATCAGTCTTGGTGCCGCCGGCGAAATGCGCTACTCCAGCTACCGCAAAGACGATGACTCCGACTACCCGAATCGGGGCAAGTTCCAGTTCTTCTCTTCGATGGCGAAACTCTCGTTCATCGAGGCGGCGGTGAAGCACTACGGCAGCATCAAGCAGATTCGTGAGGCGTGGGGTCCGGTGGTTAACATCGAGCCTCCTGTCGACGTCGAAGGCTTCCTCTCGGAAGGCAAGCACATCAACACCGAGTACGGTCGCTTCCTGTTCGATTGGGCGCAGCTGTGTCTCTTTGAACATGCTGACATGATCGTGCGCGCCGCGCTTGACGAGTTCTCCCATCCTGGTGCGGCCTTCGAAGGCATCGACCTGGGTGTCAAGGTGCCGGGCATTCACTGGCGCATGGGGCATTGGGAGGGCGATCACATCGTCTTTTCCGACCGCCTGGCTGAGCTCCCTGCTGGACTGCTGCGTACCCGCAGCTGGAACAGCGATCTGCCTGGCCACGGTTACCAGGAGATCATCGCGTTCGTGCGTGGTTTGCAGAACATCTACCCGAACCAACGGGTGGTGCTGCACTTCACGTGCCTGGAAATGCCCGACGGCGAGAACGAGTCTCTGGCGCTCCAGCTTACCCGCTGGGTCGCTCAAGAGGCCGCGAGGCAGGGTGTGCCAATCAAGGGCGAGAACGCCTTGAACTACACTTTGTTCGTCGTCCAGGCGTGGATGCTCTTGCGTGCAGCGATCGGCCTTAACGGGTTTGATCGGCTGTACGATGGGCT
>Ga0182024_10000658_pt1 | contig 89793 bp, 84 predicted proteins | sample P32metaG_FD_120480 | JGI IMG/M metagenome (GOLD analysis project Ga0182024, IMG submission 120480) | Permafrost microbial communities from Stordalen Mire, Sweden - P3-2 metaG (Illumina Assembly) | ecosystem: Environmental > Terrestrial > Soil > Wetlands > Permafrost | place: Sweden: Stordalen... | reverse complement strand
TTCCTTCCCTCGATGCTCTTGGCACTCTTGCTCATGGCGGCCTCCTCCTCTTTCCCAACCCGATCTTCTGATCGGGCGAGGTGTGCCGCCACTCAAATCTCAACAACCTTCAGGACATCGCCCCCGTCGGGCAGCAGGCGGGAGAACTCCGGTCGATTCACTGTTAGGTCATGCAAAATCGGTGTTGATAACGCGCTTCCTGCCTCATTGACATAAACCCTTCCCTGGCATTGTATTGACACCATAGTTTTGAGGATGGTGAACGCCCGACGATCGACAAATATCCCTGAATATCGCAGCAGTCGTTGCTTGGAATCGCGCTGCATTCGAAGTTCCTGACATCATCGGATTCGAAGACTACCGCGTCTCCGCTCGCGGTCTCGCAAATGACCTGTCCGCAAGAGCCCCAGGTTTCCCGCCCGACGCGATTAGCTTTTTGAAGTATCCGAATTTCAAGCCTGACAAACCCGACAATCTGCGGCAAATCGCCCTCCTCAGCGCACCCGACCTCGCACTTTTAAGAGCTGACGCCGGAGTGATCGTCAAAGTGACGGACGCGCTTCTTTCCGATAGCGTCTGCTCCTATCGCTTGAACCGGTCCCGCATCCGTGGGACCGCATGGGGTTTTGACCGCGCAAATTCATGGAAGGATCGGTTCTTGGCCGGCGGGATGGAAATTCTAGACAAGGGCAAATTTCCATTCATGTGCAGGACAGACATCAGCAAATACTATCCCTCTATTCAGATCGATCTTCTGCACGAATCGCTTATGATAAACGACTGCAATCCGCAGGTCGTGACGCGCATCTTCGCCAACCTTAAATTCTGGCAGGAGTTCTGCGGTCTCAACGGATTACCAATCGGACCGGAGGCCTCGGCAGTACTCAGCAACTTCTTTCTACGTCCCATTGATAGTCTGATAGCAACCACGGGAGCGCAGTACAAAAGATACGGCGATGATATGCTTATCTTCGGCCGCGACCGATCGACGGGCGAAGCTGTTGTTGATTTTTTGGATGATCAGTTGCGCCTGTTGCAACTAACTCGGTCGGAAGAAAAAACGGAATACTTTGACGACCCCGACGACGCCAAGGCCAATTTACGCGACTCGGAAATAGATTACATGGAGGCAGTTACAGACTTTGATCGGAATATCGGTTTGTATACCGTCAGGCGGAGCTTTCGCCGACTACTCCAAACCGCTCCCAAGAATTTCAGAGTCTCACGCTGGCGCTGGGTGTTGAAGTACCTCACCAACCGAAGTGAACGCGATGGTTGCCTTGAGCTTTCGCGGCGTACCGACCTGATGAACGTCGATCCGAAGACAGCGACGAACTATTTGGCCCTAGCGAAGTCGGATCAGCGCGTTCTCACAAATTGCATGCAGCGCTTGGCGCTGCCGCGAGAAGAACGGTTCGACGGGCTTGCGCTTCACCAACTGCGCCTAATGTCCCAAGCGAAAACGGGTCCGTCGGAAGCGAAAGTGTTCGAGCGAATCGCCACAGACGAATCCGTGCCATGGCCGACGCGAAGCTGGGCTTGGGCGGCTGTCGCCCGCGCAGACGGGACGAAGGCATCGCGTCTCATGGAAGCGGCACGAGAAGAAGCCGACCCCAATCTTCGCAGGGCGATTGTCGCGACATTGCGGCGTCATTCGCGCCTGCGGCAGTGCCGGTCATTTCTGCGCGAAGAAGTCAGAAGCTGGCCCGCGAACAAATATACTGTCGAGTGGGTGAAGAAGGCCGCGTAGATCAAATCTCAGCACTCTCCGGCGCTACGCACGCTAACCCTTCTCGAAGTTATACTCCCGGCAACTTCAACTGACCGCCTTCGTCATAACGCGCCAATTGGTCAAGTGACGAATCAGAGAGTAGGTACTCGTCGCCTCTCCGCTCGATGATCAGGCGTTTCTCAAGCCCGCTCAGAATCTTTTCCATGATCTCGTGCGGCCGCTGAGCGCGGGCGGATAATCTGCCGAAACTCGCCCGCTGGCGACTACGCAACTCTCTCAGCACGATCAAATCTGTAAGAGTGAGCGTCAAGCCGCCCGCGAAATCACGAATAAAGCTTGCGAACGTTTTGTCGGGCGTGGTGCCGAGTATCACGGTGAAGGTGTCATGATCGGCTCTCAACAGCGGAAAGTCGAAGCCGTGGATGATGGAATTTTGGAAAACCTTGTTGAGCCCGTGGCCCACCTTATCGCAAAGGGCAAACTGCCGCGCAGCCTCCGCGAGCAGGCCGTTCCGATAGATAGAAGGAGCATACAAGAGATCGTCAACTGTGAGGCTGCCCAACAACCCGCCGGGATTCTGAATCTCGATCTCGCCGGGGCGAATGTCGATGCGGGTGGGCGCCTGCGTGCGATAGCAGCGATGGAGAAAGGCGTTTACAAGCACTTCGCGCAGCACCAGGTCGGGAAGCGAGGGTTCGGAGTACGGCACATATTGCCTGATGAGTCTCATCGTTCGGCCTATGGCCGAAGCGATATTCAATGAACTCACGTCGGTCACCGACCTGTTGGCGGGACCCTCGACCGCAACCACCGTCTGAGCGGCCGGAAACTCATTCGCAATCGACTTCGCCGTGCCGAACAACAAAAGCCCGGCCACGCTTAGTAAATACCGGGCTTCGCCTTTTGAACCCAAATGGTCCGACAGCCGAAGCAATCCCGCTTCCAACAGATAGTCTCTTGCATCATATCCGAGCGCCCTAAGTTCGTTCGATTTTGCTTCTCTGTTACGAACGGCCTCTTCGACGGTTGTCCAGTCAAGTTGCTGCTCGTCCAAGTGATCTAGCGAAGATTTCGTAAAATCCTCGTCGCCGATCCTGTATTGCGTGCACTCATTATCCACTCGCACATAGCTAATTCCGTCGTGGGTTGCGTGTGGGGTGGGGCTCGTCCTCCTAAATACCTGGATGAGGATCACATCAGCGCATTCTACGCAGGGTAAATTTCGGACCACATCACCAGACTTTTCGACGTAACATCTCACTGGAGGCCTGGTCAGTTGAGCAATACGAGCTTTAACCCAATCGCTTCTGATGGATCCGAAGCGGCAGGGTTCGAACGCCGCGCGGCCTACATTTTTGTCGTGCACGCCGATAACGACCAAACCCCCATCGGCATTCGCCAGACAAACGGTTGCTTCCTCGAGGTGCCGCGAGAGGTCCTTCTCGTCTCTGCCCCAGCCTTTGAATTCTAAGGTCTGCGATTCCAACTCCGAGGCCGGAACAACCATCAGGTTGTTGAAGATGTCCTCGATGTGCGAACTTCCTATCGCGAAGCGGCTTGCCATCCGCACCTCGCTAGACGAGAACCGACTTGCGGCGATAGTCCGGTTCAACGGCCCAAAGTGGTCTCTCGCTAATCGAGATTATCCCGGCGGTACCCCCATTGCCAGATACGACATCGCGCCCAAAAGGAGCTACCGATAACATGTCAGCACTAATCTTGGATCGTCGGCGGGTTTTTCTATTGTAAACCCATCTGGTGTCCGGTGAGCTTACCCACACGGAATTCTAACGTGATTGGCAAGGCTCGAACCCGGGACTGAAGCTCTAAAATAAGTTCGACGGCGAGTCAAAAATCAGGCGAAGAAATAGAACTAAATAGATCGGGGCTCTCGGTCCGCGTCTGGCCTCGGGTGTGCCGAGGCCTTTCGCTTTCTGAATCGCTCGACGTCTTTCCGTGAGAAATACAATCGGTCGTTTCGGCGAATGGGTGTTATCGTGCCACTTTGCATGCGGCGTAGTATCGTCGCGCGCAAACAACCCCACGCAGCCATTACCTCTTCCACTGTCGTTTCGTCTGATGATTCGGGAGCCGGTATAAAGCGAGTAGCAAGCAGATAGGCAAGTTTTCGTTTGATGAGGGTCAATCGAGCTCGCGACGGACGACCAAGCACCTCGGCCTTCAGCCGAACGGATTCACCCTCCAGCACGATTGTTCCGATGACAACACACTGTGTAGCCATATGCTACAATTAGACTAGCCACGAGAACGAGTCTACCCCAGCCCTGTTTCAACACGGTTAAGTCGGTAGCACGCTTGTGCCGTCATCACCGATGCACTTTCACGTTGCGGGCAGATCGGAGAGACCGGTCGAGTCTATCTTCGATAGCATGCCCGAATCGTCGAGCGGGTGAGACGCAAGGTACACATTTGGCCGGCGACAACTTCTCGCGATTCTTGGCGTTTCGCGCGGGAAAACATCAGAACACCCCCATTGATAAAACACCGCGGCAGGCGTTCAAATTGCGCATTCATCGCTCACTTCCGCTTACCTGCCTTGTACCGATCCAGCCTGTGGTACAAGCTCCGGCGGCTGATTCGAAGAATGTTACTCGCACGACGCTTGTTGCCTCCGGCGAAGGCGAGCGTTCGAACGATCAACTCGCGTTCGACCTCGCCGACCGACGAGCCGAGCCGAACCATGAATTCCGTTTCCGGGCCGCAAGGGGGTACGAATTCGTGCGGCAGGTCCTCGGTGGAAATGATGTTAGAGGCGCAAGTTATCGCCGCGTAGTACATCACATTGCGCAGCTCCCGAACGTTCCCGCGCCAGGGATGCGCTCGAAGCGCCTCGAGGAATTCCTCACTGACACCTTGAACGGGTTTCTTCAGTTTCCCACCAAATTCCTTGATGAAGTGGTCCGTGAGCAACGGTAGATCATCCAAACGATCGCGCAGCGGAGGAAGTTCGATTTTGAAAACGCCCAGCCGATAATAAAGATCCTCTCGCAGCAGTCCGTCTCGGATCGCTTCGGTCAGGGAACGATTTGAAGCCGCGACAACACGTACATCGGACGGAAAGTTCTCGCTTCCGCCGAGGCGTCGGAATTTTCCCTCCTCGAGAATGCGGAGCAGTTTGACCTGCATCTCCAAGCGCATTTCGGTGAACTCGTCCAGAAGTAGGGTCCCACCATTGGCGAGTTCAAAGCATCCCACCCGCCGGCGATCAGCGCCGGTGAAGGCGCCACGTTCGTGACCGAACAGTTCACTTTCCATCAGGTTTTCAGGGATTGCCCCGCAGTTAATTGCGATTAGTGGGCGATCACGCCTCGGCGAGAGGGAGTGCAGCAGATGCGCAGCTAATTCTTTTCCCGTCCCACTCTCGCCGGTGAGGATGGCGGACGCATCTGTGGGAGCGGCCTTTTCGATCAGGCGTATCGCCCGACGTATCGCTAGTGAACGACCAACCAATGGTTCTTAGCGAGAATCTTGAGATCACAGCCGCTCCCACCGCCCCGCCAGCAACGTTAATCGAGCTGTGGATAACTTGTCAACAAATCATCTCATAGCGATTAGAAATATCTTCTGAATGTTGTTAACAATTCTAAAGAAGCAAAAGATGATGTAGACATTCGTCTACTGATCTTAGGCATTAATTGAACTTTCTTGCCTAAATGTGCAACGATTTGCACAGGTCGACCCCGCATCCCGAAATAACTGCGGCAAATCAAAGGAAAGTGGGCTCGTTGAGTAAAAACTGCGCATGCACGGCGATTTGAGACGAACAAAAGGCAAATTCGTCTGCCATCCGCTCCATAAGCGAATGCGAAAGGAAATTTGTCCCAAGAATTCGATCGTCGGAAAGCTGGGCATTTCGATTGCTCCACAGTACTTATGGATGAATCGGGTGAGGTTGTGGTGTTCGCTTTTTTTTGGGAGCACTAGATGTCACATCAAACAGCCCAGCAACTCACGCTGGGTCCGAACGCCTCGTCGAGTTCAGTCGAAGACCTTCTCGTCGGTCGTTCTAGTTCGGGCTCTGATTCCGGGAATGATACCGCGGCTCTTGACCCTGTTTACATCACTCTCGCCGAGACGGCGCGCCTTTCCAGTTTGAGCATACGAACGCTATACAACTGGATTCAGATTGGTAAACTGACCAGAGAACGCGGTCTTCGGAAAATGGGTAACAAGTGCAATATCGAATGGGCCGTGTTCAAAGCCGCCATCGACAGCGGTGGCTTTGAATGAGCACCGGTCGCTGGCAGATTGCTCAGCTCGAGTCTAAGCCGTATCGGCTGGCGGACGGCGCGCTGAAATCGCGCCTGATTTTCGTATTTCGTTGGCGCGGCCCCACGGACGAGAAGATTAGGCGTTACAAGGTGTCGCTCGGCATCGACGACTCTCGCGCGAATCGCCGCACTTGGGAAGAGCGCCGCCGTACAATCGATGGTGAAATCAAGGCCGGCACGTTCGATCCGCACAAATGGTTCGGTCGCGGATTCGCGATTACGGTTCAGGGAGTGCCGCGCACGGTCGGTGATATGGTACGGAGATGGCAGGACAGCCTTGCGGGAGCCGGCCACGCACGGCAGACCCGCGAGCAATACGAGATTACAGTCAAGGCCCATATCAACGGCGACCCGATTGAGGGAGTACTCCTGTCGCAGCTGCAGAAAGATCACCTCCTCCAATACCGCAGCCGCTTAATCGAGAAGAAGCTCAAGGCGAGTACGGTAAACAAGGTCTTCGCTCGGATGCGTAGCATCGTTAACGACGCTTTCGCGGCGGGCTATATTCCGCGGCCGCAAAGTCCCGCAGCGCTGGTCGGCAATCTGCGCAACGACTCACGAATCGCCGACCCCTTCACGCCCGATGAGATACTTCGCATCCTGTGGGCCTGCACCTCGCAACATCAGCGCGCTTTCTATCTCACGCTGGCACTCACAGGCATGCGGCCAGGCGAATGCTGCGGCGTCGTCTGGCAATACCTCGCGTTCGATGCGCGCTCCATCTTTGTGCGACAGCAACGCCTTGGAGATGGGACGCTCACGGAGCGGCTCAAGAATGAATATGCGAGGCGCGACATCGAGATGTTCCCGCCGCTCGCATTTGCACTGCGCGAGCTGCGCCCTGAGCCGCACGACCCAAAGGGCGCGGTATTCCTAAATCCGACCGACGGCGAGCCGATGAATCCAAGCTGGGTTAACGACGATCCCTGGCGGGATACGTTGGAAGCCGCCGAGGTGCCGTACCGCACGCTGTACCACCTGCGTCACACATATTGCACATTCATGGTTGCGGCAGGGAAGGCGACCCAGTGGATCGCTGCACAGATGGGGCACGCGAACGTTCGGAAGGTGGACACCGTGTACTCCCGGTGGACCAAGATGCCCAATCAGGAGCGTCTCAACCTTGACGAGTTCTTCGCGAAGATCGCTGCGATGCCGCCCGTAACAGCGGCGAATTTGGCCTCCGGTTGGCCTCCGGGCCTAGCGCGACCGACGAAAATGCCTGAGTTTGTTGAAGAAAGTGCCCCGGCCGGGAATCGAACCCGGACTTGAGGTTCCGGAGACCTCCGTGATGTCCTTTTCACTACCGGGGCGTGGGCAGAATCAAGAAGGTATCGCGCGGGATGGATGCGGACAAGCCGGAACAATCGACGCCCGTGTGATGCGCGCGGCCGCTAGTTGGCTCTGCCTTCACTCCGAAGTTGCTCGAGGTGGCGGCGCTCCGCCTCCGGACGGATCTCGCGAAGCACTTGCGCCATTTCTTGTTGGATGCGTTTGTTGGTCGCGAGAATTTGCGCGCCCGCGATATCGAGTGCGCTTCCGTCCATATTCGTAACCGCGCCGCCGGCCTCCTCGACCAGCAGTGCTCCTGCCGCGACGTCCCACGGCTTGAGGCCGAATTCCCAAAACCCATCGATCCTGCCACACGCGACGGAGGCGAGGTCGAGCGCGGCTGAGCCGGCGCGCCGCACTCCTTCCACGCGCGTCATCATCTCTTCCCAGAAGCATAGGTAGAAGCGGCGTCGCTCGCGGCGATCATAAGGAAATCCGGTCGCGAGGAGCGAGGTGGCCAGCGACTTGGCCTTGCTCACGCGAATCGGCTTGCCGTTGAGCTTCGCACCCTTACCGCGCCGCGCGGTGAACAAATCTTTGTGTAGCGCATCGAAGACCACGCCGAACTGGATGCGCCCGCGATGCTCATATGCGATGGAGACGCAGAACGCCGGAAATCCGTGCGCGAAGTTGGTGGTGCCATCGAGCGGATCGATGATCCATCGATGCTCGCTGGTGTGTGTGCTCGCGCCACTCTCCTCGGCGAGGATCGCATGCGCCGGAAATGCGCGATGGATAGTCGCGATGACGGCGGTTTCGGCTTCCTTGTCCGCCTCGGTCACGAGATCGAGCGCATTGCTTTTGCGCGTGGTCTTCGTTTTGTTCAGCCAGCGAAGGTGGATGCGTCCGGCCCCACGAGCGGCGCGCAATGCAACCTGTTCGATGTCATCCACGCTCTCAAATCCTATTCGGTTCCCCTTCCCAACAGGGGAAGGGGTTAGGGGTTAGGTCTACCAGCGCGGGAGTTCGCCCAGTCCGATGCCGAGCGTGCTCTTGCCGATCAGCTCGCGAGCGCGTGCATTCGAGAGCGGATGATTCACCCCCGCGCGCACATCGCGGAAGTAGCGTTCCATCGGAAACTTTTTCAGATACCCGTGCGCACCAACGATCTCCATCATCTGATCTACCGCTCGCACCGCATTATTCGTCGCCACATATTTCGCCAGCACGAGGCGCGCGAGACCTGCTTCACCCACAAACGACTTGGGATTGGAGATATAGTCGCGCGCGGTTCCGAGGTAGAGCGAGCGGGACTGAGCGAGCAACGCTTCGGCATCGGCCGCGGCAAACTGGATTCCCGGCAAATACTTGATCGGCCGCGGCAACGCCAGCGGCTTGAAGCGGCCGGTGAATTCTTTCACGAACTTGAACGCCGCGATCGCGATGCCGGTATAGACCGCCGCCACCGACAGGCTGAACCATGCGAATAGGCACACCGCCGCTTCCTCGATCGGTCCAATGGGCCGCGACTCAGCCATCGCGATCGCCGGCACTCGCACGTCCTTGATCACGAGGTCGTGGCTCGCCGTCGCCCGCATCCCCATCGCGTCCCACGTCTCGATCAGCTCCAGGCCGGCCGTTCCTTTGGGGATGAGGAAGGTCGACGAATACGGCGGATTGGAATCCTCGATGGTCGCCATCACCATGAACAAATCGATGACGGGCGAGAGGCTGGTGAAGGTCTTGCGCCCGTTCAGGACGTACGAGTCGCCGTCCTTGCGCGCCTTGGTCGCGAAGTAGCCCCAATCGCCGCCGGTCTCCGGCTCGCTGATGCCGCCGCCGATGATTTGTTTGCCGTGGCCGATCGCATCCCAGAAAAGTTTCTCCTCGGGACGCTTGCCGGTGGAGCGCTCAACCATGCTGCCGAGTCCGAACAGATGCATGTTGATTGCGATCGCGGTCGCGCCGCATCCTTGCGCCAGTTGCTCCTGGCACAGAACGTAGTCTTCGAGGTCGGCGCCGAGCCCGCCGTTAGCTTCCGGGATGACCAGCGCGCTGTAGCCGGTTTCCTTGAGGCGCACAATGTTCTCGAATGGAAAGCTATTGTTGCGATCGTGCTCCGCCGCGCGCGTGGCGAAATCGCTCGCGAGTTCCGCAGCGAGCGCAACCAGTTTTTCACGCTTGTCTGACATCTATATGGACTCCCACCCCGTACGAAATCATCGCAGGCAAGAAAAGCACAGACTGATTGGTTATGGAAAATGATTGCGCGATTTTCACGCAATTTTCACACGATTCTTAAGGTTGAACAGCATCGGCCGCCGACGCGCTCGCCGCTTGCGCCATCATCAGTTGCTGCGCATACGGCATCAGCGTCGTAAACAAATCTACCTTTGAATCGAGCGTCTTGCCGAGCCCGCTCAGAAGACCCATCACGCGGCTGACCAGCAGCACGTCTCCGGGGACCTCGACCACTGGATTCTTCTTCAGCTCCTTGGGCAGCTCCTCGGAGAATTGCTCGATCATGTCCTTGTCGGCGTAGGCCTTGCCGCTTTTCACCGCGCCGCCGAGAAATGCCTCGGAAAGTTTGACCAGCGTGTCGGGCGAACCGTTGCGGGTGCGGAAGCCGAGCTCGGTGAACGCGCGCACCATCGCATCTTTATCGTTGGTGAGAATCGCGAAGGTGAGACGCACGATGCCGTCGCGAAACTTCGGCGGAAAATCCTTGGCGAGGCCGAAATCGAGCAGCACCAGCTTCGGTCCGTGTTGCACTAGGATATTGCCCGGATGCGGGTCAGCGTGAAAAAAGCCGTCGCGCAAAATCTGCGTGCAGAAAACCTCCGTCAGCTTCTGCGCGACCGCATGCTTGTCGATGCCGGCCTCTTCCAATTCATCGACGCGGGTGATCTTGATGCCTTCGACAAATTCCATCGTGAGCACGCGGCGGGTGGTGAATTCGCGATAGACCTCCGGCACGATGACGGTGGGATCGGCGGCGAAGTTGCGCCGAATCGTATCGCAGTTGTCGGCCTCATGAAGAAAGTCGAGCTCCATCGGCACGTATTTGAGCGCCTCGCGCGCGATGATGCGGAAATCGAAATTGGGCTCGAGATAAGCGAGCACCTTGAGCACGAATCCCATGTTGCTCAAATCGGCGCGCACGATTCCGTCGATGCCGGGATACTGCACTTTGACCGCACACACGCGGCCGTCGTGCAGCCGCGCGCGATGCACCTGCGCCAGCGAAGCCGACGCGATCGGGACCTCCGCGAATTCGCTGAACACCTCATCGAGTGGCTTGCCCAACTCGGTCTCGATGCGACGTTTGATCATCGCAAACGGACGCGGCGGTACACGATCATGAAGCCCGGCGAGTGTCGAAACCCATTCGTCGGGCAACAAATCGGCGCGGGTCGCAATGAACTGCGAGGCCTTGATCAGCAATCCTTCGAGGCTGATGGCGGTGTGATAAAGCGCTCGCGCCGATCGCAGATCCTGGCGGCGATAAAGCTCGGCCTTATTGGTGTCGCTGATACAGCGGGTCCATAGCTGAGTTGTCTTGTAACCGACATAGATACGGGCAGCGAGCGCGACTACGGCTGAAAATCGCCGCGCGTGCTCGACCAGGCCGGGGTCTTCGGCAGTGTCAGGAATAGTAGGCAACTCGGGATCAGTGGTGCTCATTCGGAAGGAACTCCTGCTCAAATTCTAACGGATGTAAGGGGGAGAAAGAACCTCGACGCTCGATGCGGTTGCGTTCTCCATCATGTATGGCGAAGTATTGCCGTCGAGGTGTTTATGAAAATCGGACTGCTGATGCCGTTCACCGGATACACTGCGAACCCGGCCGCCTTCGCGCGCAAGGCCGAGCAGTTGGGCTTCGAGTCTCTATGGATTCCCGAGCATCCGATTCTGCCGGTCAATCCGAAGACGCCCTTCCCTGCTACCAACGGTCCGATTCCGAATGTCTACTCGCAGATGTGCGACCCGTTCGTCGCACTGAGCATGGCCGCCGCGGTCACAAGCAAACTCAGAGTGGCGACGGGGATCTGCCTCGTCCCCGAACGCAACGCGATCGTCACCGCGAAAGAAGTCGCCACGCTCGATGCATTTTCCGGTGGGCGTTTCTTATTCGGCATCGGCGCGGGATGGCTGCGCGAGGAATCCGAACTCCTTGGCGTCGATTTTCCGCGGCGCTGGACCCAGACCGCCGAATGCATCGCCGCGATGCGCGAGTTGTGGTCCAAGGATGAAGCATCATTCGAGGGCAAGTATGTCAAGTTCACGCCGGTCCGCTGCAATCCGAAACCGATCCAGCAGCCGGGGCCGCCGGTCCTGATCGGCAGCCTCGACAAGAATGCGCTCAAGCGCGTCGCGAAGTGGGCCGATGGATGGTGCCCGATCGGCGTGCCCCATGGATATCTCAAGAACAAACTCGACGAGTTACGCCGCGAATGCGACGCGGTCGGACGCGACTTCGGGAAACCCGACATCACCGCGATGGGCTTCGTCCAAGGCGATCGCTCTGCGGTTCAGGCCGGCCTCGAGGAGTATGCGAAGGCGGGCGCGCATCGCTTCGTGATCGGCGTGCAGAATCAGCTAAAGCCGGATCAGTTCGAAGCGGAACTCACGCGCCTCGCATCATTGTATGTATAGATGATGCTCGATCAGCCGAGCTTGGGATCGCGAACCAGGATGCCGTCCGCATAAAGCTTCTTGATCTGGTCGTCCGGCATCTTCAGAACCTCGTGGAGGATGCGCTCGTTGTCCTCGCCGAGGCGCGCTGAGCGCACTTCGGTCTTGTCGGGCCACGCGGAAAATTTCACCGGCACACCAGGAAGCGCAACCTTGCCCAGTTCCGGATCTTGCACCCATCGCACCGTCTTGCGCTCATTCATATGCGGATGCTTTACCGCCTCGTTAAGTGATAGCACCGGCGCGCATGGCACTCGCTCCTTGTCCAGCGCGGCGATTGCGTCGTCGCGAGTCGGAAAGCCGGCGAGCCACTTCTCGATGACCTCACGCAACTCGAATCGATTGTCGCGCCGCCCGCGCGCACTTTTGAAACGCGGGTCGCTCGCCAGCTCCGGCATCCCCATCGCGCGAACGAGTTGCGGCCATTGATGCGGTACCACGGTGAGAAAAACATATTGATCGCCGCGATAACGATATGAGCCGGTCGGTCCGCCATCAGGATGCAGCGAGCCACTGCGGCGCGGACGAAACTTGTCGCCTCGCAGCGAGACCGAGGCGACATTCTGCTCGTGCATATGGAAGTAGGTATCCAGCAGCGACGCGTCGAGGTACTGACCTTCGCCGGTGCGCTCGCGATGAAGCAGCGCGAAGCCAACCGCCATCGCGGCCGCGACGCCAGTGGAGACATCGCCAATCGCCATCGTCGTCATGGCCGGTGGACCATCAGCCTCGCCAATGCCGTCGGTCACTCCCGCATACGACTGGCCGATGAAATCGTAACCGGCCTTGTACGAGAGCGGTCCGGTCTGCCCCGCCATCGAGATCGAACACATGATGATTTTGGGGTTCACCTTCTTGATGTCTTCATACGAGAAACCCAAGCGATCGATGACGTGCGGCGCGAAATTCTCGACCACCACATCGATGCTGGGGAGCATCGCCATCACGATTTCGCGCGCGCCGGGCTTCTTCAGATCGATCGCGAGACTGAGCTTCGAATGATTGTGCTGCAGGTAGTAGGTGCTGTGGCTCGAGTCCTTGTGCTCGGGCTTCTGCGACTTGAGGCCTCCGGCGCGCACGCGATCGCCGTCCGGTGCGAGCTCGAGTTTGATGACCTCGGCGCCCATCTCGGCCAGCAGCCTGGTGCAGGTCGGGCCCGCGACGAATTGAGTGAAATCGAGAACGCGATATCCCTGTAGCATTTGCGGCTTGTTCGCCATTAGTCAGTCTCCCCGATCACTAAGTATCTCGAATAGCTATTGCAATTATAGTTCAATCCGCAGCAGGCGACGCGCGTTGTCGCCGAGAATCTTTCGCTCGTCGTCATCGCCGAGCTTCAGCGCCTTCACTTCTTCGACCGGATGCGCGAGGCCGGCCGCAAGTGGATAGTCACTTCCAATCACGAATTTATCGGCGCCGAAAGTCTTCACCAGATGACTCAGCATCGGGCGGCTGTGCGCGATTATGTCGAAGTGAAACTGGCTCGCGTAGGTTGAAGGCGGCCGAGGAATTGCTTTCTGACATTCGGGCACCAGCCGATAACCCATGTCGAGTCGCCCCAGAATGATCGGAAGCGTGCCGCCTGCATGATAGAGCACGATGCGCAGCGTGGGATGGCGCTCGAGCACGCCGCCATAAATCAGCAACGCGGCCGCGAGCCCGGTGTCGTAGAGATTGCCGGCGAGGTTGCCGAGAAAGTAGCGGCTCATCGCGCCAACCGGTGCGGCCTCGAACGGATGAATGCAGACCGCCATTTGCAGCGCCTCGGCGGCGGCCCAAAACACCTCGAAGTCGGGCTCGTCGAGTTGGCGCTCGACGATCTTGGGCGGGATCTCGACGCCGCGCAGCCCCAACTTCGCCGCTCGCTCCAGTTCCTTGACGGCTAGCTTCGGCTCCTGGAGCGGTACCGATGCGAGCGGACAGAATTTGTCTGGATTACTTTTCCCGAGCGCCGCGAGTGCGTCATTGTTGACCTGCGCAATCGCGAGGGCTTTGTCTGCGCCGACTTCCGGATACATCAGGAACGGAACGCACGAGACCGCCTGAGTCGTGATGCCCTCGCGATCCATGTCTGCGATCCGCGCCGCAACATTGGAAATCGCCCCGTCGATGGGGCGCATCGCGGATTCCTTGATGAGAAAAAAGCGGCGTCCATCGCGCTCGATGATGCGCGTGGCGAAATGCTCCCCCTCGCGTGCGAGGAAAGCGATCACCTCGGGCGCGATGAAGTGGTTATGCATGTCGATTACGTGCATGCCGAGCCTATCGCTACAGAATGACGTTAATCTCGTCTTGTGGACGAGACGTCTCGCTCCACGGAGGTCACGCCGCCTTTCGCGCCCGGCGAATATTGGGCGCCGTGATTAGCTCGTTCCATCGCCGCCAGAACGCGCGCATCTGCAGCTCGTCGTCCGTCCGGGGAATCTCGCGATGCATCCCGCGCGAAATATCCGACCATCCCACCTCACGATTGATGAATCCGCGCTGACACGATTCGAGCATGTCGACGTCATCGGGCGTCGCAAATCCGCCCGGCCCAAGGAAGGTCAGGAAGTTGTCCAGGCGCAGCGCCGCGTCCTGTTCGTTTTCATCGATCGGCGCGAGCGACCACGCATTAACTTCCATGTAGTCCGGCGCACTGGGAAAGAACGTGCGCACCGTAACGGCCATGATGTCGTTGATCACGAGGTTCGGAAAAATTCCGAGGTTGCGGCTGGTCTCGCAAATTCGCCGCGCACGCTCAGGGCCAAAGCGCTGTTCGAATTTACGTCGTATGTCTTCGAAATGGGATTTGCGCTCTTCACCAAACGGCGGAACCCATTTCGCGATCGGCCGGCCCCATGGGCTGTCGTACTCAATGACTGCATGGCCATTGCCGAGGTCAACCACTTTCGAAGAATTGCGATCGAGGTTACCCCTGAAGTCAACGCCTGTTTCGGCGAGGAACTGCATATAGCGCTGATGAGTAGGTAGTCCGTGATAGCCGTCGTAGCTATTTTCGACTAGCAACTTCCAATTCGCGCGAATGCTATATGCCTGCGTCCCCTCGATGATCTTCATACCTACTTCGGACTGATCCGCTACCAGATCGAGATACTCAGTCGCGCCCGCCAAATAGTCAGTCAGATCCTCAGCCGCGGGATTGAAGTTGATAAATACAAATCCACGATAGCTATCGGTGCGCGGAGCATTCGCGAGGCCAAGTTCCTCGCGCTTGAAGGCCGCGCTGTAGGCGGTGTCGCCGGGGACGCCAATCAGCGCACCGCGATTGTTGTAAGTCCAGGCGTGATAGGGACATTGAAACGTCTTCGCATTGCCGGTGGCCTGACGGCATACTTGCGCGCCGCGGTGAGTGCAGGTGTTGAGTAGGACGCGCACCACATTGTCATCGCCGCGCGCCAGAATGATCGGATGTCCGGCAACACGTCGCGCGCGGAAGTCGCCGGGCTTCGCGACCTCCGATTCGTGGCCAGCGTAGATCCAGCACGTCTCGAATATTCGCCGCCGCTCGAGTTCAAGATATTCAGGCTCGGTGAAAGCTTTGCGATTGACCTTGAACAGACCCGCGTCGTCATCGTCGATGATGAGTTTCTCAGTGACCTCGTTCATGTCGCCTCCCGTGCGGATGCCAACCGTTGGTTATTTCACCGTGCCCGACGGATCCCATGCCCAATAGCGCGCGATCGTTCCGCCATCGACGCGCAAATCCATTCCCGTGATCATTTCGGCGTCATTCGATGCGAGAAAAACCGCCGCGCTGGCATAGTGCCGAGGACTCGGAAGTTTCTGCATCGGCGTCAACTTGCGAAACGGCTCGAATGCCTGCTTGATGCGATCGGCCCCGCGCACCGGCTTGCCCCATCGCGCCGCGCGCTCCAGGCCTTCCTCGGGATCGGTCGCCGTCGGGGTAAGGCTGTTTACGCGGATGCCATGGCCGCTCAGTTCCATCGCCACCGAGCGGGTAAAATTCAGCAGCCCGGATTTGCTGGTGCAGTATGCGATGTTGCCCGGCTCGCCCTGATGCCCGGCGGTCGAAATGATGTTGATGATACTGCCGCGCCGCCCGCTCGCGATCATATGCTGCGCTGCATACTTGGTGAAGAGAAATGTGCCGGTAAGGATGATCGCAATCTGGCGCTGCCACTCATCAAGCGGCATGTCGAGGACGCCCTTTTTGTTGAAGATGGCGGCCCCATTAACAAGGATGTCGACGCCGCCGAATTCCTCGAGCGTCTTCGCAATCACCGATTTGACTTGCGCTTCGTCGGTGACGTCGCAGGTCGCTGCCAGCGCTTTTCCGCCTCTGCGTTTTATCTCCGTCGCGCAGTCCGACGCATTCTCAGCCTTGCTGTCGACGCAAACAATGGTCGCGCCCGCGTCAGCCATCCCTTCCGCGAGGCCCGCGCCAATGTTGGAGCTGGTTCCTGTGATAATCGCAATCTTGCCGTCGAGTTTCATAGTTCGTCAATTCGCAGGCGCGAACAGAAAGCACTTCGATGAATTGAAAATCCAAGTGTCAATGAATTCAGTCTCCGCAGGCTTGCGCCGAAGTTCGGTCAGTGCTCCGGCGAGGCACATCCAGTTGAGGATCTCCTGCTGACCGCTCGCCTCGACGGCCTCTGCCGGATAGTTTCGCCACGCGTCGTAGTTGCCCTGGCGCAGCGCCTCGTACAAGACTCGATCGGCCGGCGTGTCCGGAAAGAGATAGTGGTTTTTCTCGGTGAGAAACGCGTGCGACCATCCAGACGAGGCCAGCAGCGCGACGCGCCAGGGGCTTGCGGACAAGATGCGTGCGGTCGCGGCGCCGAGATCGAACAAGCGGCGCGGAGTCGGCGCGGGCGGATCGAGTTGCGCTTCGGACGGAGGGTTCTCGAACATCGGGAGGCCGCCGCGTTGCGCGCAAACCTTGCGCCCGTAGCAGTTTATCGCGAAGGGAATTATGGGATAAGGAAATCCCTTGCGATCGTAGTCGAGATACAGCACCGCGTTGGCGAACGCGTGACCGAGCGGATGGTGCAGCGGCTTGTAAGAATACGCAGTATCGAATCCCGCCTCGATGAGGCCGCCGGCAAGATACTTCGCAGCCGCGACATTGCCTGGAGAATGGAACTTTTTGTCCGGCGGCTCATTCCAGATGTTCTTCGGCATGGTTCCGGGGCCGAACTCAAAAGACTCGTGCGCGTACACGCAGTAAGGAGGGACCACATCTTCACGGAAATTTTCGTATTGGTCGTCACCCCACACCACGATGAAATCGGGACGAAACGCGTCAATTTGCGCGCGCGTTTTGCGCAGCGCCCGGAGCAGGCGTTCGCGATGAATGCGAGCGGCGGCCACACCTTCGTCGTTACTCCATTCCGCACGCATTGCTTCCGGCCAGTTCTCCACATGCCGTAATTTTTCCGGCAGCTCCGGATTTTTCAGCATCATCTTGAGAATGAACGCCATGCTCTCGTCGCGTCCGGCGAGCGGCGGATAATGCGTGATTCCAACCGCGAGAATCTCACCCATAATGGCAATCCTCTCTTGGTCGAAACTCTAGTCCGGATTGCGCGAAAAGTAGAAGCGCCCGCCATCGGTTTTTTCGATAGTGGACGCGAAGGCGTTTCAGTTTGGGGCTACTTGCCGAAGGCTTCGTCGACCAGCGCGGTATCGAGGTATTCGTTAATCTCCGTCACCTTGCCGCCGGCGATGCGAAAAACGTGGCAGTAGCTGTTGTTGTAGGGCTTCCCGCCTTTAGTCGTCGCCTTACCGTTCGCCAGCATCACCACGTAGTCGCCTTCAGCGATGAAATTGTGGGGCGTCAGCGCGATGCCGCCCTCGAGCGCCGCGCCCAGCGGCCCCAGCAGCTTCGCTATCACTTCCTGCTTGCCGTTCATGGTGCCCGAAAATTTAGTCTTGCCCTGGAGCGTGTACTTTACGTCGTCAGCCATCGTGTCGAGGAAAGCGGCACCGTTACCCTTGGCAAGTTCCGCGAACATGTTGCTGATGATTTGCTTATTCTCTGCTGCACTCATGCGATCACCCTTCCTTCGCCGAGATCGATTTTTCAGTTGCGCGGCAGAACCACGTACTCGAAATCGATCGGCTGAAGATTAATCCCACGAATCGGCGGCGCGATCCAACTGGCGAAGTTGCCGGGCCGCGTCTCAGGCTTCATCAGCGATGCGACGAATTCCACGTCGGCCGGCGTCGGCAGCCATTGCGATTGACGACTCTGCCACTGCGCTTCGGTGATGATCTCTCCGCTCGGCGTTACTTTGACACCGCGGAATTCTCCGATCGCGCGATGAAATCCGCGATGCGGCAGCTTCAGCTCGAAATCGACGCGAGCCTCGCGAATGATCTTGTTCCATCGCACCATCGCGCGCTCGCAGTCTGCGATGTAGGCGTCGCGCAGCGTTTCGTTCAATGCCAGCAGCGCGGGCTGCTCGCTTTCAATGATCGAATTGCCTTCGGGTTTCAGCACCGTTCGGCTGGCAGCGGTCAAGCGATGATCATCGTCGCGATCAGTTTCCTTGAAACGGCCCTTCAATCCGGTGCTGAAATAATTGGCGGCGTTGGTCGAAAGCTCGGAGCCGAACAGATCGAGCGAGACCGAAAAATGGAAGTTCACGTATCTTTGAATGATGTCGAGATCGATGCCGCCGTACTCGCCGACGCGATCGGTGTTGTGCGACTTCATCAGCTCGCAGGTGCGCGCAACGATGCGGCCGATACCAGATTCGCCGACGAACAGATGATGCGCTTCCTCGGTCAGCATGAAGCGGCAGGTGCGCGCGAGCGGATCGAATCCCGATTCCGCGAGACTGGCGAGCTGATATTTGCCGTCGCGGTCGGTGAAGTGGGTAAACATAAAGTAGGATAACCAGTCAGGCGTCTTCTCGTTGAACGCTCCGAGGATGCGCGGGTTGTCGGCGCTGCCCGAGCGGCGCTCGAGCAAGGCCTCGGCCTCCTCGCGTCCGTCACGGCCGAAGAACGCATGCAGCAGATACACCATCGCCCATAGATGACGTCCCTCCTCGACGTTGACCTGAAAGAGGTTGCGCAAGTCGTAAAGCGACGGACAAGTCTTGCCGAGGTGACGCTGCTGCTCGACCGAAGCCGGCTCGGTGTCACCCTGCGTCACGACGAGACGCCGCAGCACCGCGCGATGCTCCCCAGGAACCTCGCGCCACACCGGCTCACCCTTGTGCTCGCCGAATCCGATGCGGCGATCGGGCTCCTGCTCAGCGAGAAAAATCCCCCATCGGTAGTCCGGCATCTTGAGATAGCCGAAGGTCGCCCATCCTTTCGCGTCGACCGAGGTTGCAGTGCGCAAGTAAGCGTCGATTCCCTGGAAGCCCTCGGGTCCCATCTCGCGCCACCATTCGAGGTAGCGCGGCTGCCATGCTTCGAGCGCGCGCTGGAGCCGGCGATCGTCGGAGAGATTCACGTTGTTGGGAATCAGTTCGGAATAATTAATCGACATTTGCTCTCCATGACTCAGACGCGGCGCGGGTCGAAGTCGGGACGTTGCCCGGTACCGTATAATTTGAGGGCACCCTTCTCGCCGACCGCGTTGGGACGCTGAAAAATCCAGTTCTGCCATGCCGACAGACGCGCGAAAATTTTCGACTCGATGGTCTCGGGACCGCCGAATCGCAACGAGGCCTCCATCCCGGTGAGCGCATCCGAGGAAAACGCCGCGCGCTCTTCGATGGCGAGGCGCACCTCGTCCTCCCAATCGATCTCGTCGGGGGTGAAAGTGACCAGGCCAAGTTCCTCAGCCATCTCAGTGCCGATGGCCTCGCCGACGCGCGCGCGCAGCTCCTCGATACGAGATGGCTCGCCGAGAAAGCGGCTTTGCAGGCGCGATAATCCATTGCACATCGGGAGCGCGCCGAAGTTCATCTCGCTAAGGCCAATGCTCGCGGCGGGGGGTTCATCGGCCTCGCGCTTGCCTGTGAGCATGTAGATGCGGTCGGCGGCGAATGCCAGTTCGAGCAAGGTTCCATGAAAGCATGACCCCGGCTCGATGAGTGCGAATATCGAACGCGAGCTGACGTCGATGCGCTTGAGCACGCGCTTGAGATAGAGGCGGACTTCTCGGATGAGCCAGTTGTCCGCGTGCGCGAACAACAGCGTGTCATAAGACTTTACGGCCGCGATGTCGCCGTCAGTGCGGAAAATCCAACTGCGGATCGTTTCCTCGTTGGTGCGCAGATGGAGAATCGCGTCTTCGAGTTCGCGCGCGAGCGCGAGCGGCCAAAAATCGCTTCCGGCCGCGCGCACATCATCTAATAGAGCTGGCGCGGGGCGCTCCGGTCCTCGTACGGTGAAAGTTGCGGCGGAGTTTTCGCGGTCGAGCTCGATATCAATGTGCGGGTAGCGAATGTGAATGTCGTCGACGCTGCGTGCGAGCGGCTTCAGCATGATTCCGCGCTGGCCGGCAGGACGATCGGAGCGCGTCGCAAATTCGTTTGCTTTGCGTGATGCCGCGTCTACAAGCTGCGTGCGTGCAACCACCTCATCGACGAGACGCCATTCGACGGCGCGCTTGCCGCGCATGCCTTCCTCGGTGGTGCAGAAGAAATCCGCGCGATCGCGACGCACCCCGCGCTTGTCGACCAGCCTGGTGAGACCGCCGGTGCCCGGCAGAACGGCGAGCAGCGGAAGTTCCGGCAGCGCGACGTTGGTCGAGCCGTCATCGGCCATCATTATATAGTCGGTCGCGAGCGCGAGTTCGTAGCCACCTCCGGCGCATGCGCCGCTTATCGCCGTCATGTAAAACTGCCGCGAATTCTGCGTCGCATCCTCGATGGCGTTGCGCGTCTCGTTGGTAAATCTGCAGAAGTTGACCTTGTGCGGATGCGTCGACAGCCCGAGCATCTTGATGTTCGCGCCGGCGCAGAACACCCGCTCCTTGCCCGATCTGATGATGACGCTGCGCACCTCCGGATGCTCGAAGCGCAGCCGCTGCACCGCGTCGTTCAGCTCGATATCGACGCCCAGGTCATAGGAATTCAGCTTGAGTTCATAGCCGGGCGCGAGGCCGCCATTTTCATCGACGTCCATCGCCAGCAACGCGACCGGCCCCTCAAAGCTGAGCTTCCAATGGCGATATTTTGCGGGCTCGGTGCGAAAATCGATCATCGCGAGTTACTCCGATTTGGGCGACGATGCACTATAGTGCATGTGACGATCGCGCGCAACTGACAGCAGTTCCTTGAGCGATTGGCGCGACGTGTTGCCGCTGGTATCGAGATACGCGTCGGCTTTGCGATAGAGCGGATCGCGCTGACCGAGGATGCGGCGCATGTCGACCAGCGCTTCGCTGTCGCCGCTGCCTTCGACGCGATGATCTCCCTGCCCTATCACTCGGTCCCAATGCTCTTCGGGCGAGGCCTGTAGCCAAATTGTATAAAAAGAATCCAACAGACGCTCGAAGGTCGCGGGCTCCGATACAAGGCCGCCGCCGGTCGCGAGCACCACACGGCTCTTGCTGCTAATGATGCGCTCGAGCGCGCGCCGCTCGTAACGGCGATACCCGGCTTGGCCCCACAGTTCGAAAATCTCCTCAACGCTGACCGCAGCTTCCGCCTCGATCTCGCGGCTCATCTCGACGAATTCCCATCCGAGCTGCTTCGCCAGTATCGCGCCGAGGGTGGTCTTCCCCGCGCCCCGCAAGCCGATCAGCGCGATGCGCTCGACGCGGCCTACGCGATCGCCGAAGCGCTGCGCGAGGAGTGTCGACGCCTCGCCAAGTTCCGCTGCTTCGAGACGGCGGATGCGCTCGACCAGGAGCTGGAATTCGACCGGTCGCGGCGCCTCATCGCTGACGAGCTCGGCGACCGGCACATCGATCGCTTTCGCAAGACGCCTCATCAGCACGATGGAAAAGTTGCCGCGTCCGCTTTCGAGCTCCGCGAGGTAGCGCTCCGAGATTCCCGAATCATGCGCGAGCATCCGGCGCGACATGCCATGACGCGCGCGCGCATCGCGCACGCGCTCGCCGAGCATCTTCAGATATTGATCATCGCTGGTCTTCGCACGGCGCGGGCTGACGGCAACCTTGCCATTCGGGCGCGATGCCGGCTGCAACAATCCTGGTCTGGCCACGGCATGCATTATAATGCCGGTCCGCAGCGCAACGCTATACCGCTATTTGAGGGACGCCAGCTTCGCGAATCCGGCTTCGAGGTCTTCGATCAGATCATCGACATGCTCCAGGCCGGCATGGACACGGACGACCCAGCGATCCTCATCCTTAGTAACATCGCGATAGGTTTTCAGCCTGAATGGCGACACCAGACTTTCGTATCCGCCCCACGACCCGCCCATCCCGAATAGCTTCAATGATTCGAGCATCGCGGCGAGGGCCTCGCGCGTCACCCACTCCTTCAGACGAAATGAAAACAATCCCGACGCGCCGAGGAAGTCGCGCTTCCACATCGCCTGACCCGGATCGCCTTCGAGCGCTGGATGATAGATGTGCTCGACATCGGAACGCGTCGCGATGAAGCGCGCAAGCGCGAGGCCGTTTTTGTGATGCACCGGCAGCCGCGCGGCGAGTGTGCGCAAACCGCGCAGCGCGAGGTAAATATCATCAGGCCCCGCCATCTGGCCGAGATGACGATGCGCGTTTTTCACTGTCTCCCACGCCGCCTCGGTGCAGGTGATGGTGCCGAGCATCGCGTCCGAATGCCCGACGATGTACTTGGTCGCGGCCTGAATCGAAACATCGACGCCATGGGTGAAGGGCTTGAAATAAAGCGGCGACGCCCAGGTGTTGTCCATCATCACGATCGCGCCGCGAGCGTGCGCGACTTGTGCGATCGCGGGAATATCCTGCACCTCGAAAAGCGCGGTGCTCGGCGACTCGACGAACACCACCCTGGTATTAGGACGAACCAGTTTTTCGATGTCGGCGCCGATGAGCGGATCATAGTAAGTGGTCTCGACGCCGAACTGCTTCAGTATCGAATTGCAAAAGTTGTGGGTCGGATGATACGCGCCAATCGTCATCAGCAGGTGATCTCCTGCCGATAGAAACGCGAGCAGCGCGGTGGTGATCGCCGCGAGTCCCGAAGGCGCGAGCCGGCAATGCGCGCCGCCTTCGAGTTGCGCGACCGCATCTTCGAGCGACACGGAAGTCGGCGTCCCGATGCGCCCGTACATAAACTTACGATTGGCGGGATCGTGCACGCCGGCGGCGAAATCCTCGAAAGTCTCGAACAGGATGGTCGAGGTGCGATAGACGGGAGTGTTGACCGCGCCGTAGTGCGCCTTCGGATCGCGTCCCGCGACGACCGCGATGGTCTCGTCCTTCACCTTAGTCTTTGAATCCGAGTTGCGAGGCGTAACGTGCGGCGGCCTGCGCGAGCGCCGGCGGATGCGGCGCGAACGTCGCAAAGCGCGGGTCGGTGGTCTGCCCACGCACGTAGCGCACGTAGATCTGCTGCACCACCGTCGCGTTTTTCCATAACGCCCATGACAGATAAAACGGGAAGCTGGAGACGTCGCGGCCAGTCCGCTTCGCGTAGCGCTGGAGCATCTCCGCGCGCGAGAGACATCCTTTCTTGAATGTATGCGGCTCGATTTCCGCGAGCTTCACGATCTCGACATCAGTGCGCTCGCGCCAGTATCCCAGCGCGATGCCGAGATCGATCATCGGATCGCCCAGCGTCGACATCTCCCAGTCAAACACACCGTTGATCTGCCCCGGGTTCTTCCGATCGAGCATGATGTTGTGGAGATAGAAATCGTTGTGGAGGATGGTCGGCGCGAGCGGGACGGGCATGTGGTCCAAGTACCATGCGCCGAGTTTATCCATCAGCGGAACCTCGACGGTCTTGGCATTGCCCCATCGCTGCATCCATCCGGTGATCTGGCGCTTCACGAATCCTTCGGGCTTGCCGAGACCGCTGAGGTCGACTTTCGCGTAATCGACCGCATGCAAATCGGCGAGCGTGTCTATGAATCCCTCCGAGATGCTTTTGAAGGTCGCGGGATCGTCGCCGAGCTCAGCGGGAACCGGCTGGCGATTCTTGAACACGATGCCGTCGCGCCGCTCCATCACGAAAAATGGCGCGCCGATGATCGAGGTGTCGTCGGAAAAGAGCATCGCGCGCGGCGCCGGTTTGAAGGCCTGCCAGATGCGCGAGAGCACGCGGAACTCGCGCGCCATATCGTGACCTCCTACCGGCAGCGGGCCGAACGGAGGCCGGCGCACGACCCATTCGCGGTCGCCGAAGCGGAGCAGGTAGGTGAGGTTGGAGGAGCCGCCGCGAAACTGTTTGACTTCCAGCGGCGCATCGGCGCCGGGAATTTTCTGCTCGCGGAGGTAGGCGATGAGTTTGGGCCAGTCGAGTTGTTCTTCGTCGCGGACGTCGCCGTATTCGACGGTCAGGTCAATCGCTTCTGCCATGGGCGGGATTATATGACGCGCGCGAAATTTTGCGACTGCTCGAAGCGGGGCGCAAGAGGAGTACGTGGTACGCCACCACCGCGCGCGCAACGCGCGCGGCTCTCTCAGTCCGTCACGGTTCTCGCTCGCAGCCAGAGCGAGAACCGCGCCGGCCAGCTTCTCTCGCTACCGAGAGAAGCGACACTGCATAGAAGCGCGCGCTACACTTCTAGCAGCGCGCGCGATTGCGCGATGCTCGCCACTTCGTGGCCCATCGCGCGGATGGTCGTCGCCGCGCGCTCCACGATCTGCGGATTCGATAGCCGGCCGGTGCGGTCATATTGATAATCCTCGAGGCCCACGCGCACGTGACCGCCGAGGCTCACGATCGCCGGCACCAGCGGCAGGTTGTCGCCGCCGAGAGTCGCCGCGAACCAGTTGCATCGCACGTCCTTGATCATTTCGAGATAGGCTTCGAGGCTTTTGATGGTCGGCGGCAAGCCGAAATGCGAATCCTCGCCGCCGAGGTAAAACTTCAGAAGTAACGGCTCCGTAAGCAGTCCCATATCGAGGAAGACCAGCGCGGCGCGCAAAAATCCCGGCTCGAAAATTTGCAGCGTCGGACGCAGGCTCAACTCGCGCGAGGTCTCGAGGAAGTATCGGCAAGTCGCGTAGCTATTCTGATAGACGAATTTTTCGCCACGAAGTTTTTTGGTGTGGCGATCGTAGCCGGCGAGGTTCACCGATCCCATATCGCCCGCACCGAGGTCCGGCTTGGTCGCCGGATCTTTCGAGAGCGCCACAAAATGGCTGAAGCGCTCCGCCGGCGTGCCATCGAAAGGAAACGTCGGCCACAGCAGCGGATTGCTCACCGCGCGAACCCGCTTGTAGACCTCGGCATAGAGCGGCACGTCCTGCACCCATTTGCCGGTCTGCGGCTCGCGCACGTGAAAGTGGATGAGCGCGGCGCCCGCGCGCGAGGTCGCGATCGCGTCGTTGGCGATTTCCTCGGGTGAGTATGGGATGTGCGGATTGCCGCGCATCGCGTTGCCGTTGATGGCGGCTTCTATCATTACGGTTCGAGGTGCCATGGATGCGGATTATAGGACCTCTTCTCTTCGTGGCACAGGCTTCAGCCTGTGTTTTTGGATCAGCATGTAGGACCACAGGCTGAAGCCTGTGCCACGAATCCCACTCTCACCCGTCTGGCACGCTGGTCGCGAAGACCAAGAGCGACTAGCGCGCCATCCACCCTCTCTCGCAGAGCGAGAGAGGGGACCCATCATGGTTGTTTAGACTTTGGTGAATCGCTTGCAGCGATGGTAGATTCCGCTTTGAGGTTTATCCGATGGACAACCAACCCGCACCCCGACTGATTCCGGGCCGCGTCAGCATCGGCAAATTCCAGCTCTACTACGAGCGCGCCGGCAGTGGGCCCGCGATCGTTTTTCTGCATGGGCTCGGAGGGAATCATCTCTCATGGTGGCAGCAGATGCCGTACTTCATGCGATGGTTCGATTGCGTCACGGTGGATCAGCGCAGCTTCGGCCTCTCGCCCGATCCGGACGGGAGTTTTTGCGATGCGCATCCGAGCGACCTCGGCACGCTGCTCGATCACCTGAAAATCGACAAGGCAGTGCTGGTCGGGCAATCGATGGGCGGATGGACGATCGTCGGATACGCAATCGAGCATCCGGAGCGCGTCGCCGCTATGGTGATGGCGGATACACCCGGCGGAGTCTTCACGCCCGAAATGGATGCAATGATGGAGCGGGTGCGTAGCGGCGGGCGCGGGCCGCTCGAGGCGGTGGCGATCGGATCGCTGCCGACATACGCGAAGGACTACTTCACGCGCAATCGCGAGCTGGCGTACCTATACGATTCGCTATTGATTCTCGGTGCGCGGCCGCCTGCGGATGCGATGAAGCGGCTGGGCAGCCGCCGCTACGACCTGGCAAAGGTGCGCGAGCGCCTCAAGATGCCGATCTTATGCATCGAGGGCGAGGAGGATGCGCTCATCGCGCCCGAGATGATTCGTCATCTGGTGAAGGCGCTGCCGAACGCGCGGCTGGCGCTGGTGCCGGGCGCGGGGCATTCGGTGTATTTCGAAAACGCTCCGGTGTTCAATCAATTGGTGCACGATTTTCTGCGCGAGGTCGGCCACACGCTACAGTAGCGGGAAATCCGAATTGCGCGAGTATTAGAGCGGACATAGTATTAGATCGTGAAACGCCGGACTGCTCGAAATATCGTGGGCATCTGGCTGGCCGTGGGAGTTGTCTCCCTCGCCTCCTGTGCACCGGTTAACCTGCCCGGACTCTCCGAATCGAATTCCTCGAAACAATCGAATGTAGGATCGGCCGCGCCCGCGACGGACCAACCGGAACAGCATTTCAGCAGCACCGCGCCGGTCGATAGCGCGCAAAGCACGGCGCTCACCAACTATCTCCATGGTCATCAACTGCCGCTAGTCGGAGGGCGGGTGCTCGCGTCCAATGGCGGTCCGCGTCAGGCAATCCTCTATGGCTATGTCGCGACACCGTTCGGAAAAGCTGACGCAGCAGACCGGACGCGCCAATGGCTCAACGATTCGGGCGCGCAGGTCGACAATCGGATCAAGATCGAACCCGACCTCGCGGCTAATCCGCCGAGCAATCAGAACAATGCGAATGGGGCGAATGGCGCGACGGCGGACAATGACCTCAACAATCCCGATATCCAAAAGTACCAGCAACAGCAGAATCAGCAACTCTCCCAACAACAACAGCAGTATATGAGTCAGGGTTCTCCGCTGGGCGGAAGCAGCGGCGGCCCGCTGATGATGATAGTGCCGTTTTTGCTCGGCGGCTCGATGGGCGGCGGAGGCAGCAGCTTCGGCTTTGGCGGAGGTGGGGGCGGATTCGGCAGTCCTTTCGGATCACCATTCGGATCGCCATCGCCATATGGATCACCATCCGGCTCTCCTTATGGCTCGCCCTACGGCTCGCCGTACAACTCGTATCCATCTCCCTACGGACCGTGATCGCGACGGCTAGGTCGGCAGCTTGAAGCGCTCGCCGAGGAAGACTTGGCGCACCGCCTCACTGTTCACGATTTCATTCGGCGTTCCCTCGCATAGAATCTTGCCCGACGACACGATGTAGGCGCGATCGATTATCGAGAGCGTCGCCGACACGTTGTGATCCGACATCAGCACACCGATGCCTCGCTCCTTGAGATAGGCGATGATGCGCTGAATCTCGACCACCGTAATCGGATCGATGCCGGCAAATGGCTCATCGAGGCATAGGAACAATGGATCCAGCACCAGTGCGCGGGTGATCTCGACCTTGCGCCGCTCGCCGCCCGAGAGCACGCCGGCCTTCGATTTAGCCAGCCGCGCGATGCCAAGTTCGTCGAGCAGCGATTGCAGCCGCGCCTGCCGCTCCTCCTCATTGAGGGGCAAAGTCTCCAGCACCGCGAGGAGGTTTTGCTCGACGGTCAGCTTCCTGAATACCGACGGCTCCTGGGGTAGATAGCTGATGCCGCGGCGCGCGCGCTTATACAGTGGCAGCATCGTGATGTCGTCGCCCCCCAGCGTGACGATTCCACTGTCGGGCTTGAGCAGGCCGACCAGCATATAGAATGTGGTGGTCTTGCCGGCGCCGTTAGGGCCAAGAAGCCCCACCACCTCGCCGCGGCTGACGGTGACCGAAACGCCATCCACGACCGCGCGGCCACCGTAGATTTTCGTGAGACCCTCGCCATGAAGAGCTTCGCGCGGCGCGGTGTCCGGGCGCACGTCGGAATCCGGGTTAATGCGATCCGCTATCATTATTTAATATTCGCTCGACTCCGCTGCGCTCCTCCTCGCGAGCGCCTGCGGCGCTGCGCGCCCCCTTCGGGTCTTACTTCAACCCTTCTGCGGATCCAAAGTCCCCTTTGTTTTTACAGGCTTGGCGCGAGGTTAGAAACCCATCGCATCATAGTCGGAAATACGACCCAAATGGATGCTTGCACGCCTCAGCCAGCGTCAGTACGCTCTTTGGAAGGCGGTTAACCTCACCACTGGGCAGATTCATGCACAAAGCCCTTCTTCCAACTCCATTTCCTATCATCACATCGACATGTCGTCTTCTAGCGGCCACCTTCGTCAGCTTTATCATCTATGGATGCAGCGGACAGACGTCAAATCCGCGCCTGGAGCCCGTGGCCGAGCAGCCAACCAGCGCGCACGAAGTGGGACATCCGCAAGTCACGGTCGCTTCGTGGTATGGACCGGGATTCCATGGGCATCCGACCAGTAGCGGCGAGATGTACAATCAGCAGGCGCTGACTGCCGCTTCGCGCACGCTGCCGCTTGGATCGCATGCGCGGGTGACCAATCTCACAACCGGCAGATCGGTAGTGGTGAGAATCAACGATCGCGGACCGTTCGTGCGCGGGCGCGGAATCGATTTGTCGCGCGCGGCGGCCCATCGCATCGGAATCGATCATCGAGGAACTGCGCAGGTGCGCGTTGCCCGCGTCGACGGTCCCTCAGGCGAGGTTGGTGATTCATGGGCGGGCACGGTGAAGATGCGCGATGCGTCGCGAGTCACGCCGGTTGGCTATGCGAGTATGGCGACTCCTCCGGTGACAGAATCGAGCATGATCCCAAGTTCCGTCAGCTCATGGTTTTTGGAGTTGATGGCGCCGTCGCGGTGAACTGCAATAAGTGACAAAGAAAAGCAGGGACCGATTTCCTCGATCCCTGCCTTCCGTTTCATCGCGGCAAAATCTGCGAGTTATTTCAGACTCCTCACTTTCACATTCGCTTCGCGGCCGAGGCATTTCTGCAGCCATGCCTGCGCGGTTGGCGTGGCCGACATGTCCAGACGCATCATCGCGGCCCACGACAGCACCGAGGCCGGGTTGAGGTCGGCAATGGTAAAAGTATTGCCGAGCAGATACTCGCGTCCCTTGAGCGAATCATCGAGCACTTTCAGCGGCGCCTTGATGGCGTCTGCTGCTTTCTGCGCGGCCTTTTCGTCGCGCTGATCGGCGGGCAGCAGCACGCGATGCATCAGCATCGTCAGCAGATGGGGCTCGCACTCGGTCATGCCCCAAAGGCTCCACTGATAGGCGGCGGCATGCCCGAATACATCGGACGGCCACAAGCCGTTCTTGCCGTATTTCTCGGCGAGGTAGAGGTTGATCGCCATCGATTCCCAAATGTAATGGCCGTCGTCCTCGAGCACCGGGATGTGCCCGTTGGGATTGCGTTTGAGATGCTCGGGCGTCTTGGCTTGCGTGTTCGGCATGGGATCGTGTTCGTACTTCGCTCCCACTTCTTCCAGTGCCCACAGACTTCGAGCAGCGCGTGACCTTGAGCTTCCGTAGAATTTCATGTCGCCTCCTTCGGCGTGGATTTGAGCAGTTGTTCGACTCTATGTAGCGCGATGGGCGCAAACCCTACAAGCGAATTCCCGTACTATCAGCGCGCGAAGCGGCCCAGGAAGCTCCCCAACAAGAAGCGGCAATCAAGATAGTGCTTGGGGCAATTGCGGCGGACGTCATCGAGTACGATGCGAGCGTCATGGAACCCCGAGACCTCGCGCGCGACGGCAAAGTCCGCGACCGCACGATTCCAGTTCTGCGCCGTGTTGCGCAGGTTCAGCGCCGCGAGGAAATCGGCACGTGAGCGCGCGGCGGTCACCAACTCCGGCGGAGCCTCCGGGCCGATCAACAAGATTCCGTACATCGTCCCACTCCATCAGGCGAGTGGTTGCTCGATGACCCGGCTCAGACGCGCCGAAGCGGTACGAGCTGGGAGATGGATCAACCGCTTTTGCTTCGATTACTAATTCGACTGCTCCATTTTCACAATAATTCGAGAGATGCTCTTGATAACACGGAATGTCAAAAGCTGACGCAGGTTGATATCTGACAAATTTGCGTACCGCGCGCGTATTCAGCGCCGCGCGACGCCGCGATACATCGTGGAGAGAAATTTCGGCTGCCCGAGTTGGTAGCGCTCTAGCTTTTCGACACGCATGCCGGCGGTGCGAATCATCTGATCGATTTCGCGATCGAGGTCGCATCCGCCATAGCGCAGCCACAGGCTTCTGAGTCTCTGTTGCCATCGACTCATCGAGGGGTCGCTGCTGCGGCCATGCTCAATGAAAACATAGCCGCCCGATGGCTTCAGAACGCGCCGGACTTCCGCGAGGATGGCGCTGGAGTGCTTCGTTCGGCATAGCGTGAGCGTGGTGACCACCCAATCGAAGCTGGCGTTCTCGAACGGGAGTTTGCTGGTATCGATTCCGGAAAAAATCCTCTCTATGCGAAGGCCGCGATCGCTGGTGTCATGGCGAGCCTCGGCGGGCGCGCCATCGACGCATACAATCGCGAGATCTGTGACCCAAGGCGAATAGTAGGGGACGTTCTTGTCGGTCTCGATGCAGATTTCGAGCACCCGTCCCTGCGTCGCGGCTACCAATGCGGTGCGCTCGCCGGCGAAGAGCGGATTTTTCATCGGGTAGTGAAGCAGGCGGGATTTCAGGCGCGACATCGTCTTGGTGCAGGTTATGGTAGACGAAAAGAGCGCCGCAAGCTGTCATAGATCTTTCGACCTAACCCCTAACCCCTTCCCTTTAGGGAAGGGGAGTTGGATGAATGCCACCCTCTTTTTTCTGGTTCCCCTTCCCTAAAGGGAAGGGGTTAGGGGCTAGGTCTCCGTGCACAGGAATTAATAGTGAATTAATCGATAAGCCTGGCGTCGATCATCTTGTAGATAGAACCCTTCCGCATCGATGCCAGGTGGAAGGGAATCATCCCTGCGAAATCATGGAAGAAGTAATCCTCCGGTTCCTCGTCGGAGGATTGATCGTGTCGGTTTTCGCGGTCCTCGGTGACCTCTTCGAGCCTAAAAGCTTCGCGGGGATCTTCGGCGCGGCGCCCTCGGTCGCGCTGGCAACCCTGGCGCTGACGATCAGTAGCAAGGGCAAGGGCTATGCGGCCCTCGAGCTGCGAGCGACAGTGGCAGGCGCCATCGCATTTTTCGTCTACGCGTCGGCCGTCGCGCGCACCCTCATGAGCTATAACCTCCCGGCTATTCTGGTCGCGTCAATTCTCACGACTCTATGGATGGCGATTGCGGCCGGACTTTGGGCCGTCCTCTTGAGATAGATGGCGCTGAGAATCCACCTCAATCCTGCCGCGCTTCGAAGAACCAAATGGTACGAATATGCGGTCCGCTTTCTGTTCGGTGGGCTAATCACCGTCATTGCGGGACTCATCGCCAAGGAAGCGGGCCCGCGCTTCGGCGGCTTGTTTCTGGCATTTCCAGCTATACTTCCCGCCAGCGCCAGCTTGATCGAAAAACATGAACGGCAAAAGAAGGAGCACAAAGGGCTGCAAGGGATGCGGCGCGGCAGGCAGGCCGCATCGGTAGACGCGGCGGGCGCGGCAATGGGAAGCATCGGTCTCGTCGCGTTCGCGCTTTGGACCTCGCGCTTTCTACCCTATCAACCGGCGACGCTAGTTCTCGGCGTTGCCACCGTTCTGTGGTTCGCCGTATCGGTATTGGTCTGGCGCAGCCGCAAGCTCGTCCATATTCTAACTCGCGGCGACTCGAGGAGCCGCTCTTTATGAAAAGCAGCCTGGTCAATTTAAAAACCTTCGATCCCGAAACCGACGACATTACCGTCGTGGTCGAGACTCCTAAGGGAAGCCGCAACAAGTTCGACTACGATAAAGAGTTGGATGTGTTCAAGCTCGCCAACGTGCTTCCAGAGGGCGCCGCTTTCCCGAATGAATTTGGCTTCATCCCTTCAACCTTGGGTGAAGATGGTGACCCGCTTGACATTATGGTTCTGCTGGATCAACCCACCGCAGTTGGGTGCCTTCTGACCGCACGCCTGATCGGAGTGATCGAGGCCGATCAGACCGACGAGGATGGAACCAAATGCCGCTACGATCGACTGATCGCGGTGGCGACTCATGCCCACATCCATGGCGAAGTCGAATCACTTGACCAACTGGATAAGAAGATAGTTGATGAGATCGAGCACTTCTTCGTTTCATACGCCCAGATGCGCGGCAAGAAGTTCAAGCCGAAAGGACGCTTCGGGCCGAAGCGCGCTTTGAAGCTGGTGAACAGCGGCAGAAAAGCATTCAGGAAGAAATGAGCCGACTGAAATCCTTATGCGGCCTCTTCTGCCTGTCGAATCCTTCCCGATAACCGCTCCCAGCAACGATTCAACAGGAACTCGCTCGACACGAGACCTCCGAATAGGGGGCGCACAAAGAGCGACGGGCGGTTCGCGAACCGCCCCCTACCAGGAATCAGAATCGCGTTTTTCGTTGCCCTTACCTCAAACTGACCCACGGCCGGTGTGGAAGTTTCAGTTGTGACATCGCGAGGCGATCTGTAAGCTCGCTAACCGCAGTCCGTTTTGGGGCACCTCGAATGAATTATCGCTTTATGCTTGGCGCGCTTTGCGCCCTGATGCTTTCGCTATGTTGCGGCGCCGCGCTCGCCGCCCGCTCCGTTAACTCCGGATCTCATCCGCCGCCGGATGAAATCACGATGAACTTCCAGAATGTCGATATCCCGGTGCTGGCGAAGTTCATCAGCGAAATCACCGGCAAGAACTTCCTCATCGACGAGAGCGTGCGCGGCAAGATCAGTATCATCTCGCCGACCAAGGTCACGCCCGACCAGGCGTATCAGATTTTCCAATCGGTCCTGCAGCTCAAGGGCTTCACCACTCAGCAGGCCGGCAAGGTCATCAAGATTATTCCCTCGCGCAACGTGCGCGAATCGGCGCCGCTGTCGGAATCCCAACAGCCGTTCGTACAAAGCGGCGACGGTTATGTGACGCGACTGGTGAAGCTGCGCAACGTCGATGCGAGCGCGCTGGTCACGGTCATCCAGCCGATGATTTCGCATGATGGGCTGGTGGCGGCTTTTCCCGACGACAATACGCTCATCATAACCGATGACGCTTACAACGTTCAGCGCTTGCTGGAGATCGTGGGCAGCCTCGATGTCGAGGGGCAGCGCCAGAACATCGAGATCATACCGCTGCGTTATGCCTTCGCCGATGAAGTCGCGCCCGAGGTCGACGAACTGCTTGGCGGCACCGGAGGACACGGCCGCACCGGCCAGCCGGGCCCCGGGGTAGTGGCGCCGGCGGCGCAAGCGGCCTCGACCTCATCGTTCAAGGTGCTGCCGGATGAGCGGACTAATGCGATCATCGCTGCGGGCGGACCAATCCAGATGCGCCAGATTCGCGAAGTCATCGCGAAACTGGACATCCGCTCGCCTGACGCGATGCAGCGCATCCATGTCTATCGGCTCAAGAACGCCGCGGTATCGGAAATGATCCAAGTGCTTAGCGGCTTGCTTGGCGGCGGCGGCGGGGCCAGCAGTCTTTCGCCTCAGACCGGAAAAAGCTCATTGGGGCGCGGAAGCGGCTTCGGCGGCGCGATGAGTTCAGGCGGCGGTTACGGTGGAGGCTCCAGCTTGGGCGGTGGGTATGGCGGCGCGAGCAGCTTCGGCGGTGCGAGCGGCGGCTACGGCGGCGGTTCCATGATGGGCGGCGGGTTGATGGGAGGAGGAGGCTACGGAGGGGCAAGCTCGGGCGGCGGGTATGGACGCGGTACAGCCACCGGCGGTATCGGAGGCGCGGGAATGGGCAGCGCGAGTTCGGCGGGCCATACTGCGGAGTTCTACAGTCCGGTCACCGTGACCGCAGACCCTGCCACCAATGCGCTGGTGATAAGCGCGGCCCCGCAGGATTGGGAAACTCTGCACAGCATCATCGCGGAGCTCGACGTTCCACGCATCCAGGTCTTCGTGCAGGCCATCATCGTCGAGGTGAGCGCGGAGCGAACGCGTGACATAGGAGTAAATTTCGAAGCTTCGACGGCATTTTCAAACAGCGTCCTGGGGCTGGGAACATTGAACTTCGGCCAGCTTCAGAACGCGCTCGGCAATCCGCTCGGGCTGAGCGGGCTGGGACTCGGCCTCGCATCGGGAGCGATGTGCGCGATTCCGGCGGCGGCTGCAGCGGCAACCGGAACTACCACGGCGGTGGCGGGCTCGGTCGCGGTGCCATGCGACGTCGCGCTGATCACGGCGCTGGAGTCGGATACGCATTCCAACGTGTTGTCGGCACCTACGCTGCTGACGGCGGACAACACCGAAGCGACCATAGTGGTGGGGCAAAATTTGCCTTTCGTGGGATCGGCGGCGGCCAATGCGGGCATCCCGGGGCAGATCTTCAACAGCGTTGACCGACAGAACGTCGGAATCACCCTGGATATCGTTCCCCAGGTATCGGATGCCGGCTATGTGCGCCTCGACCTGTACGAAGAAGTGTCCAACGTGGTCGGGAATACGGCGAGCAACCCATTGGGTCCCACGACGACCATACGCTCAGCGTCAACTACAGTGCTGATACAGGACCATCGCACCGCCGTCATCGGTGGGTTGATGTCCAACAACGACAATTACGAGCGTCAGGGGGTGCCGTGGGTATCGGACATACCGGTGTTGGGAAATCTGTTTTCCGACACTTCAACCGATAAGATGAAGGACAACTTGCTGGTGTTCCTGACGCCTCATGTCGTCCGCAACAAAACCGATCTGCGCGCGCTCGCGCTCGACGAGCGTCAGCGCTTCGTCAATTCGCTGGGTCCGCGCGAGATGAAAGACATGCCGGCCAGCTCCATTCGTAATATGTATGATCCGTCGTTCTCGATGTCGGTGCCGCCCGCGGCTGATCTGAACGTACAGAACAGTCCCAACGCGGTCGCGCCCGACTCCGCGAGGGAAGGCGACCGGCCCACCCCCTTCAACACCGAGGAGATCCCGAAGCCCGCTCCATGAGCGGCAGCGTCGCGCGCCTTCAGCTCGCGCCGTTCGATGAGCGATCCGAAAGTCTCGCCATCGATGAACCCTAGACGAAAATCGGCGGCTTCCGCGATCTCGCGCGAAGCCGCCGATGTATGCATTACGCGATCTGGGATGGCTAGAACTGCGCCGCTCCAACCAGAGTCGATGGGTGATTTTGTAATCCGGGTCGGCCGGAAGCGGTTCGACCTCGGTTCTGCCGATTAGATCGTAGTCGGCATAGTGGCCGATCTGGAAATATTCGATCTGCTTGAACTGGGCTCCCGGCTTTGCGCTATCGCAGTCGTAGAAGCGAAGATCGTAGTCATCGGTCGTAATCGGCCGGAAGACGTTGTTTCATATTACCTTGAGTGGCCAAGCGGAATGATAGCCCTCGCCTCCGAAGATGATCACGTACTGCGATTGACTACGGTCGACAGGTCAGCGGAATTGGTGGCGCGCCCGGAGGGATTCGAACCCCCAACCCTCAGATCCGAAGTCTGATGCTCTGTCCAGTTGAGCTACGGGCGCAGATCTTTCGGCAGATCTTTGGAGAGTCCTTCCGATCAATCATTTTCATGCCCCGATGTCCATCGGGGGACCGAATCTGGTACCGGCGGAATTCAACCAGTACCGGGAATTTGACTCGATTCCCAGACCTCGATAAATATGACTGACCAGTCAGTTTTATATGAGAAAATTAGATTCCGTCCAAGTTCATCGCGGTTCCGCCCTCGATATCTATGCGCCGCGTACCAATAACTCCGACGCTGCCGGTAATGGCAATGGCAACAAGCGCGAGCGCATTCTCGCCGCGGGATTGAAGCTGTTCGCCAATCAAACCTATCAGGCCGTTACGATGGATCGCGTGGCCGAGACCGCCGGCGTCGCCAAGGGCACCCTCTATCTCTATTTCTCGTCGAAGGAGGCTCTCTACCTCGGCATCCTGAGCGACGGGTTGGAGACTGTGAGCAAGCGCTACCAGGCGACCACCGATACGCGGGAGGACGTCGGCGAGCGGTTGCGCCGGGCAATCGACGTTACCATCCAGTTCTACGATGGGCGCCGCGACCTGCTGCGCCTCATCGCTACCGAGGAGCCGCGGCTGGCCGAAGCGCGCAATCGATTGATCCAAAACTGGCGCGAGCGAGGGTACGTCTTCTACACCACGCTGATCGAGGAAGGGATGCGCGCTGGAGTATTCGGGCAGACTGACCCGCGCGCCGCGACCCTCGCGATACTCGGCGGGATTCGCTCCGTGCTGCTGTACTACGGCGCGACGCGCCCGGCACAAAGCATCAGCGAAGAGCTCGGGGATTTTTTCCTCAAAGGATTGGTCGCGCGCGCACACCATAATCATCGCGCAGAACAGCGGCAATGAGGAAGGTCGTTCGCCGCATCATAACGCTGTTGATCCTGGTCGGCCTCGGGGTGGGATTTTACCGTTTCGGAAATATTTTCTTGTGGCCTCCGCCCGACACCAGCATCATCCACGCGGTTGGAATGATCGAGGCGCCCGAGGTCAACATCACCAGCCGCATCGCGGGCCGGATCACCGATTTGAAACTGCTTGAAGGCGATCGCGTGACGCGCGGGCAAGTCATCTGCCGTATCGAGGACATCGACATTCGCAACCAGTTGCGCAAGGCCCAGGCTGATCTGCTGCAGTCGCAGGCCAACATGATGAACGCGAAGCGTACCATCGAGCGCGACGAGCGCCTCTACGCTCAGCACGTCATCGCGGTTAAGGATCGCGACGATGCGCAGGCCATCTACGATCAGTCGGAGGCGGCAGTTGCGAGCAACAAGGCCAACGTCGATTTTTTCAAGGACCAGCTTCATGACACCGCGATCGTGGCGCCGGTCGACGGCGTCGTGGTCAACAAGGCGCTCGAAGTCGGCGAATGGGTTACACCGGGCACGCCGATTCTCACCGTCGATGACCTGACGACGATATGGGCGCGCGTCGATGTGCAGGAAACCGACCTCGGATCGATTTACGTCGGCAAGGCGGCGCAGATTGAACTGCCCACCGATCCGCCGGTGACGTTCAGCGGGCGCGTGATGGCGATTGGGCAGGAAGGAAATTTCGCGACCGAACGCGACGTGCGTCGCGGCCGGCAGGACATCCGCACCTTTTACGTCAAGGTGCAGGCGCTGCAGGCCGACGGCGAACTCAAACCCGGCATGACCGCGGAAGTATCGTTCGCGCGGCGTCAAGATGGAACCCGGCTCAGCCGCAATAACTACTAAGGACCTTTGTAAGCGTTTCGGCAACTTCACCGCCGTCAAAGGGGTCAGCTTCGAAGTCGAACGCGGCGAGGTGTTCGGATTGCTCGGCCCCAATGGCGCCGGCAAGACCACGCTGGTGCGTATGCTCACGACGCTGCTGCCACCGAGCTCGGGTGAGGCGCGCGTGGCCGGCGAAGATATCGCGCGCCATCCGACGCGGGTGCGCAAAAAGATCGGCGTCATCCCGCAGGCGATGACCTCGGACCTCGATCTCACCGGATGGGAAAATATCGACATCTATGGCGAGTTTTACGGGATGCCGCGCCGCCAGCGCCGCGAGCGCGCCGAACGCCTGCTCGATATGGTGGGTATTCGCGATCGCGCGCAGGACCTCGTCGCGACGTATTCGGGCGGAATGCGGCGGCGGCTCGAAATCGCGCGCGGCCTGATTCATTCGCCCGAGGTGCTGTTCCTCGATGAGCCGACCATCGGCCTCGATCCGCAAAGCCGCCTCGCGGTGCATGATTTGCTGGTGAAGTTGCGCGGGGAAAGCGAAATCACGATTTCACTGACCACGCATTATATGGATGAGGCCGAATCGCTATGCGATCGAATCGCGATTGTCGATCACGGAACCATCGTCGCGCTCGACACGCCGCAAGGCCTCAAGGCGAGCGTCAAGGGTAGCGATCGAATCGAGCTCGAAGTGAAGGGCCCTATCGATGCAATCGTCGCGATGCTGTCGGAGCGGCCCGAGATCCACGACGTCAAGCGCGACGGTGCCGATGGCAATCTTACGATTCGCGCCGATGATGGTGCGCATGCGCTGCCGCATCTCATCAGCCGGATCGACGAGACGGGCGGCGAAGTGACATCGATCAATATGCACCGCATTTCGCTTGAGGACGTGTTCATCGAGCTCACCGGGCGCTCGCTGCGCGATGAGCCCGCGCAAAAGGTAAGCAGGTTGGTCGGCGCGGGGATGCCGCAACGAAGATGATACAGAAGCCATCGATGCGAGGAGCAACCGCATCATGAAGATGTGGGCGATCATGCGGCGCGACCTGCTCAAGCTCTCGCGCAATCCGCTCACGCTGCTGTCGACGATCCTGATGCCGATCGTGTACCTCGTCATCATCGGAAATTCCTTCAACGGCAACCTGAAGCATCTGTCGCTCGCAGTGGTGAGTCAGGATCATGGCGAATACGGGCGGCGTATGGTCGAAAAGCTGCAGGCGCTCGAGGCCGGCCCGAAGACGGTGACGCTCTCCTATGTCAGCGATCTCGGCAGCGCGATCGATGACGTTCGCAACGGCACCTACAAAGCGGTCGTCGTGATCCCACCGGACTTCACCAAAAGCGTCAACGAAGGCCGCCTCGCAGAAATCGGCGTGTTCACCGACAACGTCGATACCGTCAGCTCGGCCACCCTGGAGTCTGTCCTCGATGAGGCGGCCGCCACGTTGGGCACCGACTACGTCACCGCGCGGGAGCCCAAGCTGAAGCAAATCGTGATGCGCCCGGCCGAGCTCTTCACCACCGTCGACTACGATCGCTCGCTGATTCCCGGCGTCATCGTCATGTCGCTTTTCATGGGCTCGCTGATGTCGGGAGTGTTCAACTGGGTGATGGATCGCTTCATGGGCGTCACCGAATGCTACCTGGTAACGCCGCTCTCGCGATGGGAAATCGCGGGGGGCATCCTCGCCAGCGGCGTGACTATCACCGGCGTCGCCGCGATCATCGTGCTGTTCGTCGGATTGCTGGTGACGGGCGCTACTATTCAGGGCGGATTCCCCGCGCTGCTGACGATCATCGGCATCATCATCGTGGGCGCAACCGGTCTCCTCGCGATGACGTTTTCAGTACTCGGCCGCGCGACGCATCCGCGTCTGGTGGGAACCTTCGCGGGCTTCCTCAATGTGATTTTGTTTTTCCCGAGCGGGGCGATTTATCCGATCGAGAGTTTCCCGAAATGGCTACGGACCTTCGCGCGCTACAATCCCGAGATGCACGCGGTGAGCGCGCTGAAATCGATCCTCTTCAAGGGCGCGGTGTTCGGCGCGGTACGCGACGATTTGATCTTTCTCCTCGTGTTCACCGGGATCATGCTCGCTCTGGCGAGCATGTCGTTTAAGCGCACGCTGTAGGTAAACGCACGCTGTAAGCAATCACAGATCCGGCTAGGACTTGGCGGCGATTTCCTGCTTGACGATTTCGCTCGCCATCTTGCCGTCGAGCCTGGCGCCGAATTTGTCACGCAGCGTTTTCATCAGCGGGCCGATCTGGGTGGCGCCGCCGGCGATCGCTTCCTTAATCGTCGCGCGAAGCTCATCTTCGCCGATGCCAGCCGGTAGATAGCTCTCGATGATTTTGAGTTCCGCCTCATTCTGATCGACGAGGTCCTGGCGATTGCCTTTGCGCGCGAACATCAAGGTTTCTTCGCGGCGAGCCTTCTCGCGCTTGAGGATTTGCACGATGGCGGCCTCGTCGGCCTCGCGGCGGACATCTTTTTCGACTTCGAAGCGTGAGACTTCGGCGAGCACTCCACGCAGCACCATCGTGCGGAGCTTGTCGCCGGACTTCATTGCGGCCGTCAATTCATCGCGCAGTTTTTGCTTCACACGCTAAAGCTTACCCGCGTCACGTCAATGGAAAAAGGCATCGTGGCGCTCCACGACCGCGCACGAACGTGCGCGCCCTCATCCGTGCGGGAATTAGTAATGGATGGATGGCAGGTACGCGCCCGAGGGTTCGTTGTACAGCCCAATCGTCATCAACGTCATCTGCTGCACGAGGCGCAAGCCGTTTGCGAGGCACCATCGAAAGAGCTCGCCGTTGCGCGTCGGCACCAGGATGCCGGGGCCGAGGAAGGCAGGCGCCGCGCCGATGAGCGCCCGCACGTCATCATTGCTCTCGCCCACCACATGCCCGAAGAATGCGATCGCGGTTGCGTATCCGGTGATGCGTCCGAGGCGCTCCACCACGGTCGCGCCACCACTTCGGATCGCATCGAGGAGTTCAGCGCCGCGATTGTGTCCGTGCACCCTCTCGCACAAACGGTTGCATGACTGAAGATCGTTCTCCGTCGCGCGACGCACATCGTATCCAGGTAATTTCAGATTCAGCGGCTTACCCTGCATCACCGAAAGCGGCTCGCGCGTCTCGAATCCGAGCCTGGTGTAAAGGCATAGCGAGCGATTGTGATATGCGGTCTGGACGAGTCGCACGCCCGCGAAGTTGCGCGACCGCGCGCGCTCCAGCACATTCTCCATCAGATGACGTCCGATGCTTTGATTTTGCACCGAGGGATCGACGCTGATGGGACCGATGCCTGCGATCGAATCATGTTCGACCATGAAATTGCTGCCGGCGATTTCGCCGTCCGCTTCGGCCACCACTGAATAAACGCCCGGATGGGAGATCATCGGGGAAACGACGGCCACCCCCGCTTCGACCGAAGGAAAGTCAGGCGGGAAATTGTGCGCATCGCCGATCGCCTTGAAGGCGTCGTAAACGATTTGTCCGAGAACGGCACCGTCCTCACGGGTCGCACGCCGCAGGTTCAGCTTCATGTTGTTCTACCTCGCGCCAAGAGTTAGATAGCAATCTCCGTCAGGCGCACGGCATAAATCAACTCAAGGAGAAAATCGCGATGGATGCGAAATCCGCAGCGAAGGAAAAGTTGAGCGCGATGCAACATGATCTGATCGAACTGAGCCATCGCATCCACGCCAACCCCGAACTTGGATTCGAGGAGCGACTCGCCTCGACGTGGCTATGCGAAATGCTCGCCGATGCGGGCTTCAAAGTTGAAGCGGGCGTGTGCGATATGCCGACCGCGTTCATCGCGCGCGCGGGCTCGGGGCCGCTGCATGTCGGCATCTGCGCCGAATACGACAGTCTTCCTCAGATCGGGCACGCATGCGGGCACAACATCATCGCGGCGATGTCGGCGGGAGCGGGAATCGCCGCCGCGAAGGTGGCAGACGACGCAGGACTCACCATCAGTGTGCTCGGCACGCCCGCCGAGGAAGTTGGCGACGGCGGCGGGAAAATCTTCATGCTCGAACGCGGCGGCTTCGAAGGCATTCATGCCGCCATGATGGTGCATCCGTCGCCGGTCGACGCGCTCGATTTGAGCGGCACCGCCATCAGCACCTTCGACGTTCACTACACCGGCAAGGAAGCGCATGCGGCGGCATATCCGGAACTCGGCATCAACGCGCTCGACGCGCTGACGATCGCGCAAACGGCGATCGGTTTGTTGCGCCAGCATATGCGTCCGACCGATCGCGTCCACGGCATCATCACGCATGGCGGCGATGTTCCCAACGTCGTTCCGGCGCATACGAAGGCGCGCTTCATGGTGCGTGCGAAGACCATCCGCGACCTCGACGACATCCGCGACAAGGTTTTCAGATGCTTCGAGGCAGGCGCGCTCGCTACCGGATCGAAGCTGGAAATCGTGGGAGGCAAGAAACCCTACGCCGAGCTGCATCATGATCCGCGCATCTCCGCGCTGTATGCGCGCAATGCGGAAAGCCTCGGCCGCACTTTTATGAAGTTCCCGGCGGGCACCAGCGGCGGATTCTCGACCGACATGGGCAACGTCTCGCATGCGATTCCGTCGATTCATCCGAACATCGGCATCGCCTCGCTGCCTGCGGTAAATCATCAGCCCGATTTCACCGCGCACTGCATCAAGCCCGAAGCGGACAAGGCGCTGATGGACGGCGCGCTGGCGATGGCCTGGACCGCGATCGATCTGGCGAATGATCACGCTCTTCGGCATCAACTCGTCAACCGTCCGTCGAGCTAGGAAAGCGCCTCTCATCCAATGCGGCAGCTATCGCTAATGCGGTAGCTATCCGCAGCAGCGGCGCTTTTGATATGAGGCGTAAGGGTCCTGTCTGGGCCGGCTTAAAGCGACCGCGTCAATGACAATGAGACTCGGACCATCGAGAACTATTTTCGCGACGATGCTGTTCGCCGCGATGATCATGGTTGTCAGCGATCGAGTCGCGGCTGCCGCTCCCGCCGGCGAGCTGCTCAAACTCGCGGGGGGCGAATTCTCGAACCTCGCCCCCGCGGAAACTGCGCTGCTGAAATTCGCGGGTTCGTATCGGTCGGAGCCGGGTGGATTTGCTATCGCCGGGCCGAGCGCGAAGCCGGATGATCCGTCCAACGACCCTTCGCATGCCGATAAGTGGGGCAAGGAGCGCGAGGTTCGCGCCGAGCTCATCCGATGGCTGTGCGTCGACCCTCGGGCGAAGGCGCTGATAGATCCGCAAGGCATCCGCCTGCTTGGCGCGCGAATCACCGGCAAGCTCTACCTGGCGGACTTAACGGTCCCGTTCGCGTTCACGCTGCGAAACTGTTTGATCAGCGAGCGGATGACCTTCGAACACGCATCGTTCCCGCGCCTCGACCTTGGAGGCTGCTTCACGGGCGAGATCGATGGGCGAGCAGCGGTGATTCACGGCGATCTCAACCTCGATTCCCTGCGCGCGTCAGGCGAGGTGTGGTTCAACGATTCGATTATCGACGGCGATCTTGGTGCCCGTGGCGGCCACTTTAAGCACTCCACAGTTGAGCCACACGAACCTGAAGAAGCGTTTTTCAAAAAGGCGCTTGACCTTGAATCCTCCCGGATCGGGGGTGACGTGTGGTTGTGTTATGGATTCGAGGCCGACGGTGCAGTGATCCTTATCACCGCGACTATCGGGACCAGCGTGTTGTTTTCCGGAACGTTCAACAACCCCAACAACATGGCAATCATGGCCCAAGGTCTGGTAGTGGGCAGCGGGGTATTCGGAGGGCTCTTTGGAAAGACTCGCGTGAACGGAGGCGCTTTTCTGGGAGAGGCCCAGATAGGAAGCAGCCTGTACGTGCTAGACGCGACTTTCTCGGGCGCACCAGGCGAGGGGCTTGGCTTCCTTGGCTCTTCGTTTCACGGCTTTTCTGCTCCGGGAATGTCAGCGAAAGAAGCTCTCTTCTGGCGCAACGTAACGCTCGAGAATGGAGCTGTCTTGAACCTGGACGGTGCCTCGGTAGGTGTTCTCTTCGACGATCCGCATAGCTGGCCGGCACCTGGCAAATTGATCCTCGACGGCTTCAGTTACAAGCGCCTCCCGGACACACGGTCGCGTCTGCGCTGGCTTGCGCTGCAACCGGAATATCACCCGCAACCTTATCGTCAGCTGGCGAAGGTGCTCCGCGAGCAAGGTGATGAAGAAGGTGCAATCGCGGTGCTAGTTACCTCGGAAGATCTGCGCTACGCGAGCTATAGCCGTGCAAGTGCGTTGTGGGGCGGATTCCTGAATGCGACCATCGGCTACGGACACAGGCCGCTGCGGACCATCGGATGGTCGTTGTTCGTCATCCTGATCGGATGGCCGATAGTATGGGCCGCCAAGCGCGCCGGCGTGATGCGCCCGACCTTCCCGGAGAACATTCCACAATCCTCCGAGCCCGATTACGAGGAATTGCATCCCTTACTCTATTCGGTGGACGCTTTCCTGCCATTCGTGAACCTCCATCAAGAGCACTATTGGTGGCCCAATTCGAAGGCGTCTGGCGACTGCGCAGTCTTCGGCCGTAAGTTTCGGCTCCGCGGATCATTGGTGCGGCACTACTTGTGGCTGCAAATTTTTTCCGGATGGTTGTTAAGCGCGATTCTGATCGCTGGCGTCACCGGCCTCATGCGAAGTGACTAGGCGATCGCTCCTCAATAGGCGGGCCGCAGAGCAATGCTCTCGTAGCAAGGCCCTCCGCAAGGAACTCGAGGGCGCGCGATCTAAGGCAATGAAGCATCGAGCGGTGATTGTTGCGGTGACGGTGGCGATGTTGTTCGTGGCGAGCCAGTCGAGCGCAACGCCGTGGTGCGCCAAAGATCCGCATTCGAAACCCGACCATCCGTGCGACGACGACAACGATGCCGTCGATGCGGCCGCAACCAAATTCGAAACGCAATGGAAAGGGGTGACGGGAATCATCGGTGTCGCGGGAGGGCAAAGCACTCGCGGCGACTACATGGAAATTGAAGTGACGGTGGAACCGCCTTCGTTGATTCCGGCGATCAAGGCCATGCTGCCCACCCAAACCGACGGCTTTCCGGTGAATGTGGTTCCGATCGAGAGCGGAGGAGTACTCCTGCTCCCCGGTATCTTCATCTTGCCCGACGAATGCACTCCGCCCTCCAAGGGTGACAATTCCGAGGCCGACACCGTCGAGCCACCGTCCACTGATGATGACTCGCAGTCGGATCCTTTCACCGAGGCATTGGAGGAAGGGATGGATGTATGGATGGACCTCCCGGGGGTCGAAACGGTCGAGACCGCGCGGTGTGGCAACTGCGATTGTGATCCTCCCGCGATCGAGGTGACCGTTCAGCCCTCGATGATGGCGTCGATCAGGAAGCAGATTCCGAAGTCAAAGTTCGGAGTACCGATCATGCTCAAGCCCAGCCGAAGCGACTAGGCGGGGCGGGGGCTGGCGCGCTGGTCGCTCTTCGGTCTTGCGACCAGCGTGACAGCATCCGGGGGGGCTGGGGTTGGGGGGCAGGTTGGCGCGACGGTCGCTCCGTTTCTCTCTGCGACCGGAGTGCCAGCCTGCCCCCTAACCGGAATCCTCGATGCGCGACCGCCATCGGCGGGGGCGCCTCCTCTAATCGGCGCCGGCCTTCAATTCCTTGACCCGATTATCGCGCTGCTGCAGGTAGGCGTCCTGCACCGCGCCATACAAATCGACCGCATAGCGGTCAGCTTGCTCGAATTGGTCGAGATGCAGTGATCGATAGTTCACCGCTTCGATGATGCGCTGGCCGCCGCCCGCCGCGAGCGATACATACCAAGGCACAAAATAGCTCAGCGGCTCCATAAAGCCGTCAGCAACAAGTCCCACCGTATCAGCAGCCGTCGAAGGACCCAAAAGCGGAAGCATCAGGTAGGGCCCGGTCGGAACGCGATAGTATCGCAGCGTCAGGCCGAAGTCGTCGCGGTGTTCCTTGAGGCCAAACCATTTGTCGGCGGGATCGAAGAAGCCCAGCAGACCGGCGGTGGTGTTGATGCCGAAACGAGCCACCTCGCCGCCGGCTTCCGGAATCCGCAACTGGAAAAGATTATTGGCAAAGCGCGGGATGACCAGAACGTTGTCGAGCGCGCGGCCGACGGCCTCGCGCGCGCTGGTCGGAAGCACCTTGGCATAGCCGCTGGCGACGGGATGGAGGACGTAGTCGTCAACTTTCAAGTTAAAGGTGAACATCGCGCTGTTAAAGGGCTCGAGGGGATCGGCCTCCTCGGCCTGGAGGCCGGTGTTATCGGTATCGGGGGTCGTGTCGGTATTGGCGGAGGTTGCCTGAGTCGTGTTGCCCGAACCTTGAGATGCGCTCGTCGACGGCGCGTCGGCCGCCGCTGCAACGAGGCAGGCGCCGCTCAGCATCGAGGAAACCGCAAGCATCGTGAGCAAAAATAGTGGCTTTGGCATCAGCATTTATACTTAAAGCATCACTTTATAAAGATCGTGGCACATTGACGAATTAGTCATGGGCATGAGGCGTCCCGAGCTGGTCCTCGAGGCCCTGCTGCTTACGCTTGAGGTCTGCCATCAAAGTATCGAAGCCCTGGTTATTGATCACGCGATTGAACTGATTGCGGTAATTTGCCGCAATGGAAATATTATCAACCGTGACATCATAGATCTGCCACTTCCCGCCCTCCTGCCGAAGCATGTAATTCACTTGGACAGGCGCTGCGCCGCCCGGCTGCTCTATAGTGGTTTTCACTTCGGAACGGCCGTCTCCAAGATCCGATGCTCCAAGGTAGTTGACCTGCTGTACTGAGAAATCCTGGATTCTGCTGATGTACGAATCGCGCAGAAACGCGGTGAAGACCTGGGTGAAGTCCTGGCGCTGCTGATCGTTGATATCCTTCCAATGAAGTCCGAGCGCCGAACGCGCCATCGCCGTATAGTCGAACACGTCGCTACTGACCAGTTGCCGCAACTTCTGCTGACGGTCCTTCAACGGGGACGATTTATCGTTGAGGATTTCCAGCGCCGGATTAACCAGCGATTTGACCACATCGGTCGAAGATTGATCCGCGTAGGCCACCGGCGCCATCGCAACCGTTGTCGAAACTATTGCAATGACGGCCAGTATCGCGGCGCAGGCGCTGAGAGGGGCGGAATAACGTTTTCCAGGTTTGTTACTCATAGAGGTTAATTCTTTCCCTTGTCGTTCGGTTTGTTTTGCCCCTTCGACGCGCCGCCCCCCGGCGGAGGAGCGATGGAGTCGCCGGACTTATGATTGCCCCCAGTCGGCGATGCCGCGGGACTGCTCTCGCTGCCGCCGCCGCTACTCTTTCCGGTATTGTTCATGAGCTGGGCGATCGCGTCCTCGAGCACGAAGGACGATTCCGTCTGATTAATGACGCCCCCATCTTTCAGCGGGTTGCCACCACCGATCGAGACAGCGACATACTTGTCTCCGATGATGCCGCTGGTCTTGATCGATGCGATCGCCTGATCGTCAATCATGACGTCTTCGTCCATCTGCAGCGTGACCCGTGCCCGTTCGTTTTTCTGCGACAAAGTTATGGAAGTAACCTTGCCCACCTTAACTCCGGCGATCTGGATCGCATCGTTGACCTTGAGTCCCGAGACGTTATCGAACATGGCGTAAAGAGTGTAATGCGGCTGCGTTACCAGCGGGATCCTCCCCAGCGTAAACGCCAACACCGAGAGGGCCGCAATCCCGACCATTCCGAATATGCCAACAATGAACTGTGTGGTGCGACTCGCGTACATTCAGCTTCTCTCAGTCGGGGCCGAGCTCCGCTCCGTCACCGGCAGCCTTGCCGGCCAGGAATCGGTCGAAGATTTCATCATGCGCGGAGGTCACCTCCTGGGGCGAGCCGTAAAGTCTCATCTTGCCATGATGGATGAATCCAACCCGGTCGCAAATTTCGAAGACCGCGGGAACATCATGACTCACCATCACCACCGTCAGACCGTGATTCTTTTGCGTCTCGCGGATGAGCTGATGGATTGCGCCAGTACGCGCGGGATCGAGCCCGGTCGTCGGCTCATCGAGCATCAGGATCTTCGGGCGATGAACCAAAGCGCGAGCGAGCGCCGCGCGCTTTTGCATTCCGCCGGAAAGCTCGGAGGGAAACTTGTCTTCCACCCCTTCGAGGCCGACCGACTTGAGCGTCTCCCGCACGCGCGCCTCGATTTCCTCTTCGTGCAGGTGGGTTTTCTCGATCAGCGGAAATGCGACGTTCTCAAAGACAGTCATTGAGTCGAACAACGCGCCCGCCTGGAACAACATACCCAACTTTTCACGCACCTGATTCAGCTGGCGAGTCCTGAGCCGCGTGACATCCACCCCGTCGATAATGATTTGCCCGGAATCAGGGCGCATCAGCAGATTCAGATGCTTCAGCAATACCGTCTTGCCTCCGCCCGAGGGGCCAACGATGCAGGTGATCATGTCCTTGGGAACATCGAGGTTGACACCGTCGAGAACCACTTGGCGGCCGAAGCGCTTGCGCAGATGGTGGACCACAATCGCATTGACGCCGGCGCTCCCTGCACCGTTACCGGAAGAGATCGAACCATTGCCTTCGTGACCGTCATTGCTCTTCGCAGTTTCCATCATCCGCTCTAGAACAGCGCCGCCGTCATGAAATAATCCCAGGCCAGAATCAGAACGCTCGAGAGCACGACCGCTTCGGTGGTGGCGCGGCTCACCCCAGTCGCCATCCGTTTCGCATTGTATCCTTTGTAACAACAGACCCAGGTCACCACCACCCCAAATACCAGCGACTTGTAGAGGCCGGTAATGATGTCGTGCTTGGTCATGTAAGTCGCGATGCCACTCAAGTAGCTGCTGCCCGGAGCACCCATCAGCACCACGCCAACCATGTAGCCGCCCCAGATCCCGATAACATCAAACACCGAGGTGAGCAGCGGAAAGCTGATGATACCCGCGAGCAGGCGTGGCGACACCAGGTATTGAACGGGATTGATCGCCATCACCGTCAGCGCGTCGATCTGTTCGGTGGTCTGCATAGAGCCAAGTTCCGCGGCCATCGCGGAGCCCGCCCGGGCCGCGATCATCAATGCCGCCAGCACCGGGCCCAGCTCACGGACCAGTGTCAGCGCGACCAGGGTTCCGAGTGCGCCCTCGGAACCGAATCGCCGCAGCGAATTGTAACCCTGCAGACCAAGCACCATGCCGGTGAATGCGGATACCAGCACGATAAGGAAGAACGACTCCGCTCCGATGATCCGGATCTGGCGAATCATGAGGCGCGGCTTGTAGGGAGGAGCAATCGCAAACCAGGCGGCGTTCATCAGAAACAAGATGAACTTTCCCAGCGCATCGATCCCATCGAGGATGAATTCCCCGAAATCTACGATCAGGTCGGTTAGAACCATCTGGTGCGGTAGAAGTTTCCGATTCGCGGTTACGCCGGTTTTAAGTCGAGGCTATGCCGAGCCGCGCCAGTTGGTTGAGGGTATTACTCGGCCCTGCGGTCCGCACAAATTCTATCAGGTCCGCGAGCAAATCCAGATCGAGCGCAGGGCCAGTCTGACGAATGATTTCGCAGGGCACCTGGGCTCGGCGGCATTCATCCAGATGTTTCGCCAAGCTCATCCGCCCGAACAGGGTGGGGATGACGCCGGCCGGCGACCTCGCGATGATGTTGGTGCCCGAGAAATCGCGCGACGGAACCAGCACCACACCGCGACCCGGCCGCAGCGCGGCGAAAACCTCGTCGATATCGCGCGCCGTGACCATCGGAATGTCCGAGAGCACGGTGCACAGCTCAGTCGCGCCCGCATCATGGAGCGCGTCGGTGGCGAGGCCCACCGCGGCGTTCAACCCACGCGGATGTTCCTCATCGATGGCAATCGCACCCGCCTCGCGCGCAAGGGCCAGCAGCCCGGGATCCGAGGTCACTACTGCCACCCGATCGGCGCGTTGCGAACTCATCGAGGCCGCCAGCACATCGCGGAACATCGCCTCGGCCAGTATCCGGCGCTCAGATTCAGGGAGCACCGAGGCAAGCCGGGTCTTGGCGAAGGCGAGATGATTCGCGGCTATCAAAATGAAACGCACGCGGCCTTTATACCGCATGGTGCGCACCTCGCCAACGGCAACATCGAGCCGGAGCCGGAAGACCTAGGCATCGAGTTAGGAAGATCGGCTCTTGGTCGGTAGGCGCTCGATCGAGTGATCGCGCCAGGATCAGATGCGGGCCACGGCGGAATCCTACGAATCTGAGCTGCACTTCCACTTGGCGGAGCGATTTCAATTGGCATTGCGCGGGGTGCGATGCCTCCCCTACATTTTCATCATGCACAAGCCCCGCTTTTTCGATTGTCTCGCGATGGCAAATGATCGCAGCCACGAGTCCGCTTTTAGCTCGTATGCGAACGGTATACGCAGGCCGTTTCAACCCGACTATGTCGAACCGAAATGGCCGCGCGACCGCGTCGTCGATATCAAGCACATCAAGTTGCAGGTCTCGCTCGATTTCAAGATGCGCCGCATCTCAGGCACCGCCACACATACGCTCTCGGCGATCCTCGATGGCCTGACGCAACTCGAATTCGACGCAGCCGAAATGGAAGTGAGCGCAGTGCGCGTCGGCGGCGAGCCACATTCGTTCGACCATAGCGATGAGAAATTGCGTATCCGCCTCGAGCGCGCGCTGCACGCGGGCGACGAGGTCGAAGTGGCGATCGACTATTCCGCGAAGCCGCGCCGCGGGCTGTACTTTATCGGTCCCGACGCAGGCTATCCCGACAAGCCGCTCGAAGCATGGACGCAGGGCGAGGACGAGGACTCGCGCTACTGGTTTCCATGCTACGACTACCCCAACGATCGCGTCACCAGCGAGGTCATCGCGACCGTACCCGAAACCTTCACGGCGGTCTCCAATGGCGAGCTGCTCTCGAACAACGTCAATCGCAGCGAACACACGCGCACCTTTCATTGGCGCCACGACGTGCCGCATTCGTCGTATCTGATGAGTCTCGCGGCGGGCGAGTTCGTCGAGATTCGGGATAATGCGGGCACCACGCCCGTGACCTACTACGTCCGGGCGGGCCGCGAGGACGACGCGCGCCGCGCCTTCGGTAACACGCCGCGCATGATCCAGTTCTTCGAGAAGGCGATCGGCGTGCCCTACCCCTACGCGAAGTACGCGCAAGTCGCGGTCGCCGATTTCATTTTCGGTGGCATGGAAAATACTTCCGCGACCACGCAAACTGCTGACACGCTGCACGATGCGCGCGCGCATCTCGATTTCTCCAGCGACCCACTGGTCGCGCACGAGCTCGCCCATCAATGGTGGGGCGATCTTTTGACGTGTCGCGACTGGTCGCACGCATGGCTCAACGAGGGCTTCGCGACCTACTTCGAGGCGCTGTGGTGCGAGGAGGACAAGGGCGCCGACGAGTTCGCGTGGAATCTGCGCCAGGATCGGATGGCGATCATCAACGAGGATGCTCGCTCATATCGGCGTCCGGTGGTCACCAACAAATACCGGGCGCCGATCGAGTTGTTCGATCGTCATCTATATGAGAAAGGCAGCCTCATCCTTCATATGCTGCGGCGGACCGTCGGCAACGAGCTATTTTTCAAATCGCTCAATCTCTATTGCACGCGGCATCGTGGCAACAATGTAATTACGCAGGATCTGCAGCGAGCCTTCGAAGATGCGACCGGCCGCAATCTCGATTTCTTTTTCGATCAGTGGGTTTACAAGGAAGGCCATCCGGAGCTGGAGATTTCCAGCAGCTACGACGACAAGCAAAAGCTCGCGAGCGTCACCATCAAGCAGACCCACAAGACCTCGGACACGACGCCGGTGTTCCGTTTCCCGGTCACCATCGCGCTGATGGATGGCGACGGCAACGAAGTGCGCCATCAGATCGAAATAAAGGAAAAGGACAACATTTTTCATTTGCCGGCCGAGTCGGCTCCCAAAGCGGTTCGCGTCGATCCCGGCTTCGATGTGCTCAAGACCTTCAAACATAAACGCGGGCGCGAGGCGCTGGAGAAAGTTCTGAAGCATGCGCCCGAGGCAATCGGCCGGGCCGACGCCGCCCGCGAGTTGGGCAAGGAAGGTAGTCCGCAGGCGGTCGCTGCACTACGCGAGGCGATGCTCAATGACAAATTCTGGGGCGTGCAGGCCGATGCAGCCTCCGCTCTGGGCACTGTGAGGACGTCGGACGCGCGCGATGCGCTTATCGAGGGCCTCACTCTCACGCATCCCAAAGCGCGACGAGCGGCCGCCCGCGCACTCGGCGAATTTCGTGGCGATTCCGACGCGGCCGCGGCGCTCGCCCGCGTGCTGGAGAAAGGTGACGACAGCTACTTCGTCGAGTCGGAAGCCGCCTACGCGCTTGGCCGCACTCGCGATGCGAGTGCGTTTCCTCATCTGCAAAATGCGCTGACGAAGGATTCATACCTCGACACCATGCGCGCCAATGCGCTGGGAGGCATGGCTGAACTGCGCGACGAGCGCGGCATCGAGGTCGCGCGCCAATGGTGTGCCTACGGACAGCCGCCGCGCGCGCGAGTCGCCGCCATCGGCGCGCTCGCCAGATTTGCGAAGCTCAACGAGAAGCATCGTGACGCGATCGTCGATTTTCTGACGCCGCTAGTTGACGATCCCGAATTCATGGTGCGGATGCGCATCCCCGGTGCGTTCGAGGAAATCGGCGAACCCAGCGCGGTGGAGTCGTTGCGCCGATTGCTGGATCGCGATCTCGATGGCCGCATTCGTCGCCGCACTCAGCATGCGATCGATTCGATCCTCGCGGGACGCAGCCGGATCGACGAAGGGAATCGCTTGCGCAGTGAGATGGACAAACTGCGCGACGACAATCGCAAACTTAAGGAGCGCCTCGACAAGCTGGAGGCCGCCAACAAGCCCAACGCCTGAACCTACGCTACCCCAACTTCACATCGGAGGAAGGACGCCTCTCTATGCTGCAAAAACAACTCAAAAAATTTCGCGACTTCGCGGTCAAAGGCAACGTCGTGGACATGGCGGTCGGTATCGTCATCGGCGCGGCATTCGGAAAAATCGCGACCTCGCTGGTCAACGATCTCATCATGCCGCCGATCGGACTGCTGCTCGGCAAAGTGGACTTCAACAGCCTCTTCATCACCTTGGACGGAAAGACTTACCCCTCGCTAGACGCCGCCAAGAAAGCCGGCGCCGCGACGTTCAACTACGGCGCGTTCATCAACACGGTGCTCGACTTCCTGATCGTCGCGATCGCGATGTTCATCATCGTGCAGTGGTATCAGACCATGGCGGAACGATTTCAGGAGCCCGTCGTGGCGCCGCCGACGACCAAGGACTGTCCCTATTGCCTGTCGCCGATTCCGCTTGGCGCGACGCGATGTCCGCATTGCACCTCGCAACTGGACCAGCCGAAGGCGGCCTGATTTCCGTTTGCTCTCGCAGGCAGAAAAGTGCGAGGTGAGAAGTGCGGGGAGACGCCAATGGCTAAAAATATTGCCGCGTGTCTGACCTTTGACTTCGACGCGATCTCGTTGTGGCTCGGTGGATTTCACGCCAAATCGCTGAGCGCGATCTCGCGCGGCGAGTTCGGCCGCGTCGGCGCGCTGCGGCTGCTCGCGATGCTGCATGAATGGAAAATTCCCTCGACCTGGTTCGTACCCGGGCATAGCGCGGAGACCTATCCGGAGATTGCGCAGCAGATCGCAGCCGCGGGCCACGAAATTGGCAATCATGGCTACTTCCATTCGCATCCCAAGAGTCCCGAGGATGAGGAGCGCATCCTGATGCGTGGCAACGAGGCCTTGATGCGCGTGACCGGCAAGCGTCCGATTGGCTTTCGCTCACCGGGGGCGGGGCTCAGCGCCAACATGGTGAGTCTGCTGCTCAAGCACGGATTTCTCTACGACTCGAGTCTGCAGGGCGATGATTTCACGCCCCATTACATGCGCGTCGGCGACAAGGCGCCCGACGACGCGCCCTACGAATTCGGCCCGCCGGTCGATGTGGTCGAGATTCCATTCACCTGGGGCCTCGACGATTTTCCCGCGTTCGAATACGTGACCAGCCGCGGCGGCATCCAACAGGGGCTGTCATCGCCGGCGGCGGTATATGAAATCTGGAAGGGTGATTTCGATTATCTGTACGATCGCATCGGCGAGGGCGTGTACACGCTGACGATGCATCCGCAGGTGATCGGGCGCGGTCATCGCTTGCTGATGCTGGAGAAGCTGGTCGAGCACATCCGCAGTTGCGCAGGCGTCAGCTTTGTCACCATGTCGGAGGTGGCGAGCGAATTCCGCCGGATGCATCCGCTCCGTGGGTAACTAGTTGTAGGAATGAACATCCGGCAGTAGTTTTCGCACCACCGCCAGCAGGCGCTCGATATCGATCGGTTTGTGCACCACCTCCGCCACATCGATATCGCCGGCCGATTGGAACGCTGTGATAACGATTACTGGCACTGCCGCTAACCTGGCGTTCTTGGTTTGTTCGCGCCGAAACTGCCATCCGTTCATCACCGGCATTTGAAGGTCAAGAACGATCAGATCGGGCAGTGGCTCGCTACGTAGATAGTCCAGCGCCTCTTTGCCGTTTGCGCAGGCCGCGACCTGATATCCTTCGAAATCGAAGATGTCGCCCAATGCGGCGCGCGCCCCATCGTCGTCTTCGACGATGAGCAATTTGGCTGGTTCGTTCATTTCTACGGACGCCATAATAGATCGGCCCTCGGTAAATTCGGGCAACAGGCGCGTCCTACTGTGTGCGGATTAGGGCGTGTGGTGTCGCTCACATGCGCAACGGCCCACAATCTGCTCGGGTCATTAGCACACGATATCTAAATAGTGTCAAAACTATCTCTAGATAACAACCCGGAATGCAGGAAATTTGGCCTATAAATATCAGACGCAATGTCGGATGCAGCTATTCGTTCAGGCTGCGAAGAACATAGCCTCCGAGATCGGCGGAATATTCTCCCTGGAACTCATCGGAACTATCACGTTGATTGGGAGGCTGAATTTGCTTCCCTTTGTATGCGAATGGACGCGCGCTCTTCTGCTGCGAGATCAGCCGCACCGCGACGATGCGATGGTTCTCCTTGAAGGTGAACGACATCGACAGCGAATCGATCGCGACCTCCTGCCCTGTCGCATAACTGCGCGGTTCGGAGAGGCTCAGGTGCGGCGGCGTCTCATGGAAATAGATTTTCCGTGAGCCCTCCGCCCCGGCCGGCATCCCATCGTCATCGGATTTCGCGATCACGTTGAACTGACCAATGTAGGTGAAGGTGCCGGTGGAGATTCCTTCGCTTCCCTCCACGTGCGGAAAAGGCCATCCGTGCAGCTCGCCGGCGATCCTGCCGCTCATGCGGCCGGGATCGAAGCTCAGCAACGCGATCGGGTCGCCGATGTGGAATACCTCTTTCTGCACCACGTCGGGGATTGCGGGCGGGGGATAGACGAAACCGCCACATCCAGCGCCGGCTGCGAGCGCGGCGGTGATGAAAAGTAAAATGACGAATTGTCGATGGAGGTGTATCCGGAGGAGGTGGCGATGCATCAGGAGTTCACGCCTCTTGATTTTCTTATCGAAGTGTCAGTAAGCGGCCTCGAGAATCTTGTTCAGGTCGTCGAGGGTAACTTCACGATCAACTGTATGGGATCTGCTTACCTCATGCAGCACGGTGGTGGCGATTCGCGATAGCTCGGATACGGGCACCTCGACATCGCGCAGGCGGGTCGGCACCTCGAACTGGCGGATGAAATGGGCGACGCGATCCGCGCATTCGTATGCGCTCAAACGAGGATTGGCCTCATCGAAGCGGATGCCGAATCCTTCTGCGATGGGACCGAAACGTTGAGGCGAAATTTCCGCCATGAAGCGCATCGCATGGGGCAGTGTGATGCACGAGGTAAATCCATGCGGCACGTCCCACACCGGTCCAATCTGATGCCCGAGAGCGTGCGAGATACCGAAGCGCGTATTGAGCGCCCCGAAAATCGACATCCACGCCGCGAGCTGGCATTGCCCGCGGTGGTACAGCTCGCCTTCGCCGGTGGTTTGCAGGGACGGTTTCAGATGCTCGTTGAGCAGCTTGATCGCGCGGGCCGCCAGCGCATCGCTAATCGGCGTATGACGATTCGAGTAAGCGCTCTCGACCGCGTGATCAAGCGCGCGCATCCCGGTACCGGCCCATAGCCACGCGGGCGTCTCCAGCGTCATTTCGGGATCGAGGATCACCGCGCGCGCCTGGAGGCGCGGCTCGCCGACACCACCTTTGACGCGCGTCTCCTCATCGGTCATTCCGGCGAAGGGAGTGAATTCGCCTGCGGAAAGCGTGGTCGGAATCGCGACCTGCGGGAACTCCGCCGCAGGATTGGCCGGCGCAGGCGTCGCGAAGAGATCGTAGCCGGTTGGCAGCTTGCCGCCGAGCATTACATTCGCGGCGCCCTTGGCGGTATCGTTGGGAGTGCCGCCGCCGAAACTGACGAACGAATCCGCCTTGAGCCGGCGCGCTTCGGCTACCAGCGCCTCGACGGTCTTGGACGGCACATGCTGCGATGTTTCGGCGAACACACCCGCCAGCGCCGAACCGGCGGCCTCCTTCACCTTGCCGAGCAGCTTCGATTTGCCGAGCGTCTTGCTCGTGACGATAACGGCGCGCCTGGCATTGCGCTTGGATAGTTCGCGCCACAACATCGCGATCTTGCCCGGGCCATAGAGAACGCTTTCAAGCCTGGTGAAATTGAACTCGCCAACCGTCGGATGCATGGCCGTCTCCTCGTCTCCCCCGTTTTGATGATCAGCAACAGCGTCAAGCATGGGCCATCCAGGAAAATTTTTCGACCCCCGGCTCATCGCGCCAATGGTGACGAGCGCGGTGAGCTCTGAAAGCAAATGCTACAATGAGTATTCCTTGGCTACACTCAGATGTTGCATGGTGTTAGGGTTGACGCTGTGAGGTATAGTTTTTCGCGGATTGGAATCGCGTTGGCCGCAGTGACACTCGCGTTGAGCGTCGGCGGATGCTGGTTGCCGATGGCGATTCAGTACGCGCCCATCGCGCTCGAAACCGCCGTCAGCGCCGCGTCCGTCGCGGTCGGGGCCTCGCAAAAGACAACCGTCGAGACTCCGGGCGTCATCGAATTGCGCCAGGACCTAGCCGGCGGCCCCGAATATCGCGAGCTGCGAATTGCTTATACCTCGAACGAAGTGCGCTGGACGCCGCTGGTGGAGCGTGACACTTCGGCCGACGGATGGCGTCCCGCCGAGCATTTTCTGGAGATGAATTTCTCGCCGCCGTTGCCGGCTGCCTTCTCGGCGAGCCGCATCACCTACCTCGCCTATGCGCCCGCCGAGACTCAATCTCCCGACGATGACGCACAGCTAGCGCAATTCAACCGGAGTTTCGGCGACCCGGTTGGAACCTTCAGCTGGAATGGCCATCTCTATCAGTACTCACTGCCGCAGGCCCTGCCCCCGCTCGAGTTCGATTAGCGAGTCGAGACCTCGCCCGGCGCAGTAGCGCCACCCTCTCCCTTCAGGAGACGGAAAAAAGGAAAGAGGACAACTCTTTAAGTGAACGCAGAGTAGACCAGTGTGCGCAGCTCGCGGCGAATCGTGTAGGTCGTCGAAGGCATCAACTGGGTCATGAATATAGTGATCAGCTCCTCGCGCGGATCGATCCAGAAGTATGTCGATGCGGCGCCGCCCCATGAATAGTCACCGATGCTGCCGGGAAGCATCGTCTTCGCCGGATCAAGTGTGACCGCAAAGCCGAGGCCGAAACCTACGCCCTCGAAAGTGATTTCGCTGAAGAGCGAGCGCGACAACGCCGGCAGATCTTTGCCATCCGGAATATGATTAACCGTCATCAATGCGATGGTCTTGGGACTTAGAATCTGCACCCCATCGAGGGTGCCGCCATTGAGCAGCATCCGGCAGAAACGCAGGTAGTCGGAGGCGGTCGAGACCGCGCCTCCGCCGCCCGAGACCAGCGACGGCGGCTGAAGGTAGGGACTCTTCGTGGGATCGTCGAACAGCATCATTGGATTTTTCGGCGTGAACGCATAGCACGCGGCGAAGCGCGATTGCTTGGCTGCGGGCACATGAAAATCGCTATCGGTCATTTTGAGCGGCTCGAAAATGTGCGCGCGCAAAAACTGATCGAATGGCTGTCCGGAAATCTTGCCGACCAAATATCCGAGCACATCGGTCGAGACCGAGTAATTCCAGGCGGTGCCGGGCGAGAACTCGAGCGGAAGCCCGGCCAGCTTCGCCATCATGTCATCCAGCGTCGCGCCGCCGAGGCGCTCACCAACTTGGAGCTTGCGATATCCCGCATCAACATTGGTGCTCTGCTGAAATCCATAAGTCAGCCCCGAAGTATGCCGCAGCAGATCGATCATCATCATCGGACGCGCAGGCCGGCTGCTACGATAGGTCTCCATAAAGCCGCCCTGATATACGCCGAGATCTTTCCATTCGGGAATCACGTGATGCACCGGCTCATCGAGTGCGACCAGCCCTTGCTCCACCAGCATCATGAACGCCACGCTGGTGAGCGGCTTGGTCATCTAGTAGAGGCGAAAGATGGTGTCCTCGCGCACGGGGGTCTTGCGTTCGACATCTGCCATGCCCAGCGCACTGAAATGCACGACTTCGCCGCGTCGCGCGATGAGAGTAAGCGCGCCGGGAATTTTGCCGCTATCGATGTAACGGCTTTTGATGAAGCGATCGAGAATTTCCAGTCGAGCGGACGAAAGACCGAAGGCATTAGCTTTGGGCATCACGGGAAACGAAGCGCGCCAGGATCTGTCGTCTCAACTGCCGTCGCTGATGCGATGGGCGGGGATTCAGTGCCGTCGTTGGCGTCGGCGACGGTAGCTTTGACGGCTTTAATCGCTTGCGCGATCGCCTTCATCAGCGTCGCTTTCTTGACCGGCTTGCTGACGTGCACGTCGCAGCCGGCCTCTTTCGCGCGCTGCACGTCACCGTCCAGCGCCGAGGCGGTCAACGCGATGATGGCGGTGCGCGATCTGCTATGCTCGGTTTCCCACTTTCGGATTGCGCGCACGGCACTGTAGCCATCGAGTACCGGCATCTGGACATCCATCAACACCACGTCGAAGCTTCCTTGGATGAAGCGTTCCAGGGCGATTTGTCCGTTCTCGGCCTCGGTCAGCCGATAGGGACTTTTCTTCATATATGCGCGAATCAGGAGGCGGTTATCGGGCGAGTCATCCGCGAGCAGCACCTTCAATGGGCCATCGGCAGTGATGGCTGGCACGGCGATGGCGGCTGATGACGCACTCGCAACCTGCGGCAACACACTGGGCGCCGCCGGATTCCCGAGCGCCTCGGCGATTACCTGGTATAGCTCCTGACGCTTGATGGGCTTGGTGGTGTAGTGATTGACGCCCCACTCTCTCATGCGGCGCAACTTGGCCGGAAGCCCATTGGAGTTGGTCAGCATGACCGCCACTCCGCGCGGCTCGGCCTCGCGGATTCGGCGCAGCGTCTCGTACCCGCCGCGTGACTTCATTTCGCCGTCGACCATGAACAGCAGGAAGCGTGTGCCCTGGCGGGTAGCGGCGGCGAGCGCGGCGAGCGCAGCGGCATCGGAAGCGGCTTCTGCAAACCACGCAGCCTTTGGCGCGCAGCAATTCGGCGACGATGCCGCGCGAGGTCGCATTTTCCTCAACCACCAGCACCTCCAAGCCGCGCAATCGCACATCGTCAACCGACGAAGGCGCATTAACCGGCGGTTGTAGTGCCTTCAAATCCGCGGTGAAAAAGAAGGTACTGCCCTCGCCCAGTTTGCTCTCGACCCAAACCCGGCCTCCCATCAGCGCGACCAGACGCTGGACGATCGCGAGGCCGAGACCGCTGCCGCCATACTTGCGGGTGGTGGAGTTGTCGGCTTGTGTGAAAATCGAGAAAATGTTCTCCATCTCCTCGGCCGGCACACCAACCCCGGTGTCATGCACTTCAAAAAGAAGCTTTCCCGGCAGCTCGGGATCGGGATTGCGCCCCACCTTGACCACGACCTCGCCCTGCTTGGTGAACTTGATCGCGTTGCCGATAAGATTGGTCAAAATCTGGCGCAGGCGATGCGGATCTCCGGTTACCATGGTGGATAGATCGGGGGCGAAGCGCACCGCCAGCTCAACCCCCTTCTCATGCGCGCGCACCGCGAGCGTATCGGTCGCCCGTTCGGTCAGCTCGATGAGATCGAACTCGACGTTTTCCAGACTGAGGCGTCCGCTTTCGACCTTGGCAAGGTCGAGGATGCCATTGATCAACTCCAGTAGTGCGTTGCCGTTTCTCAGCACGGTATCGAGATAGCGGCGCTGCTCCGGGTTGAGCTCGCTTTCGCTCATCAGATCCGCCATCCCGAGGATCGCATTCATCGGGGTTCGGATCTCATGCGACATGATGGAGAGGAACTCCGACTTGGCCTTGGAAGCTGCCAATGCGGCCTCACGCGCAGCGACCAGATCGGTGATATCGCGCGCGACCGAGAGGGTGTGTGGGCGGCCGTCAATTAGGACTATTGCGGCGGACAGCAATGCGGGGGAATTTTGGCCGTTCCTTCTGGCCAGGGTGATTTCAAAATTGCGCACCTCGCGACCCTGCTCCAGCATCGCTACCAATTGCGCCTGACGAACCGGATCGGCGGGCGGCAGCAGTTCCTCGAAACTTTTGCCGATCATTTCCTCGCGCGAGAAACCGATGAATCTGGTCAGCTCGGCGTTGACCTCGGTCAAAGTTTGGGTGCCGAGGTCGAGCAGCGAGATGCCGTCGAGGCTGTTGTCGAAGATTGCGCGCAGGGTCGCTTCGCTCTTGCGCAACTTTTGTTCGGCCGCCTTGATGTCCGAGATGTCGCGGGTCATGCCCAAGCAGCAGAGTTTGCCGTCGATTTCCGCCAGCACGCCCGAAGTCAGACTGGTCACGATGCTCCCGTCCTTGGTGCGACTGTCCGTCTGCATGTTGCGGACCTCGCCGTTTTCGTTCAGCACTCGTGCGAAGTTTTCGCGCTGCTCGGGATTTACCCATAGACCCAACTGCTCGGAGGATTTGCCGATAATCTCTTCGCGGCTGAAGCCGCTGGCGCGGACGAATTCCGGGTTCACATCGAGATATTCGCCGCTGGCGACTTCGGTGATGCTCATGGCATCGAGGCTGCTGTCGAAGATTTCGCGGAAGGTCTCCTCGCTGCGGCGCAGCTTTTTCTGCGTCTCATGGAGGTCCGTGATGTCACGCGCGGTGGAGATGCAGCATAGTTTGCCCCATAGCTCGCACTGCACCGCGGAAACCAGACATGAGACGAGGCTCCCATCCTTCATGCGGAACGTGGCGCGTTGGTTCCTGACCTCGCCCGCCGTGACCAGAGTTTCGGTGAAATGCTTCCACTCCTTCTCTTCGGGCCAAAGCCCCAACTTGAAGAAATTGGAGCCGACAATTTCCTCGCGGCGATGGCCGGTGGCGCGGACAAATGATTCGTTGACATCGACGTAGTCGCCGGAGGCCATGTCGATGATGGACATCCAATCCAGGCTGGCATTGAAAATCCTACGCTGGGTGGGCTCGCTGTCGCGAATTTTTTGTTCCGCTTCCCGGAGGCGCGAAATATCGCGCACCACCGACAGGTTATAGTCCTCGCCGGCGAGCTTGAGCCCTACCGCGGACATCAGAACGGGAACCACCTGACCGCGGCGGTTGCGCAGCGTTGTTTCGAGGCCATCGACAAATCCGTGTTCTTTGAGACCCCGTAAAAAAATCGTGCGTTGCTCAGGTACCACCCACAGTCCCAGTTCGGCTGAGGTGCGACCCACGACCTCCTCGCGGCTGAAGCCCGAAAGCTGGATAAATTGGCTGTTGACGTCGGAAACAGTGGCGTCCGAGGCGCGCGTCACTATCACTGCGTCACGGCTGGCTTCAAAGATCAGCCGGAATTTCTCTTCGCTCTCACGCAGCTTCTCCTGCGAACGCCGGAGGTCGGAAATATCGCGCGCCAGCGTCATGACGCAGGGCGTACCGTGGATGACGATCGTCACCGAAGAGAGCAGCGACGGAATAATCCGTCCGTCGTTGGCCCGGAAGCTGACTTCCATATTGGTGATCGATCCGTCGCGCTGGATGCGCTGGAGAAACTCCTTCTCGACCTCGGGATCGGTCCAAACGTTAAGTTCGTCGGTGGTCTTGCCCACTACCTCCTCGCTCCGAAAGCCCGAGGTTCGGAGGAACTGAGCATTGACATCTTGAATGCGGCGGGTTGCGAGATCGATCAGGGTGATGCCATCGGTATTGGCATCGAAGATCTGGCGCAGCGTAGCTTCGCTTTCCCTGATCAGGCGCGCCGAATCCTCATATTCGCGGACGAATCGATCGCGCACGTAACAGGTGAAGTAGGACATCGTCGCAGCCGTCAGCAGACTCATCAGCTTGTAAGGTCCCAAGCCGTCGAGCGAAGGAACCCAGAAGGTCTGGGTCACGTATGCCCCCACGCACAGTGCAATGTACGTAACCTGAACTCGCCGCGGCCATGGCAGGATCGAACCGGTGCCGACCATCAGCAGGATCAACGAAATGAAAAGCAGCTTTGGCTGCCCGCCAAGGGTACCGAGCACGGTGTTGCTCGCGACCAGCGCGGTGAGGATGACAAACGCCGCCGACCGCCAGCGTTTTATGAACCATTTGGTGAAGGTGAGGGATAGGGTGGCAATGGCCAGAAGGCAATTAAACCAGGCGCAGCGCAGCGCCCATGACTCGACAGGAAGACTCGCTCGATGAAATTCGACGATATTGAGTAGCGCCGCGATCAGGATCGGCAAGGCGCCGAAACGCACCATCCGCGCGACCCACTCTTCGCCCATGGTCGAGACGCGCGAATCGACCGCGGTAGTTTTGTCCTTAAGACTAGCGGTCAGGTGTTGAATCACGCCGATATCCCCGTGCACGTCTGTTCAGCGACCCCACGCATCTACGACCACGAGTCTCGAATCGGGACCGCACTCCAAAGAACAGCAATTCGGATGCCTTCGAAAAGTGTCCCGAACTGAGTATTGTTCACGACTTGGCGAGACTTGACGCGACTTTGAAGGCCTAGCGATGGGACGCCGACGCACGCTAGGCCTCGCGTGTCATTTTGCGACGCCAACGATGGCCGGATTGCCAAGAACGCCGGCTCAGCGAGCTGACGTACGTCCCTCTAAGAAGGACGACAGGGTTCGATAGGACCCCGATGCTCGCGCCTCGAAAACCCGCTAGAATCGTATCCACTAATGGGGCAGGTAGTTTTCGCCCCTTACCCAAGGAGGTAGGAGGATGAAGCTGAAAATTCTTAGTGGTTATGCGGCGGCGCTAGTCATGGGGGTACTGTGCGCGCTCCCGGCTTTCGCCCAAAACGTCAATCCGAGAGCCGAGGCACAGTTACAAAACTGGATGGCCCGGGATCCCAGGCTACGGGCGGATCCTGGTCTGATGGACAATCCTACCTATCTGCGCAACCATCCCGAATTTGCCATGTGGTTGCAGCGGCATCCCAATGCTCACCGACAGGTTGAGGCGATGGGTGCCTACGATACCAACCACGTGTGGCGCGAGACCGGTTGGTGGCGGCAAAACAATCCTAACTGGATTTATCAGAACCATCCCGAATGGATCCAGAATCATCCCGAGTGGCGCCGGGACGGCGATTGGGACGAACACCACGAGTGGCATGACCGCGCATGGTGGAGTGCCAACCACGGTGACTGGGTTGCGCAGCATCATCCGGAATGGGCCGCCCATCGTGAAGCGGCGATCGAACACCATGAGGCCGGCATCGAGCGTCATGAAGAGCACATAGAGCACCATGAAGCGGCCATCGAGCACCATGAAGAGCGCATGGAGCATCACGAAAACGAGCATGGTCACGACCACGACCATCACTAAACGATTTGCTTGAGACGGATGGAGCGGCCGGACGTTGCGCAAACGCCCGGCCGTTTTTTGCGTTCGGCCATAAACATGCACACTTGCACGCAAATGACCTTTCTGCTTTAAACAATCAGGTGTAACGGTTTGCGACGCTCATCGGCACCCTGTATGCCAAGTCATTACCGCCTCATCGCATTTCTCCTCATTTTCGCGTCGTCGACTATGATTGTGTCGGCGCGTGCGCAAAGCGCGGATGACGAGCGCAAATCGCAACAAGAACAGCAAGCCATCGAGGGCAAGAACCCTCTTGCTCCCAAACGCACTCAAGTCGCTTTCTCCGGCAGCGGCAGCGCAACCTTCACGCCCCGCAACTTGAATGGATCGATGCCGGGACCGACGCCGGACCCGAGCTGCACGCCCTCGGTCACGCAGGTGGGATTTAATGTGCAGTGCCTGAGCGACCCGGATACTAAATCGGCTTCGACCTGTCGCGGGTCGATCAGTTTTTTCGGATTTAACGAAACCCGTAGCGTTAGCGGCGATGTTATGGCGCTGCCCGGCGATGCCTACTCAATGAAGCTGAGTTCGCCGGACGACGACATCCAGGGCTGCGAGTTGAGCAACGTCGCGCCGGTGTCGGCCAGCCTCGGCAATGTGATCGCTATGCCCGGATGCGGTTTGAATATCGCCGGTTGCGCGGGAGAAGTGGTTGGCTCGGGTGCGGATCATGCGCTGACCAGCAGCGGGTCCGTCATCCTGACCCCCACGGATTGACCGCGCGCGCGAGGCTTCGCGCTTTGTTCGCGTCGGGTCGTCGGCAGAAGGATGAGATTTTGTGCGATGGTTTGGTTTGATTTGAATGTGGTTTTCTGCAGTTCGTCTAAATGTTGGCTTCGCCGGGTTTTAACGGCCCGCACAAGGGTTCTGCTGTTCTGACATCGAGTTCTCACTTTTGTTCCTCCTGGAGATTTTCTGATGGCATCACTCGAAGAAATTAGAAGGCGTTTTGCTAAAACGAACACGGCCGACGACGGCGCCGGCAACGGCTCGTTCAGTACCGCAGCCGTATCGGCATCGGCAACCGCGTTAGGCGGCGCCGCACTAAAGATTTTCGATCCGCTGAAAAAGTTCGAGGTTCAAGTCTCGGAGATCATTAAAGTCGCCGAGCCGCTGGAACGCGTGCTCAATCAGACTGCGCGTACTCTCGATGAGATCAAGGTCTTTTCCAGCGAGATGGAGCGGCTCGCCAAGGCCTACGAGGGCATCCGTACTTTTCAGGCCGCACTGAACGCCGAGGCCGCGAAGGAGCTGCGCCAACAGTTCGACGGTATCGAGAAAACTTTCTATGAGAATCTGTCCACTGCGGCCGCGCTGCTCGATCCTGCCCGCGAGTTCCAGACCCGGATTTCGGAGCTGGCGAAAATCTTCGACGGGCTCAAGCCGTTGCAGGAAAAGTTCACGGCGCTGGCGCAAAACTTCAAGGCGCAGCCGGCCGACGCCCCCAAGGGAGCGATCGTGCTCGATCAGCCCGCCTCTCCCAGCGCGACCGTAAGTATTGTCGCGCCTAACGCCGCCGTCAGCACCAGCGCCGGGCGTTAGCACCGATCATCTAGTCGGCGCGCGGCTCCAGCGGCATGCTGCGGGAGCCGCGCGCATTCCACTTCCGCGACCCTCCTTTGCGCGTTCGGAAGAAATTGCGATCGCGGGTTAATCTCGCGAATGCGAAGTCTCGCGGAGGGTCGGCGATGAAGCGCAGCCTAAAAAAAATCCTCACCACTCATACCGGCAGCCTGCCGAGGCCGTCGGGCTTGTTATCGCTGCTGAGCGCGAAGGAGGCAGGAACCCTCACCAATCGTGCGGACTTCGACGTCGCGGTTCGCGACGCGGTGGTGGAAACGGTCCGCAAGCAAATCGAGGCCGGCGTCGACGTTATCAATGATGGCGAGATGAGCAAGCCCGGCTATTCGACCTACGTGAAGGACCGGCTCAGCGGCTTCGAGGGCGAATCGACGGCGCTGACCGGGATGCTCGCCGACATTCGAGAGTTCCCGGATTACGCCGCGCGACTTTTCTCGCAGAGCCCGGCAGCCGCGCTCAAGATGCCCGCGTGCAATGGACCGATTCAATATCGCGACATGCGCGATCTGGAAGTGGACATCGCAAATCTAAAGGCCGCGACCGCCGGTATCAAAGCGGAAGAGGTCTTCATGAGCGCGGCATCCCCAGGCGTGATCTCGGTCTTTCTTGCCAACAACCATTACGCGACGCGCGACGCCTATCTCGCCGCGCTCGCCGATGCAATGCGGACGGAGTATGAAGCGATTCATCGTGCGGGCTTCCTGCTCCAGGTCGACTGCCCGGACCTCGCAATGAACCGGCATATTCAGTTCGCTGACCTTAAGACTTCCGAATTCCGCAAGCAGGCCGCGATGCAAATCGAGGCGCTCAACCATGCGCTTGCCAATATTCCTGCCGACGCGGTGCGGCTGCATCTATGCTGGGGTAACTACGAAGGCCCGCATCATCGCGATATCGCGATGAAAGACATTGTCGATGTGGTGCTGAAGGCCAAGCCCGCCGGGATTTCGTTCGAGGCATCCAACCCGCGCCATGAGCATGAATGGAAAATCTGGAAGGACATCAAACTGCCCGCAGGGAAGGTCCTGATTCCCGGTGTTCTAGATTCATCCACCAACTTTATCGAGCATCCTGAACTGGTGGCGGAACGCATTGTACGATTCGCGAGCTTGGTCGGACGCGAGAATGTGATTGCCGGAAGCGACTGCGGCTTCTCAACCTTCGCCGGGTTCACCGTGGTCGATCCACAGATCACATGGGCCAAGTTGAAAGCGATGGCGGAAGGAGCACGAATCGCATCGCGCGAATTATGGAAAAAAATCAGTCTCCCCGTAGCTGCGCGCAAGCCTGCCGCGCGCGGCACGACGAAACCCACAAAGTCGAGGGCCAAGGGAAAGCGTTAACTCATCTAATCGCGAGGTTTTCGCGATGAGCCTTGTGCCTGCGTCCAAGGACCTTCGCAATCTCATCCTGGGAACACCTTCCCCGATGAATGTAAGTGGCGGAATGACGAAAATTGGAGGCTGGCTCTAAAGCGATGACAGCAACTGGCCTAATTGGTAGAGTCTCGCCAGGCCTTCCCAAAGGTATTCACGTCAGCGAGGTCGAGCGATGAAGTACCTGGCTGCAATTGTGATGGCGCTAGTCGTGGCCGCATTCCCTCATTCAGTCGATGCCGGCTCGGTCAAACCGGGAGATTTTATCACACCCGACAATGCTTCTGTGGTCGCTGACCTGGTCAGCCCGGGCAACTACGAGTTGGTGAAGCAGGGAATGAGAATGAACATCGTTCCAACGGGGCGTCTGGAATGGCCTCCGCCCTACAAGACTGCGACCGAAAAGTATGCGCCGCAGGTCAGGCTCAACGATAAGGCGGAGCTCGAGAACTATGTCGCCGGGCAGCCATTTCCGTTGCTCGACCCGAACGATCCGCAAGTCGCGTCGAAGGTGATGTGGAACTTCAGCTTCCGCCCTCAATACACCGATGACGTCGACATTCGCGATGTCGAAGTCTCCAGCTATCGCGCCGACAGCACGGCTGGACCGGTGGAACATTTCACCATCGGACACTTCGCTTTCTACAACAGCATTGGCCGGACCGAGGTCGCTCCGATCCCGACCGACCCTGAGGCGACTGGCGCCGGCATCCGCTATCGCTTCGGCGCCTTTCCGTTTCTCGAACCCGCCGAAATCCAGGGATTTGGCCTGATTCGGGAACGCTACAAGGCTCCTGACGTCGACGACAATGTCTGGTTCTATATGCCCGGGCGCAGATCCGTGCGGCGCGTACGCGCGGAAGAACTCTCCGATTCGATAATACCGAGCGACGGGAAAGGATCAGCCTCGACCTACGCCAACAATATCGATCCCGATTCCTATTTTGGCTTTTCCGCTAAGATTGAGAACTACAACTATAAGCTGCTCGGCATCAAACCGATGCTTGCGTCCGTTCATGCGAAGAACACGCCGGCCAAGCCATGCCAGTTCGACAACAACCGCAGCGTATGCCCCGAAGACTGGGAGATGCGCCAACTCTACGCCATCGAGGCGACCGCCAAGCAGCTCTCTTGGCATCAGAAGATCGGCAGCGGTGGTACGCTTATCCCAAAGCGGGTTCTCTACATCGATTCCGAAGGATGGTTCATCACTGCCTCGGACCAATACGACCAGCAGGGAAAGCTGTGGAAGACGATCGCGACGTTCAACACCTTCGCCGATCGTCCGGTGGCTGATGCGAAGGTCGCCATCTATCCGTACAAGCGGATGTTTCAGACTGCGCTGGTCGACGAAGACCTACAGAGTGGGTTCTCATCGGTGGTGTACATGCCTGGCCACGAAACCGACGAGCACGAAAGCTGGTACATCAACATGGGAATCGTGACCAAGGCGTTCCTCGATCCGCATCAGATGCAGAACTACGCGCGCTAGACGCGAGCAATTGTTAGTGATCGTCGATGCGGTTCGAAATCGTTAGCGTGCTCTCTCGAGCAGAAAAACCCGCAATCCAACAAGATCTGATTCGTCAATCACCCGCAGATCGCGAAGCATCGATGGCAGGCTAGTGTTTCCATTTGTGGTTTCCCTCAACAAATCAGCCGAGCGCACGACAAACCAAATGCGCCCGCCGACACCAATACCCGAGCTGGCTAGAAGTCTTTCGATGTTTTCGGCTTTTCTTCGCCCAGACGGCTCCGTCAATAGCCGCGCAGGGAATGTTTCAGGATGGCGGAGTCGCGACGCGTAGTACTCAACCGCGGTGCTGCAAAAACCGGGATAGATAACCAATGGATCTGTGAGCTGCGACCGGGACGCGACAAGCTGGACCGTGCCACGCCAATCCTCTAGTGGCCCAGCGCTATAGTAGGAATAGTCTTGCGCCAGACTTAGCGTCGAGATCGCGATTACCATCGCAATCGAGAATCCCGGCCTCAGGCACTGAAAACCAAGCGCGGCTAACAAAGCAAAAAAAGGCAACTCTGCCAGGAAGTAGCGAGCTACGAATAGCGGCTTAACCAACGACACTACGATGGCAAGGCCGATCGGAACGCAGAGCGAAAGTAGCGCATATCCCGTAGCGGCCCAATCGGATCGCGGCGTCCATAAGATCGCGAGAGTGATGCCGACCCCATACAATGCTGTTAGTGCTATCGTCAGGCTGTTCACCCTTCCGTCGGATGCACCTGCGAAAATGAAGGATAGTTGTCTTACGGAGTCGAGCGAGGTCCTAGCGACCCATGCTTCATTGCCAAAGTCACCGGCAATGGCGAAGTAGAACGCCGGCACACTAAGTATCCCGATCATAAGCATGCATGCGATCAGGCCAGTCGAGATTTTCCTGGCCGGGCGAAACAGAAATAGAGATAGCCACTGGGACGGCAACGCAAAGATTCCGAACAGATGAGCGTAAATACTCAAGGTTCCGCTCGCGACGTATCCAACCTCGCTGGCCATCGTGCCTCGTTTGACCCCGCGGACAAAAAACGCTGAGGCTAAGGTGACGAGCGCAACTAACATGGAGTAGCTGCGCGCAGTCTGCCCATACTGGATAAAAGTTGCATTGATGGTCACCAGGAGTGCCGCCAGCAGACCCGTACGTCGGTCGCATAACTCTGTGCCAAGGGTATAGATGAGCGGTATGGTACCAACTGCGAAGAGTGCCGATGGCAGACGCAGCATGAACTCGCTTGTTCCCGCGATCGAGGTCCACACCTTCAGCATCAGGTAGTAGAGCGACATGTTCATCTGGCCATGGGTGATGACGTGCAAAAGTGGTCGGATAGGCAAGCCGGCCCGATACGCCGAGAGGGTCTCGTCGAACCAGAGGCTTTTCGAACCAAGGAAGGAAATTTGCAAGACGGTGGCTGCCAGTGTGAGCACCACGATGAGATAAGTTGTAGCCGACGAATCTTTTGCGCACATGTCGAGCTGGCCGGTCCTCAATCGGTAACGCTGCTGGCCTTTTGAGGCGCGAAGACGATATCGGATCGTCGCACTATCTCCTTGGTACTCCGGCCTGGACTCAGGAATGCTAACCCCTTGGAGCCGCGCGCCGTTCTCTGTTTGCTGAGTTGCGGATCAAACGCGGACACCTCAACACCCTCCGCTTGCAAGCGCTTTGCGAGGGCAAGCAGATGGCTATCTCGATGATCATTTACTCCGGCTTTATGACTTAGACCGAGGAAGCCGACGCGATGCTGTCGGCTTTTTACGGTTCGGATGATTTGTTCGAAGTGCTGTCGGTTGCTTTCGAGAATCGCACGCAACAGAGGAGCGCTGATCGCATGTTGTCGCGCACCACTAGCCAGGGCGTCGACGTCCTTGGTCAAGCATGGCCCGCCGAATGGTAATCCGGGCCGAAGGTATGCAGGCGAGATGTTGAGCCTCCTATCGGCGCAGATCAGCGACATCACCTTTTCGCTATCGGCGCCGAAGGGCTCACATATGCGGCCTATCTCGTTAGCAAAGGTTACCTTCAAAGCATGAAACGCATTATCCGCGCACTTGAGAATCTCGGCGTTGCTCCAGGTAGTCACAAAGATCGAAGCCTTGATAGACTTATAAAGCTGCGTCACCTTCCGCGCATCGCGGCGATCTCGAACCCCAATCACGATACGCTCCGGAGTCATGAAATCGGCGACTGCGTTTCCTTCGCGGCTGAAGTCCGGATTGTAAGCCATACGAAGTTTGCCGCGCAGCGAACAAAACCGCGCCAGCGCCGAGTCATACGCTCCGGGTGGCAAGGTGCTGCGAATGACGATGAGCGGAACGGTCTTCGATTGGCTACCAACTTCGCGCAGCCTCTCGCATACCTGCACAATATTAATGACAGTCAGAGTCCGCTTCGTGGTTCGCGGCGTGTCGACACATACAAGAATCAGGTCGCAACCAAGCACCACCGGCGAGATCTCGTCGATTGCGCTGATGAGTCCTTTGCGCCGGGCTCGGCGAATTAGTCGCGTGAGTCCCACTTCATCAACCGGCGACTGGCCTCGATTGATCGCCGCTACCCGGGCTCGATTGCGATCGATGCCTATGACTTCATGGCCCAGTTCCGTCAGGCATGCGCCTGTTACCGAGCCCAGATGACCGAGTCCTACTATCGCTACGCGCATCGATTACTCGTCATACGTCCCTTGCTTGGTCGAACGATGCAGGTTCGCGGCCGCTAGCGAAATAACCATGGCCAGGCTCTGAAAAAGCAATCTCGAGCGGAGCTTGGTGCGACCCCGGGTTCGATCGCGAAAATGAATTGGCACCTCGGCGATCCTGCGCACGCGTCCTCGCACGCAAAGCTGCAGCAGCACTTTGAACCCTCCTGATACCGGAAACTTTGCCGCACGTTCGTAAACCTCACGACGGATGACCCAAAAGCCACTCAACGGATCTTCAATCTTCAGTCGTATCGCGGCGCGGACCACCGCGGTCGACACTTTACTGAGTATTCGGCGCTGCAGCGGCCATGACGAGATCGTCGCGCCCCGCGAATAACGAGAACCGATCGCGACCTCGAAACCCGCATCGATCGCCCCAATCAGCTGCGCGAGTGCACGAGGGTCATGGGATCCGTCGGCGTCTATTTTGCCGAGGATCTCGCCGGTCGAGACCCGAAATCCTTCCATTATCGCATGCGCCTGATCTCGGTGGCCCTCCATTCTGCGCACCAGCCTGATGCTGGGCGTCGTCGCCGCAACTCGTTCGATTATCTCGCAGGTGCGGTCAGGCGAGTTGTCATCGACCACGATTATCTCAAACGCGCGGCCGCCCAAAGCGTCGACGGTAGCCAGCAAAATCTCCTCGATGTTCTCCCGTTCGTTGTAAGTGGGAATAACCAGCGACAACTCTGGCCTCATAATGGTGTCACGTGTTTCCGTCCCCTCCCACCTTCGAGCCCCGAACGTCTGGTCAACCTTGTTCGATATCACAGCCTGCAAAATCGCGGAAACGGAGCGGCCACTCAAATGCCTTCGTCGCGAAGGTGACTGGTGCGCGATCGGCCGGGTTTTCGAATTGAATGATAATTTGATAGGCTTCTTTTGAATACCGACCGTTTGGTAGAGGGAGATTCAGCGGATGGGTGCAGAAACTTTCAATCTGATACCGACTAGTTTCGATACGCTGTGGCAGCGTTCCTACACCGTCGATGCGCCCGATCTGCGCGGCCTCTACGAGAAGGCCAAGCGCGACCAATGGAACGCTACGCGCGATATCAATTGGGAAACCCCGCTCGACCTCGACAAGGGCATCTTCGCCGATGAGCTGATCGACGGCTACGGCAGCGACGCTCTCGCGCACCTGGATGCCAAAACCCTCGCGCGCCTCAATGTAGAGTTTTCATGCTGGCGGATTTCGCAACTCCTCCATGGCGAGGAAGGCGCGATGCTCGCCTGCAGCCAGTTGGTCGATATGGTGCCCGGCAACGACGCGAAATTCTTCCAGTCGACGCAGGTCGTCGACGAGGCGCGCCATACCGAAGTGCTGAGCCGTTACCTGATCGACAAGTGCGGGGGCCGAATCTATCCGGTCACGCCCAATTTGCAGAGGCTGTTCGATTTCATTCTCGGGCAGGGCAAATGGTTCATCAAAACGGTAGGTCTCCAACTGATCGCCGAGACGTTCGCGGTCGCGCTGTTCCGGCTGCTCGGCGAAACGGCCAAGGATCCGATCCTGGGCCAGATTTGCAAGCGCATCCTCGCCGATGAGTCACGGCACATGGGCTTTTCCATCCTGAGTCTGCCCGATGAAATTCGCTCGCTCAGTCCAAGTGACCTGCGTGAGGTCGAGGACTTCACCCGCGACGCAATCAACCTCGTGCTCGGTGGCCAATTCCCCAAAGAAGCTTACGAGACCATTGGAATGAACGCCGCGGAAATCGAGAAGGTCAAGAAGGTCCGCAAGGAAGCCGCTGCGGGCGGCAACGACCAGACCATGTTCCGCAAGCTGTTCAAGCGCGAGATGCACACCACCGTCGTCACCAACATTAAGAAGGTGGGGCTGCTCAATGAGCGGACTTCGGGCTTCCTGCGCGATATCGGCATCGACCCGACGCTCGGCCAGACCGCACAATAGTCGAAGGGCTGTCGTTCAGCTTTTCGGGCAACAGCGCCCGCGCTTCCCACCAGGCGTGTCGGCTTAGGAGCGCGGATGACCTGTATGCGCGAGCGGCGGTCGAGTGACTATGTGTGCCATCAGAGACCATAGCGCCTCCTCGCGTCATCGCTAATCACCACACGCTTAATTTGTAAAAGCAAAGCACTTTTCATTGGTATGTGACATCAGCGCAACATTCGGTGCGTATTCCTCGCGCATCGCGTCATAGCGTCCCGAGGGTCGTAGGGCTCGCCTTTACCCGGGGCGCATCGATGATGGCAATCTCGCCTGCATCCATGCGACGCCCAACAGGAGAAATACCAAATGCCAACGCCGCATTCTGTTTCCCATACGGCGCGACGCGTCTGCCTAGGCTTGGCCATGCTGGCCGCCTCGAATCTGACGGTGATGGGTCCGATGGCAACCATCGCGCAAGCCCTTCAGAGCAACGGGGGCGGCTCTGGCTCCCAAAACAATGACAACAACACCCGCACGCCGATCAAGCATGCGATCGTCATCATCGGCGAGAACCGCACCTTCGATCACGTGTTCGCCACCTACATCCCACGCCGAGGGGTGAGACGGTAAACAATCTTCTGTCCGAAGGCATCGTGAATGAGGATGGAACTCCGGGGCCCAATTTTTCACAAGGTCATCAAAATTCCGCTTGCGATGTCGGCGCGGGAGGAACTTGTCCGAATACCGGTGTGACCAATCCGAGCGGACAAACATACGAGACTAGCCCGCAGGATAAATCCCTCTATAGCAAGTTGCCTGCGCCGCTGGTACCTGCTGACGGGCGGCACCGGGCAGACTTCGAAGACTCCCGATCAGCGCATCCCGGATGTCAACGATCTTCCCCCCGGTCCCTTCCAGCTCACCTCGAACACGTTCCCCTATGATGCTTATGCTGCGAGCCCGGTGCATCGCTTCTACCAGATGTGGCAGCAACTCGATTGCAGCGCCGGCTATGCGAACGCGATGAATGCCAGCGGCTGCATCGCCGATCTGTTCTCCTGGGTTGAGGTCACCATCGGCGCCGGTTCCAACGGTCTACCTCCGGCCTCGAACTTCAGCACCGAGTATTCTCCATCGGCGAAGACCACCGGCGAAGGCTCGACTTCATTGGGCTTCTACAATATGGCGCAAGGCGACGCTCCATACCTGAAATACCTCGTCGACAACTACTCGATGAGCGATAACTATCATCAGGCCGTGATGGGCGGCACGGGCGCCAACCACATCATGCTGGGATTCGCGGACGCTATCTGGTTCAGCGACGGCAACGGCAATCCCACGGTCCCGCCACATAATCAGGAGGTCTGGTCTGGTTCGCCCAACGCAGGTGTGGTCGATGAGGTCGAAAATCCGAATCCCGCACCCAAGACCAACAACTGGTACACCGAAGATGGATATGGCGGCGGCGGTTTCGGCTCGCCGGTATTTGGCGGCGGCTTCTATACCGATTGCGCCGATGCGACCCAGCCCGGTGTGACGCCGGTGCTGGACTATCTCAGCTCGCTGGCGCGCCCGGTCAAGCCCAACTGCGATCCGGGTCACTACTATCTGTTGAATAACTACAATCCGGGATACTTCGGCGACGGCTCCAATGCCTACACCGATCAGAACGTCAACAACACTCCGTTTGCGATTCCGCCATCGAGTGTTCGCAGCATCGGCGATGCGATGCTCGCCAAGAACATCTCATGGAAATATTACGGGGATCAGTGGAATCAGTATCTCACCGATAAGTATCAACAGAACTTCGGCGCAACGGGTCCGAGCAGCGATCAATACTGCAACATCTGCAACTTCTTCCAGTATTCCACTTCGATCATGACCAACTCTGCGGTGCGAACTGCGCATCTCAAGGACACCGCCGATTTGTATAACGACATCCATAACGGCACCCTGCCCGCAGTTTCCTTCGTCAAGCCGAGCGGATGGGTCGATGGGCATCCGGCCTCGAGCAAGCTCATCCTGTTCGAGGGGTTTGTCAAAGAAATCGTCGAAGCGGTGCAGGCCAACCACGAACTCTGGGAAGATACCGCGATCTTCATCACCTTTGACGAAGGCGGTGGGTACTACGATTCGGGGTACGTACAGGCGCTGGATTATTTTGGCGATGGCACCCACATCCCGTTAATCGTGGTATCGCCATGGACAACGGGCGGTCACATCTCGCATACCTATACCGATCACGTCTCGATCCCGAAGTTTATCGAGGCGAATTGGGGTCTTGCGCCCCTGACCAGCCGCAGCCGCGACAATTTGCCGAATCCGATAATGTCGCGTCACAATCCTTATGTTCCGACCAACAGCCCTGCGATCGGAGACCTGACCGACTTTTTCGAAACTTCCCACCGGCGCTGACGTTCGCAATGTAGGGGCAGCGAACCGCGCGGAGGAGCAATTCCTTCGCGCGGTTTCATCATTCATCAGGCCCGTTCGGCCGTAAGCGTCGATGCCGAAGGTCACGTATCATTGCTCCTTTGGAGGGCGGTGGTCGCTCCTCATCTTGCGACCAGCGTGACCGCCATCTTTGGGGGCGGCAGGATGGCGCGCCCCGTCGCTCTTTCTCTTTGCGACGGGCGGGACAGCCTGCGCCGATGTCCGGAATCCTTGAGGCGGTCGCGACGGAGTCGTGTACGCCTCCGTTCGAAGCATGCGTCGAAGCATTTGCACGCGGCGCATTTTGTGTGCTCTCTTCGTGAAATCTGAGTGAAGAGAGACATCATCGATGGCAACCACGCCCACCGTTTCCCATAGCACCCAAACTCAAACTTCGCCCCGGACTACGAATGATTGGCGCGCACAACTCGGCGCGCGCCTGGTCGAACCAGACGAAGCAGTAAGCCACATCAAGTCCGGCGATCGCGTCATGGTTTCGATCGCTCAGGCTACACCGCTCACAGCTTGCACCGCGCTGGCGGCGCGTCTGATGGAAATCGAGAATGTCGTCATCTGCCACGGAGCGGCGGCATTCAGTTGGGATTTGCCCGGGCTCGGAGAGCGCTACCGCCTCGAATCGAATTACTGCTCGCCCCTCGATCGCAGTGTCTATGCGGCCGGTCGCGCGGAGTTCGTTCCAGTCTCCTACTATCGCGAGGGCACGCTGCCACCGGGGCTGGAGAATTTCAACGTAAACATCGTCAAGGTCACGCCGCCCGACGAAAATGGCTACGTCAATTTCGGTGACATCCAGATCATGCAGAAGATGCTGTCGCGCGCGGCCGACCTGGTGATCGCGGAAGTCGAGCCGAAGATGATTCGGGTCGGCGGCGACAACCAGATGCATTTTTCCGAGATCGATTACTTCATCGAGCGCGAGATCGATTTCCCCGAGGCACTACTGCCGCCGCCAAACGGAGATGAGCAGCGAATCATAGCGACCGTATGCGGTATCGTCGCCAAGGAGTTCGTGCACGACCGCGATACGCTCCAGATCGGCGTCGGCTCGATGTCGGGAATGATCATGTATCACCTCGGCAATCATCATGACCTCGGAATGCAGACCGAAATCATCCCATGGGGCACCACACCGCTGGTGCGCGATGGGGTGATTACCGGCAAGTACAAGAAAATTTTCCCCGAGCTGGTCGTAGGGTCAGGATTTGCGGTGCTCACGCCGCAGGCGGAACTGGATCTCGCGAACGAGAATCCGCGCTATCACCTCTACGATTTCAACTTCACAGACGACATTCGGCTAATCGCGAAGGAAGAAGGGCTGATATCGATCAACAATGCGCTCAACGTCGATTTAACCGGCCAAGCCAACGCCGAATCGCACGGACCGATGATGTACACCGGCACCGGCGGTCAGACCGCATTCGTTATCGGCGCCGCGATGGGCGGCGGCACCACAATCATCGTCACGCCGTCAACCTCGATGGTGAAGGGGCAACGGTTTTCTCGCATCATGCCATGCCTGCCGGAAGGTAGCGTCTGCACGTCACCGCGCACATTCGTACACAACGTCGTGACCGAGTATGGCGTAGCGCGGTTGAAGGGAAAATCGATTCGCGAGCGCGCCAGCGAACTCATCGCGGTGGCGCATCCGGATTTTCGTAACGAACTTCGCTCCGAAGCGAAGAAGATGTGGGGCTAAGAGCGATCGTGCTAGCTTATTCCGGGCGCGTTGCGTAGACGCCGGCGAAACCGGGCGGTCGCCATCCCTTATTCGCGCACACGACGCACACGCTCCAACTCTTGGCGATGGCGTCCTCGCGTCCGCGCAGGCTCACCATCGATTCCGTCGAGGCCGGCTTGTTACACGCCACGCAGGTCGCGACCAGATTCTTGTTTTCCTTCGCTTTCTCACTCGGCATTCTTTCTCCCCCGACCTCTGGTACCCGGAACCGACGTGGTTCTCAATCTCGTCAATCGATCGGGAACACGCCCGAAGCGTTACCGCCCAAGAGCTTGCGCTGACGGTCCGGGCTGAGCGCCGCGATGCTTCCCCGTATCAGGTTCGACGCCTCCAGCGTGGAGTCGATGTGCGGAAAGTCGGAGCCCCATAGCACCCGCTCCTCACCCATCAGGTCCATCACCGCGCCGATGGTGCGCTCTTCGGGCTCGGCGACGACCCATAGATTGCGCCGAAAGTAGTCGCTCGGTTTAAGCTTGGTCGGATGAGTCCAGCCGAGATGCTCATACTTCTCGTCGAGACGATCCATCATGTACGGCGCCCAGCCGCATCCCGCCTCGACGCACAAAACCTTCAACCGCGGGAAGCGATCGAAGAGCCCGTCGGCGACCATTGCCATTGCGGCAGGGACCACTTGTGCGAAGCCGCCGAGCGCGAAGCCCCAGACCGCGCGAAACTCGCCAACCTGGTAAAAATCTCCGAGGATTCCCGGCCTGCGGTTGAAGCGCACGATGACGTGCAGGCACACCGGAATGCCCGCGTCCTCGCATTCATGCCAAACCGGATCGAAGTCGGTGTGCGAGAAGCGTTTGCCGTTGATGTTCTCGGGCGCGAGGAAAATTCCCTTGAAGCCGAGCTTGAGGCATCGCCGCAACTCAACCAGCGCCGCCTCAGGATCCTGCAACGCGAGATGCGCGATGGGAATGATTCGTTGGCGATTGTGCGACGCGAAATCGTTGATCCAGTTGTTGTAGGCGCGCGCGTATGCCGACGCGAGGCCGTTGTCCGCGACGTCCCATAAAATCCCGACGGTGGGAAACAGCACGCCCGCATCGACCCTCCACGCATCCAGCATACGGATACGCTCCTCCGGCAGATAACTCGCCGGCGGACACCCATCCATATAGGAGACCAAGCCCGGAACGAAGAGCTTTTGCCGCTCGACGTTGGCGCCGCCGAGTCCGGCGAGCATCCCGCGCAACATCGGCTGGTTGTCGATCATCAATACTTCGAGGCCGTCCGCTGGGTCGCGGACGATCTTGATCGCGCGGTCACGATATTTGGGTTCGAGGTACCGCTCCCACAGATCGGGCGGCTCCATCACATGCGAATCGCAATCGACTACCAAGTTCGAGGCATTCATCAGTCCAGCTTCATCTCCACACGATGGTGTCTAACGCTTGTTAGCTTATAACGTCGGAGACCGGCTTGCATACCGCCGCAACTATTTCGATAGCGCCGCGACTAATATCACCACGAGGCCGATGATCACCATCGCCAGGATGCCGATCGTCCTCTCGGCCTTTCGATCGGCGCTCGCTTGCTGCTCCGGCGGCAGCGGCACTTCGCCATGCGCCGAATGAAATCCCGAGTGATAGCCGCGATGCGAGGTATAGTAGATTCCGGTTCCCGGCAGCCCAACGCTCCGCGTGACGCCGGTTCGTCCCACTGTGACATGCGCGCCCCTGATGCCCACCGTAAGACTCGGACCCGAGCGCGAGACGTTGACCGACACGCCCGGAAACAAATGCACTCGCTTATAAAATCGCAACCCCATCGAATGCTTCTCCGTTCACTCCCCGCCCCGCGCGCGATGCTGCCTGAAGAAGTCGCGCAGCATCGAGGCGCATTCATCTTCCATCAGGCCGCCCATCACCTCGATGCGATGATTGAGCCGTCCGTCGCGTCCGATGTCGTAGACCGAGCCGAGGGCGCCAGCCTTCTCGTCGCGTGCGCCATACTGGATCGTTGCGATGCGCGCATGAACCGCGGCGCCGACGCACATCACGCACGGCTCCAGCGTCACATAAAGGATCGCGCCCGGCAGCCGATACGCGCCAACGGTGCGAGCGGCTTCCCGAAGTGCGAGGATCTCAGCGTGCGCGGTGGGATCCTTGCTGGCGATGGGCTGATTGTGACCGCGCCCGACGATTTTTCCATCGAGGACCACAATCGCGCCGACCGGGACTTCCTCTTGCGAGCCGGCGAGCGCCGCCTCCGCGATAGCTTCGCGCATAAAGTCGGCATCTTCGCTACTCGGCTTCGGATGGCGCATCCTCATGTAATAGCACGTTGACTTATGCAATCCCGCGTCTCAGGATTGCCTCAAGGGTTGTCGGGGATTTCAACCTAACGACCGCAATCGGAGGCTTCCAAAGATGAAGAAGCTGATCATGACAGCGGTGTTTCTGACCGTAGCATCGGCGGCGCTGGCGGGGGCTCGTGTCGACATTAAGCCCACTGAGGAGGCGCAGGAAGCGGCGCGCCAGGCAGCCTACGACAAGTATATGAACGATCATCCCAAGACCGAGCCCATCGGCAATCCGGACTTGAAGATCAAGATCACCACCGACCGTATCATGCGCTCATGTTGCCGCCCGCCCGATCTGGTCGTCGGGGGACGTATCACCAACGCGTCGGCGCGACCGATCAATTATGTGCATCTGCTGTTCGCATTTGAGGATGAGGACGGTAAGGTGCTGCACGCCGAGAGCACATACAACTATATGGCGCAGAGCATGTCCGATGACGAGGAGATGGAGCAGATCCTGAAAGAGAAGCCGCACTTCACGCCGCTCAACCCGGGCGATACCGATTCCTTCTCGATGTCCGTCCCATTGCCGCTGCTGCCGAAGTTTGCCAAGGTCGAGTTATTCTCGAACGACACGCGGCCCTGACCGAGATCATTTTTGTTGCGCAGACTTTGGTCTGTGATTGAGAGTTAGAATCAGAATTCACAGACTGAAGTTTGTGCTACGCTCCAAGCTTGCACCATGCCCGAGCTTTCCGAGATTGATCCAATTGAACTGAAGCGCCGGATGAGCAATGGCGAAAAGCCCCTCATCCTCGACGTGCGCGAGCCGTGGGAGATCGCGGCCGCCTCGATCGCCGGCACCTTGAACATTCCGATGGGCGATATTCCTTCGCGTATGGATGAACTGGATCGCAATCGCGAGACGATCGTAATGTGCCATCATGGCTTACGCAGCGCGCAGGTCGCGATGTACCTCGCGCGCAGCGGCTTTGCTTTCGTACTCAATCTCGCCGGCGGCATCGATGCGTGGTCGGAGATCGATCCGGCGGTACCGCGCTACTGAAGGTTTCATTATACGAACATCATGTCTTATCTCGCCGCAGCAATTCAGATGGCCGCCGGCTCTGACAAGCCTGCGAACCTGGAACGGGCCGAGCGGCTGGTTCGAGTCGCGGTTTCCTATGGCGCGGTGCTGATCGCGCTGCCCGAAACTTTCAACTGGCGCGGCAAGCGCGGCGCGGAAGCAACCGCCGCGGAAACTATCGAGGGCGAATCCATTGCGCTGATGGCGCGGCTGGCAAGCGAATTAAAAGTGCACATCGTCGCCGGCTCGATTACGGAACACGTCGCGGGCCAGGAAAAAACCTACAACACCTCGGTGATGCTGGGTCCCGACGGCGCGCCGATGGGCGTCTATCGCAAGATTCATTTATTCGACATCGATTTGCCGGGCCGCGTGACGGTGAAGGAATCCGCCGTCCGCCTGCCCGGCACCGAAGTGGTATGCCTCGGGGCGGCGTGCGGCGCGGTCGGATTGAGCATCTGCTATGACCTGCGCTTCCCCGAACTTTATCGACGCCTCGCATTCGCGGGCGCGAAAATTCTGACCGTGCCAAGCTGTTTCACTTTTCCTACCGGCGAGGCGCATTGGGAATCGCTGCTGCGCGCCCGCGCGATCGAGAATCAGGCCTATGTCATCGCGCCCGCGCAGTTCGGTCCTAACGTGCACGGCTTTTCCGACTACGGCAATTCGATGATCGTCGATCCGTGGGGACGCGTGCTCGGGCGCGCATCGGATCAGGAGGGCGTCGTGTTGGCGCCGATCGATCTTCACTACCTCGACCGCGTCCGCAATGAACTGCCTGCGTTAACGCATGCGAAACTAAAGCCCTGAGCGAGGCATTCCAATGAGAACCTTTACTCGTGTTCGTGGTGTGCGTTTCGTTGCAGCTGCCGCTGCCGTCGGATGTCTGCTTGCGGCCGGTGTCGCGCGCTCACACGACATGGCCGCGATGGATGGAATGGACATGGGCGGTTCAGACGCGAGCGCGATGAACCATGCGATGGCGCCCAACGCGATGGGCGGCCACATGATGCACATGGAAAACCATATGCGGATGACCGAGTTGCGCCCGTCAAATCCGCAGGATGAGCAGCGGGCGCGCGAGATCCTCGAGACGCTGCGCAGCTCGATTGCGCGATATCGCGACTATCACGTCGCCCTCGCCAAGGGCATGCGCATTTTTCTGCCCGGCATTCCGCAGGACGTTTACCATTTCACCGATTACGCGACGACTAGCCAGGAATATCAGGGACGATTCGATCTCTCGCGGCCGGGCTCGCTGCTGTATGCGAAAAATCCCGACGGCGGCTATACGCTGGTGGGCGCGATGTATAGCGCGCCGCCCGAGGCCACGCCAGATGACCTCGACGCGATCGTTCCGCTGAGCATTGCCAGATGGCACGTCCACACGAATATCTGCTTGCCCAAAGACCTGACGATTGAAGACATCTTGCGCAACAACATCGGCGCGGATCGCACCGACCTGCCCGGGATGCTGCCGGTCTCCGCAGGTCCGAGCGCGGCCGAGCTGAATCATCGCTACGGCTTCCTGGCCGACGGCCGTTTCGGCTTCGAAGGAAAAATCTCGGACGTGAAACAGTGCACAGCCGCCGGCGGCGACTTGCTCGATCAGGCATTCGGATGGATGGTGCACGTCTATCCTTTCTCCGGCGACGATTTGAAAGTCGCCTACGGAATGGATGTGCCGAAGCCGGTCACCATTTCAACCAACGCGCCGCGATAACAAGCGTCATATCGCCAACGCGAATGCATGACCCGACGCCGCGTGACCTGCCGTCGAGGTCCGGATAGAATCCGTGATCCCAAAATCCGGGATCTAAGGAAAAACTTTTATGGCTGACGGCCCTCTCGCTGGTGTTCGCGTCCTCGATCTCACGCAAGTCGTGTCAGGACCGTTCTGCACGCAGTTGCTCGGTGATTTGGGTGCCGACGTCATCAAGATCGAATCGCCCGAGGGCGACTCGATGCGCCGCACCGGCCGTCCCGAACGCGCGGGCTTCACCGCAGCGTTCATCAACTTCAATCGTAATAAACGCAGCATCGTCATCGATGTAAAAAAGGAACACGGGCGCGATCTGGTGCGCCGGCTCGCGACGCGCGCCGATGCGCTGGTCGAGAACAATCGTCCCGGCGTGGCGGAACGGCTCGGCATTGGCTATGCGGACATCCGGCGCGCGAATCCGAAAATCGTTTACTGCTCGATTTGCGGTTTCGCGCCCAAGGGCAAAAAGGCGAATCATCCTGCCTACGACCCGGTCATCCAGGGCTACTCGGGGATGGCGAATGTGCAGGGTGGAAAATCCGGCCAGCCGACCGCAGTCAAGATGGCGCTCGCCGACAAGGTCAGTGGAATGACGGCGGCGCTCGGCATCGTGAGCGCGCTGCATGCGGCCCGCGCGCGCGGCGTCGGCCAGTACATCCGCGTGCCGATGCTTGAAGCGATGATGGGCTTCGCCGCCAACGACAGCATCTATGGCTACACGTTTCTGCCCGAGGAAGATTTCAAGGGCCAAGCGCCCAAGAGCACCACACTCGATCCGTTCAAAACGAAAGACGGATGGCTGACGATTGCGCCCTTCACCGACGCGCAGTTCGAGCGGATGTGCGCCGGGTTGGGGCATCCGGAATGGTGGACGGGCGTGGCGGATCGCACCGAGAAACTGCGCGGCATCATGCGCGGATGCGCGAAACTATTTCCGGAAAGGACGACTTCCGAATGGCTGCCGATTCTGGAAGAAGCCGACATACCCTCCGGCCCGGTGCACAATTACGACACGTTATTCAACGATGAGGAAATCGTCGCGAATGACAGCTTCACGATTTATGACCATCCGGTGGCCGGCAAGATTCGCACGGTGACGCCGGGCCCGCGCTTCAGCGAGACGCCGGCAAAACTTTTCCGGATGCCGCCGAAGCTGGGTGAACATACTGAGGAAGTGCTGCGCGAGGCTGGCATCGATCGCACGCAAATCGAGGAGCTGCGCGCGGGCAACGTGATCAAGTGACCCATCGGGTCACTTGATCATCCTGAGCGCTGCGCGAAGGATCTCGGGCACCACTACTCGATCCGATCGTCCGTGTCATCATTCAAAGCAACCCCGCGGCGCGCGCCCATCGATACTTCGCACCCAGAACGGCGACCGGCTTCTCCGTCGTGTATGCATATGCAGGTATGCCGTGGTCGAAGAGATACTCGCACGCCTGCTCGACCTCGACATCGCCGACCAGCGAAGCCACTACAGGCTTGTCGATGCCGCGCCGACGGGCATCCTCGATGACCTCGCTCGCGAGCTTCGCAAACACCATCGGAGGCGTGATGATCGTGTGCCAGTAGCCGAGTATCAGCGCATGGATGCGCGGATCCTCGAGGCCGAGCTTGATCGTATTTTGATACGTCTGCGGTGGCTCTCCGCCGGTAATGTCGACCGGATTTCCCGCTGCGCCAAACGGCGGAATGAATTTGCGAAACGCCGCATCGAGATCTGGCGGCATCGTCATCAGCGTGAGCCCATTGTCGACGCATGCATCCGATAACAACACGCCCGAGCCACCGGCGCCCGTAATGATGAGCACGTTCTCGCCCTTCGGCGCAGGAAGGATCGGGAGGCATCGCGCGAACTCGAGCATGTCGTTGAGGCTCATCGCGCGCACCACGCCCGACTGGCGCAGGACGTCATCGTAGATGCGATCGTTGCCGGCCAGCGCCGCGGTGTGCGATTTTGCCGCGCGCGCCCCCATCGCGGTACGCCCCGCCTTGAGCACGATGACCGGCTTTTTTTTCGAAACGCGCTGCGCCACCTCGGTGAATGAGCGGCCGTCCTTGAGGTCCTCGACATGCATCGCGATGACTTGCGTATTTGGGTCCTGCTCGAAAAACGTCAGCAGGTCGTCCTCGTCGATGTCGGACTTGTTGCCAAGCCCGACGATCGCCGAGACACCCATCTTGGCCGATCGGCTGAATCCGATGATCGCCATCCCAACCCCGCCGCTTTGCGAGGACAGCGCGGCCGAGCCCTTGATGTCGTACGGCGTACAGAAAGTCGCGCACAGATTTTTGTGCGTGTAGTAGAAGCCGTAGATGTTGGGACCCATCAAGCGGACGTTGTACTCACGCGCAACCGCGACGATTTGTTCCTGCAATTCGACGTTGCCGGTCTCCGCAAAGCCCGAGGGAATCAGCACCGCGCCGGGGATTTTTTTCTCGCCGCATTCTTTAAGCGCGCCCGCCACGAGCGGTGCCGGAATCGCGAAAACCGCAACGTCGATGTCCCCGTCGATATCCTTGACGCTCTTGTAAGCCTTGCGCCCCAGCACTTCCGGCACCTTGGGATGGATCGGATAGATTGCGCCCTGGTAGCCGCCGTTGATGAGATTCTTCATCACCGAGTTGCCGATCTTCCCGTCCTCGGGAGACGCGCCAATGACGGCAACCGCATCGGGCTTCATGATGCGATTCATCGCACGCAGGATTTCGTCCTGCGACGGACGATAGCGCTCTCGATGCGGCGCGAAATCGGCGATGATTCGAACATCGGCCGCAGTCGCGCCATCCGCCCTCGCGAAAATCGGATTCAAATCAAGTTCATGAATCTCGGGAAAATCAGTGACTAGCTGCGACACGGCAACAATGATGCGCGCGAGGGCTGCGCGATCGATCCCGGCGCCGCCGCGCACACCGCGCAGAATTTCCGCTGCCGCGATGCCATCGAGCATCGAAAGCGCGTCGGCCTCGGTCGCGGGCGCGAGGCGAAAGGTCACGTCCTTAAGCACCTCGACCAGCACGCCGCCGAGACCGAAGGCAACTACCTTGCCGAAGCTCGGGTCGGTCAGCGCGCCGACGATCACCTCATGGCCGCCCGCAAGCATTTTCTGGATGAGCACGCCGGTGACGTTCGCTCCAGGATTGTGCTTCTTCGCGTTGCGCAGGATCGTCTCATAAGCCTGCTCGGCTTCCGCCGTGGTCTTCACTCCGACCATCACGCCACCCGCGTCGGTCTTGTGCAGGATGTCCGGCGAAACGATCTTCATCGCGAGGGGAAAACCGATTTCCGTAGCGAGGCGCCCCACTTCTCTGGCGGATGTTGCGATCCCCTCCGCCGGCTGCCGGATTCCGTATGCCGTGCAAAGCGTCTTGCACTCAGCGGGAGTCAGCGAAGTGCGACCTTCAGCTTTGACCTTATCGAGAACTGCGCGCACCGGCGCGCGATCGTAACTCATCTACTCCTCCGCGATCTCGCTCATCTCAGGACGATGGTTGAGCAGTACGATTTTCGGCAATGCGATGTCAACGCAGCGAACAGCGCAAAAAAGTAGCGCGAGCCGCATGGAGACTCGCGCTACTTAGTGTAGGAATTCGGACTAGATGCTAGTCGCGCGGGATGCCCGCAACCTCGTGACTGTTCCACTTCGAAGAAGCGACCGGCGTAACGAAATTCCCCGGACTGTCGACGATCTCAGCTCGTGCGGCGGGATGCTTCTCGAGAAATGCCTGCAGCGCAGGATGCCTGGCCACATAACCAGCGTTCTCGATCACCTCGGGATTGCGCGCGATGTCGATCGCGACGCCGGTTTCGCTTTGCTTGACGTTCTCGAAGTCGCGCAGCATCCGCACATTAAGATCGTTGGCGGTGGATGCCGGCTGAAATTCGATTTCCGTCGTGACGATTTCTCTTGGCTGCGGATGAGTTACCACCCGCTCCTCGACGACGGTCTTCTCCGTGACTGTAGTTGATTGCTGCGCGAGCGAAGAGGTGGCGAAGGTGGTGAGGGTGAATGCAGCGGCTATCGCGGCGGTGACGAGCGGGGAAGCTGCAGGCTTCATGACGTGCCTCCGGTTTGGATTCCCCCCGACTTGGAAATTAGTTCATTCGAACATGCCAGGTTCTCGATAAAAAAGAATTTCGAGTCCTCTATAAATATAGTGTACACCCGAAAGCGCCGTGCAGCTTGCTGTCGTGTAAAGAAGATAGTTGAAGTAATCGGGATAAACTTCGTCCATGCGCATCAATGCAGCTACGACGCAGGCGAGCTGAAAAAAAGTACTCGCTTTTCCTACATAGCTGGGCCGTACCGGAATGCGTTCGCCGGTCAAAAATACGACCAGGAAATATCCGAACACGATGATCACGTCGCGGATGATCACGATGCCGAACAGCCATGCCGGAAAATCGCCGTCCATCGTCAGCACCACGAATGCGCTGACCAGCATCAGCTTGTCCGCGAATGGATCGAGGAAAGAACCGAGCTCGGTTTTGGCGTCGAACCATCGCGCCACTGTGCCATCGAGGCTGTCGGTCAGTGCCGCGAATCCGAACACCCATAGCGCCGCGCGATAATGTCGATAGCCGAGCAGTCCGAGAAACAGCGGAATCGAGAACAGCCGCAGCAGCGTGAGCGAGTTCGGAAGGTTGAGGAGATCGCGCAGTGGGACCCGGACAAAACCCGCGGCCGGAGGAGTTTCCTTGTGCGACTGCACGTTCATAGGGGTCGCCATGTCATCGCTCTCCCGGCCGCGCGTGCTTTTCAGGTCAGCGCTGCCTTGCGCAATCTGCCCGCGACCGCGGCGCTCACCAATGCGCGCATAGCCACGCGCCCATCTTCGTACTCCTCGCTTAGCACCTCGCCGTCGCGCCGCGCCATCGCGACGAGATCGCCGCGGCTGGCTTCCAGCGTGACCGATACTTCCTCGCGCGAGGTCGCAAAGAAGCGTCCCACGGCACTCAGCAGTTCATCGAGTCCGTCGCCGGTGCGCGCGGAGATCGCGACCGCTTCATGATCGACATGGGGGCGCATCCCGTCGTGCATCAGATCGATCTTGTTCATCACCATGATTCGGGGCGTAGCGCCTGCACCGATTTCCTCCAGCACTCCGTCGACGATTTTCATTCGATCGGATGCGAGCGGCGAGCTCGCGTCTACAACATGTAGCAAAAGGCTCGCGGTGCGGACTTCTTCGAGGGTCGCCTTGAAGGCCTCGATCAGCATGTGCGGCAGGCGATGAATGAAGCCGACCGTATCGACCAGCATCACGTTCATCTTGTTGGACAGGCGCAGGCGTCGAATGGTTGGGTCGAGCGTCGAAAACGGGCGATCGGCGGCTTCGACGTCAGCCTCGGTCAACGCGTTCATCAAGGTGGATTTTCCCGAATTCGTATAGCCGACCAGCGCGACGGTTGGATATGGAACCTCGAGACGGCGCTGGCGCTGAATCGTGCGGGTGCGCTCGACATCGCGCAAGCGCGCCTTCAGGCGCGTGAGCTTCTCGCGAATCTTGCGGCGATCGACTTCGAGCTGAGTTTCACCAGGTCCTCGCGTGCCGACCATCCCTCCGCCCGCGCCGCCGCCGGCCGACCCGCCCGTCATGCGCGACAGATGCGACCATTGCCGCGTCAGTCGCGGAGCCAGGTAACTGAGCTGCGCGATCTCGACTTGCAGCTTGCCCTCCAGGGTGCGCGCGCGCTGCGCGAAAATATCGAGGATCAGTTGGCTGCGATCGATGACGCGAAGGTTGAGCTCCTTCTCGAGGTTACGGGCCTGCGCCGCGCTCAGCGCATCGTCGAAGATCGCGAGCGTCGCACCGGTGCGTTGCGCGATTTCCTTGACCTGAGCAGTCTTACCCTTGCCGATAAAAGTACGCGGGTCGGCAGACTTGAGCCTCTGCGTGACGGTCTCGGCAACCTCGGCGCCGGCAGCCTCGGCGAGTGCCTTGAGCTCGGCGAGTGATTCCTCGGTGGGAATTTCGTCGCGCGTGCCGATTTCGATCCCGACCAGAATCGCGCGTTCGATCTGTTTGAGCGATTGACTATTAGTGTTGCGCAGACAAGGACCTCAGTCTTTTGTTGGGCTAACAATCAGCCTATCAGAAATGCACTGACGGCTCGACGGCGACGATCACCCTAGCGCAACTCCACAGAACCGGGCATGAGAACCTGCTCGATGGCGGCGACGAAGGCTTCGGTCGGCGTCACCCGGAACCGATCGCTCAGTAACAGCACCGCCTCGCGCCCACCATCCACATCGAGATGAAGATAGGTCATCGAGCGGCCCGGGAATTTTGAAATCGTGTCACGTAACTGATCGAGACCGCCGTTGACGAGCCGGCTCTTCGGCGCGCGAATCCTTACCTCGCGAATCGAGGCGAGCAACGCCGCATCAAGGGTCTTCAGCTCATCGAGGATGATCTGCGCGCGCTCTTCGTCAACATCGAGCTTGCCGCGCACCATCACCGGCTCGTCGCCGCTGATGATCGATTCGTACTTTTGGTAGGACTCGGGCCACGCGATCACTTCAACCGCGCCGTTGCGATCTTCCAGCGCGAAAGTTGCGTAGCGCTTGCCGGACTTGTTGTTCTTCAGCTTTACCGCCTGCACGACGCCGGCGAGTTGCACCATGCTGCCATCGGGCGCGCCCGCGAGGTCGTCGGTGGTCACTTTGCTGACGCGCGCAAGTTCGCGCTCGTAGGCATCGAGCGGATGCGCGGTGATGTAGAAGCCGAGGGTTTCCTTTTCGAGCTTGAGTTTTTCCTTTGCGCTCCATTCAGCGATGGCTTCACGGCGCGGTGGCGGCGGCAACTTCGCAGCGGCTGCTCCGAAGAGTCCGATTTGATTTTTCACCGCGTCGCTCTGCTCGCGCTGTGCGATCTTGAGCGAGTCCTCGATCTGCGCAAAGAGCACGGCGCGGCTGTCGCCGGTAAAATCGAACGCGCCGCATTTGACCAGCGCTTCGAGCACGCGACGGTTGATGAACTGCCCGTCGATACGAGTACAAAAGTCCATCAGGTTTTCGTAGGCGTTCTTTTCGTCGCGATTCGCGATGATCGCTTCGGCAGTCTTCACCCCGACGCCGCGAATTCCCGCCAACCCGAAACGAATCGACTCACCCGCAACGGTGAATTTGACGCCGCTCTGATTAACGTCGGGCGGCAGAACGCCGATCTTCATCTCGCGCAGCGCCGCGATGTTCTTGTAGGTCTTCGACTGATCGTCCATGTCGAGCGTGAGCAGCGCCGCCATGAACTCGCGCGGATAGTGCGCGCGCAGATACGCAGTGCGATAGCTGGTGAGCGCGTATGCGGCGCCATGAGCGCGCGGAAATCCATAGGCCGCGAAGGTTTCGATCTTCGAGAAAATCGCGGCGGCCAAATCTTTGGAGAGGCCGTTCTTCACCGCGCCCTTGATAAAGCCCTCGCGCTCCTTCTCCATCGCGGCTTTGTTCTTCTTGCCCATCGCCGCGCGCAAAATATCTGCTTGCTGGAGCGAGTAGCCGGCGAGCGCCTGCGCCGCGCGCATCACGTGCTCCTGATACACAATGACGCCGTAGGTATCCTTCAGCACCGGCTCCAGGAGCGGATGATCGTATTCGACCTTCTCGCGGCCGTGCTTGCGATCGACGAAATGCTGCACCATCGTCTTGCCGTCTTCGATCGCGTCTAGCGGACCGGGACGAAAGAGCGACACGGCCGAGATGACGTCCTCGAAGCACGACGGCTTGAGGTCGGTGAGGAAGCGGCGCATCCCCGAGCTTTCCATCTGAAACACGCCGACGGTGTCGCCGCGCGCAAGCAGACGGTAGGCGTCCGGATCATCGAGGGCCAGGCGATTTAAGTCCGGTGGCTCCTGGCCGCTCGCTTTGATGAGACCGAGCGTGTTGGTGATGAGCGTCAGATTCTTGAGCGCGAGGAAATCGAACTTGATGAGGCC
>Ga0182024_10000657_pt1 | contig 89795 bp, 80 predicted proteins | sample P32metaG_FD_120480 | JGI IMG/M metagenome (GOLD analysis project Ga0182024, IMG submission 120480) | Permafrost microbial communities from Stordalen Mire, Sweden - P3-2 metaG (Illumina Assembly) | ecosystem: Environmental > Terrestrial > Soil > Wetlands > Permafrost | place: Sweden: Stordalen... | reverse complement strand
TCGTCGTCGGGCCGCCCTCGGCCGTGGCCCGGTCACGGGCCTTCTCCCCGCTCACCGACCCCGGAGTGGTCCGGGCCGCCCTCCGTTCTGACGGATTCAGCGAGATCGGGCGGCTCATCCTGCCCGACGGCCGGGTGATGCAGCTCTGGTGGAAGGAGCGTGGTCCGGCCATCCCGACCGTCCCGACGAAGCCGTCACCACCGTCGGCGCCGTCATCGCCGGCCGGGGCCGGCCAGCCCTTGCGCTCGTTCACCGGGGCGTAAGGCAGCTCGGCGGCGGCGTCTCGGCGGCAGGTCGCGCACCACGACCCGGTCGGTGCCCAGGTCGACGAAGAGGGCCCGACCGTACGCGTGCTGCTGTCGGCCCCGGTGGCGGCGAGCGAGCCGTCGTCGGGCCGCACTCGAAGTCCAACTCATCGAGCACGGGGAATCCCCGTACCCTCCCGGCCTAGCGTTGCCGGGCCACCAGGCCCTCGGACGGCCCGACCGTCAGGCGGTCGTTAAAGACCTCGCCGTCCCGGGTCCGGTCGGTCGCGACGAGCACCCGGCCCTCCCCCACCTCGAGGACCTGGGGCCGGTCGGTTAGGTTGAGGGCCACCAGGTGGTGGTCGCCCCGGCGCCAGGCCCACGTCCCGGGCGGGGTGGGCAGCGACGTGTACCCCCCGGTCTGCAGGTCGGTCGCGGCCCGGCGGAGCCCGATGAGGTCGCGGGTGAGGGTCAGCATAGAGCCGGGGTCGTCCCGCTGGTCCTCCACGTTGCAGCCCGCGGTGTCACCCAGCGGCAACCAGGGCTCGGCCCCCGGGTCGGTGAACCCCCCGCCGGGCCCGTTCCGCCAGGGCATCGGCGTCCGCATGGCGTCGCGTCCGGCGTAGGCGGGCCAGTAGAGCACCCCCAGTGGGTCCTTCATCGCCTCGTGGGCCACCGGGACGTCGCCGAGCCCGATCTCGTCTCCCTGGTAGAGGACCGGCGTGCCACGCAGACCGAGCAGCATCAGGATCGCCACCCGGACCCGGGCGGGGTCGCCCGCGGCCCAGCGCGAGGCGAAGCGCGACATGTCGTGGTTCGAGCCGGTCCACACCGGCCAGGCCCCCGGCGGGAGCATGGCCTCGGTCTCCTCGACGACCGACCGGAGGGCCTCGGCGTCGAACGGCGCGGTCAGGAACGGGAAATTGAAGGCCAGGTGCAGCTCGTCGCTGCCGTCCCCGTAGTAGGCGGCCAGCTCGCCCACCTTGACCGGCGTCTCGCCGATCAGGACCGAGGGTGGCCCCCAGCTGTCGGCCAGTCCCCGCCAACGTCGCAGGACCTCGTGGACCTCTGGCCGGTTCGCGTTGTAGACCGATCGTTGCCCGAAGAGCTGGGCCTCGAAGTCGTCGTCGGCCGTGGCCGCCGGGTTGTCGCGCAGCTGGGCGTCCTTGATGATCACGTTGCACACGTCAATCCGGAAGCCGGCGATCCCCCGAGCCGTCCAGAAGGCCATGATCCCGTCGAAGGCCTCCCGGACCTCCTCGTTCCACCAGTTGAGGTCGGGTTGCTCGACCAGGTGGTTGTGGAGGTAGTACTGGCCGCTGGCCGCGTCGAGTGTCCAGGCGGGACCACCGAAGCTGCTGACCCAGTTGTTGGGCTCGGCGCCGTCGGGCCCCGGGTCGGCCCACACGTACCATCCGCGCCTCGGGGTCGTCGAGGAGGAGCGTGATTCGACGAACCAGGGGTGCCGGTCGCTGGTGTGGTTCGGCACCAGGTCCATCAGGACACGGATGCCCCGCTCGCCGGCCTCGGCGATGAGAAGATCCAGGTCCCCGATCGTCCCCAGGTCCGGCTGGACCGCACAGAAGTCGGCGACGTCGTAGCCCCAGTCGGCGTTGGGCGAGACGGTGACCGGGCTCAGCCAGATGCCGTCGATGCCCAACCACTGCAGGTGGTCGAGATGCTCGATGATGCCGCGGATGTCGCCATGACCGTCCCCGTCGGAGTCGGCGAACGAGCGCGGGTAGACCTGGTAGAGGACAGCGGTCATCCACCACGGCACCCCCCGGGCGTCCGAACCGGGCGTGGCGCCCCCGGCCCCCGGGCCCGGCGTCCGGCTCACGGGGAGTCGGCGGCCCGGGCCGCCCGCCACGGCGTCATATCGAGTTGTGGGTAGCGGGCGCCCACCCCGTCCAGCGTCGTCTCGTTCCAGTAGGGGTCACCGGGCGACGGGAAGCCGAGGACGGTGAGCTGGCGTGGGGTGGCGTGGTGCATGAACCGGTACCAGTCCAGCCCCTCGGCGGCCGACGGCCAGGACTGGTAGCCGAGCCAGTCCGTCCCCGGCCGCTTGAAGGCCACGTGGAGGAGGAACCGGGCGGCCCGGGGCGTCCGCAGGACGGTCCCGCGGTGGTAGGTGTCGGGCCGGTAGACGAGCAGCGACCCGGCGGGGCCCGACGCGGGCTCCTCGGCGGCGTAGAGGTCCGAGTAGTCCTCCATCGACAGATAGGTGCGTTCGACCGGGATGCCGGTGGTGAGCCGGCGCGACACCATGCGGGTGGCGGCGGTCTCCGGGGTGACGTCGCTCAGGTAGATGAACATCTCCACCTGCTGGTACGCGGCGTCGGGTCTCGGGACGACGAGGGTGTGGTTGGCGTAGTCGGCATGGAGCAACTGCTCGTAGTCGGGGGCGCCGTCGGAGTACTTGGCGCTGACCATGCCCTGGTAGACCCGGACGTCGGGGGTCTCCAGGAGTTGCTCGGCCACGCCGATCACGGCGTCGTGGACGACGAGGCTGTTCAGCGCCTGACTGGAGAAGGGGAACCGCGGGAGCACGGCGTCGGACTTCGTGCGGAACGGGCGGTTGCGCTCGGGGTCGCGATCATCGGCGAAATCCTCGGCCGTCGGGAAGATGGTGGCGAGCTCCCAGCGGGCCGCCGACAACGCGTCGTCGGGGACGGCATCTTCCAGGACGAACCAGCCCTCGGTCTGCCAGCGGTCGAGGTGGGACCGGTCCAGCGGTTTCACCGGGCCGGTTGTACTGCACGGTGCGGCAATTGGCAACGCCGGCCGGCGGCCGGGCCGCGGTGGACTCCGACGCTCAACCCAGCGGAAGCGGTTGGAACGGGCGGACGGTCACCCAGCAGACCACCTGGGGGATGTGGTCGAGTGGCATCTTGCACTGCGACGAGGGTGGGCTGTTGTAGTGCAGCTGCACCACCTGGAACTGGGTGGGCCCGTAGTACTTGGTGGGGCTGTAGCTGAGGATCGGGGAGTATCCCCCGGGGAAGTCCTTGATCCTCGACATGGCCTGGACGAAGGTCCGGCGGTTCAGGTTGCGGCCCGCCGCCGTCGCCGCCGCGACGAACAGGTGGATCTCCTGGCACCACCCCTGGACCGGGCCCTGTTCCTCGAGGAAGTAATTCTGGTTGCCCTTGGGGACCTGGGGATAGGCCTTGTGCCAGATGGCGAAGCAGCCCCGGACGCTCGGGTCGTAGCCGCCCTCGGACTGGGGCCTCGAGTCGTCGACGCCCCCGAGGGTCTCGGTGGTCAACCCCTCCTGGCCGTTGAGGGCCTTCTGGTAGGGCACCGGGATGAGGCCGAGGGACGACTCGATCGACTCCTCGTAGTCGCTCAGCAGGAGCTTGGGGAAGTACTGCTGCTGGGTCTCGGCCTGCAGAACGGGGAAGAACACGTTGAAGGGGATCAACGGGATGACCGAGTTGACCCCGGCGGCCCGGAGCTTCTGGACGATCAACGGGGCGTCGGTGTTGGTGGTCGCCGTCTCCGAGGGGTCGGCGGCGATCATCTCGACCACCGGGGTGACCCCCGCCCGCTCGAGGTCGGGGAGGAGGTACTGCCTGAGGGCCAACTGGTCGCTGGCCCGGTCCCCGGCGATCACCCCCACCTTGCGGCTGCCACCCAGCAGACCCGAGCTGAGCCCCCAATCGACGGTGGCCTGCAGGATCGGAACGTCGTCGGGCCCGGTCCACCACAGGTAGGGGGACCCGGTCCGGGTCCAGTTGCTCACCGTGGTCCACTGCCCGAGGAAGGGGGTGTGGCCCTCCTGGGTCACGCACAGCTCGTTGTCCCCCGACCAGTCACCGACGCCGTCGAGCACAGCGAACACCGCCGGGCTCCCTTCCGTCCAGTCCTTGCACAGCGCCCTCATCTGCGCCTCGCTGGTCGGGTCGAAGCGGGAGACGATGGGGTTGATCTTGCGCCCGTTGATGCCGCCACCACGGTTGATCACATTGACGAAGAGGTGGATCGCCTCCACCTGCTCGGAGTACTCGACGTCGCCCTCAAACCCGAGCTCGGTCGAAAGTGCCTCGAGGTTGACCACCGGGAAGACCACGTTGATCCGGGTCGCGGTGACCCCGCGGCTCGACGTGCTGGCCTGGTTGACGGTGGTGGCCCCCGCGGCGCCGGCGGTGAGGGTGACGGTGCCGGTGAGCGCGACGGCGACCGACAGGGCGAGCGCGGCCCAACCGAGCGGACCGGACCGTCGACTGCGTGGGCACCGGCCTCTGGGCCCTCGACCCACCGCTGACCCGGTGTTCCCGGTCCGGTGTGACCTTCCTGCGCTCCGCACCCCGACTCCCCCTTCCCCCTCGCACCCGCCGCACCCGCCGCGCCCGCCGCGCCCCCCGCGCCCCCGCGCCCCCCGCGCCCGGGCCGTCGTCGCTCCACCCGGACTCGATCGGCGACCGACGGACGATCCACCATCGCGTGTGCCAAGGTGTGGCGATACCGCCCGGTCGCTGGACCGCACGACCCTACCGCCGGTCCCCCGGGAACGCCGCTCGGGAGCGGCCGGCGGCCGACAGTCGGAGAACGCACGTTGACGAACGGTTGGCGGCCCCGGCCCGGCGCCGCGGGGTCCGGACGTGGGAGGGGGCGTGGTTCAGTGAGACCTCGGGGTGCCAGGACCGGCCGTCTGCTCGCTTCGGCAGCCCTCGGACTCGGCGTCGGACTGGGCGCGCTCGGCGCCCCGGCGACGGCAGGCTCGGCGGTGCCGCCGGCCCGACTGGCCCCGATGAGCGGATCGTACGTGTTCACCCTCACCTTCGACCACCTGGTGCGCGACTACCGCCTGCACCTGCCGCCACAGGCCGCCTCCGGCCGGCCACTCCCCCTGGTCCTGAACCTGCACGGTGCGACCCAGACGGCCATCCTCGAGGAGGGGTACACGGGGATGGATGCCTCGGCCGATAAGGGTGGCTATCTGGTCGCCTACCCCGACGGCACCCTGATCAGCGCGGTCCCCCAGGGCCAGACGGCGGCCGAGGTCGGCTACGGATGGAACGCCGGCCAGTGCTGCGGGCTCCCGGTCACCCGCCACGTCGACGACGTCGGGTTCCTCCTGCGGGTCATCTCGGACATCGCGGCGCGCACCCCCGTAGACCTGCGACGGGTCTACGTCACCGGGATGTCCAACGGGGGCATGATGGCCTACGCCATGGCGGCCGAGGCCTCGGGCCACATCGCCGCCATCGCCTCGGTGTCGGGCCAGGTCGAGATACCGACCATCCACCCGTCGCGGTCCGTCCCCACCCTCGAGTTCCACAGCGTCGACGACCCGATCGCCAAGTGGGCCGGGGTGAAGGCGACCGACCCCAGGCGCCGCCTCTCGGTCACAGAGGGGATCCGCCAGTGGGTCCGGGCCGACCGCTGCGATCCGACGCCCGACGACGGCACGACGATCCACGGGCCCCCCGGCACCCAGGACCACGAGACGGCCACCCTGGTGACCTACCGGGCCTGTCACCGGGGGACCTCGGTGGCACTGTGGCGGTTCACCGGGTCGGGGCACGTCTGGCCGGGGAGCACGCTCAACACAGGAGCACCCTCGACGTGGGTCCTGGCCGGGGTCGGACAAGGCACCACCCTGGTGAACGCCAACCAGGCGATGTGGAACTTCTTCGAGCGTTATGCGCTGCCCGCCTCCCCGGGCACGTGAGATCGCGCCCGGGCCGTCCGGCGCCCCTCCCCTCGGGCCACCGGTCGCCGAGACGGTCGGCCTCCCGACCAGCGAGGAACCCGCGCCGGCGCGCCGGCGCCCGCCGCTCGCCTTCCCGTTGGGCTGACCGGCGGGGGTTGGCGGACCGGGGGACTCGGCCGGCGGCCGGTACCCTGAGCCCCGGTGGTTGACTGCGCGGACTGCGGACTCGAGGCGCGCACCGGCGACCGCTTCTGCCTCCGGTGTGGCGCCCCCCTCGGCGGCGGGTCCGACGCCCCGACCGTCGCGGTCCCCGCCGGCCCCCACCCGTCGTCCGACGACCCCACGTCGGTCGTCCCCGTGATCCCGCCCCAGCCCAGTGCCCCGGCGCCCCCGCGGCAGCCGGGTCCACCGGGGCCGGCCGTCGCCAGCCAGCCGACGATCATGGTCCGCCCGAAGCGGGCCGGCCGGGGTCTGGTCGTCACCGCCAGTGTCCTGGTGGTGCTCCTCGCCGCCGGCGTCGGCGTGCTGGCCTCCGGCGTTCTCCAGCACTCCCCCACCGGGTCGGCGCCGTCGAGCGCGACCGCCGCCGCTCCGCCGACCCCACCCCCCTCCCGACACCCGACCACCACTACGACCTCGTCGAGCTCGACGACCACCTCGACGACCTCGGCCACCGAGCTGAGCCAGGCCCAGGCGATCGGTGCCGTCGCCACCCAGAGTGGGAGCGCCCGGGCCAGCGTGCAGAGCGCGGTGGCCGACATCGGCGACTGCGGCCCCAACATGGCCGCCGACGTCACCACGCTGCAGAACGACGCCACCACCCGGACCCAGCTCGCCGGCCAGCTGGGCGGCCTGGCGGTCGGGGCCGTCCCGAACGGGCCGGCCATCGTGACCGCGTTGACCCAGGCCCTCCAGGCATCGGCCGCGGCCGACACCGCGTACGCCGCCTGGGGCCACGACGCCATGGGCTGCAGCGGCACGGCACCGTCGGATAGCAACCAGGCGGCAGCGGCCACCGCTGACCAGCAGGCGAGCACGGCCAAGCAGTCCTTCGCCAGTGACTGGGCGCCGCTGGCCCAGTCGCTCGGCCTGCCGGCCCTGAACCCCGACCAGATCTGAAGGCCGATGACCGACCGGAGCCGGCTGGTCGTCGGGCGGGCGGTCGTGGGCCTGGCCATCGCCGGCGCCCTGGCGTCGTGCTCGTCCGTCGCCCTGCCCGCACCGCCGGTCGACCACCGGGTTCCGGCCCGCCCGGTCGTCGGCGGGGCCAGCACGGTGCCGTCCACCGCCACGGCGCCGTTGCTCGCCGGCAAGATCGTCGTCATCGACCCGGGCCACAACGGCGGGAACTTCACCGACCCCGGCGCGATCAACCAGACGATCTGGAACGGTCGGGAGCACGAGGCGTGCGACACCGCCGGCACCGAGACCGCGACGGGGTACACCGAGGCCCAGTTCAACTGGGACGTCGCCCAGGACCTCTCCTTCGACCTCCAGTTGGAGGGGGCCAAGGTGGTGCTGACCCGCACCTCGAACAGCGGTGTCGGGCCCTGCGTCACCGAGCGGGCGGCGATCGGCAATCTGGCCCGGGCCGATGCGGCGGTGTCGATCCACGCCGACGGCGGACCGGTGGACGGCCGAGGCTTCGCCGTCCTCGAGCCGGTGGCCGACGGGATCAACGACCGGATCGTGGCGAGCTCGGCGGTGCTGGGCACGGACCTGCGGGACGCCTTCGCCGCCCGGACCGGGATGCCACCGAGCACCTACGACGGGGTCGACGGCATCGAGCCCCGTGACGACCTGGCCGGCGTCAACCTCTCGACCGTTCCCAAGGTCTTCATCGAGTGCGGGAACATGCAGAACCCGACCGACGCAGCCTCCTGGTCGACCCGACCTGGCAGCGGCGGGCGGCCACCGCCCTGGCCGCCGGCCTCACCACCTTCCTCACCTCGGGCGCCTGAACGGGCCTCCCCGACCCGACGGGGTCGCCGGATAAGGCGGGTCCCGTTCGGACACCGGACAGGACCGGCCGTCCCCGCCCGGGTATCCTGTTCGGGTGACAGCCGGCAGGCCGGCACGACCGCACCAGGTCGTCGCCTCGGAGCCGTCGGCCCCGGCCGGTCGGCGCGACCGGCCACCCCCTTTCGGATGATCCTGACCGCACCCGACCAGCGACCTCCCCTGACGAACCCTGACCACGAACCCCGACCACAAGGAGCGAAAATGACGACCATCCAGGACAACCCCCCCTTCAAGGTCGCCGACCTCTCGTTGGCCGAGTTCGGGCGCAAGGAGATCCACCTGGCCGAGCACGAGATGCCCGGCCTGATGGCGATGCGCGCCGAGTACGGGGCCAGCCAGCCCCTGGCCGGGGCCCGGGTCACCGGGTCCCTGCACATGACCGTGCAGACCGCCGTGCTCATCGAGACCCTGACCGCGCTGGGCGCCCGGGTCCGCTGGGCCAGCTGCAACATCTTCTCGACCCAGGACCACGCCGCCGCCGCCGTGGCCGTCGGGCCGGAGGGCACGACCGACGACCCCAGGGGGGTGCCGGTGTTCGCCTGGAAGGGCGAGAGCCTGACCGAGTACTGGTGGTGCACCGAGCAGGCGCTGCGCTGGCCGGGCGAGGGGGGGCCGACCATGATCCTCGACGACGGGGGTGACGCCACCCTGCTCGTGCACAAGGGGGTCGAGTTCGAGAAGGCCGGGGCCGTCCCCGACCCCTCCACCGCCGGGTCCGAGGAGTTCACCGTCGTCCTCGAGCTCCTGACCCAGAGCCTGAAAGAGGACGGACAGCGCTGGACCTCGATCGCCAACGAGATCAAGGGAGTCACCGAGGAGACGACCACCGGGGTGCACCGCCTCTACGAGATGCAGCGCTCCGGGGAGCTGCTCTTCCCGGCCATCAACGTCAACGACTCGGTCACCAAGTCCAAGTTCGACAACAAGTACGGCTGCCGCCACTCGCTGGTCGACGGCATCAACCGGGCCACCGACGTCCTGATCGGCGGGAAGGTCGCCCTGGTTGTCGGCTACGGCGACGTGGGCAAGGGCTGCTCCGAGTCGCTGCGGGGCCAGGGGGCACGGGTCATCGTGGCCGAGGTCGACCCGATCTGCGCCCTCCAGGCCGCCATGGACGGCTATCAGGTCAGCACGCTCGAGGATGTCGTCGGCCACGCCGACATCTTCGTCACCGCCACCGGGAACAAGGACATCATCACGGCCGACCACATGTCGCGGATGAAGCACCAGGCCATCGTGGGTAACATCGGCCACTTCGACAACGAGATCGACATGGCCGGACTGGCCAAGTTTCCCGGTGTCGAGCGGGTCAACATCAAACCCCAGGTCGACACGTGGCTCTTCCCGGACGGCCACTCCGTCATCGTCCTGTCCGAGGGCCGGCTGCTGAACCTGGGGAACGCCACCGGCCACCCGAGCTTCGTCATGTCCAACTCGTTCACCAACCAGACGATGGCCCAGCTCGAGCTCTACACCAAGGCCGAGCAGTACGAGACGAAGGTCTACGTCCTGCCCAAGCACCTCGACGAGAAGGTGGCCCGCCTCCACCTCGACGCCCTCGGGGTCACCCTGACCACCCTCAGCCAGGAGCAGGCCGATTACATCGGTGTCCCGGTGGAGGGCCCCTACAAGCCCGACACCTACCGGTACTGATTTCGGGGCCGGTCCCCCGGCCCGCTCACGCCAGGTGGGCGGCCAGGAAGGCCCCGACCCGGTCGGTGGCCGCCGTGGCCTCTGGGGTGAGGGCCAGCACGTGCCACACGTGGGGCATCCCCTCGGCCTCGGTCAGGACCACCTCGACCCCGGCCCGGCCGGCGGCCGCGGCCAGCCGGCGGCCGTCGTCGAGCAGGAGCTCGGCCGTCCCGGCGTCGACACTCAGCGGGGGCAGGCCGGTCAGGTCGGCGAACACCGGGGAGACCAGCGGATCGGCGAGGTCGGTGGCCCCGGCGTAGCTGCGGGCCATCTCGCCCAGGAGATCGGCCGAGAGGATCGGGTCGGTCTCGGCGTTGGTCACCATCGACGCCCCCGACCCGGTGAGGTCGGCCCACGGGGAGAGCAGGGCGGCGGCGGCCGGGAGGGGCAGCCCGCGGTCGCGGGCCGCCACCAGGGTGGCGGCCACCAGCCCACCACCGGCCGAGTCCCCGGCCAGCACGATCGATCCGGCCGGCACGCCCCGGTCGTCGAGGAGCCACCGGTAGGCGGCCAGGGCGTCGTCGAGCGCGGCGGGGAACCGGTGCTCGGGGGCGAGCCGGTAGTCGACGATCAGGGCCCGCACCCCGGCCGCCCGGGCCAGACGGGCCGCCAGCTCCCGGTGGCTGCGGGGGGACCCCAACTGGTAGCCGCCGCCGTGGAGATAGAGCAGCACCGCCTCGGCCGACACCTCCGGCGGGGTCAACCAGAGGCCGGGCACGCCGCCGGCGGTCACCTCGGCCACCGAGACGTCCTCGGGCAGCGGGAAGACGTCACCGAGGCCGTCGATCATCGTCCGGCGTTCCTCGACCGTCGAGTCGGCCGAGCCGAGTTGACCCGAGCTCTGGGCCCTCATGGCGGCCAGTGTGGCGTTCATCTCGTCGCTGGGCATGCCCGCAGGGTAGGCGAGTCACAACGGTCCGGTGAGGCCGGGCCCGACGGCGTCAGCTGCGCAGGACGGCGCTGGCCAGCACGGTGCCGTCCGGCGCCACCACCCGGGCCGAGCGCACCTGGTCGCCCGGAACCGGGAGGGCCGTCCCCCAGGCCCCGTAGCCGCCACGCGACAGCCAGAAGGTGCCGACCCGCACCGTGCGGCCGCTGCGGGTCGTCAGTTCGCACGTCACTTCGGTCGACCGGCCGGCGTCGGCCACCGTCATGAACATCCACGAGGGGTCGGCCGAGTAGACCAGCACCTCGCCGTCGGCCGGCCCGTGGCCCACCAGGCGGGCCGAGGCCAACCGGCCGGCGAAGTCGCCGCCGGCCCCACGCGGGGGTGTCCCAACGCCGGGCGAGGCCACCCACCCGGCCCCGAAGGCGAGGGCAACGGCCACCAAGGCGGCGGCGGCGGCGAGGAGCAACCGGGCCGGGGCGACCGACCGCCGGGCCGGGGCCGCCAGGGGCGCCACGCCGAGCCGGTCGAAGAGCCGGACCTCGAACCCGACCGGGGGCTCGGCCGGAGGGGCGAGCCGGACCAACGCGTCGGCGGCCAGCGAGAGCTGCTCGAGCTCGGCCGGGCACCGCGGGCAGTTCGCCAGGTGGGCGAGGACCGCCGCCCGCTCCCGGCCGGTCAGGGTCCCGAGGGCCAGCTCGGCCAGCTCGCCCCGCATCTCTTCGCACGACGGGGTCCCGGTCATCGCTCGTCCCCGCCCCCGCCTGTCGCCGGCGCGCCGTCCGCCGGCGCCAGGGCCGTCCGCAGCTTGGCCATCCCGGCCCGTATCCTGGTCTTGGCCGTCCCGAGGGGGATCGCCTCGCTCTCGGCGATCTCGGCCGCGGTGCGCCCGTAGACGGCGGCGAGCACCAGGGCCCGGCGTTGCTCGACCGGCACCGCGGCCAGCGCCGAGCGCACCTGGGGGAACGCGTCGGCGGACACCGCCCGCTCCTCGGGCGAGCGCTCCCCGCTGACCAGGCCGAGCCCGACGAAGTCGTCCGGATCGGTGGGGACGGCCCGCCGCATCCGGAGGGCGTCGATGGCCAGATTGCGGGTGATGGTCAGCACCCAACTGGTGACCGACCCCCGGCGGGCGTCGAACACCGGAGCGTGCCGCCAGGCCCGGATGAGGGCCTCCTGGGCCACGTCCTCGGCCGCCCCGGCGTCCCCGATCATCGAGATGGCGAGCCCGAAGACCCGCCGTTGGTAGCGCCGCACGAAGGCCACGGCCGAGGCGTCGTCCCCGTGGGCCATCCCGGCCATGAGCGCCTCGTCGCTCGGCCCGGCCGTGGTCACGCCCGATTCTCTCATCACCGGGGGTACGGGCCCGGGGCGCCCCGGGATTGCCCGACCGGGCCGAGGGGGCCCCACACCGGCGCAATCCCGTCCACCGGCCCGGCCGTAGAACACGAGGGGGCCCCGCCGGGGCCCGGTCGGCCGGAGGCGCCCATGCCCACTTATGACGAGCGACAGGGGCCGGGGCCCTCGGGGTCATCCGGAAGGGGCGCCGGCCCCGAGGGACCACTGTGAGCACGGCCGAGACCACCGAGCACCGGCCCGGGGGGGCCCGGACCGTCGTCGGCGTCGTCCTGGTCGCCGGGGGTCGCAACAACGGCCTGGCGGCGAACCTGCTGCTGTGGGCGGCCGCCGCCCTCATGATCGCCTCGGCTCTGATCCACCTGCGGCTGTGGGGGTCGTTCCGCTACCGGGCCATCCCGACCATCGGGCCGCTCTTCCTCCTTCAGGCGATCGCCGGCGTCGTGCTGGCCCTGTTGGTGGCGGCCGTCCGCCGGGTCTGGTCGGTGCTGGTGGCCTTCGGCTTCGTGGCCTCCACCATCGGGGGTTTCCTCTTGTCGGTCAACGTCGGGCTCTTCGGCTTCCAGGACGGGTGGGGCGCCCCCTGGGCCGGCAACGCTTTCGCCATCGAGGTGGCGGCGCTGGTGCTGTTGGCGATCGGGGGGGTCCTCATCGCGCTCCGGTCGTTGCCGGCGGGACGGGCCGGGCCCCTCCCGGGCTGAACCGGGTCCCGAGCGGCGGGCGAACGCCGGCCCCGGTCAGGGCGGGCCCACTCCGGGGAGCCCGGCGAAGAGATCGTCCTCGGGCAACGGGGCACCGCTCCGGTCATGGGACCGCACGAACGACTCGACGGAGAAGATCTGGCCGAACAGCTCGGGTCCCATGTCGAGGAAGAAGGCGTTGTCGACCTGGCTCGCATGGGCCGCCAGGGCCCGGTACTTGGCGTCCACCACCCCCGAGCAGTCGACGAAGGTGGCCACCAGCTCGTCGTCGGTCCCGAAAGCCGGCTCCCCCTCCACCCAACCCGGGAGGGCCATCCCGGCGTCGCGGGCCAGGTCGGCGAACCCGGCCAGGGCCGAGCGGGGGATGGCCACGAAGTAGAGCTTGTCGACGGTCCCGACCCCCTCCACCGCGGCCACCGTCACCCGGTGGGCCTGGATGTGGTCGGGATGGCCGTAGAAGCCGTCGGCGTCGTAGGTGACCACGACCTGGGGCCGGTAGCGGGCGATCAGGCCGGCCAGCCGGTCGGCCGCCCGGGCCACCGGGACGTTCCAGAAGGCGTCGGGCGCGTCGTTCTCGGCCCAGCCCATCATCCCCGAGTCGTGGAAGCCCAGTCCCTCGAGGTGGGCCACCCCGAGGGCGGCACAGCTCGCCTCGAGCTCGGCCCACCGCTGGGCGCCCACCGCGGCCCCGTCGCCCGCGGCACCGGGCCGGCGCCCGGCCTCCCCGGCCAGGTCGCCGAGCGCCCCGTCGGTGCAGGTCACGACGACCGTCTGCACCCCGAGCTCGGCGTAGTGGGCCAGCACCCCACCGGTGAACAGGGCCTCGTCGTCGGGGTGGGCGTGCACCGCCATCAAGGTGGGGGTCCGGTCGGCCATCGGCCCACCGTAGGCGGCACGCCCCCCCAGAGACCCGGGCCCCACGGCGGGTTGACGGGCGGCCATTAGGCTCACGGCCCATGTCGTCGGAGGCGGACCGGAATCCGAGCAGATGCCCGATCTCGGTCGTCATCGCCACCCGCGATGACTACGGGGCGGTCACCGGGGTGCTCGACGCGCTGCTCCCCCAGCTGGCGGAGACCGGCGGCGAGGTGGTGGTGGCCTGCGGCAGCGGCCAGGAGGCCCCGGTCGGTCCGCCGGTCACCTGGCTGGCCCTCGAGGACGACAACATCCTCAACCTGCGCCGGGCGGGCATGGCCCGGGCCCGGGGGGAGATCATCGCCGTGGGCGAGGACCACCTCGTCCCGACGCCCGGATGGTGTGCGGCCGTCCTGCGGGCCCACGCCGAGCACCCGAACGCCGCGGTGGTGGTCGGGTGCCTGGCCAACGGCACCGACCGGACGGTCGCCGGACGGGCCAACTTCCTCGGGTTTGCCGCCCCGTTCACCGTGCCGATGCCCCGCCTCCCGGACCGGCCGCCCCCGATCTCCGCCGTCTCCTTTCGGCGCCAGGCCCTGCGCGGGGTCGACGGGAACCCCGGCTGCATCGAGTCCGAGCTGCTGCCCCGTCTGTTCTCCGAGGGCCGGATGGTGCCCGATGACCGGATCGTCAGTCTCCACTACCAGGACCACGGTTCGTGGTGGGCGGTGACCAACGCCTTCATCGGCGCCCGGGCCAACTACGGGTACTCGACCTCGGCTCTCGACCCCACGGGCCGCCGTCGGGTGGCCCGATGGGTGGCCGCCCGCCTGGGCCTCCGCCAGTGGGGGGAGGCCTGGGCGGCCCGGCACCAGGCCAACGGGCCGATCGACCTGGCCCTGATCGCCGTGATCAACGCCGCCACCGCCGCCGGTGCCCTCCTCGGGGCGCTCGCCGGGCCGGGCCGGGCGGCCGAGCGGGTCGCCTGACCCCTTGGACGGCCACGCCGCCCTCGGGCCGCCCGAGCCGTCAGTGGCCGTGCTCGAGCGCCGATGACCGCCGCCGGGGGCGTCCCGTCGGGTGCACTACGTTTGGACGGCGCCGCACCCCCGGCGAACCGCCCGCCTCCGATCCGACCCACCCGGGCGACGGGCCGGCGGCCCGTCGGTGCCGGGTCGGCGCCGGGACACTCCAGCCCATGACTGCAACCACGACTCGATCCCGGATCCTCGTCCTGGGAGGCACCGGCCTGATCGGCACCCAGGTGGCCCGGGCCTTCCTCGAGGCCGGTTCGCCGGTGACCGTGCTGGCCCGTCGTCCCCCCACCGGCGTCCGAGCGACCTGGCTGGCCGGGTCGGACCTCGTGGTCGGGCGGGCCGACGACCCCGAGGTGCTGGCCCGGGCCCTGGGGGGGGCGGGCCACGTCGTCCACGCGCTCGGTGCCCCGCCCCCGGCCCGGGCCAACGACGACCCACTGGCCCACCAGGTCGCCGTCCTGCCGGCGTTGATCGCCGTCCTCGACGCCCTGGCCGAGCGACCGGGCATCGGCCTCACCTTCCTCTCGTCGGGGGGCGCGGTCTACGGCAGCGGCTGCCCCCTCCCGGCCGTCGAGGACTCGGTGTGCCGACCGGTCTCGGCCTACGGGGTGGCCAAGCTCACGGCGGAGCACACCATCGGCATGTACGTCCGGGTCCACGGGATCCCCGCCCGGGTGCTCCGGACGGCCAACGTCTACGGGCCACTCCAGCGGGCGGGCACCGGTCAGGGCCTCGTGGCCTCCCTCCTGGCGGCCGCCCTCACCGGCTCGCCCGTACCGGTGTTCGGGGACGGCTCGGCCGTGCGGGACTACGTGGAGGTGTCCGACGTGGCCCGGGCCGTGGTCGCCCTCTCGGCCGTGGCCGGTGGTCCGGCGGTCGTCAACGTCGGCAGTGGGGTCGGCCACTCCGTCAACGACGTCCTCGCGCTGGTCGAGCGCACCACCGGGTCGACCCTGGCCGTCGAATGGGGGCGGGCCCGGCCGAGTGACGTCGACGCCATCTACCTCGACACGAGCCGGCTGGCCGGACTGATCGACTGGCGCCCGACCGCTCTGGCCGATGGGGTGGCCGCCACCTGGGACTCCTGGCCGGCCCCGGGGCCGCTCGACGTCGAGCAGTCGGCGTGACCCCCGGCGGCCGGTCCGCCCGGGCCCGGCGGGCCCTCGCCCGACTGGTCCCGCCGGTCGGGCGGCCCGACAGCGCCGGGCCGCCGGGACCCCGGCGCCCGGGCGCCCCGGTGGTGCCCAACGCTCCCGGCTCGCCGCTGCGGGGCCACATCGACGACCCCCGGCCCGGGGCCATCGTGATCGGCGACACGGTGACCCTCAGGGGCTGGCACGTGTGGGGGGACCAACCGGTACTGGCCGTCGCCTTCTCGGCCGACGGCCGGCTGGTGGGCCACGCCGCCACCGGCACCGAGTCGCGGGCCGACGTGGCCAAGGCACTGGGCGCCGAGCAGTTCGCCGAGGCCGGCTGGCACGGGGTGGTCGATCTCGGCGGGGCCCGGGAGGTCACCCTGACCGTGACCGTGTGGCCGGCCCCCGGCGAGCCACCGGTCGATCTCGGCCCGCTGCCCCTCCGGGTGTCCCGCCACCACGGCGGGGTCGAACCCGAGCTCGACGAGGGGGCGCCGAACCGCTTCCACGGCGCCCTCGAGCTCCCCCCCGAGGGCACCGCTCTCGAGCGGGACGCGGTCAACCTCGTGGGTTGGGCCCTGACCGACCGGTTGCCGGTCTCCCGGCTCGAGGTCACCGTGAACGGGGAGGACGTGGGGCGGGCCCGCCTGGGCCTGCAGCGGCCCGACGTGGCCCGCCACTACCGGGCCCCCCACGCCGAGGTGAGCGGGTTCGAGCACCTGGTCGACCTCTCGGCACTGGCCCCCGGGACCTCGGCCGTCCGGGTGGAGGTGCGGGCCCGGTCGCTCGGCGGGGAGTCCGAGGTCGTCGCCCGTCGTCGGTACCAACTGGCCCCGGTGGCGGCGGTCGAGGACCGCAGCGACCGGGCCGGCGTGCTCGGGCGCCGGCTGGAGGGAATCCGGGCGTCGGTGCGGCCGGGGGACGCCCTCGACCTGGTCGTCTTCACCCATGACCTCGGCTACGGCGGGGGCCAGCTGTGGCTGAGCGAGCTGCTCCGGCAGGCCGGGGCCGGCTCCCGGTTCGCCTGCACCGTGGTCTCCCCGATCTCGGGTCCGCTGCTCGCCGAATTCGAGGAACGGGGCATCGAGGTCCACATCACCCAGGAGTACCCGGTGACCGACATCGAGCAGTACGAGGGCCGGGTCGTCGAGGCGGCCCAGTGGCTGGCCACCCGAGGGCACAACGCGGCGCTGGTCAACACGTTCGGGGCGTTCTTCGGAGCCGACGTGGCCACCCGCCTCGGGCTGCCCACGGTGTGGGGCATCCACGAGAGCTGGTCCCCGTCGGTGATGTGGTCGGTCGCCTACCCCGCGGGCCACGTGGACCCCTTGGTGCAACGGGCGGCCTACGGGGCCATCGGGGCGGCCGGCGCCCTGGTCTTCGAGGCCGAGCAGACCCGGCGCCAGTTCGAGCCGTGGGCGGCCCCCGGTCGGGCGGTGGTGGTGCCCTACGGCATCGACGCCACCGGGGTGGAGCGCTACCGGGCGACCACCACTCCCGAGCAGGCCCGCCGGGCGACCCGCCTCCCGGCCCGGGCCCGGGTCCTGCTCGTGATGGCCACCACCGAGCGGCGCAAGGGCCAGACCGTGCTGGCCGAGGCCTTCGCCCGCATCGCCCGGAGCTTCCCCGACGCCCTGCTGGTGTTCGTCGGCGACACCGGCACCCCCTACGCGGAGGCCCTGGCCCGGCTCATCCGGCGCTCGGGGATCGAGCGCCAGACGCGGCTGTTGCCGGTGGTGGAGGACACCTACCGCTGGTACCGGGCGGCCGACGTCGTGGTGTGCGCCTCCGACGTCGAGTCGCTGCCCCGCTCGGTGCTCGAGGCCATGTGCTTCGGGGTCCCGGTGCTGACCACCTCGGTGTTCGGGCTCACCGACCTGCTCACCGACGACGAGACCGGGTTCCTGTTCGAGCCGCTCGACCTCACCGCCGCCATCGGGGCCCTGCGTCGGGTGCTCGAGCTGGACGCGCCGTCGCTGGCCCGGGTCGCCTCGGCCGGCCGGCAGCTCGTGCGCGGGCACTACGACTCGGCCGGCTACGCCACCGACGTGGTGGACCTCCTCGAGGGGCTGCGCCGGGACCCGACCCGGACCCCGGCGCAGATCCTGTCGGTCGACGGCCGGTCCCACCGGACCATGACGGTTCCGACCGACGCCGGATAGGGGCCGCAGGGCCACGGCGGGGCGGGGGCCCGGCCCTCCTCGTCGGTCCCCAGCACCCCGGTCGAGGTCCCGGCGACCCTGGTCCCGAAGGGCAGCTGGCGGGCCTCGTCCGACGTCGCCCCGCGCCCGGTCCGGCTCGGGGTACCGGCCGGGGTGGTTCAGGTCTGGAGGCCCAGCACCGCGGCGGCCAGCTGCTCGATCTCCCGCCGGCGGTCGTCGGGCGGGCGGACCGGGCGCACCACGAATTTGGAGAAGCCCACGGCGACGAAGCGCCCGATCAGCTCGGCCAGCTCTCCATGGCCGGTGGGAACCAGATCGTCGAGGGGCCGACCCTTCGAGAGCACCGAGAGGGCGGCCCGGGCGCCCTCGTCCAGCGGGCCCTCGGAGTAGCCGATGCTCACCCCGAAGTGCTCGGGGCTGATCGCCCGCCCGGCCCCCGCCGCGGCGTCCTCGATCACCACCCGTCCGGCCGCGGCCTCCTCGGGGGTGCACATCGAGGGGAGCCACCCGTCGCCCAGCCGGCCGCAGCGGGCCAGGGCGGCCGGGGCGGTGCCGCCGAGCCAGACCTCGAAGGGGTCCTGCACGGGCCGGGGGCTCAGCGCGACGTCGGCGAATCCGTACCCGGCGCCCTCGTAGCTGACCACCTCGCCCGACCACAGACGACGCAGCAGTGGCAGCAGCTCGTCCATCTGCGCCCCCCGGACCGCCGGGGCCGGGCCGACGGCCCGGCGATCGGGTCCCCGGGCCAGGCCGGGCACGAAGGTGACCAGGAAGCGGCCGGCCGACAGCGCATCGAGCACCGCCACCTGCTTGGCCAGGCGGAGCGGGTTACGGCCCGGGAGCAGCATGGTCGTGCCGAGCTTCAGCCTCGGGTTGTGGGCCCCGGCCCAGGCCAGCCCGACCAGCGGGTCCAGGGTGGGGGCGCTCAGCACCTCGGGCAGCCACAGCGAGTCGAACCCGTACCCGACCAGGTCGTCGGCCAGGGCGCACAGGCCGGCCGGGTCGAGGAGGCCCGGCCCGGCACTCACCCCGATGCGGACCTTCACCGCCGGCCCCCGGATCTCACGGCGCCGCCGACAGGGCGGCGAGGGCCCGCTCGAGGCCGGCGTCGTCGACATCGTGGTGGGTGACCAGGCGGACCACCCCCGGGTCGATCATCTGGGCCAGGACGCCCTCGCCGGCCAGGTGGTCGATCAGCTTGGCCGCGGCCGGTGGCCCGAAGGTGACGATGTTGGTCCGGACCCGCCCCGGGTCGAGCCCGGCGGCGGGCCAGCGGGCGGCCACGGCCTCGGCCAGCCGGGTCGCCCGTTCGTGGTCCTCGGCCAGGCGGTCCACCATCGAGAGGGCCAGCAGGCCGGGGGCGGCCAGCACCCCGGCCTGGCGCATGCCGCCCCCGAGGCGCTTGCGCTCGTCCCGGGCGGCGGCGATCAGATCGGCCGGCCCGGCGAGCAGGGAGCCCACCGGCGCACACAGGCCCTTGGAGAGACACGCCATGACCGTGGTGGCCCCCGAGGCCAGCGCCGCCGCCGGTACCCCGGTCGCCACCTCGGCGTTGAACAGCCTCGCCCCGTCGATGTGCACCGGCACGCCCGCCGCCGCGGCGACCACCGCCTCGAGGGCCTCGGGGGCCCAGGGCGCCCCCCCGGCGGCCATGTGGGTGTTCTCGACGCAGACCACCGAGACCTCGGGCTGGTGGTACGCCACCGCCCCGACGGCCGCCGCCACCTGGCCGGGTTCGATGGTGCCGTCGTCGTCGTCGAGGGGGTGGAACTGCACCCCCGAATTGCGGGCAGCCGCCGCCAACTCGTAGGCGACCACGTGCTGGCGGCGGCCGGCCACCACCTCGGTGCCGGGCCGGGCCAGGACCCGCAGGGCGAGCTGGTTGGCCATGATTCCCGAGGGGACGAAGAGGGCGGCCGCCTTGCCCACCCGGGCCGCGAATCGGTCCTCCAACTCGTTGACCGTGGGGTCCTCGCCGTAATCGTCGTCGCCCACCTCGGCGGCGGCCATGGCCCGCCGCATCTCGGGCGTCGGCCGGGTGACGGTGTCACTGCGCAGGTCGACCAGACCGGAGGCCACCGGCCGACTCTACCGGGGGGCCGGCCCGGCGGAACCGGGTCGAGCCGGGCCGGGGCCGTCCGTCGCTCAGTCGGCGAGCAGGACCGCCACCGCCTGGGCGACCGTCGCCACCACCACGTCGGGCCGGTACCCGGGCTCGGTCCACCGGCGTCCGCGGTGGAGCCATACCGTAGAGAGGCCGACGCCCCGGGCCCCCCCGATGTCGGGGCCCGGGGCGTCCCCCACCATCCACGCCCTCCCCGGGTCGCCCGGGCGGCCCCCGCAGCGCTCGATCGCCTCCTCGAAGATCTGGCGGTCCGGTTTGGCCACCCCCACCTCGTCCGACACGCAGCACGCGTCGACCAGGCCGGCCAGCCCGGCCCGCTCCATCTTCACGTGCTGGGATGCCGGGCCGTTGGTGACCACCCCGATCCGCCAGCCCCCATGGCGCAGGCGCACCAGCGCCTCGCTCACCTGGGGGTCGGGAGCGAAGAAGGTCGGGTACTCGTCCCGGTAGGTCCCGACCAGGTTCGCCACCGGCTCGGCCAACCCGAAGCGCTCGCGGACGCCGGCGAACACGACCTCGCGCCGGGCGAACCCGTCATTGTCGGCCTCGCACAGCCAGGCCACCCCCTTCTCGCCCAGCCCGTAGCGGGCGGCGAAGGACTCGGCCCAGCGGCGGTGGGCCGCCTGGCGGTCGACCAGGGTGTTGTCGAGGTCGAAGAGGGCCAGCGCCGGCACACCGGCCATTGTGACCGACGGCCCGGCACCACCGGGCCGGGCCGGGGAGGGGGCGCCCGTAGGCTCGGCCGATGACCACTGACACACCAGGGGAGGAGGACCGCGACAGAACGCCGGCCGGCGGGTTCGGCAACCACGGGATCCACGGTCTGCTCGGCGTGTCGGTGCTGGAGGCGTCGCCCGAGCGGGTCGTGCTCAGCGTCCCGGTGACCTGGAAGGTTCACCAGCCCTACGGGATCCTGCACGGCGGGGTCTCGGCCCTGCTGGCCGAGTCGGCGGCCAGCCTCGGGGCGGCCCTGGCCGCCGGGCCGGACCGCCGGGTGGTCGGGATCGAGATCAGCGCCAGCCATCTGCGGGCCCTGCGGGAGGGCACGCTCCTCGCCACCGCCACCCCGGTGCGGGCCGGCCGCACCGTCCAGGTCTGGGAGATCCGCCTGACCGATGGCGACGGGCGGGACATCAGCCTGGCCCGCTGCACCCTGGCGGTGATTGGCCCCGAGGGGGCGGGCGGCCTCGGCGGTCCGCGGGCGCCGGGCGGTGAGCCCGGGGGGCTTTCGGCCCCCTGACACCGCCGGCGCTTGAGGTGGGCGGTGGGCCGGGTGGCGGGAGGGGGAGCGGTGGGTGCGGCACCGCGCCGGGCCCCTGGCGCCCCCCGGGAAGGGTGGCGCAGGGGCCCGGGCGGAACTGGCCAATCGGCTGGACTTGCCCCGGCCAATTCTGCGCATAGGATTAGCCGGTGCCCATGGTACGACCCATCGGCGGGCTCGGGTTCCTCGGGCTGATCCTCCCAACCGCCCCACAGGATGAAATCCCTGTTCAGTCGGGTCGTACCACCTATCCTACCTCAGGTGATACCTGGGGTGCTACCGCACCGGCGGCCGCCCTGGCCCGGACCTGTGCCGAGGCCGAGGCGGCCGGGGCTGGGGCCCTGTGGGCGGTGGACCACCTCTTCTGGCCCCGGCCGATGCTCGAATGCCTGAGCGCTCTCACGGTGGCGGCCACCGCCACCCGGCGGGCCGTGCTCGGCTCCTGTGTCCTCCAGCTCCCCCTGCGGCGGGCCGTGGTCGTGGCCAAGCAGGCCTCAACCCTCCAGTTGCTCTCGGGGGGCCGCTTCGTGCTCGGCCTCGGGGTGGGCAGCCACCCCGGCGAGTACGAGGCTGCCGGGGTCGACTTCGGCGCCCGGGGCCGACTGCTCGATCAGGGGATCGCCCGGCTCCACGAGGCCTGGGGGAGCGCCGGGACCGCGGGCCCCTACCGCCAGGAGCCCCCCGGGGCCGTCCCGGTCTGGATCGGCGGCTCGGGCCCCGCCGCCCTCCGGCGGGCGGCGACGGTGGCCGACGGCTGGGTGCCGATGTTCGTCCAACCCGACGAGTACGCCGAGGCGCTCAGGGGCCTGCGGCGGGCGACGGTGGCCGCCGGACGCCCCGAGGACGGCGTGACCGCCTCGGTGGTGGTCATGGTCTCGCTCGGCCGCTCCGGGGGGGCGGCCGAGCGGGGGGGGCGCTGGCTCTCGGCGCTCTACGGGATCCCGCCCCGGGCCTTCGCCCGCCACCTGGTGGCCGGGACCGCGGCGGCCTGCGCCGAGCAGGTGGCCCGCTACCACTCGGCGGGAGCCGGCCACGTAGTGGTGATGATCACCGACGACCACCCCGTCGAGCAGTTCGCCGAGCTGGCAGCCGAGCTCGGCCCCGACATCGCCGGGACCGGGCCGACCGGCCGGTCCCGGGCCGACCTGGCGGAGGTGCCGACATGACCAGCGAACCGGTGGCGATCCTCGGGACCGGGATGACCGACATGGCCCGGCGGGACCTCTCCCCCGAGGCGATGGCCACCGAGGTGGTGCACCAGGCCCTCTCCGACGCCGGCGTCGAGCCCGAGCAGCTCGGCCTGGTGGTCTTCAGCAACGCCATGGGCGGTCGGCTGTGCGATCAGGGCTGCATCCGGGGCCAGGCGTGGCTGCGCAAGTCCATGGCCGGCAACGTGCCCGTGGTCAACGTGGACAACTCGTGTGCCGGGGGCACCTCGGGCGTCTTCGTGGGGTCGATGGCGGCCCGGTCCTCGGACCGCCCGGTCCTGGTGGTCGGGGTCGAGAAGATGTGGACCGGGGACCGGGCGGCCACCCTGGCCGGGATCGAGGACGGGCTCCCGGCCGATTACCGGGCCGACATGTACGCCCGGTTCGGGCCCGAGGGGCCCGGCGGCAGCACCCTGATGAACCTCAACGACTTTTGGGCCCGCTCCTACATGGAGGAGCGGGGGGCCACCCTCGAGCAGATCGCCGCGGCGGCGGTCAAGGCCCGACGGCACGCCTCGATGAATCCGCTGGCCCAGGTCCAGCAGGCCGTCACCCTCGACGAGGTGCTGTCGTCGCCCCACGTCTCGACCGTCCTCACCCGCCTGATGTGCAGCTCGTTCACCGATGGCGGGGCCGCCGTCGTCCTGGCCGGCCGCTCGACCGGCAGCCACCCCGGCGCCCCGCTCCTGGTCGGCTCGCTCGCCCGCTCGGGCAACGGGGAGATCGACTACCACGAGCGGCTCGAGCAGGTCGCCGCGGCGGCCTGGGAGGAATTCGGCTTCGGCCCGGCCGACGTCGACCTGGTCGAGCTGCACGACGCCACCAGCGCCGAGGAGCTCTACGCGCTCGAGTCCCTGGGCTTCTTCGGGCCGGGCGAGGCCGGGACGGCCACCCTGGCCGGATCGACGGCCATCGGCGCCCCGGGGCTGACCGTCAACCCGAGCGGGGGCCTGGTCGGGCGGGGCCACCCGCTGGGGGCCACCGGGATCGCCCAGGTCGTCGAGCTGGTCACCCACCTGAAAGGTCGGGCCGGCGACCGCCAGGTGGCGGGGTCCCGCCTCGGGGTGGCCGTCAACACCGGGGGCGTCATCGAGGGCGACGCCGCCTATGTGGGAATCCACGCCGTAGCCGCGGCAAGCTGACCCGGTGCCCGGCATCACGGTGAGCGGTTGGGGAATGTCGGTCCCCGACAAGGTGGTGACCAACGACGACCTCTCGGCCTCGCTCGACACGAGCGACCAGTGGATCACCGAGCGCACCGGCATCCGCCAACGCCACATCGGCGGGAGCACCTCAGAGCTGGCCACCGAGGCCGGCCGGCGGGCCCTGGAGCGGGCCGGGGTGGACCCGGGCGACATCGGCGCCCTGGTGCTGGCCACCACGACCGGTGACGCCCTGGTCCCGGGCACCGCCTCCACGGTGCAGGACGCCCTCGGGACGGCCGGCGGGGCCTTCGACCTCAACGCCGCCTGCTCGGGCTTCGTCTACGGCCTGGTGGTCGCCGCCGGCCTGGTCGGCGTCGGCTCGGGGCCGGTGCTCCTCATCGGGGCCGACACCCTCAGCCGGATCACCGATTGGGACGACCGGTCGATGGCCGTCCTGGTGGGCGACGGGGCCGGCGCGGTCGTCCTCAGCCCGGTCGACGGGCCGGGGGACCTCATGAGCTGGAACCTCAACAGCGACGGCTCGCTGCGCCACCTGCTCAAGTGCGACCACGGCGGGTACTTGTACATGGACGGCAAGGAGATCTTCCGCAAGGCGGTCCGGGTGGTCGTCGAGTCGGCCGAGCGGGCCATGGCCGAGGCCGGCCTGGGGCCGGCCGACGTCGACCTCCTAGTGCCACACCAGGCCAACCTGCGGATCATCCAGGCGGCCTGCCAGCGGCTCGGCATCCCCGAGGAGCGAACGGTGGTCGTCATCGACCGCTACGGCAACACCTCCTCGGCGTCGATCCCCCTCGCCCTCCACGACGCCCTCAGCACCGGGCGGGTCGCCCCCGGTGACCACCTGCTGCTGACCGGCTTCGGTGGCGGGATGACGTGGGCCAGCGCCGTCCTACGCTGGGGCGGATGAACGAACGCGCGCCCGAGCCGGCCCTGGTGGTGCTGGCCGCCGGCCGGGCCCGCCGCTACGGCGGCTGCAAACCGCTGGCCCCGGTGGGGATCGGCGGCGAGGCGGTGATCGACCTGCTCGCCGGGGACGCCCTGGCCGCCGGCTTCTCCACCATCATCCTGGTCGTCGGGCCCTCCACCGGCCCGGCCATCCGCTACCACGTGGAGCACCGGTGGCCGGCCGGGGTCGACGTGCGCTTCGCCCACCAGGAGACGCCGCTCGGCACGGTGCACGCGGTGCTGGCGGCCGAGGAGCACCTGGCCGAGGGGGTGGCCTTCGGGGTGGCCAACGCCGACGACCTCTACGGGGCCGACGCCCTGGCCCTGCTGGCCCCGCGGCTCGCCGAGCCGGCCGGGGCCAACACCGTGGTGGCCTTCCGGTTGCGCAACGCCGTGGTGGGCGACTCGCCGGTCACCCGGGGCGTGTGCCGGGTGGACGAAGGGGGCCGGCTCACCTCCATCGACGAGCGGCGGAAGGTCGTGGCCGTGGGGGGCGGGCGCTTCAGATCCGAGGACGGCCTCGAGCCGAGCGAGCTCGACGGCGACGCCCTGGTGTCGATGAACCTCTGGGGCTTCGGTCCGGCCATTCGGGTGGCCTTCCGGGCGGCCATGGACGAGGCCGAGCACGCTTCGGCGGACGCCGAGGTCCTCCTGCCTGATGTGGTCGGCCGGGTGTTGCGGGGGGAGCGGCCCGGCGGCGTCCCGGAGCCACCCCCCTTCCGGGTGCTGGCCGCCCCGGGCCGCTGCATCGGGGTCACCCATCCCGAGGACCTGGCCCTGGTCCGGGCCGACGTGGCCCGCGAGGTCGGCGGCGGCGACCGGCCGGCCCATCCCTGGGCGCCCGGGGGGCCGGGCCCCCGCTGATGACCCGCACGACCCGCCTGGTCGCCGCCCTGGCCGTCAACCTGGCCCTGGTGGTCGGTCAGTTGGTGGGGGGATTGGCGGCCCATTCCACCGGCCTGCTGGCCGATGCCGGCCACAACCTCACCGATGTGGCCGCCGTGGCCGTCTCGCTCTTCGCCGTCCGCTGGGCCCTGCGACCCCGCAGTGCCGAGCGGTCCTTCGGGAACCACCGAGGGACCATCCTGGCCGCGCTGGTGAACGCCGGGGCCCTGGCCGTGGTCACCGTGGCCATCATCGTGGTCAGCGTCCAGCACCTCATCCATCCCGACCACGTCGACGGGGGCGTCGTCGTGGTCGTGGCCGCCGTCGCCATGGCGGCCAACGGGCTGGCCGCGCTCATCTTGCGCGACCACGGCCGTGACCTCAACATGCGGGCGGTGTTCGTGCACATGGCGGCCGATACGGCGGCCTCGCTGTGCGTGCTGGTGGCCGGCGCGGTGATCGTGCTCACCGGCGGCGGAGCCTGGGACCGCCTGGACCCGCTCGCCGCGCTTCTCGTCGCCCTGCTGATCATGGTCGAGGCTTACCGGCTGGTCCGGGCCAGCGTCGACGTGCTGCTGGAGTCGACCCCCGGCGACGTCGATCTGGGGGCCCTGCACGCGGTGATCACCGGGGTCCCCGGGGTGGCCGAGGTCCACGACCTCCACGTCTGGAGCATCTCGGGCGAGTACCGGGCCCTGTCGGCCCACCTGGTGATGACCGGCCACCCGACCCTGGAGGAGGCCCAGGAGGTCGGGGGGGTCGTCCGGGGCGCCGTCGCGCGGCCCTTCGACATCGCCCACACCACGTTCGAGCTCGAGTGCGAGCGCTGTGTCGACGACGCCAACGACCCCTGCGGCATGGGTGAGACCCACCGGCCGCTGAGCAGCGTCGGGGATGGCCCGGTCCCGAGCACCACGGCGGTGACCGGTGCCCGGGCGCGACGCAGCCCCGAGTAACCGTCCGGCCGAAGCCGTCCAGCTCCTCGGGGCCACGCCCTCGGCGACCCGCTGCCACCTGCGGCGGGGGCCGTGTCGGACAACCCCCGCCCGGGGCCCGGGACGGTGGACTCCAGGGAAGCCACCGACCCGATTCACGAGCCGTCATCGCACGGGCACCTCCTCCCGCCCCGACCGAGCGCACCTCTCGGTGCGCCCTGCCGCTTCTCCGGTCCGCCTTGCGGTGTCCCTTCGAACCCCTCGGCTCGGCCTTGCGGCCTCCCCTCGGATCGACCCTGGTTCCGCCTTTCGGCTTCGCTTCCGGTCGTGCGGCGGGCTTCAGTAACCCGAACTGTCGACAGCGTGCGCCGCCGGTTTGCCGGGGTCAAGAGGACCTCGCGAAATCCAGATGTTCTCCCCACAAAACCCCCGGGCCGTCCCCAGGGATCTCGGCCAGGTCCCCAGAAGCGCCGCCGATGTCCCCAGGCCGTCCCCAGGTCCCCGGCGCCGGGCCGGGCCGACCGGGCCGGCGACACACCCCGGTCCGGACTCGGGCACAATGGCCGCTCGCCACCAGGGACCCGGTCGGGGGCGGCGCCCGGCCGGGGCCGGCGGCGCAACCCCCCCGACCATGACCGACACCGACACCAGGATCACCGACGTCCCGGCCCAGGGGCCGACCGGGCCGAACCGACCCCGCCCGCCGCGGTCGGAGCCGCCGACCGGGCCCGGCCACCAGGTGGGACCCCCCGCCGGCCGCCCGGCCCCGGCCGGCCGGGGGGCCGGTCGCCGCCCCCGGACCGGATTGGTGGCCATGGCCACCTTCGTCGCCCTGGCCGGGCTGGGACTGGGCGCCCTCGGCCTCGGCGTCGTCACCCGGCGCCAGCCGGCGGTCCCCGCACCCCGGGCGGTTCTCGGCCAGACCGGCCCCCTGACGTTCCCGGGCACCGCCTCGTCCTATTACGGGCCCGAAGCGGCCGGGACCACCGAATTGGCCGCCCCGGGCCACCTGATCGCCGGTGGCCGCGACGCGCCGGACCCCTTCGTCCTCGTCCAGGGCGGCCGCTACTACCTCTACACGAGCGAGGGCGACCGGGCCCACACCAACGTCCCGGTGCAGGACGGCGCGGTGCTGGGCCGTTGGGGCCCGCTGCTCGACGCAATGCCGGCTCTGCCCCGGTGGGCCGTCCCCGGGTTCACCTGGGCCCCCGACGTGCACCGGTTCGGCGACCACGACGTCCTGTATTTCACGTCGGTGGTCGCCGGCTCCAGCCCGGCCGACGAATGCATCGGGGCGGCGCAGGGCCCGACCCCCCTGGGGCCGTTCCGGGCCGGGGCCCAGCCCTTCATCTGCCAGCTGGACCAGCACGGCTCGATCGATCCGAGGACGTTCACCGACGTCGACGGCCGGAACTACATGATCTGGAAGTCCGATGACAACGCCGACGTCAACGGGACCGAACCGACCAGCATCTACTCGGAGCCGCTGAGTGCCGACGGTCTGCACCTGCTCGGTCGGCCGACCCGGATCTTCGGCCCAGACCGGCCGTGGCAGGGCCGGATCGTCGAGGCCCCGGACCTGTTCAGCGTGGACGGCGGGTACTGGCTCTTCTACTCGGGCGGCTGGTTCAACCAGACCGGCTACGCCATCGGCGCCGCCCGCTGCGCCGGGCCGCTCGGGCCGTGCGCCGACACCGCCACCGGTCCCCTGCTGACGACGAACTTCCAGGGTGCCGGCCCCGGCGAGCCGTCGGTCTTCACGGACCTGCGGGGGGTGTGGCTGGCCTACACGCCCTGGCGATCCGACACGCCGCGGCACACCCCACCCCGGCCGGTGATGCTCACCCGGCTCGGTTTCGGACCGCTCGGCCCCTACCTCGCCTCCTGGGGCGCCGCGGTGGGCGGGGCGGGCTGAGGCACGCCCCCCAAGGGGCGGCGGGCTCTGACCCCGTGGCATCGTGGGGCCATGCCCGTCGATGTGCTCTTCGCCGGGGTCGCCACATCGGAGCTCGAGGCTGCGCGGCCCTGGTACGAGAGCCTGGTCGGACGGCCGGCCGACATCGTCGTGCACGAGCACGAGATCATGTGGCGGGTCACCGACGGCGCCTGGCTCTACCTCGTCGAAGACCCGGCCCGGACCGGCCACGCCCTGGTCACCCTCGCCGTGCCCGACCTGGAGACCGCACTGGCCGAGCTCGGCAAGAGGAGACTGGCCACCCCGAACGTCGAGACCGGCCCGGGCGCCGGCCGCAAGGCGCCGTTCGTCGACCCCGAGGGCAACACCATCACCCTCATCAAGGTGTCGGGCCCGGCCGGTGGGCCGTGAGCCGGCGGGGCCGGTTGCCCGGTCGTCCTCAGAGCGGGGTGACGTACGCGGCGTGGATGCCCCCGTCCACCAGGAAGGTCGAGGCGGTGACGAACGACGCGTCGTCCGAGGCCAGGAAGGCGGCGGCGGCCGCGATCTCGGCCGCCTGGCCGAAGCGGCCCATGGGGATGTGCACCAGCCGGCGGGCCGCCCGTTCGGGGTCCTTGGCGAACAGCTCGCGCAGCAGGGGCGTGTCGACCGGGCCCGGGCATAGCGCGTTGACCCGGACGCCGCGGCGGGCGAACTCCACCCCGAGCTCCCGCGACATCGACAGCACCCCCCCTTTTGACGCCGTGTAGGAGATCTGGCTGGTCGCCGCGCCCATGACGGCGACGAACGAGGCGGTGTTGACGACCGAGCCGCCACCGCGCTCGAGGAGATGGGGGATCCCGAGCTTGCAGCACAGGTAGACCGACGTCAGGTTGACCTCCTGCACCCGGCGCCAGGCCTCCAGCCCGGTCTCGAGGATCGAGTCGTCCTCGGGTGGCGAGATGCCGGCGTTGTTGCAGAGGATGTCGATGCCCCCGTACTCGGCCACCGCCGTCGAGTAGAGCGCGGCCACGGCCTTGGGGTCGGTCACATCGGTCCGGACGTAGATTCCGGCCACGTCGGCCGCCACGGCCAGGCCGGCGTCGTCGCTCAGGTCAGCGGCCACCACCTTGGCCCCCTCCCCGGCGAAGCGCTCGGCCATGGCCCGCCCGATCCCGCCGGCGGCGCCGGTGATGACGGCCACCCGGCCCGCCAACCGGCGGCCCCAACGACTCCGGTCGCCCGCCCCCGATGACTGCTGCGCCTCACTCATGTCACTCCTCGGTCGAGATGAACACGTTCTTCACGTCGGTGAACGCATCGAGGGCGTCGGGGCCCAGCTCCCGCCCGATCCCGGACTGTTTGAACCCGCCGAACGGGGTCCAGTAGCGGACCGAGGAGTGCGAGTTCACCGAGAGGTTGCCGGTCTCGAGGGCCCGGGCCACCCGCAGCGCCCGGCCGACGTCGCGTGTCCACAGCGAGCCGGACAGGCCGTACTCGGTGTCGTTGGCGATCCGCACCGCCTCATCCTCGCCGTCGAAGGGGATGACCACCACCACCGGGCCGAAGATCTCCTCGGTCACCGCCCGGTCGGCCGGGTCCACCGGGGCCAGCACGGTCGGCGGGTACCAGAAGCCGGGCCCGTCCGGGACCCGGCCCCGCACCGCCACCGGGGCCCCCTCGGGCACGAAGGCGGCCACCTCGGCCCGGTGGGCGGCCGAGATCAGCGGGCCCATCTCGGACCCCTCGTCGGTGGGGTCGCCGACGCGCACCCCGAGCACGGCCGGCTCCAGCAGTTCGAGGAACTGCTCATAGACGCTGCGCTCGACCAGGATCCGCGAACGGGCGCAGCAGTCCTGGCCGGCGTTGTCGAAGACCCCGGCCGGGGCCCGCGCCGCGGCCATCTCGATGTCGGCGTCGGCGAACACGATGTTGGCGCTCTTGCCGCCGAGCTCGAGGGTGACCCGCTTCACCTGCTCGGCGCATCCGGCCATGATCCGCTTGCCCACCTCGGTCGATCCGGTGAAGCAGACCTTGCGCACGTGCGGGTGGGTGACGAAGCGCCAACCGACCACCGAGCCCTTGCCGGTGACGACCTGGAAGACGCCCTCGGGGACCCCGGCCTCGGTGGCCAGCTCGCCCAGGCGCAGGGCGCTGAGCGGGGTGAGCTCGGCCGGCTTGAGCACGACCGTGTTGCCGGCGGCCAGGGCCGGGGCGAAACCCCACCCGGCGATGGCCATGGGGAAGTTCCAGGGCACGATGATCCCCACCACGCCCAAGGGCTCGTGGAAGGTGACGTCGATACCGCCGGCCACCGGGATCTGACGGCCGGCCTGGCGCTCGGGGGCCGCCGCGTAGTACTCGAGCACGTCGCGGACGTTGCCGGCCTCCCAGCGGGCGTTGCCCACCACATGGCCGGCGTTGGCCACCTCGAGCTGGGCCAGCTCCTCGCCGTGGGTGTCCACCAGGTCGGCGAAGCGCCGCAGCAGGCGGGCCCGGTCCCCCGGGGCGACCGCCCGCCAGGGCCCGGCCGCCGCCGCGGCGGCGGCGATGGCCGCGTCGGCCTCGGCCTCGCTGGCCGAGCGGACGGTGGTGATGACCTCGGCCGTGGCCGGGTTGAGGACGGGCACCGCGGTGCCGGCGGTCGTGCTCACCGGGTGATCATGGCCCGTGCCGGTCCCGGCCGGGGAATCGGTCACCCCCGGGCACCGGGGTTCAGGCGATCCGCTCGAGCTCCAGCTCGATCTCGGCCAGCTCCTCGCTGCTCCCCTGGACCTTGGGGCCGGTGAACCAGTTCTTGGCCGAGATGAGCCACCAGCCCCCCGAGAGCAGCAGCACGACCCCGACGGCCACCGGCGCGTAGTTGAACGTGTCCACGGTGACCGGCCAGACCTCGGGCAGGATGAACATGATGCAGATGATCACGACCCACACCGTGGCGATCCACCCGACCAGGTAGGTCCACTTCCCCAGGTTCCACGGACCGACCTTGAACTGGTCCTTGGCCCGGAGCCGGAGGAAGATCGGGACGATGTAGGCGATGTAGAGGCCGATGACCGCGATCGAGGTGATCGCCCCGTAGGCGACCGGGCTCCACAGGTAGGGCAGGCCGAGGATGAGCGCGGCCACCACTGCGAACCAGATCGAGTTGGTGGGGGTGCCGGTGCGCTTGTTGATCTTGTGCCAGTGCCTGGACCCGGGAACGGCCCCGTCCCGGGAGAAGGCGTAGATCATCCGGCTGTTGGCGGTCACCGAGGCCATCCCGCAGAAGAGCTGGGCCACGATGGCCACCAGCAGCAGGAGCTCGCCCCCGGTCCGCCCGACGGCGTCGATGAAGATCTGGGCCGGCGGCACGCCGGTCGGCGAGGCCAGCTCCTTGGTGTAGTTCTGGATGGCGAAGGTGACGCCGATGAGGAGGATCCAGCCGGCGATCAGCGAGACGACGATCGACATCACGATGCCCCGGGGCCCGGCGATCGACGGGGAACGGGTCTCCTCGGTCATGTGGGCCGACGCGTCGTACCCGGTGAAAGTGTACTGGGCGACCAACAGGCCGATGAAGAACACGTAGACCGCGGAACCCCAACCCGTGAAGCCCGTGTTGTTGACGAACTTGGTGAACACGAACGACGCCGACTGGTGGTGGGCGGGGACGATGGCCAGGGCGCCCACGATGACCAGGACGCCGATGATGTGCCACCAGACGCTGACGTCGGAGAGGAAGGCGACGACCTGGACCCCGAAGGTGTTGAGGATCCCGTGCAGGGCCAGGATCAGCGCGTAGACCACCACGACGTGCCAGTGGACGGCGCTGAAGCCGGTGGTCAGGTTCAGAAAGGCGGTGAGGAACAAGGCGGCGCCGAAGTCGATCCCGGCCGTGACCGCCACCTGCCCCAGGAGGTTGAACCAGCCGGTGAACCAGCTCCACGACGCCGGGTTCCGGCCGGACTGGGGGGCCAGCTTCGCCGCCCAGTAGTAGAGCCCCCCGGCCGTCGGGTAGCTCGAACACACCTCGGCCATCGAGAGGCCGACCAGGATCACCAGGATCCCGACGATCGGCCAGCCGATCGTCATGGCCACCGGGCCGCCGGTGTTCATCCCGAAGCCGTACAGGGTGAGGCAACCCGAGAGGATCGAGATGATGGTGAACGAGACGGCGAAGTTGGAGAACCCGCCCATCCGCCGCCGGAGCTCCTGGGCGTAGCCCATGGCGTGGAGCTGATGGCGGTCGGCTTCGTCGTCGTTGGGGTGGTGGGTCGCCCGGTAGAGCTCCCCGGCGGTGCCGATGCGCTCACCGACGCCCGGCTCGTGGGCGGGGCTCGTCGGGCCCGCCGGTTCGTCGACCGGTGCCATCTCGCTCCCGGTCGGCTTCGAGAGATCGTCCATGACCACCCCCACGTCTGGCCGGTGGGCACCGATCCCGCCGGGCGTCCGATTGCCTCCCCCGCGCATCGCCTCACGGCGATCGGGAACACCCTATGGCCTGAAAACGGCGAGTCAAGGGGATACCCCGCCCGAACACGTCACTGCACCGCCGGTGCAGTTGCGATTTCCGGCCGGGACCGGCGGCTCCGGGGTCCGGCCGCCGGCCCGATTGGCTAGCCTCGCGCTCCGTGCCCGCCGCCGCCCCGGCCCATCCCTCCAGCGCCGACGGGTTCAACCTGGCCCTCGCCTTCGAGTCGGTGGCCGGGGCCATTGGCGAGCGCGAGTGCCTGGTCTGGCGGGACCGCCGGATCACCTACGCCGCGCTGGCCGAGCGGGCCCGGCGCCTGGCTTCCTATCTGCACGGGAGGGGCCTGGGCATCCACGCCGAGCGGGCCGGGCTGGCCGGGCACCAGTCCGGCCAGGACCACGTGGCCCTCGCCCTCTATAACGGTAACGAGTACCTCGAGTCGATGCTCGGCGGCTACCGGGCCCGGGTGGCGCCGTTCAACGTGAACTACCGCTACACCGGCGAGGAGCTGCGGTACCTGCTCGGGGACTCGGGCGCCCGGGCCGTGATCTACCACGCATCACTGGCGCCGAACCTGGCCGACGTCCTGGCCGACCTGCCCGAGATGACTGCCCTGGTGCAGGTGGCCGACGAGTCGGGCCACGACCTGTTGCCCGGGGCGGTCGACTACGAAGCGGCCCTGGCCGTCGGTTCGCCCCAGGGGCCGCCGACCGAGCCGTCACCCGACGACCTCTACGTCCTCTACACCGGGGGGACGACCGGCATGCCCAAGGGCGTGCTCTGGCGCCAGCACGACATCTTCATGGCCGCCATGGGCGGCCGGCGCATCGGCACCTGGGAGGTCGTGGAGAGCTACGAGTCCCTGGCCGCCCAGGCCGCCGGTGGCTTTGGCCTCAAGCTCATGCTCCTGCCGCCGCTGATGCACGGTGCGGCCCAGTGGGCGGCCTTCATGCTGATGGCCGACGGCGCGGTCATCGTGCTGCCCGACGATCCCCGCCGGATGGACCCGGCCGACGTGTGGCGCACCGTCGAGCGCGAGGGCGCCAACTCGATGACCGTGGTCGGCGACGCCATGGTGCGGCCGCTGATGGCCGAGCTCGACCGCGGCACCTACGACACGTCCAGCCTCTTCGCCATCGGCAACGGCGGGGCCCCGCTGACCCCGGCCGTCCGCGACCTGGTGCTGGCCCACCTGCCCGACCTGATCATCAGCGACTCGGCCGGCTCCTCGGAGACCGGGGCCCAGATGACCGCCGTGTCGACCAAGAGCGAGGAGGCCGGCCGCTTCGCCCCCGGTCCGGGCACCCGGGTGGTCAGTGAGGACCTGCACGCCGTGCTCGCGCCGGGCCACGAGGGGATCGGCTGGCTGGCCCAGTCCGGCGAGGTGCCCCTCGGGTACCTGGGCGACGCCGACAAGACGGCCCGCACCTTCCCGGTCATCGGGGGCACCCGCTACTCGATCCCCGGCGACCGGGCCCGGCTGCTGGCCGACGGGCAGATCGAACTGCTCGGACGCGACTCGGTCACCGTCAACTCGGGGGGGGAGAAGATCTTCGTCGAGGAGGTCGAGCGGGCGATCGCCGGCCACCCGGCCGTGGCCGACGTCGTCGTCTCGGGGCGGCCCAGCGAGCGCTGGGGCCAGGAGGTGGTGGCCATCGTCCAGCTGGCCCAGGGGTCGAGCGCCACCGCGGCCGACATCGTGGACCAGGCCGCCAAGTCGATCGCCCGCTACAAGCTGCCCAAGGCGGTCGTCTTCGTGCCCCGGGTGCAGCGCTCCCCCTCGGGCAAGGCGGACTACCGGTGGGCGGGCGAGCAGGCGGTCAAGGGCTGAGCGGGAGACCGGCCGGGCCGGGCACCGACGACGGCCCCGAGCTGCGAACCGAGCGGCTGGTCCTCCGGCGTTGGCGGCCGTCCCACCTGGACCCGCTGGCTGAGATGCACGCCGACCCCGAGGTGATGGCCACCCTGTCCGCCGCCCCCTTCCTCCGGGAGGAGTCCGACCGGTTTGCCCGGCACCAGGAGCTGGGCTTCGAGCACTTCGGCCACTCCATGTGGGCGGTGGAGCTGGCCTCGGGCGAGCTGATCGGCGCCGCCGGGCTGACGGCCGTGATCTTCGAGGCCCCGTTCACCCCGGCCGTCGACGTGGGCTGGCGGCTGGCCCGGCACCACTGGGGCCACGGCTATGCCACCGAGGCCGCCCGGGCCGCCGTCGGGTACGGGTTCGACGTCCTGGGCCTGGACGAGATCGTGGCCTTCACCTCCGTGGGCAACGGGCGCTCCGAGGCGGTGATGCTGCGCCTCGGCATGACCCGGGACCGGGCCGGCGACTTCGACCACCCCAACGTGGCGGTGGGCGACCCACTGCGCCCCCACATCCTCTACCGCCTGCGTCGGCCCTGACGGGGCCACCGGGTCACTCGGCCGCCTGGAGGACCCCGGACTGGGCCAGCGACACCGTGGCCGCGCCCATGACCACCAGCGCCCCGGCCGTGCCCCACACCGCCCCGTGGCGCACCAGCAACGCCCCGAGCAGGGCGCCGACGAAGATGCACACGACGGTGGCCACCCGACGCCCGGCGTTGGCCGGGCGCCCCCCGACCTCGACCACATCGGCGGCCAGGCCCCCGAGGACGGTGGTGAGCACCGTGGTGTTGACGTCGGGCACGCCCATCCGGCGGACGACCGAGATCTGGGTGCCCATGGCCAGGCCGAGCAGGGTCACCGCCAGATAGCGCACGTCTCCCGTCGGACGGGTCAGCCCTACGGCCACCACCGCCCCGGCCAGCAGCAGCCACTCGACGACCAGCCCGGCCCCGAGCCGCGGTCGCCGGCCCCGGCGGCCGGCCACCCGTCCCCCGAGCAGAGCCCCGACGACGAACCCGAGCAGGGCCAACAGGGTGCCGAGGAACGAGAGGTGGTCGAGGCCGGCCGCCCTCGACCCGGTGGCCGCGAAGCCGAGCAGCAGGACGTTGCCGGTCATGTTGGCCGTGAAGATCTCCCCCAGGCCAAGGAAGCTGGTGGCGTCGACCACCCCGGTCACCACCGTGAGCAGGAAGAGGCCGGCGAACAGCCAGGGCTCCCTGACCTGCTTGGGCTCGGGCACCGCTCCAGTATCCAACCGCGGCCGGGCCGGGGCGGCCATCCGGAGACCACCGGGGGCGACGGTACGCTGCGGGCGTGGCCGGCCGGGACGTGATCGACGAGGACGGTCGGCCCCGTTGCGGGTGGGCCCGGGGTCCGTGGCTCACCCCCTACCACGACCGGGAGTGGGGGGTCCCGCTCCACGACGACCGGCGGCACTTCGAGTTCCTCGTCCTGGAGGGCGCGCAGGCCGGGCTCAGCTGGCTCACCATCCTCAAGCGCCGCGACGGTTACCGGGCGGCCTTCGCCGACTTCGACCCCGAGGCGGTGGCCCGGTTCACCAAGCGCCGGATCGAGTCGGTCCTGAAGGACCCCGGGATCATCCGCAACCGGGCCAAGGTGGAGTCGACGGTCCGCAATGCGGCCGCCTTCCTGGCCATCCAGGACGAGCTGGGCAGCTTCGACGACTACCTGTGGTCGTTCGTCGACGGGAACCCGGTCGTCAACCGCTGGCCGACCGACGGGCGCATTCCGGCCACCACCGCGCTGTCCGAGACGGTCAGCGCCGACCTGCGGCGGCGGGACTTCCGCTTCGTCGGCCCCACCACCTGCTACGCCCACCTGCAGGCGGCCGGCCTGGTGCTCGACCACATCACGACCTGTTTCCGCCACCGCGAGCTGGGCGGCGGCCGGTCGCCAGTGGGCGCCCCTCGAAAGGGACGGGACAGGTGAACGGGCGGTTCGCCTCAAGATGGGGGTCACGCCGGGGCGGTGGCGGGCGCTCCGCGCACCTCCGGCGGGCCGGCCGCCGCGGCGCCGATCGCATCGGCCTCGGCGACCAGTGGTCGGGCCATTGGCGCCACCCGCACCGGAGTCCCCGAGACCTGCGGTGCGCTGCACGGGGAGGGTCGTCGGTGCGTCCTGGCGCTGAGCGTCGGCGGAACTCCCAGGAGCGACCGCCAGCCCAGGTCCACGGTCCCCGACGGTTATCATCCCCGGATCGACGAGGTAGGCGATGACCGAGCCATCTTCCGACAACACCGACGACGAGCGGTCCGGGCTGAGCCCGTTGGAGTCTGCGATGGCCGGGCTCCAAAAGGCCATGGAAGGCCATACCGATTGGCTGTCGGACCTTGAACGCGAGGTAGGGGCGGGCGCCAAGACCTCAGCGGAGCTCACCGCAGATCTGGTTGCCCATGCTGAATGGCTGGCGACGCTCGAGCGCTGGGTGAGCTCATGTGTCAGGACCCTGGCCAACTTCGGAGCCCAGCCCCTGGACCTGGCCGGACCCTCAGGGTCGGTGGCACCTGACATCAGCAGTTCGGTGATGGCCAGGCTCGAGGTCTCCACCGTCATGAGCTGGATCGCCGACGCCGCCGAGGTCGACGTCGGGCCCAGAGTGTCGGTGAGCATGGCCACCAGGGACCGGCCGGGACTGCTCGGGCGGGCGATCGATTCAGTGCTCCGTCAGAGCTACCGGGAGCTCGAACTCGTGGTGGTGAACGATTCGGATGAGAACGAGACCGACCGGCTTCTCGCAGCGATCGACGACCCTCGACTCCGCGTGGTCCGAACGTCGGCGCGCCGGGGACCCGGTGCGACCTACAACGTCGGCCTCGGCGCCACGACCGGGGACATCATCACGTTCCTGGACGACGACAACGTGATGCACCGCGACTGGCTCCGGAGCGTTGTATGGGCCTTCTCGTCGTTTCCCGATGTCCACGCGCTCTTCGGGGCACGGATCAACGAGGACCCCGGCGCGCTGGGCGGGGTGCGCTCCGGGATGCTCCCCTCGCTCGAGTTCGCCCGCTACGACCGACGTCGCCATGAACGGGCGAACTTCATCGATCGCAACACCATGGCGTTTCGCTCCCGTTACCGCGATATCCGCTACGACGAGTCGTTGGACGCGGCCTTCGACTGGGACCAATCCCTGAGGCTCTTCGCCAAGGCGCCCCCCCTGGCGCTGCCTGTGGTGTCGTGCTACTACCGAACGGTCCTCCCCGGGCGGGTCAGCGATCTCCCGGGGCAGTCGGCCTCCGTCCGCCTCGTGCGTTCCCGGGCCCACACGAGCCGTCCGCTCAAGGTGCACGTCCACTCCGAGATGTTCCCGGTGATCTCGGAGACCTACATCGGCGAGGACATCGCGGCGCTCGAGGCCTCGGGGGCGGTCGTCACCATCTCTGCTCTCGAGGATGCGGTGTCACGCGCCGAGAATGCACCGGTCTGCCGGCTCGACGTCGACCCGGCCATCGAGGAAGCTCAGCCCGACGTGGTGCTCATGCACTGGGCCACCCACGCCGAAGCCAGCCTGGAGCTGATGGAGCGTCACAACGCCCCGTTCGCCTGCCGAGTGCACACCTTCGACCTTGACCGGGATCTGGTGGGCCGTGTCCTCGCACACCCATTGTGCGTCGCGGTCTTCGCCCACCCCCACCACCTCCCGCTGTTGCCCGACGGCGTCCAGCCGCTCATCCCGACCGTCGGCGCGCAGACGATCATCCCGGTGACCACGTCGCCCCGGGACCTCGTGCTCTCAGTCTCGGCCGGCCTACCGAAGAAGGATTTTCCGTTTCTCATCGATGTCATGTCCGACCTCCGTGAATTCGAGAGGATGATCATCCTGGGATGTACAAACGGGGTCCTCGACCTTCCCCAAGCGGTCGTCGATCTCGCCGCAGAACGGGACCCGTCGATAACAGTCAAGGTCAACGTCCCCCGACCCGAGGCGATCGCCGAGATCGCCCGGGCGTCGGTCCTGATCTACACACTCACCGACTCTTCGACGATGGGCTATCCGATGTCGATCGTCGAGGCGATGCTGTGTGGGACCATCGTGATCGCCCCGGACCGGTCGGAGGCACATTCCATCGTTGGCGACGAGCTGCGGACGTACCACGACAGCGCCGACATCGCTCGTCACGTCCGGGAGGTGGCCAAGGGTGGCCCGCGGATCGACGCGTCACGAGAAGCCTTGCGCCAACGGGCCGGGCGGCATCGGGACCCCGATGAGCTCCGGCGTCTGCATGACGCCCTGCGCGACGGCCTGACCGCCTGGCACCTTCGCCAGACCTGACCCCTGGAGCTCAAGGCCCGGCGCGGGGCCAACAGCGGGCATCGCGAGACCGGGGTGGCGGCGCGCCCCGGGGCCCGGTCCGGCTCAGCCCGCCGGGCCCAGGTGGCGCACCATGGCGACCCGGGCGCCGTAGCGGGCCGGCCGGTCCGCCTGGTCGTGCCGCCACTCGGCGGCCAGGCCCGCCCCGAGCTCGTCGAGCGGGACGAACCCGGCCGAGGCGTAGAAGGGACCGTTCCAGGCGATGTCGCGGTAGGTGATGAGGGTCACCGCCCGGTACCCCTGGCCGACGGCCCAGCCACAGGCCGCCTCGAGCAGGGCCCGCCCGATCCCCCGGCGGGCCCGGTCCGGGTGGACCGAGAGCTGCTGGAGGTAGGCGGTGCCGTCCAAACCGCTCAGCCGGGCGCTGCCCACCGGGGGGTCCCCGGCCACCAGCACCACCGCGGCGGCGGCGTACTCCGCCACCGTGGCCGGCTCGAACACCGGGCTGATCCCCACGGTGGCGAACAACTGGTCGGCCGCACGCTCCAGGGCCGGCAGCATCTCGAGCTCGTCGGGCCTTGCCACCCGGACGTCGGCGTCGGGCACTGCGCCACCCTATGCCCGGGCCTGGGCCCCCCGGCGGACCGGCGGGGTGCCGCTAACGTCGGCCCGTGCGCGCCGTCGTCTGCCGTGAACTCGGGCCGCCCTCGCTCCTCGTGGTCGAGGACCGACCCGATCCCAAGCCCGGTCCGGGCACGGTCGTGGTGGTGGTGGAAGCGGCCGGGGTGAACTACGTCGACGCCCTGTTCATCGAGGGCCGCTACCAGATCAAGCCGGCGCTCCCGTTCACCCCCGGGAGCGAGATCGCCGGGACGGTGACCGCCGTCGGCCCGGGGGTCGACACCGTCGCCGTCGGCGACCGGGTGCTGGCCAGCACCGGCCTCGGCGGCTTCGCCACCCACGCCGTGGTGCCGGCCGGGTCCCTCTTCGCCGTACCCGAATCGCTCGACGGCCCCCGGGCCGCCACGTTCACCCAGAGCTACTGCACCGCCCTGTTCGCGCTGCGGGAGCGGGGCGGCCTCGCTGCGGGCGAGACGGTCCTCGTGCTCGGCGGCGGCGGGGGGGTCGGCCTGGCCACCGTCGACGTGGCCGTCGCCCTGGGGGCCAACGTGATCGCCGCCGCCTCGAGCGCGGCCAAGCGGGCGGCGGCGGTCGAGGCCGGCGCCTTCGCCGTCATCGACACCGCCGGCGAGGACCTCAAGGTGCGGGCCCGCGAGCTGGCCGGCGGCTCCGGGGTCGACGTCGTGCTCGACCCGGTCGGCGGCCAGCTGGCCGAGCCGGCCCTGCGGGCGCTGGGCGACGGTGGCCGCTACCTGGTGATCGGCTTCGCCTCGGGCACCATCCCTTCGCTGCCGCTCAATCAGGTGCTGCTGCGCAACCGGGCCGTGGTCGGGGTCGACTGGGGGGCGTGGGCCATGGGCCACCCCGACGCCCAGGCCTCCTTGATGACCGAGCTGCTGGCCATGGCCGGGGCCGGCCGCCTGGACCCGGTGGCCCCAGCCACCTTCGGACTCGGTGGGGTGGCCGAGGCGCTCGGGTCGCTCACCGGCCGGCGGGCGGTCGGCAAGGTGGCCCTCGTCCCCTGATGCCCCTCGGAGATCCCGGGCCCGGGCCCGGCGCCGATCAGTCGGCGAACTTCGGGATCACCTCGGTGCCCATGAGCTCGATGGTCTCCATCACCGCCTCGTGGGGGATCTTGTAGGGGTTGACCAGGCAGAGCAGCAGGTCGATGCCGGCGGCATCGTAGCGGCGGCACATCTCGATGCACTCCTCGGGCGTGCCGAGCACACAGGCGTTCACGTCGAGCAGGTACTCCAGGCTCAGCAGGTCGAGCGAGCCGTCCCGGTCGTGCTGCTGCATGTCGGCGGCGTAGGAGTACGAGCCCAGGTCCTCGCGCCGCTCGGCCATCCACTCCGAGACCGAGGCGATCTGGCGGGCACCGATCTTCGGGTACCACTCGAAGGACTCCCGGGCCAGCTCGAGGGCCCGGGGCCGGTCCCGGGCGCACAGGGCCATGGTGAAGGTGGCCGCCTCGTTGTGCACGTAGGCCCCGAGGGGCTCGGTGCAGCCGGCCACCGCGTCGCGGTAGATGTCGACCTTGTGCTTGACCTCCTCGGGAGAGACCCCGACGGCGAACGAGCACAGGCCCAGACCGAGCTCGCCCACCTGACGGTGGCCCTCCTCGCTGGTGGTGGCCCCCCAGATGGGCGGGTGGGGCTTCTGGATCGGCTTGGGCTGGACCCGGCGCTTGGGCATCTGCCAGTAGCGGCCGTCGAACTCGTACTCCTCGTTGGTCCAGCAGCCGACCACGTGCTCGATCGCCTCGTGCCACATGGCCCGGGTCTGGCCGGGGTCCACCCCGAAGCCCTCGAGCTCGGCCCGGGTGGCCGATCGGCCGGTCCCGAAATCGACCCGGCCGTTCGAGATCAGGTCGAGGACGGCTACCGACTCCGCCGTGCGCACCGGGTGGTTGTAGGGCTGGGGCATCAGGCGCACGCCGTAGCCGAGGCGCATGCGCTCGGTCAGCGCGGCGATGGCGCCGTAGAGGACCTCAGGGTTCGAGCAGTGCGAGTACTCCTGCAGGAAATGGTGCTCGACCGTCCAGAAGGCGTGCCAGCCGAAGCGCTCACCGGCCACCGCCTGCTCGAGGGTGTTGCGGTAGGCGATCAGCTCGCTGTCGGGCTCCCAGGGCTTGGGCACCGGGATCTCGTAGAAGAGTGCGAACTTCACTGTGCCGTTCCTTTCGTCGGGCCCGCGGCGCGGGCGGTCGTCGGCGGAGGGACCCTCACCGGCCCGGACTCACTGGCCGAGCCCCCGTACCAGGTGGGCCCGGACGAAGGCCCGGACCGCCTCGGGGTCGTCGGCGTCGAAGGTCACCGCCGGCATCACGGCCAGCGACATCATGAGGCGGACGATCCACTCGCCGGCCTGGGCGTGGTCGAGCCCGGGGCGGACCTCTCCCCGCCGCTCGGCGTCGGCCAGGAACGGCTCCCAGAAGGCCACCCATTCGGCCACCAGACGGTGGATCTGCGCCGTCATGAGGGCGGCCAGGAGGCTCTCGTCGTCCGCCGGGAGCTGCAGGGTGACCAGCCGGTCCCCTAGGTGGCGGCGAATGAACACCGCCGCCTCGCCGACCTGGCCGGCCAGGGTCCGCCGACGGCGTACCGCGGCCTCGCTGCTGGCCACGAACCGGGTGGCCACCCGGGAGAGCACCGCGTCGATCAGTGAGGCCCGGTCCCCGAAGTGCAGGTAGACCGAGCCCCGCGAGACGCCGGCCTGGGCCGCCACGTCGCCCATCGACACCCGCTGCAGCCCGAGGCGGCCCATGCACCGCTCGGCCGCGTCCAGGATGCGCTCCTCGGTGCTCGGCCGTTGGTCGGCCTCCAGGACGCCGGGGCCGGCGGCGACCCCGCTCACCGGTGGTTCGGGCCTGGGGCGCTCGGCGTGAACATTTGAACAACTTGTATCAGGTTGTACAGTCGCGGGCAAGCGGCCGGGCGGCCGGGGAGCCAAGGGAGGACCGATGAACGGACTGACCGGGAAGTGCGTGGTGGTCACCGGGGCGGCGTCGGGCATCGGGTGGGCCAGCGCCGTCCGTCTCCTGGCCGAGGGGGCACGGGTGGTGGGGGCGGACCTGGTCGCCCCGCACACCACGCCGCCGGGGCCCACCGGGCAGCCGGCGTCCGCCGGGGACTGGGCCTTCCGGCGGGTCGACGTGGCCGACGAGGCCTCGGTGGCCGAGCTGGTCGCCGCGGCGAGCGTGTTCGGCAGCCGGATCGACGGGTTGGTCAACGCCGCCGGGGTGGCCGGCGGCGGCCCAGTCCACCTGCTGGGTGCCGCCGAGTGGGCCCGGGTCATCTCGGTCAACCTGACCGGCACCTATCTGATGGCCAAGCACGTCATCGCCCAGATGCTCACCCAGCCGGCGGTGGACGGCTCGCGGGGCTCCGTGGTCACCGTGGCCAGCATCGAGGGGCTCGAGGGCACCGCCGGGGGCAGCGCCTACAGTGCGTCGAAGGGCGGGGTGGTCCTGCTGACCAAGAACATGGCCATCGACTACGCCGGGCGGGGCATCCGGGTCAACGCCGTGTGCCCCGGGTTCATCGACACCCCGATGACCCGGGCCATCTTCGACGGGCCCGGGATGGAGTCGGCCCGGGCCGGGGTCGTCGCCGAGCACAAGCTCGGGCGCATGGGCCGACCCGAGGAGATCGCCGCCGCGGCGGCCTTCCTGCTCTCCGACGACGCCTCGTTCATCACCGGCCACGCCCTCCCGGTCGACGGGGGCTACACCGCCGGCCGGGACCACGGGGTGACCGAGATGCTGGGTCTCTCCGGGCCCGGGGCCTGACCCCTACGGGGCCACCACCGCCTCGACCAGGCCGGTGATGCCGGCGAGCCGGCCGGCCAGGTCGGGGGGCAGTCCGTGGCGCCGGGCCAGCCACGCCGGGTCGTTGACGCTGACCCAGACCACGCCGGGGCCCTCCTCCCAGACCAGGACCTTGAGGGGGAGGTCGAGGGCGCTCAGCGGGGCCGCCTCCATCACCGGGGTGCCGGCGGCGGGGCTCCCGAGGACGACCAGCTTGGTGTCGCGTAGGGCCAGGCCGGCCGCCGCCGCCTCCCCGCTGTGGTCGATCACCGCGAAGACCTTGAGCCCCTTGTCGCCGGCGGCGGCGCCGACCCGGGCCACCGTTTCGGCGACCGGGCGGGGGCTGCGGCGGCTGGTCACCCCGTCGGCCCGCGCCCCGGGGCCCGGGCGCTCGGGGAGAGTCGGGTCGGGCGGCACGGCCACTCAGACCCCCGCCGGTCGGGTCCGGGGGTACTCCATCTGGCGGGCGACCCCGTCGGCCAGCTCGGCCGAGAAGAAGCGCTCGACGACCCACAGGGCGAGGTCGATGCCCGAGGTCACCCCGCCCGAGGTGATGAGGCTCCCGTCGTCGACCACCCGGTCCTTCACCAGGGTGGCCCCGGTGGCCGCCAGGTCGTCCCACGCCGCGTGGTGGGTCCCGGCCCGGCGGTGGCCGACCACGCCGGCGTGGGCCAGCAGCATCGTCCCGGTGCACACGCCGGCCATCACGGTGCCCGAGGCGGCCGCCGCGCCGAGGAGCTTTGGCCAGTCCCCCCGCTGGACCTCACCGAAGGCCCCGACCTCGGAGCGGGCGACCCAGCTTCCGCCGGGGACCACCACCAGGTCGGCCCCCGGCTGGTAGGGGGCGTCGGGCAGGAAGCGCAGGCCGTGACTGGCGATGAGCAGCTCGGGGCTCCCCCGGCTCACCAGCCGGGTGCCCAGGTCGGCGCCACCCGCCTCGGCGTTGCGGAACACCTCGAGCGGGCCGACGACGTCCAGCTCGTCGAGGCCCTCGTAGACGGCGATGTCGATCCGCACGGCCGAAACGCTAGCGGCCGACCGAACCGGGGACACCCGCCGGCGCCGTTGCGACCGCTTGAGTGCGCCCTCAGAAGTCGTAGGTCGCGCCACCCTTCTTGTGCACGGTGGCGGCGGTGACCACCGCCCCGGCCAGCAGCAGGATCCCGGAGATCTCGAGCGCCAGGTGCAGCCCGGAGCCGAACGCCTGGTAGGCGGCGTTCACCACCTTGGTGGCGATCACGAGGCGAAGGTGAAGGCGTAGCCGTTCACCACCCACTGCAGGGACGTCACGCTGCCGTGAAGGTCGCTCTGGATGTTCGCCAGCCCGACGCTGACGATGGTGTTGTCCAGGAGGTGAGGAACAGGACGGCGCACAGCGTGGCCAGGGCCACCGCCTGGGCCGGCGAGCCGAGACCCTCCTGGCGCACCTCGAGACCGGACGCGGCCCCGGTCCCGAGGTCCCCGGTGGTGGTCACTGGCGTTGCCACACCGTCAGCCGTACCCTCTCGGGCCGAATCGGTAACCGCCCCCCGACCCGCCCGGTCACCAGTTGCGCAGGTCGACGGACCAGCAGTCGAGCACATCCTCCCCGTCGACCACGTACATCTGATCGTGGTAGGCGACGGTCGGGTCGACGTGGGCCGGGAGCAGGCGCACCCGCTCCCCCACCGACGGCAGCATGCCCCCCTCGGCGGCGGCGAAGGTGCTGTGCTCGTCCGAGCAGTACACGAGGACGTGGTCCACCACGGTCGGGTTCCCGTGGTCCATCCCCAGGGCCTTGAGCCCGCCGTCGGCCACCGCCCAGCCCCGGGGGCCGGAGTGGACCGAGACCACGGTGCACCACAGCGAGAGGGCCTGGCGGAAGGGCAGGCCCAGCCGGCCGTAGTCGGTGTCCATCAGGGTGAAAGAACCCGCCTGCAGCTCGGTCACCCACCGGTTGACGGCGTAGGTCCCGGTGCCCCCGCCCGAGACCACGTCGCCGCCCACCGCGGCGTGGGCCTCGGCCAGCCAACCCATGGCCTCGGCCACCCGCAGCTCCTTGGAGACCCCGGGATCCATCATGAGATGGCCCTCGTAGCCCATCACCCCGCGCACGACCAGCCCCCGGGCCCGGGCCAGGTCGGCCAGGCGCCCCGCCTCACCCCGGTCGCATCCGCAGCGCAGGCAGCCGACGTCCACGTCGATCAAGACCTCGCCGATGCCGGCCGCCGCGGCCGCCGCGATGGTCGCCTCCGAGTCGACGGCCACCGTCACCCGGGCGCCGGTCATGGCCATCGAGCGCAGCCGGGCCGGATCGAGCACCTCGTTGGCCAGCAAGAGGTCCTCACCGAGGCCGGCGGCGGCCAGGCCGACCACCTCGCGGGGGGTGGCGGCGCAGAAGGTCGGGTGCCCGGCGGCCGCCAGCTCCCGGGCCAGGGCCGTCGACTTGAAGGCCTTCACGTGGGGCCGTAGGGCCGTCCCGGGCCACGCCTCGCCCATCACCGCCACGTTGTGGGCGAAGGCCCCCGCCTCGACCAGGAGCGACGGGGTGGGAAGGTCGGAGAGTCGCATCGGCGTCGGGCGCCCCCCCGTGGCGCGAGGCCGCGGCCAGAGGCTACGCCGCCGCCCGGTGGGCCGGCCCCGGCCGCCGCCTGGCCTGGGCCCATGGACCGACCGGTTCAGGCCGGGTGGGCGCACTACCCTGGAGGCAGCGCACGGCGGTATCACGCAGGCTGTGTGCCGTTGCCGGTCGCCCCAGGGTTCTCTCGCAATGTCCGTGCGTGGAGGAAGAGGCGGCCGATGGGTCTGGGGGGGGAAACGCAGGGCGGTCTGGCGCCGCTCACCTTGTGCCGGGGCAACGGCGGCGACGAGGGGGATCACATCCAATTCCCCTCCCCGGTCGCCGCCCTCAAGCACGCGTGCCCGGTGGTGCTCGAAGCGGTGGTCGGGCCGATCGCCCTGTTCTACCTGGTCCTGGTGCTCGCCGGCTTCCGCGGCGCGCTGATCGCCGCCCTGGTCTGGTCCTACCTCGCCCTGATCCGGCGGATCCGGCGGGGCGAGCGCGCCTCGATGCTCCTGATCCTCGGCGCCGTGCTCCTGACCGCCCGGACGGTCGTCTCGTTCATCACCGGCAGCGCCATCGTGTACTTCGCCCAGCCGATGGCGACCACGGTGGTGGCCTCGCTTGTCCTGGTCGTCTCGGCCATCGTCGGGCGGCCCTTCACCCAGCGTTTCGCCCATGACTTCTGCCCGATCGACCCGGCGCTCCTGGCCCGTCCGCGGGTCCACCGGTTCTTCATCCGGATCTCCCTCCTCTGGGCCACCGTGCTCATGCTCAACGCCGGGATCGTGCTGTGGCTGCTGCTGTCGTCGTCGCTCAAGGCCTTCGTGCTGGAGCGCACGGCCATCACCTGGGGACTCACCGCCGCGGCGATCTTCTTCTCGATCACCCGGTTCATCGCCGCCATGCGCCGGGACGGCATCGCCGTCCACTGGGGACAGGGCGGGGCCGGGGTGGCGCTGGGCGAAGTGGCCGCCGCCAGGCCGCCGCCGGTCGCCGCGGCGGGAGAAGTTGACTAAAAAGGTCGGGTTTGTCACGATGGACGCTCCCGCGCCGCCGGTTCCGACGGGCGGGCCGACCCGAGGAGTGACCGCCATGGCCGATTGGGGATTCGAGACCCGTCAGATCCACGCCGGTGCCAGCCCCGACCCCACGACCGGGGCCCGGGCCGTGCCGATCTACCAGACCACCAGCTACACCTTCCGCGACACCAGCCACGCCGCCGCCCTGTTCGGCCTCCAGGAGCTGGGCAACATCTACACCCGCATCATGAACCCGACCCAGGCCGTGTTCGAGGAGCGGATGGCCTCCTTGGAGGGCGGGGTCGCCGCCCTGGCCGTGGCCAGCGGCCAGGCGGCCGAGACCATCGCCCTGTTGAACCTCGCCGAGAACGGCGGCCACATCGTGTCGTCGGCGTCGCTCTACGGCGGCACCTACAACCTGTTCCACTACACCCTGCCCAAGCTCGGCATCGAGGTGACCTTCGTCGACGACCCCGACGACCTCGACGCCTGGCGGGCCGCCATCCGGCCGAACACCAAGGCCTTCTACGCCGAGACACTGGGCAACCCCAAGGGGGACGTCCTCGACTTCGAGGGGGTGTCGGGGATCGCCCACGACCATCACATCCCGCTGGTGATCGACAACACCCTGGCCACCCCGTACCTGGCCCAGCCACTCCGGCACGGCGCCGACATCGTCGTCCACTCGGCGACCAAGTTCATCGGTGGCCATGGCACGTCGATCGGTGGCGTCATCGTCGACGGCGGGGCGTTCGACTACGAGGGCAGCGGCCGGTTCCCCGCCTTCACCGAGCCGGACCCGAGCTACCACGGGTTGGTCTTCGGCCAGCTCCCCGAGGCCCTCTTCCCGGCCCGCTTCGTGCTGAAGGCCCGCCTCCAGTACCTGCGCGACATCGGTGCATCCATCGCCCCCCTCAATTCCTTCCTGTTCCTCCAGGGGATCGAGACCCTCAGCCTGCGCATGGAGCGCCATGTCCAGAACGCCGCCGTCGTGGCCACCTGGCTCGAGGCCCGGGACGAGGTCGGCTGGGTGACCTATCCCGGGTTGGCGTCGAGCCCGTGGCACGAGCGTCAGCAGCGCTACCTGCCCAAGGGTGGCGGATCGATCATCTCCTTCGGGATCGAGGGCGGGGCCGACGCCGGCCGGAGGTTCATCGAGGGGCTCGAGCTCTTCAGCCACCTGGCCAACGTGGGTGACGTCCGGAGCCTGGCCATCCATCCGGCGTCGACGACGCACTCGCAGCTCACCGAGGCCGAGCAGACCACGACCGGGGTCACCCCCGACCTCGTCCGCCTGTCGGTGGGGATCGAGTCGATCGAGGACATCCTGGCCGACCTCGAAGCCGGGTTCCGCGCCGCCAAGGGGTCGTGACGCCCCGACCGGTCCCCGGGGTGTGGCGCCCCGGCGATGATCCCGGAGACCGGCGCTTCGCCGAGCTGTTCGGCGATGGCCGTGGCCTGGACCTCGAGGGGGGTGGTGGGCTGGGCTCGGTGACCGTCGCCTACGAGACCTGGGGGGAACCCGGCCCGGCCCGGGGCAACGCCGTCCTGGTCCTGCACGCCCTGACCGGCGACTCCCACGCCTCGGGGCCGGCCGGTCCGGCCCATCCCACACCCGGTTGGTGGGACGGGCTCATCGGACCCGGGTCGGCCATCGACACCGACCGTTGGTTCGTGGTCTGCCCGAACGTGCTGGGCGGGTGCCAGGGGACGACCGGCCCGGCGTCGCCGGCCCCCGACAGCGCCCCGTACGGTTCGCGCTTCCCCCTGGTGACCATCCGCGACCAGGTGGCGGTGGAGGCGGCGCTGGCCGACCACCTCGGCATCGACCGCTGGGCCGGAGTGGTCGGCGGCTCGATGGGCGGGATGCGGGTGCTCGAGTGGTGCGTCGGGCACCCCGACCGGGTCGGCCGGGCCGTGGTCCTGGCCGTCGGGGCGGCCGCCACCTCCGACCAGATCGCCTGGTGCTCGCTCCAGGTCCGGGCCATCCGGAGCGACCCGGCGTTCGCCGGCGGCGACTACTACGCGACGTCGGGGCGCCCGGTGGACGGGTTGGCCGTCGCCCGGGGGTTGGGCCAGGTCACCTACCGGACGGCGGACGAGCTCGAGGTCCGTTTCGGGCGGGCGGCCCAGGCGGCCGAGGAGCCCCTGAAGGGCGGCCGCTACGCGGTGGAGTCCTACCTCCAGCACCACGGGGCCAAGCTGTCCGAGCGGTTCGACCCCAACGCCTACATCGTGCTGAGCGAGGCCATGAACCACCATGACGTCGGCCGCGGCCGCGGTGGCGTGGCGGCGGCGCTGGCCCGGGTGCGGGCCGAGGTGACCGTGGCCGGCATCGATTCCGACCGCCTCTACCCCCTCCCCCTCCAAGAGGAGCTGGCCCGGCTGCTGCCGGGCGACGGTCCGGTCCGGCTGATCGAGTCGGCCTCGGGGCACGACGGCTTCCTGCTGGAGGTCGACCAGGTCGGTGACGTGGTGGCGGCCGCCCTCGCCTAGCGCGATCGCCCCACCAGGCGCCTGAGCACCTCGTCGACGACCTGGGTGGTCGACGACTCCCCACCCAGGTCCAAGGTCCGGACGCCGTCGGCCGCGGCGCCCAGGGTGGCCTGGCGGATGGCGGCCGCCGCCCGGTCGGTCCCGGGGTCCCCCCGGCCCGCCGCGTGCTCGAGCACCGCCGCGCAGGCCAGCAGCATGGCCATCGGGTTCGCCACGTCCTTGCCGGCCAGGGACGGCGCCGTCCCGTGGGGCGCCTCGGCCATGGCCACGGTCGGGCGGAGCTCGTCGTCGAGGGCCAGTAGCACCGACTCGGCCCCGGCGATGGAGCCGAACAGGGCCAGGACCAGGTCCGAGAGGCAGTCCCCGTCGCGGTTGAGGGCCGGGATCACCAGGGTCTGCTCGGCCGCCTCGGTCAGCAATCCGGCGTAGGCGGCGTCGATCAGCATCGGGCGGTAGGGGACCCGGGGGTGCCGGGCGGCCGCCGCGTCCATCTCCTCTTTCAAGAGGCCCTCATAGAGGGCCGAGACCGTCCATTTCGGTCCCCCGAACACACAGCCGCCCAGGCCGGCGGCCGCCCGGAACGAGTACTCGGCGACGGCCCGGCAGGTTGACCGGTCGATCCGCTCGGTCCGCCAGGCCTGCTCCTGGGCCGAACCCGGCGGCCCCGAGCGCCGCTCCTCGGCGCCGTAGGCGTCGCCCACCGCCATCCGCACCACCACGATCGGGTGCACTACCGGGGCGAGGGGGGTGACCCCGGGGATGCGCCGGCCGGTCCGGACGATCACCGACCCGCCGACCCCCTCGCGTAAGAGCCGGTTCGGGGAGCCGACGTCCCCGATGGTGGCCGGGGTGATGGTGGCCGCCTTGAGGCCCAGGCCGAGCTCGCGCATGGCGTCGGCCGCCTCGCGGACCACGGCGTTCGACGTACGACGCCGGCTCTCGAGCGAGAGGTCGAAGCGGTGGAGCTCGATATCGATCCCCAACACGTCGGGGTCCAGGACCCGCAACGCCTGCTCCAGCAGCTCCTGGCCGGTCTCGTCCCCCTCGCAGACGACCAGTTGCGTGGAGCCGCTCACGGGATCAGGGTCGCGCGGATCGGTTGGTGCCGCCAGTGGCCGCCCGGCCCGTCGCCGGTCAGACCCCCGGTTCGGGTTGGAAGGGTCGCACCTCCACCGCTGCGCCACACGCCCGGCACCCAGGACCCTTCCCCCTGCAGCTCGGTGTTGAACACCGCCACGTCCTGGTAGGCCTGCTGCATCACCTCGGGCGGGCGGGGGGCGAGGCCGTCGACCGAGTGCACACTGAGCAGGTACTGCGTCATTCGAGTCTCCTCTCGGGCCGGGACCGGCGACCTAGCGGCTCGGCCACCGCCGGGGTCGGTGGGCCGGGCGGTCCTCCCTCCGCTCATCGCTGACCGCCGGCACGGCGCCGAGCCCGCCGCCTTCCATACGAACGCACCCGGCCCCCATCGTGACAGTGCAGCCGATATTTCTCGGCCCGGATCCACGGCCGGGCGGCGCCCGGCGGCCCGGCGGTCCGTCTCCGGCTGGCCCGTTCAGACGCGGAGGACTGTCAGTTCGAGCTGGCCCAATCGGAGGTGGGCCCCGTGCGCCTCGAACTGCGCCACCAGTGCGTCGGTCTGCTCCACGGTCACCTTCCTCGGCCGCCACTCGTCATGGTACTGACGAACCGGACCCGGTCGACGTATCAACCCCGCGCCTGGGGAGGGCGCGAAGGTCTGGATGGGGCGTCAATCCCGTCGGGACGCCAGGAGAAGGTCCGGCGACCGCGAGCGAGTTGATGGCACTGGCCGCCCGGGTCACGCGCCGGTCCTGCCCCGGGGGTCCCCGTCAGTCGATCCGCTTGCGGGCGAACAGCCAATAGACGAGCGCGTTGCCCATCTGGCCGGCACTGGCAATCCGCCACAGCCGCTTGGAGCCGCGAATCTGGTCGTCGGTGCGGTACCGGATGTCCCGCCAAGTGAGGGTGACCACGATCACGTGGGCGACCACCAGGGCTGCGAGGACCCTCGGGCTGGGCCGCCATCGTGTCACCCGTCGAGTATGCCTCGTCCACCGCCGGTCGGGGCGGACCGACGCCCGGAAGCGGCCCTCGAGTGCCGCGGCGACCGACGTGGTCCCGGACGCTCCGCGTCCCTTCGGTTTACCCGACCAGTCGGTCGGGACCCCCCACCGCCGGCGGGCGTGTGCTGACTACCGCAGAGATATCGCAACCTGATCAAGGTGGTTCATCGATTCCTGCAAGCCGCCCTCCATACCGGAATCGATTTGGGCATCGCGCGTCGCCTTGTTCGGATGCTCCACCAGGATCGTCAGGGTCGCCCGCCCGTCCTTCTCGGTGAAGGTGTTCGTGACCACCGCTTCGACCTCCGGGAACGCCTCGTAGATCTCGGTCGATACCAGGCGCTCGTTTGCCGTGATCTCGTGGTACACGCCGCGGAAGGCGACCTCGAAGCCACCGTTCGCCGTCATCAGGTAGCGCCAGCCGCCTCCGACCCGGAGATCAACTTCAGCGACCGTCACGTCGCCCCGGTCACCGGCCCACCAGCGCTTGATGAGGTCGGGGGTCGTCCACGCCCGGTAGACGAGATGTCGAGGTGCGTTGAACTCCCTCGTGATCAGGATCTGGGTGTCCGTCGGCAACGTGATGACCGCCGTGCCGCTGCTCGTCTCATGCGTCATCTTCATCCTCCAATTCCTTCAGTTCCTCCAAAACGACATCGAGCCGATCGAAGCGACGGGACCACAACTCCTCGTAGTTCCTGACCCAGTCGTAGATCGGTTGGAGAGGCTGGCTGTTGACCCGGTACCTCCGGTGGCGCCCCTCCTGACGCACATCGACGAGACCCACCTCTCTGAGCACCCGCAGATGCTTGGAGACCAGGGGCTGCGCCAGGTCAATGCGGGCGACCAGGTCGTTGACCGGCATCTCCCCCTCGGAGAGGACGTCCAATATCTGCCGACGTCGGAGCTCCGCCACCGCGTTGAACGCGTCGGCCGTGGTCGCCGCTCGGGCCATGGGCCTCACAGTACATGCCTATATCGGCATATGTCAACCGGGCGGGCGGCTCCGGTCCCCGGGCCGGGCGCCGGGCCAGGGCGACCCGGGTCGGGAAGCGGTGGGTGCGGGGAAGGTAGCGACACCTACCACCGACATCTCCGTCGAACCTCGCGGCCCGCGGTCTGCGCCAGCTCTCCGGTCGATCCCTGTCCTGGCGGTACCGCCGGGGCTCAGCCCCCGGGGCCCCGTTCAGGGCGGGGGACGTCGAGTGTGAGGAGGCGACTCAGAGCCCGGCCAGCAAGCCCGGCATGGAGAGATCGGCGCTGGCCCGGCGGAGCTCCTCGGCCGCACCGGGGTCACCGTTGACCGACATGGCCCGCAGGACGAGGGCGTCGCACAGTCCGCCCACCGCCCCGAGCGGTGCGGTCAGCTTCGTGGTGTCCCCGGTGATCTCGGCCATCAGGGCCGTGGCCGCGCGCTCGGCCGGCCCGGCTCCGAGGGCCCGGGCGGCCCGGGCAGCCCGCTCGACGACCGGACGGGCCTCGTCCCGCCGCCCGGCCAGCACCAGCGCCAGGGCGTGGAGGACTCCGGTCAGGTCGCCGATGACCCCGAGGCCATGCTCCCGGACGGCGTCGGCACGGATCAGGGCTTCGTCATTCCGGCCGGCCATGGTGAGGGCGATCTCGATCACGACGACCGCCATCCCGACCACGGGGTCCGAGGAGGGGGAAGGCGGGAGCGGCGGCGGGGTGTCGGGGGCGCCCGCGGCCACGAGGACCGAGAAACCGGCGGCCCAACCGAGCCAGGAATCCTTCTCCCGGGGGCTCCCCGAGGATCGCTCGAGGGCGGCGACGTACGCCGCAGCCTCGTCGATTCGGCCGGTCAGACGAGCCATGATCGCCAACAGGCTCAGGCTGTGCACCGCCATCTCGCCGGCCCCGAGCTCCTCGGACAGCTCGGCCAGGCGGAGGGCGAAACCCTCAGCCTCGCCCATGTCCGCCGGGCCCCCACATATCGAGCGGAAGAAGTGGTTCCAGGTGAGGGTGGAGAGGGTGGCGATCTGTTTGGTTCGGTCGCCGGCGGCATCGGCGAACTCCAGCGCGTCGGCCAGCCACCCGCTCACCCGCCGGTCGGTCGGTTTGGCCAGGCACAAGAAGGACGATGCGGCGACCGCGCCGGCCCGGTCCCCCAGGTTCTCGAAGAGCTCGAGCGCCCGCTCGAGCCGGGCCGCCGACTGGTCCATCTGGCTCAGGTAGAAGCTGGCGACCCCGGCATTGGCGTGGGCCCACGCCTCCTTCTCGCCGACCCCGAGGATCCGCCACCGCTCCGCCACCTCGTCGAGGCGGGGCAGTGCCCACTCAGGGTCGACGAAGACCCGGGCCGCCGCGGCGATGTGGTCCCGCTCGACGGCCAGGGCCGGGTCATCGGGGTCGTCGGGCACCAGGGTCAGCGTCTCGACCAGGTCGTCCAGGTCCCCGCAGAGCGCCTCGAGGCGGGCCAGCTCAAGGAGGACCGCCGGGCGCCGCAGCCCGAGCCCCACCGCCCGGTGGAGAAGGCGGAGCGCGTCGGGGTGGCGGGAGGCCCCGATGAGCTCGTCGGCCGCGTCGACGAGGGCATCTGCGGCGAGGGAGGCGAGGGCCGCGTCGTCCGGCAGGTACTCCGCTGACTTGTCGAGGTGGCGGGCCCGCTCCACGGTCCCCGTCACCAGGTCACCGGCCCGGCGATGGAGCTCACCGCGGCTGATATGGGGCAGGGTCTCGTACGCCACCTCCCGGAGCAGGGGATCCGCCAGGTCGTAGAGCCCTTCGGCGCTCCGCCGGAGGAGGCCGGCGTCGACCAGGTTCCGCAGCGCTCCGGCGGCCTGGGGCGACCCGAGCGCGGCCACCTGATCGGCGGTCGCCACGTTCCCCAGCACGGCGACGTGCTGGAGCCCCAGCTTCTGGGAGGGCTCCAGAGCGTCGAGGCGCGCCGCCAGGAGGGCCTGGAGGGTGGCCGGGATCGGCGCGTCGGCCGTGAGACGGTACTCCGCACCGTTGTCCACCAAGAGCCCCCGGGCCCGGGCCACCGCCACCAGCTCGCGCAGGTAGAGGGGGTTCCCGTTGGCCCGGTCCACCAGCACCTCGGACGCCTCGGGGGCGAGCGGACGGTCGCAGGCGAAGGCGGCTGCGAGCGCGGTCGAGTCCGCCCGGCCGAGTGGGGCCAACCGAACCGTGGTCGCCGAGGGGAACCGGAGCAGCCACTCGGCCGGCTCCGAGCGCCCGGCCAGCACGATGAGGGCGGCGGCGTCCCCGAGGCGGCCGGTGAGCTCCGCCAGTACCTCGAGGGTCCGGTAGCCGCTGCGGTGCATGTCGTCGATCACGATGAGCACCGGGGTGTCGCTGCTCTTCTCCTGCAGCAGGCGTCCGAAGGCCCAGAGCTGCTCCTGGGCGAGAGCCGCCGGGTCGATGCCCTGCAGTGAGATGTCGACCTCACCGGCGACCGAGCGGATGCGGGCGCCGACCTCGGGGTCGGCGGCCGGACCGAGCTGGCGGACCACGTCCCGGGCCACCGCTGCCCCACCGAGGGTGCCGTAGGCCGGGTAGGCGGACCGGACGACCAGTCCGTCGTCGCCGAGGGCCACCCGGGCCAGCTCATCGGCCAACCGGGTCTTGCCGGACCCCGCCTCGCCGCAGAGCAGCACGACCCGGGCCTGGCGGTCACGGTGCACCCGGTGCCACTGGGCCTTGAGGAACGCCAGCTCGTCGTCCCGCCCCACGAGGGACGGCCCCTCGCGAGCCGTCCCGGCGCCGACCGGGCGGAGGCTCTCGGCCTCCCACACCTCCACCGACTCCCGCTTTCCCTTGAGCAGGACGGACTGGCGCTCCCGGAACCGGACCCGGTCCCGGGCCAGCTCGGCGGTCAGGCGACCGCAGAGCACCTGGCCCGGGGCGGCCGCCTTCTCGAGCCGGGCGGCCACGTTGACCGTGTCGCCGATCACCGTCACGTCCCCGGCCCGCCCGACGGCGGTCGCCATGACCTCGCCCGAGTTGATCCCGATGGAGAACGCGAGATCGCCGGCGACCTCGCGCATCGCCAGCCCGGCCGCCACCGCCCGCTCGGCGTCGTCGTCGTGGGCGGACGGGACGCCGAATACGGCCATCACCGAGTCACCCATGAACTTGTCGACCGTTCCCCCGTGCTCGGTCACGATCTCACCCAGCTTGCGGAAGGCACCGTCCACCATGCGGGCGACCACCTCGGGGTCGGTCCGTTCCGAGAGCGAGGTGAAGCCCACCACGTCGGCGAACAGCACCGTCGCCAGTTTGCGCTCCTCGACCGCCGGATCGTCGGCAACCGCCGCGGCGTCGTCGAGCACCCACCCGCATTGGCCGCAGAACCGGTAGCCGTCCGGGTTGCTGTCGTCGCATTTCGGGCAGACGAGCACCGTCATCAGGGTACCCGGGGAACGCCGGTCCCCGACCGGCCACATCCGGACGGGGACCTCTTCGTGCTCAGAGTCGGGCGTATGCAGCGGCCTCAGCGACAAAGCGCTCCGCTGCATGGGCGTTGACCGAGGGGCGGGTGGCCTCGATGGCGGCCAGCACGTCGTCGTCGCCGATCAGGTCCCGGCCCCCGGCCAGCGCCCGGTCGAAAGCGATCTGTGCGCTGCGCTGCGCGACCAGCGCGAAGTCGGCCGGGGTGAAGCCCGCCGTCCGCAGGGCGACCACCCCGGGATCGGCATCGGGTAGAAACTCAGCGGCCAGCTCCGCCCGGCCGGCCTCGTCGGGAGCCCCGACGGGGATGATGAGATCGAAGCGGCCCGGCCGGAGGAGGGCCGGGTCGATCGAGGCGATGGAGTTGGTGGCCATCACCATGAGGCGGCCGGGACGTGACTTGAACGTGGGAACGGCCTTCAAGAGCTCGTTGACCAGTGGTTGGGTGTCCGGACGCCCGGTCCGGTCCGCCGCGATCTCGTCGGCCTCGTCGATGAAGCAGACCAGGCGCTCCACCCGCTGGAGCTCCTCGAGGGCCTGGCGCAGGGCGACCGCACCTTGGGTCCCCTGGCCGAGCAGCGACGGGTGGAGCTCCACGAAGCTCCAGGTCAGCCGGGAGGCGACGGCGCGGGCGAAGGAGGTCTTCCCGGTCCCCGGGGGTCCGAACAGCAGGATCGTGGCGGGCGGGACCAGGCCGAGCTGGGCGGCCAACGCCGGGTGCCCGAGCGGCTCCACCACCCGGCGTTCCAGGAGCTCCTTGGTGACGGTGAACCCCTTCATCGAGGCCCAGAGCCCGGGCTCGGGGTACCCCCCGCCGTAGCGCTCCACCCGGGCCAGGTCCTCGGGGACCATCGAGGCGTCCCGGCTGTAGAGGTGGAGACCGTCGAGGTGGGTGAAGCCCTGATTGGCGAACGCCTCCTCCCCGATCTGCCCGGGGCGGATGAGGGCCACCAGTCGCCGCGCCCCGCGGTGGATGATCTCCTGGTCCAGGCCGCGGAGCAGGGCAGATCCGATCCCCAGGTGCCGCCACTCGGGATGGATGGCGAAGACCAGCAGGTGGGCGTCGGGGCCGCCGACGCGGGCGACCGCCGCACCGACGAGCTCACCAGCGCCCGCCACGGCGACCAGCGCCGGCTGATGCTCGTGCAGGGCCTCCACCACGTCGCTGCGGTTGTAGGCGGCGCCGGCAGCGGTGCCGGCGGCATCCATGAGGTCCACGACGTCCTCGAAGGAGACCGCCGGTTCGTGGTGGTCGAGGGTCAGGACTCGCCAGGTGGCCGACACAGCCGGCCCGTTCTACACCCGGGACACGCTCCGCGGCGGCCCGCCCGACCCCTGGCACGGGACGCCCCGTTCCCGGACCCGTCGACGCACCGGCGGCCCACCTATCCCGCTCCGCCTGGCGACCCGCCGAACACCCAGCGCCCGACCAGCTGAGGGGGGCGGGGACTGGAGGCCCCCCGGCGCCCCCGGCGCGGGCCGGACCGAGCCAGCCCGGGTCCGACGCCGCTCCGGAGCGGTGCTGGGTCCGGGCCGACTCGGGGGGAGACTGGCGCGGTGGTGACCGTGGTCTCTCCGCTCGCCTACGGGTCCTCAGTGGTTCTCGGTGCGACGGCGTGCGCCGTGGCCTGCGTGGCGGCGAGGCGTTGGCCCGGTGCTTGGACGGTCGTGGTCGCCCGGATCGTGGGGTTGATCCTCCTCGCCGACGCGGTCAGCTACACGGTGGGCCTGGCCGTGGCCGGGGACTGGTCGGCCCGGTCCTCGCTTCCCTTCGCCCTGTGCGACATGGCGGTGCTGGTCGCCGCCGCGGCCTGTTGGTGGCAGATCCCGGTCCTCGTCGAGCTGACGTACTTCTGGGGTCTGGCGGGAACCCTGCAGGGTCTGGTCACCCCGGATCTGTCGGTGAGCTTCCCGCACCTCGTGTTCTGGCAGTACGTGGGGGGCCACCTCGGCATCGTCTTCGCCGCCCTCTTCCTCGTCGTCGGGATGCGGATCGTGCCCCGTCCCGGCGCCGTACCCCGGGTCTTCGCCCTCACCCTGGGCTACACCGCCCTGGTGGGCGCGGTGGACGCCCTGACCGGGGCCAACTACATGTTCCTGCGGCGGCCACCCGGCGAGTGGACGCTCCTGCGGCTACTCGGGCCCTGGCCCTGGTACGTGCTGAGCGCGGCCGGGGTCGCCCTGGTCCTGCTCCTCGCGCTCGACGCCCCCTTCTGGCCCGGGCGCCGACGGGACGCCGACGCCCACGTCACCAGGCCGGGCGCCCCGATTGCCTGAGCAACGGGACCCGGGTGCCTATCCCGAGAGGCGTTCGCTGAGGACGATGTCGACCGTGTCCCCGTCGCCCTTCCCGATGGCCTTGCGGAGGTCGGCCCGGACCGGCGGCTTGTGCGTCCCGTCCCCCAGCGCCATGAACGAGCTGCGGAAGGGGTGCCCGTCCACGGTGCCCCGGGACCTTGACCAGACCCTTGGTCCCGAAGAACTCGGCGGAACCCGGCATCACCACCTACGCCCACCCGCCCCCGTTCTGGCTCTTCTGCAGGACGGCGGTGAATCCCTTGTCCACTTCGGGGACCCTACGCGCTCTCGGGCCGGAAGCACCTCGGCAACCGGTCCGGGACGGGCCCGCAGGTCCCGTCAGGACCCGATCAGAGCCGCACGGCTCCGAGCCAGAAAGGCGCGTTCGGTGGCGTTCTCGGTGGCGCTGATCGCCGCTTCGTAAGCCTGGGCCGCCTCCTCGTCACGGTGGAGGCGCCGGAGCAGGTCGGCCCGGACGGCGTGGAAGACGTGGAAGCCACCGAGGTCGAGGTCCTCGACGATGGTGAGGGCCGCAGCCGGTCCGTCGACCTCGGCGACCGCCACGGCGCGGTTGAGGGCCACGATCGCGCTCGGGGTGAGTGCGAGGAGCTGGTCGTACAGAACGAGGATCTGCTCCCAGTCCCTGCCCCCACTGACCGACGAGTCGTCATGAACAGCGTTGATCGCCGCTTGGATCTGATACGGGCCGGGTTGGTTGCGCCGGATGCAGCTCCGGACGATGGCCTGCCCCTCGTCGATGAGTTGGCGATCCCAAAGACCGCGGTCCTGGTCGGCCAGGAGCACCAGGTCGCCCTCGTCGGTCGTCCGGGCCGGGCGCCGCGCCTCGATGAGCAGCATCAGGGCGAGGAGTCCCATGACCTCGGGTTCGTCGGGCATGAGCTCCGACAGGAGCCGACCGAGACGGACCGCCTCGACACAGAGGTGCTCGCGGACGAGATCGTCCCCCGAGGTCGCCGTGTACCCCTCGCTGAAGATGAGGTAGACGACGGCCAGGACCGAGTGAAGGCGCCGGGGGAGCTCGGCCTCGCTCGGGACCTGGTAAGGGATCCCGGCGGCGCGGATCTTGCCCTTGGCCCGCACCAGCCGCTGCGCCATCGTCGCTTCGGGCACCAGGAAGGCGCGCGAGATCTCCGTCGTGGTCAACCCCCCCAGGAGCCGGAGGGTCAGTGCCACGTGGGCGCTGGTGGCCAGCGCCGGATGGCAGCAGGTGAAGATCAGCCGCAGCCGGTCGTCTCGCACGCCGCCCACCTCCACCATCTCCTCACCGGCGTGCAGCAGGGCGGCCTGGGCGTGCCGGTCCTCGCGGGAGGCCTCGCGTCGGAGACGGTCGATCGCACGGTTCCGGGCGGTGGTGATGATCCATCCAGCGGGGCTCGGGGGCAGCCCAGTGGAGGGCCACCGTTGCACGGCAGCGACGAACGCGTCCTGGACCGCCTCTTCGGCGATGTCGATGTCACCGAATACACGGACCAGGACGGCGACCGCTCGACCCTGCTCGGACCGGAATACACGTTCGATCTCCGACGGAGAGAGGTCGGTCGGCATGCCTGGGTCAGTCTTGCGCCTCGCGCCGGAAGGGTCGGACCTCGATCGGGAGGGTGGTCGTCCGGGTGATCCTGTTCGCCCACTCGAGGGCGGCGTCGAGGTCTGGGGCGTTGATCACCCAGAATCCGCCCAGATGCTCCTTGCCCTCCACGAACGGGCCGTCGGTCGTGAGTACGTCACCGTCCTGGAGTCGGAGCACGGTGGCGGTGCTGGCCGGCTCCAACCCATTGGTGAACACGAACGCCCCGATCGCCTCGAGTTCCTCCTTGATCACCCCCAGATCGTCCATGATCCGGACCAGATCGACGGACGGCGGCGGATGGCCGTCGGGCTGGTACATGCTGAGCAGGTACTGCTTCATGGGATGTCCTCTCGGGTCACCTGCCGGCGGGGTGCCGACATCCACCATCTATACGAGTGGCCCCCGACCAGATCGACAGACCAGCGCACTCCGCGCAAGCCCGGCTCCCGGGACCGTCGGCTCTCGATGGCGATCCGGGGTCGGGCCGCCCGGGCGCCTCAGGCAGGCTCCATCCCGTGGCGCCGCATGAGGTCCAGCTCCATGGCGGGGTCCGGCTGCCGGGGTGAATCCCACAGCCGCTCCAGATCCTCGAAGTAGCGGTCCAACGCCGGGGCGTGGAGGACCAGGAGCCGGGCTGGCTGATCGCTGGTGTTCCCAAAGGTGTGAGCCTCGCCGGCTGGCACCAGGACGAACGTCCCCGTGGTGCCCTCGATCACTTCGTCGGCGACACGAAACTCAACGATCCCGTGCAGGACGAAGTACGCCTCTTCGTTCCCGGCGTGACGGTGGGGCGGAGGCATCCGACCACCTGGCGGCAACGTCCTCTCCATCAGCGAGAACCGACCCCGTGTGTCTGAGGCCGTGGCCTTGAACCACATTTCGCTCCCCCGCGCCTCACGGTGCAGTCCCTCACCGCTCTCCCAGCGGACCACGGCAACCCCCAACGTTCAAAGATGTACAGCTTCCAGAACTTTACGACGACGGTGACCGAAAGCGTACTCCCGGGCTGCGTGCTACCTCGTCGGTCCCAACAGCCCGGACGCGGGCGGGTGAGCCGGGCGGCACGATACCGTCCGCTTGGGGCCGGTCCCGATACGATTCCGGGGGCGACGGGAAGCGCATGCCGAAGAAGTGCATATGGATCCGGCCCGAGGCAGGTCGTGGTCCCTATGCCGGTCGATGGACCTGCGGACTCCTTCGTCTCGGGGGACCGCACCTCGGCCCGCTGACCGGTGATTCCGATCGAGAGTAGGAGCGACAGGTCAATGTCGCACCCCCAGCAGAGACTCAGCCTCGTCCGGGAAGTTCACCTTTCTCGAGCGCTCTGCACAGCCGCTCGTGATCGCGCTCGGTCTGGTCGGCGTAGGCGACGGCGAAGTCGCTGACGGCCCGGTCGAACGACCGACACGATCCGATGTACCCCGCGATTGCCGCGGGGTCGCCACTGCGGGCATGTGCCCGTGCCAGCGTCCACCCGCAGAGTTCCGCGAACAACGTCAGTGAGGGCTCGTTCATTCGTTGGGTGTCGATCTTGCCCTTCATGTCCCAGAGCTGCCGGACGTAGTAGTCGGTGCCCGTGACGGGTTGGCGTGTCCAGCCGAGGAAAATGTCCCCGGCGGCCTGGATGAGCCGCTGCCCCTCCACGACCCGCCGGCCCCCGTGGCTGTAGGGGTTGCGCCCGGCATAAGGTTCGAGGACCGACCTCCCGGCCTGCTTCACCTGGACCAAGAGAGGGTCGTCGCCCCCGCTGCCCTCGAACAGGGCGACCCAGCATCGGGTGCTGACACTGCCGACGCCGACGACCTTGAAGGCATAGTCGACCAACCGGTAACGGTCGAAGAGCACTTTCTTGTAGTTCGCCAGGGCTTCTCGATAGGACCGGAGGACGCTCTCGATGAGATCGGCGTCCCGCTCACGGTGAAAGAGCAGCGGCGGGTCGTCGCGCAGGCGAAGTACTCCGTCGACCCTGGTTGTGAGCCGGCGCGCCGCCTTGAGGTTGTCCTTTTCCCAGGCCTTCTTCATCACCGTGTGCGCCCGCTGGTGCTGCTGCTTGTCGATCTTCGACAGTCGCAGCTCCGCTTCTAAGGCGTTCTGGTCGATGCTCGAATACCACACGTCGAGCGAGCTTTGGCGTGCGAAATACTCCATCTTGGTCCGGTATGTCCGCGCCGCCGACTGTGCGATGCCCCGACAGGATCCGGGCGACCATCCATGGTGTCGGGCCGCCACGACCGCGCTGGCGGCTAGTCGCTTCAGGTCCCACTCGAATGGTGCCGGCGTTGTCTCGTCGAAGTCGTTGAGGTCGAGGATGAGTCTGCGTTCCGGGGTGCCGAGGAGACGGAAGTTCCCGATGTGGGCATCGCCGCAGGCCTGGACGCGCAGCCCTGACTTTGGCGTGGTGGCCAGGTCGCAGGCCATGACGGCGGCGGAGCCCCGGAGGAATGTGAACGGCGACTCAGCCATCCGGTCGTAGCGCAACCCCAGAAGCTCAGGCAGGCGTTCTGACTCGGTGGCTCTCAAGGTGGCAACGGGATCTGGCCGGGAATCGGTCGGACGCCAGGTACTGTGCCCCGAACGGGGGACCGTGGACCGAATCGCTCGGCCTGCGGCCCGGCGGATCTTTGCGCTGGGAGTACTCAATCTGACCCCCCCGACTGGTGGTCGAACGATCGTACCCGCCCGACTACGAGAGGCCATCGGCCCGAGTGGGAGTCCGGTCAACGACATCTGAGCGTGGGCCGTCGTTCCACGTTCCACCGGGCCGAGCGACAGCTCTCGACGGATTGCCCGGGCAATCTCGGTCATTATCGGACGAGAGGAGTTCCACCTCGAACTGGCCGACCAGAGCCCCCATGGCCGTGCGAATCCGGGCAGTCGGATCTTGACGAGTTTCTCAGCGAATCGTGCCCACACCCGGGATCAGCGGCAGATCGAGCGGGGTGACCCAGCCCGGCGGACGATCGTTCACTGCTGGTACCGCGTTCAGTGCGCGAAGCCCGGTGGCCAGGCAGCCGGCCGCAGCGGCATCGCGACCGCTCCCGTCTGTGAACCGGAATGCTGTCTCCTGAGTGATCGACGGTGATCCTTCAATCACAACCCGGTAGACATCGTCCTGAGTACCGCGTGGCCAATCCGGGGCGGCATCTGTCCCCACCCGGTTGATGTGCTCGAGGCTGACGCGAGTCTCACCGCGGAAGATGCCATTGATGGTGAAGTGAATCGCGGCGACCTTTCCCGGTTCGATGATGCCCTTGGCCGTCGTGACCGGCTTGTCGGTGACCCATTTCTCCCAGGTGGTGGTGATTCGGTCGAGTTCGATGCCCACAGCATGAGCGATCATCGGTACGGTGGCGCCCCACGACATGATCAGGATGTCGGGGTGCTCGAGCATTGGAGTGAATTCGGGCGATCGGCCAATTCCCATTTCGTCCTCGTAGTCGCCCTCGTAGTTGATGTAGTCGAGGATCTCGAGTGCCTTCACCGAGCGGACTTCGGCGCAAAGTCCCATGAGGGTCATCGGGAAGAGATCGTTGGCGAAGCCGGGGTCGATACCAGTGGTGAAGCACGACGCTTTGCCCTCGTCGCAGGCCTCGGTGATGGGATCGACCCATGACGGCGGATTCTGGGCCATCGCGGGCCAGACCCAGGGGGTCATGGCCGTAGAACAGACGTCAATTCCCGCTCGAAGGAAGGTACCCATGAGCGCGATGTTGTCGGCAGCGTGGGCGGCCGTCGGTCCATAGTGAACGAGGGCGTCGGGTCTGAGCGCGACGAGGGCATCCACGTCGTCGGTGGCAGTGATCCCGATGGTGCCGATGCCGCAAATCTCGCCGACGTCCCGGCCAACCTTCTCAGGGGCGCTGACGCCCACGCCAACCAGCTCGAATGCTGGGTGTCGAACGATCTCGGGGATCACCATTCGGCCGACAAAGCCGGTGCCCCAGACGATCACTCGCTTGGAAGTGCCGGTCATGAGGGAATCTCGCCAGCAGTCACCAGCAAGTACCGTCCCGCCCAACTCCGGCGCCAGTCACGACCACGGTCCCTCCGTACCCCCGGCTGAACAGGGGCCCTTGTAGTCAGTAACGGCGTCAACTCCCACCTGCGTCAACGGCCGACCGGTCGGGCGGTGGAGCGTTTCGTCGAGAGCCATAAATCTTCGTCCCAAGGACTCAGCTGTTGGGCACAGAAGCCATGCCGACCATAGGCTTGTTGAGCGAGACTCCCCCCTCCGAACCGGAGAAATTGGCGTCGCCGAAGGAAAAGATCCCTCCGTCGGACGCCACCAACCAATAACCGGCATCGTCCGATGTTGTCGCCATGCCCACGATGGGTTCGTTGAGAGGCCGACCACCCATCGAGCCCAAGAATGTGGCGTCCCCGAAGGAGAAGATGCCGCCATCGGAGGCGGCCAGCCAATAGCCCCCGCCGTCGGCGGTGGCGGCGATGCCGATCACCGGTCGGCTGAGCGAGACCCCGCCGGTCGAACCCAGGAACTTGGCGTCGCCGAAGGCGAAAATGCCCCCATCGGCGGCCACCAGCCAATAGCCCCCGCCGTCGGCGGTGGGTGCCATGCCCACCACCGGCTGATTCAGGTGCATGGCTCCGGTCGAGCCGAAGAACCTGGCGTCGCCGAAGGCGAAAATGCCCCCGTCGGCGGCCACCAGCCAATAGCCACCGCCGTCGGCGGTGGGTGCCATGCCCACGATCGACTGGTTCAGGTGCATGGCTCCGGTCGAGCCGACGAATCCGGCGTCGCCAAAAGCGAAGATCCCACCGTCAGCGGCCACCAGCCAATAGCCCCCGCCGTCGGCGGTGGGTGCCATGTCCACGATCGGCTGGTTCAGGTGCATGGCTCCGGTCGAGCCGAAGAATTCGGCGTTGCCAAAACTGAAGATCCCACCGTCAGAGGCCACGGTCCAGTACGACGACCGCGGCGGCGCGGGGGGCGGTGGCGCGGGCGGCCCAGGGAGACCGGCCGGTCCCTGGAAGGCCACGATCTGGTCAGAAGCCGGAGCGAGGAGGAGACCATCTCCTACCGATGGCGTTGGAAAGTGGTTGGCCACCGAACCGATGGACAGCTGCACCACGGCCGTCCCGTTCACCGGACTCAGGCCGAAGAGCTTGCCCCCCTGGCTGATCGTCCAAATGAGCCCCCCGGCGACGATGGGCGGCCCCCCCGATGAAGTGGGCGTCTTCCAGAGCTGGGTCATCTGCGGCGGACTGGTCGACACCGACATCGCCACCACGCCGCTCTCACAGGGCTCGTAGACGACGTTGCCCGCGACGGCGTTGCCGCCGTCGACATCCCCCCCGCAGACCGACATCTGGGCTTCCTGCCCACCGATTCCCCCAAGATGGGACTGATTCAACAAGTACGCGGTCTGGGACTTGCCGGCTTGAACGACTGTCCCGTTGGACAGAAGGGCGGGCGAGGAGGACCCGAGGTCCCGGTCGTGTCCGTTGTCGCTGTACCAGTCGGTGGGGGCGAAGTACTGCGCAAGCACCAGGGAACGGGAGAGCTCGAGTACCGAATCGCTCTGATCGTAAGGGCCGCCGGACGAGGTTACCGATCCGTTGCCCGCCGCCAACCAGACGTTGCCCGAGGCGTCGACGATCGGGGCGGCCCCTCCCATCCACACCGCACCCTGGCTCTCGCCGGGGCCGTTGTCCACCTCGAAGGTGGCCATCGGGCCGCCGACTTCGGGCACTGAGGCCACCCACCCGTTGTAGGTCGAGCAGTCCCCATCGTTCCCGCCGTAACCGAAGACCACATTGCCCTGGTCCAAGGTCAGCGCCGTCCGCTGGAGGATGGCTGGAGTAAAGGCCCCCGGTGGGTCCACGTTCTGGCGCAACAGGACCGCTCCGTTGTACATATTGAGGGCGACCAGGACGTGGTTCGGTACATTGTTGTCGAGTTCGTCATCGACCACGAAGATCTCGCCCAGGGAGGGGTCGAGCACCGGCGTGGACGTGATCCCTACAGTGGGGCTGATGTTCCCGCAGGGCAGGTCGCCGCTCGGAACCGGGGTTCCGACCGTGGTGCTCCACAGCACCGTCCCGGTATTGGCTGCCAGGGCATACACGGTGTCGGCCTCGGTGGCCGCGTACACGCGACCGGTGGCTTCGAGCGGCTCGCCGTAGATCTGGCCGTCGAGGGTGGACGAGGTCCACGCCGGACTGATCGGAGACAACGACGTCCCCGATGTGTCGACCCCTGAGCCAAGGGGGTCGTGGTGGTAGACGGTCCAGTCGGTTGCCGAGGCCGCGTCGGGGATGATCCGGGTCGTGGCGGCAGAGCCCGGAAGCGCCCGGGGGCCGGCCGCTCCCACGACCACTCCCAAAGCGCCCAGCAGGCTCAAGATCGTGCGCGTTCGTCGGGGTGCACCGACGCGAGTGATCATGCCCAAAGCCTACGCCCTCGGGCGACGCAGGCCCTGCGTCATGGACACGCCCCGTCGACCGGAGTGGTTACCTTCTGGGGCAGCGCCCGTGCTGGCTCCGGTCCGAATCAAAGGATCGCCAGCCCTCCGTGATTGCCCGACCAGAAAATCCAGATCCCAAGATGATGGCGGGTCGAGATCCAGTCACCTGGGACTCGAGGAGCGTGGTGGTCCTTGCCGTGGGGAAATGGGCCCGGGAGCCCCGCCACCGATCGCTCGTTTGATCGCCGGGCGCTTACCCGGCGTGCGATGTCGCGGACTTCGAGCCACCAGTCGGGCTGGTTCCGCCCTCGGTAGGATCACCGTCTGACTCACCTCTGCAACGACGGAGGAACCGATGACCACATTGATGGCAATGGAACGGGCGGGCGGAGACGGGACCACGGACGATCTCGCCAACGACAGGCGGTGGTGGATCCTCGCCGTGCTGGGGATCGCCCAGTTGATGGTCATTCTCGACAGCACAATCGTTAATATTGCCCTACCAACTGCGCAGCACGATCTGCACTTCTCCAACGCGGACCGACAGTGGATCGTCACCGCTTACTCCCTTGCCTTCGGAAGCCTGCTCCTCCTCGGCGGCCGGATCGGCGACATCGTCGGACGCAAGCGGGCCCTCATCATCGGACTGATCGGCTTCGCTGTTGCCTCGGCCATCGGTGGGGTCTCGGTCGACTTCGCGATGCTGGTCATCGCCCGAACCGTCCAGGGAGCGTTCGGAGCCCTGCTCGCCCCTTCGGTGCTGGCCCTCTTGACCACCACGTTCAGTGATCCGGCGGAGCGTGGGAAGGCCTTCGGGGTCTACGGCGGCATCGCCGGCGCGGGTGGCGCGCTGGGCCTCCTCCTGGGCGGCATCCTCACCTCGTACGCGTCGTGGCGATGGACGCTCTTCGTCAATCTCGCGTTCGCCGCCGGCGCCACCGTCGGCGCCCTGCTCTGGTTGAAACCCGACGAGGGCTCTGACCACGACCCGATGGATCTGCCCGGCCTATTCCTAGTAGCTGGCGGCCTGTTCTCCCTCGTCTTCGGCTTCTCTCACGCCGAGACCACCGCCTGGAGCAATCCATTCACCATCGGGTTCCTGGTCACGGGGGCGGCCCTCCTGGCGGTATTCGCCTATTTCGAAACCAGGGCCAAGTACCCGCTGCTCCCCCCTCGCGTCGTGCTCAACCGAACCAGGGGGGGATCCATGTTGGCCATGCTGTTCGCCAGTGTCGGGATCTTCGGTGTGTTCCTGTTCCTCACCTACTACCTTCAGGACACTTTGGGGTTCAGCCCGGTGAAGACCGGCGTCGCGTTCCTCCCCATGGTGGCCGCCTTGGCCACCATGGCCCAGGTGTCAAACCGCATCCTCCTGCCGAGGTTCGGGCCCAAGCCAATCGTGCCAATCGGATTGCTCATGTCTGCTGCAGCGCTGTTCGGACTCCATCTGGTGGGGTTGCACTCTTCGTACGTCAGCCATGTTCTTCCCTATCTCATCGTGTTGGGTTTCGGGTTCGGCCTGAGCGTCGCCCCCTCGTTCAGCACCGGCACCCTCGGTTTGGCACCCCAAGACGCCGGCGTGGGATCGGCCACCCTCAACACGGCCCAACAAGTTGGGGGATCCATCGGCACGTCTCTGCTCAACACGCTGGCCGCTGGTGCCGCCACTTCCTACTTGGTGGGTCGGGCGGTGAGCCCGGCCAGCCTCGAGACAGCAGCCCTACACAGTTATACGACGGCGTTCCTATGGTCGTCCTTGATCTTCGTGGTCGGGGCGGTCATCGCCGGGCTGGTGCTCAAGCGGGGCGGTCTGACGTCTCTCGCGCCCGAATATCGGATTACGACGGCGGCCGACACTGGCGTCGATGAAGAACCTCGACGCGAAATGTGCCGAGTACGAGTCTCTTGTCGGTGAAGCACGTCGGGTCAAGCGGCGGGTGGCCGACCGCGCTTGGGCAACGGTCCAGCCCTCTTCGGCATTCGCCCAGCGTCGTCGAGGGCCCGGCGCAGAAGCATCTCTACGTGGGCATTGAGGCTGCGGAACTCATCGGCCGCCCACCGGGCGAGCGCATCATGGACGGTGGGATCAATTCGCAGCAGTACCTGCTTGCGGTCACTCACGGATCAGGAGTAGAGCGACCCGGTATTGACGACCGGTGAGGCTGGTTGGTCACCGCAGAGTACGACCATCAGATTGCTCACCATCGCTGCTTTACGTTCTTCGTCAAGGTCGACGATGCCGCGCTCACTCAGCCGGTCGAGCGCCATTTCAACCATCCCGACCGCGCCGTCGACAATACGGGAGCGGGCGGCGACGACAGCGTTGGCTTGCTGTCGTCGCAGCATCGCCTGGGCGATCTCTGACGCGTAGGCAAGATGGCTGATGCGCACCTCGACGATCTCCACCCCGGCGATGGCGACGCGTTGGGCCACCTCCGCGGCGAGCTCTCCAGCGACGATATCGGTCGAGCCGCGCAACGATAGGCCCTTGTCTGCCGGATCGTCGTAGGGATGCGTCGTCGCAACATGCCGCAACGCTGATTCGGCCTGGACTCGCACGAAGGTCAGGTAGTCATCGACTGCGTAGAGCGCTCGGGAGGTATCGGCTACCTGCCAAACGACGATGGAGGCGATCTCTACGGGATTGCCGTCAGCGTCGTTGACCTTCAGGTGGTTCGTCTCGAAGTTCCTGACCCGAATGCTCACATTCTGGCGGAGGGTGAGGGGCAGGATCCAGGACAGGCCGGTACCGCGCACTGTGCCGATGTAGCTGCCGAAGAACCGCACGACCCTCGTCTCGCCGGGTTGCACGATGACTAGCGAGGCCAAGATGACAACGGCCACCAGGATCGGTAAGACAACGGTGGCCTTGACTGAACTCCGGGCGAGGAAAATTGCGGCGACGATGCAGGCGCCGACAACGAGGACGCCGAACCAGCCGCTGACCGCCCACGCTCGCCGTTCGCGGATGTCGACGCGGGTTCTCGAGTGACCGACCGGAGTCGCCTCGGGATCACTCAACGGCCGCACGGCCTGGTCCATGGTCCCTCCTCAGGGGCGCCCTCGATTGAATGCGATATCTAAACGATATCACATTTCGCGGATTCGCACAAGGCGCATGACCTCGGTGGCGATGACGAATCACGTTCGAGCCAACTCCCTCGCAAGACTCAGCATCGAACAACTGGCGGGCGCGGTGGCTCTCGTCTGGCGCTTGTTCTCCCAGCTGGACAAAGGGTGGTCAAGCGCGAACCCCCTCACCGGCGGGAACGTTGCGATTTCCACAACGGGGTGGACTTAAGCGGACGCAACGCGAACCGCCTCTACCAGGAGTTTTTGGAACTGGCCTCGCTGATCGAGGCGTGACCGGCGTGTTCGGCGGCGGTTTTTGCGAACCCGATTCCAACGACTCGTTGGGTCACAGGCCGGCACCTCGTTCACCGCAGTGCCCCACCGACGATAGGGGGCCGACTGCTATCTGACGGTGCGCTCGCGGTGCTTGCACCCTGGCCAGCAGCAGGGCCGACGCTGGCCTTCCTCCAGCTCCTCCTTGGTCCGGCGAATGCGGCGTTCTCGAGTCATCTCCTGCTTGGCATCCTCGACCCAGCAGATGAACTCGTTGCGGGCCAGAGGCGTAATATCCTTCCAGGCATCGAGTGCCGTGGGGTTGGCGATCAGCGCGTTGCGCAGGTCTCCTGGAAGCTTGTGCACCACCCCACCGGGCACTCGCGGACTGCTCACCGGGCCAAGGTAGCGGGTCAGGGCGAGTCCTATCACCATTAAAGGCGGCCCGATCGCAGGATCTGAACCGCCCCGGGTTCCCATGACTCCGTGCCGCATTAGGAACACCTAGGCGATCCATCCGTGGACCCACGGGAGATCTCCCTCGGCGGGCACGGTGCCGTACGCGTCGAGTAGCCGCATCAGCAAAGGGCTCGTCCGTGGGCACCGAACAAGGGAAAGGAGAGTACTCACTCCTTGCCATTCTCAATCTAGCGCGCTCCGGGCGCTTGCAACAAGATCCCGGTCGGTGTGCAGAATCTCCGGCACAAAGCAGAACCGACGGAAAGGGGAGGGGTGGCGGCGTATGGCTGCCGAAGACCACACGAGTCGTCCACGGCGCGCGCCATGTGTTCGACAATCCAAGGGGAGACAGCATGGAACTAACCGAAGTATCGGCAATCGTCACCGGTGACGCCGAGCGTCTTCAAGGGGGGCGGCCTGTGACGGAAGCCGACGTGATCATCGTGGGCGCCGGCCCGACCGGCCTGATGCTGGCCGTTGAACTGCGCCTGGCCGGAGTGCGAGCGCTGGTACTCGAGCGTCAGCCGCAGCTCCGAGACACCCCGAAGGCCGGCGGTCTCAGCGGGCAGATCCTGGAGCTGTTGCGCTACCGAGGCCTGCTGGAACGATTCGAAGCAGCCAGCACCGATCCCATCCCGGCTCTCCGACTGCCGTTCGGCGGTCTGCATGTGGACTTCACTCACCTGACCCCCCCTCCGATGCAGCTGCTGCCGCTCCCACAACCGCAACTCGAGCGCCTGCTCGACGAACTCGCCGGCGAGCTCGGTGCCGAGGTCTGCCGCGGACACGAAGTGGTCGGGCTGAGTCAGGATGAGGCCACGGTGACCGCTGACGTGCGCGGGTCGGACGGGCAGTATCGGGTGACCGCCCGATACCTCATTGGCTGCGACGGCGCGCAGAGCCGGGTGCGCGACATGGCCGATATCCCGTTCCCCGGCACCACGTACCCAGAGATCCAGCGGCTCGCCCAGGTCACCGTGCCCAAGTCGGTGACCGTGCTCGAGAATGGCGACATCGAGGTCGCGGGGGTGGGGAGGATCGGCTTCGGTTTCACACGAACCGAGCGCGGTGAGTTCGCCCTCGGGTCGACTAACCCCGCGCTCATGGGGCTCTTCACCAGCGAGGACGAGTCCGCCGACTATGACGACGACGAGCCGATGACCCTGACCGAGCTCCGGGAGAGCATCCGCCGCGTGCTCGGTGTGGATCTCCCCTTGGGAGAACCGATCCGGCTGACGCGCTTCACCTTTCACGCTCGACAGGTCGAGCGATACCGCGACGGGCGGATCCTCCTGGCCGGCGACGCCGCCCACCTGTTCCCCGCCTCAGGCGTGGCCCTCAACGCCGGCATGCTCGACAGCGTCAACCTTGGCTGGAAGCTGGCCGCCGCCATCCACGGCTGGGCGCCGGCCGGCCTGCTGGACACGTACCACGACGAACGCCACCTCGCCGGCGAACGCACGCTGCTCCACACCCGAGCCCAGGTGGCACTGCGGCGCGGACACGACCCAGCCGCCGAAGCACTCCGAGAGCTCTTCCAGGAACTGCTCGTCGACGAGCAGCCCCAGCGGCGCATCGGCGCTCTAATCGCCGGCACCGACATCCGCTACTCACCACCCGGCACCAACCACCACGCCCTGACCGGCACCTTCGCACCTGAGCTCACCCTGCGCACCGACCAGGGCACAACCAGCGTCGCGGAGCTCATGCACGCCGCACGGCCCATCCTCCTGGACCTCGCCGACCGCTCGGACCTCCGCTATGCCGCCCGAGACTGGCAGCATCGCATCGACATCCACACCGCCAAAACCGATCGCCGATCAGCCGACGCCCTCCTGATCCGCCCGGACGTCCACATCGCCTGGGCCGCAACCATCGACGAACCCACCGACACCGCCGCATCCGCGCTGCTAGAAGCGCTTTCCGGCTGGTTCGGCACACCCCTGAAGACCTCGTAGCAGGCGTCGCCGAGGAACTCGTCCTCCGGTTGTCCCAGTCGTTCTGGGCGAGGCAACGGTCGCGAATTGCGCAGCCGCGATCCGTTCTGCATCGCTGCTATTCAATCGGATCACACCTAAGGAGACAAGCGCGAACTGCTCTGACCTGCACAAACGTTCCTTTTTCCACAACGGCGTGGAGGTGAGCGGACTCGAACCGCCGACTTCTACGTTGCGAACGTAGCGCTCTACCAGCTGAGCTACACCCCCGAGGAGGCGACCAGAATACCGCCCGGGGCCGGTCGCCCCCGCCCGGCCGCTGGCCGATCGGGCTCAGTGGGCGGCGGCCCGCTTGGGCACATACTCCCCGTCGTCGTAGGCGGTGTCGTCGCCGGGGAGCTCGAACGGCGTCTCGGCGGGCTCGTCGTCCCAGCCACCCGGGTAGCCCGCCGCCGCCCGGGCCAGGGGATCGCCCGCCGTCCCGACGGCCCGCCGCACCCGGATGTCCTGGTGCTGCTGGGTCGCCAACGCCGTCGCGTACGCGGCCAGAGCCACGAAGGCGGCCAGAGCCACGGCCGAGATGACGGTGACGATCCACAGCGCCCGAAGCGAATGGATGATGCCGAGTAGTCCGGTCGACACCAGCGTCACGAGCAGGCCGGTCAGGATGTCGCGCCGGCGCCGGCGGGCCTCGCGCTGGCGGGGGTCCGGCCCGCTGGGCGCGACCGCCGCCGGCCCGGGGTCAGGACGGTCGCTGAGAACCCGGCGGTAGTGGCCACCGTCGCGGTCGTCGACGACCTGGCCATCATCACCGGCCCCTTCGCGACCGTCCACCGGCCGCAGCAGCACCAGGTTCGCCCGGCCGGGCATGCTCGAGACCGACAGCAGGCCCGACGTCCCGGGGGCGGCGACGATCGAGGACTGGGCGGTCTGGAGGCGGTAGGCCGGGGCCACGATCTTGGGACCGGTCCGCTCCAGGAGGTGGAGGCGATGGTGGAAGGATTCGATCGACTCGGTGGACCGCTTCTCCCGGAGCCGGCCGATCATGCCCGGGGTGAGGACCACGATCCACAGCACCACAAGGATCAGCAGTACCAAACCGGTCACACCCCCACGACCTACCTTCCTTGATTGAAAGACCCTAACCAGAGGCCTTTTCCAAGTGGTGGATGGTCGGGAGTTGCTCTACGCCGACATCGTCAGCGCTCCCACCTGTGTTGTGTCACTTGTACCCGCCCCGACCGCGCGCCGCAAGCGCCGCTTCCCGACCCAGGTCAGCGGCGCCGGCCCGACCCGAGGGCCGCCGAGCGCGGCGCGCGCTGGACCGGGGGACCGGCCGGGTCGGGCCATTGACCGCGGTCCCGGCCGGCCCGGGGACCCACTGGGGGCGGTTGGGGATGGCCCGGGCGTCATGGGGACTGCCGGCGCTAGCGCCCGTGGTGGCCCTGCGGGTCCTCTCGTTGGCCGGGGCCACCTGAACGGCCCGCACCGATCGGCCGAACGGTTCCTCAGCCGGTCGCCCGGGCCCACCAACGGCCCTGGTCCTGCCCCACCTCGACCCGGAGCCCGAAGCAGGACGACACCGCCTCGGCGGTGAGCACCTCGTCGACCGGGCCGGCCGCCGTCAGGCTCCCGTCGACGATCAGGGCGGCGTGGGTGACGCCCGGCGGGATCTCCTCGGCATGGTGGGTCACGAGGACCAGCGGTGGGACGTCGGGGTCGAGAGCCAAGGCCCCGAGCCGGGCCAGCAGCCGCTCGCGGGCACCGAGGTCGAGCCCGGCCGCCGGCTCGTCGAGCAGCAACAGCTCGGGCCGGCCCATCAGGGCCCGGGCCAGCAGGACCTGCTGGCGCTCACCCTCCGAGATCACCCCGAAGGTCCGCTCGCCCACTCCGCCGGGGCCTCCCAGCCCGGCGACGGCGAGCAGGTCCTCGGCGTCGGCCCACTCGCCGGCGCTATAGGTGCGCCACCAGGGTTCGAGGTCGCCGTGACGACCGGTCACCACCACCTCGCGGGCGCTCAGCGCCGGTCGCAGCTGGCGGATCACCGAACCGCTCACCAGAGCCACCCGCCCCCGCAGCGTCCGCACGTCGACCCGGCCGAGGCGCCGGCCCAGGACCTCGACGGTGCCCCGGGTGGGCCAGAGGCGGGCCCCGGCGACGGCGAGCAGCGTCGTCTTACCCGAGCCGTTGGGGCCGAGCACGACCCAGCGCTCCCCGGGACCCACCGCCCAGTCGATGCCGTCGAGCAGGGCCCGACCCTCCCGGACGACGCCCACCCCGCCCAGGCGGACCACCGGGCCACCGGCGGTGCTCAGGAGGGGTCCGCCAGCCTTCGGGAGATGCGCCCGACCAGCCCCGAGCAGCACTGCTCCCAGGTCCGCTCGCCGGCCAGCCAGAGCCAGATCTCGCGGCGGTACCCGTCGACCACCGACCCGAGCTCGGCCCGCCCCATCCCGGCGGTGCCCAGCACCCGCCAGCGGTCCCACAGCCAATCCACCGGGCCCCCGGGCCCGGTCACCAGGGCCTGGAGGTCCTCGCCGGCCAGCACCCGGTCCCGCCAGACCAGTTTGTGCAACGTCGGCTCGTCGGGCACGTGAAGAGCCGGCGGGGGGGCCACACCGGTGGCGGTCACCGGCGGATGGCGACCGGCTGGCGGTCGGTGCCGTCGTAGTTGCGGACGTGCTCCTCGTAGTCGATGAACAACGGGGCGTCGGGGTCGAATTTGCGCTGCAGCGAGCGCAGGGCGATCCGCTTGTCCAGGTTGTCCAGGCGGACCAGGGCGTCGGGGTCGTCCAGGCCCCGCACGTCGAGCTTGGCCCGCGCCTGTTGGAAGGCCAACCGGCCCCGCTCGGTGCGCACCAGCACGCTGGTCCAGCCGTCCATCGAACCGACGCTGCCGACCGAGAGGTCGGCGCTGCGGCCGAGGAAGTCGGCGCACTCGTCGCAACCCTTCAGGGCCGAGCCGTGGAAATCCTTGACCGGCTCGTCGACGGCGACCTCGCCGTCGCGGTACTCGACGATCATGCGGCCCCGGATCACGTCGACCTTGCTGACCCGGTCGAGGTCGACCCCGCGGCGGTCGCGCAGCTCTCGCCGCATCAGCCCCTCGTAGTCGAAGCTCTTCGTGCACATCAGGGCGATGGTGAGGACGACGGCGTCCACCCGGTGGGCGCCCGTCGGCCAGCGGCGGGCCTGCATGGCCCGTAGTCCCTCGATCTCGCACGGGGTCCCCACCACGGCCAGGCGGGGCCGGGCCCCCAGGTCGTAGCCGGTCAGGTCGAGGGCGGCCAGGGCCATGGTCTGGTTGTAGAAACTGCCCGAGGCGGCGGCCAGCTCGGCCGGGGTGGTGGCCACGGTGGCCACCCCCTTCCACTGCTCGTCGGGATCGTCGCTCGGCTTGGAGACCACCGCCCCGTCGATCTCCCCGGCCGCCAGCAGCGCGCTCAACAGCGCGGTCACCGCGCCCCCGTCCTGGGCCCCCTCGTTGCGGACGGCCGAGCGCACGGCGTAGCGCTCGAGCACCGCCCCCAGGCCGTCGGCCGGGGGGCCGCCCGTGATCTTCCAGTAGGTGTCCGAGGAGTCCGAGCGCACCTCCACCGGGGCCAGGTCGGCGTCCTCGACGTCGTCGGTCGTCGACGGCGGCCACAGGGCTTCGTAGCGCAGCCCGCCCCGGGGGCAGAAGTCCCAGCACAGCGAGCACCCAGTGCACATCTTCACCAACTCGGGCAGGTCGGTGTCGAAGTTGATCCCGATCGAGTTGGAGGGACAGACCGCCACACAGGTCCCGCACTGGATGCAGCGCTCGGCGTCGATGACCGCCGCCTCGAGCTCCCAGAACCAGACCTTGCCGGGGGGCTCGGGGATGCCGTTCATCTCCTCGCGCAGGCGGTAGCGCTTCACGACGCGTCCTCCAGGGTCCGCCGGAGGTCCTCGTTGGGCGTGCGGCGGGCCCAGTTGTGGAAGGGCTCGCCGGCGCGGCGCTCGCCCTGGTACCGACTGACCACCCGCAGGAGGGCCTCGGGCACGGCGTCGACCGGGACCGCCCCGGCCACCCAGTCGATGAAGGCGGCGTCGGGGCCGAGCGAGCCGCCCAGACCGATGTCCACCGCCTCTTCGATGTGCTCGCCAACGTGGGCGATGTCCCCCCGGAAGCCGATGTCGGCCACCTGGGGCTGGGCGCACGAGGCCGAGCAGCCCGAGAAGTGCATGCGGATGACCCCGGCCTCCTCGCCGGGCACCGAGCGCCCGTCGGCGCCGCGCCGGCCGGAGAGGGCGACCGGCACCGCCCCGTCACCGTCGGGCCGGGCGAGCCGGTCGTCCATCCAGCGGGCCCACTTCACGGCCCGCTCCTTGGTCTCGACCACCGCGAAGCGGCAGAACTCGCTCCCGGTGCAGGCCAGCACCCCGCGGGTGAACGGCCCGGGGAACGGGGAGTACCGCTGGACGAGCTGCTCGGCCAGCAGCTCGTCCAGCCTCGTCTCGGGCACGCCGGTGATGATGAAGTTCTGGTCGATCCCGATGCGGACGCTGCCGTCGCCGTAGCTCTCGGCCAGGCGGGCCAGCTCCACCAGCTCGATGCCCCGCATCCGGCCGACCGGCACCGAGCAGCCCACGTAGACCAGCCCCGCCTGTCGCTGGGGGTGGACCCCCACGTGGTCACCCCGGTAACGCCGGCTCAGCTCGGTGGCCGCCGGGGCCAGCTCGAAGCGGACCCGGTCGGCCAGGGCGGACCGGAAGCCCTCGGGGCCCAGCTCCTGGACCAGGTAGCGCATCCGGGCCAGTCCCCGGTTCTCCCGGTTGCCGAGCTCCCCGAAAACCTGGGCGATCCCCCGGGTCAGCTCGACGGCCTGATCCGGGCGGACGAACACGTCGATATCCGAGGCCATGCGTTCGCCGTCGGACAGGCCCCCGCCGGCCAACACGTTGAAACCCACCTCGCCCTCGGGCGTCCGGGCCGGCCACAGGCCGATGTCGTTGATCTCCACCCGGGCGCAGTCCTCGAGGCAGCCGGTCACCGCGATCTTGAACTTGCGGGGCAGGTTGGCGTACTCGCGGTTGCCGGTGAAGAAGTCCGAGATGGCCCGGGCCACCGGCATGGCCTCGACCACCTCGTCTGCATCGACGCCCGAGACCGGGCAGGAGCAGACGTTGCGAGACGAGTCGCCGCAGGCCTGCACCGTGGTCAGACCAACCTCCCAGAAGCGTCGCCAGATCCGCGGGATGTCGGCGATGCGCAGCCAGTGGAGCTGGATGTCCTGGCGGGTGGTGAGATCGGCGTAGCGGTTGCCGAAGACCGGGCTGTCGTCGGGGCCCTCGGCGAAGGCGTCGGCGGCGACGCCGATCTCGCGCACCTGGGGGGCGCTCAGGAGGCCTCCGGGCACCTTGATGCGCATCATGAAGGCGTCACCGCCCTGGCGCTGGGGGTAGATGCCGACCCACTTGAGCCGCTCCTGCTCGCCCGGGACGGTGGCGATCGACCCGACGCCCTCCTTGGAGTACCGGTCGATCACCGCGTTGGCCACCTCGAAGGGGTGGCGGGCCAGCTTGAGCTGCTCGACCGGGTTGAGCTCGCCCAGGTGGCGGTAGGGGTTGATGAAGCGCATGGCGCGCTCGCGCCCCCGGAACTCCATCCCGTAGGGGTTGTCCAGGTCCCGGCGGGCCATGTCAGGCGTGGAGCCCGCATTCGGTCTTGCCCGAGCCCGACCAGCGGCCGGCCCGGGGGTCCTCGCCTTCGCCCACCGGTCGGGTGGTCGGGGCGCACCCGATCGAGAGGTAGCCCCGGGGCACCAGCGGGTGGACCGGGAGGTGGTGGTCGGCCAGGTAGCCGTCGATGTCGGCGTCGGTCCAGGCGGCCATCGGGTTGACCTTCATCAGGCCGAAGGCGTCGTCCCACTGGACGACAGGTGTGGCGGCCCGGCTGGGGGCGTCCACCCGCTTGAGGGCGGTGATCCAGGCCCCCTTGCCGGCCAGGGCCCGGCGCAGGGGCGCCACCTTGCGCAGTTCGCAGCACCGGGCCGACCCGCACGGCCAGTCGTCGGCCTCGGGGCCCGGGGTGGTCACGTTGAGGCGCAGGTCATAGCGACGCCGGGTCTCCTCGACAAAGGCCAGGGTCTCTTCGAAGTGGGCCCCGGTGTCCAAGAAGACCACCTCGATCCCCGGGTCGAGGGCCGTGGCCAGGTCGATCAGCACGATGTCCTGGAACGACGCGGCCAGGACCAGGTCACGGCCGAACCGCCCCAGCGCCCAGGCCACGGCCTCCGACGCCGGCGCCGACTCGAGTCGGGCGTTGGTCTCCTCGATCGTCGCCGCCAGCTCCTCGGTCGGCCCGACCATCGTCCCCTCGGTCACGTGCTGTCCTCTCGTCGTCCGGTCACGGTCTGTTTGGGGAGGCCCGGGCCGGTCGCCCGGGCCCGGTCCGCGGCCCCCGGGTCCGGGGGCGGGCGCCTTGACTTGTCGGGGCCCTGCTCCGAGAGTATACATGACTAGATTGGTCATGTATTAGGGGGGCCCCGGCCCCGCCCGGTCGAGCCGAACGGACGTTCCCATGAGCACCGCAGAGATCCTCAGCAGCGACCCCGGGCCGGAGCCCGAGGGGCCGAATCTGTCCACGGTGGTCGCCCCGCGGCGCCTCCCCGGGCGGACCGGCCCGACCCCGATCAGCCGGGCCGCCGGGCCGGCGGTGGACCACCTGGACCTGCTCGAGTCCCACGCCATCTTCATCATGCGCGAGGTGGCGGCCGAGTCGGAGCGACCGGTCCTGCTCTTCAGCGGCGGGAAGGACTCCGCCGTCCTTCTGCACCTCGCGGCCAAGGCCTTCCGGCCGGGGGGCTTCCCCTTCCCGGTCCTGCACATCGACACCGGGCACAACTTCGCCGAGGTGCTCGAGTACCGCGACCGCCAGGTGGGCGACCTGGGCGAGCGGCTCCTGGTGGCCAGCGTCCAGGCCTCGATCGACCGGGGACGGGTGGCCGACCCGGGCCCGGCCGCCTCGCGCAACCGCCTGCAGACGACCACCCTTCTCGACGCCATCACCGAGCACCGCTTCGACGCCTGCATCGGCGGAGCCAGACGGGACGAGGACAAGGCCCGGGCCAAGGAGCGGGTGCTCTCGTTCCGCGACGCCTTCGGCCAGTGGGACCCCAAGCGCCAGCGCCCCGAGCTCTGGCAGCTCTACCAGGGCCGCGTCCAGCCCGGTGAGCACCTCCGGGCCTTCCCCCTGTCGGACTGGACCGAGCTCGACATCTGGCAGTACATCGGCCGGGAGTCGATCGAGCTCCCCTCCATCTACTTCGCCCACCGGCGCCCAGTGGTCGAGCGCGACGGCATGCTGCTGGCCCTGAGCGAGTGGATCACGCCGCGGCCGGGCGAGACGGCGAACGAGGAGACCGTGCGCTACCGCACCGTCGGCGACGCCACCTGCACCGGCGCCGTCCGCTCCACCGCGGCGACGGTGGACGACATCATCACCGAGGTCGCGGCGGCACGGGTCTCCGAACGTGGGGCCACCCGGGCCGACGACCGGTTCTCGGAGACCTCGATGGAGGACCGCAAGCGCGAAGGGTACTTCTAGACGGTGGGCACGGTCGCCGGCTCCCCGGCCACGACCGGGGGGGCCGGTGCCCCGGTCGGCATGGACCTGCTCCGCTTCGCCGCCGTCGGCTCCGTCGACGACGGCAAGTCGACCCTCATCGGACGGCTCCTCTTCGACACCCGCCAGCTCTTCGACGACCAGATCGAGGCGATGGCGGCGGCCTCGGCCCGGCGGGGCGTCGGCGAGGTGGACCTCTCCTTCGTGACCGACGGCCTGCGGGCCGAGCGCGAGCAGGGCATCACCATCGACGTCGCCTACCGCTACGCGGCCACCCCGAGGCGCAAGTTCGTGATCGCCGACTGCCCGGGCCACGTCCAGTACACCCGCAACATGGCCACCGGCGCCTCCACCGCCGACCTGGCCCTGGTGGTGGTGGACGCCACGGCCGGGCTGCGCGAGCAGACCCGCCGGCACGCCTGTATCGCCGCCCTCCTCGGCGTCGACCAGTTCATCGTCTGCGTCAACAAGATGGACCTGGTCGGCTGGGACGAGGGCGCCTACCGGCGGGTGGCCGACGAGACCGAGGCGCTGGCCCGGCGCCTCGGTGTGTCCTCCCCCACGGTCATCCCGGTCTCCGCCCTGCACGGTGACAACGTGGTTGAGCGGTCCGACGCCGCCGCCTTCTACGACGGCCCGACGGTGCTCGAGGCGCTCGAGTCGGCCCCGGCCGGAAGGTGGGCCGCGGTGCACGGCGCCCACCGCGGCACCGGGGCCCGCCTCCCGGTGCAGTGGGTCCTGCGCCACCCCGGCGGGGGGCGCAGCTACGCCGGCATGGTCAACGGGGGCACCCTGCGGTTGGGCGACCCGGTCCTGGTGCTGCCGGCCGGGGTCCGAAGCTCGGTGGCGGCCCTCGGGACCTCCGACGGGCCCCTGGCCGAGGCGCCGATCGGCCTCTCGGTCTCGGTTCGGCTGGCCGACGACATCGACGTCTCTCGGGGCGACCTCATCGCCGCCGCCGACGAGCCGCCCGAGGTGGCCACCGGGATCGAGGCCACCGTCTGCTGGTTCGGTGAGCGCCCGCTGCGGGCCGGGGACCGCCTCCGGGTCAAGCACACGACCCGGGTGACCCCGGCCCGGGTCGACGCAGTGACCGAGCGGCTGGACGTCAACGCCCTGGTGCTCGAGCCGGTGGCCGAGCTGGAGGACAACGATATCGGGGTCGTGCGGCTCACCACGGCCACCCCCCTGGCCGTCGACCCGTACCGGCGGGACCGGATCACCGGCAGCTTCGTGCTCATCGACGAGGCGACCAACGCCACCGTGGCCGCCGGGATGGTGGGCCGCCCCGACCTGGTGGCCCCGGGGGTCTGAGCCGAGGCCGTGGCCCCCCGACCCCGGTGGTACCCGGTGACCCTGGACCTCGACGGGCGCCCCTGCCTGGTGGTGGGGGGCGGCCCGGTGGCCGCCCGCAAGGCGGCCGGCCTGGCGGCCTGCGGGGCCGCGGTGACCATGGTGGCCCCGGCGTTCGGCGGCGAGGCCGAGGCCCTGGCCCGGCCCCCGGGCCCCGGCGCCGACAGCGTTCCGGGCACCGTGACCCTGGCCCGGCGCCCCTACGAGGCGGGTGAGGCCGCCCGCTACCGGCTGGTGGTCACGGCCACCGGCCGAGATGAGGTGGACGGCCCGGTCGCCGCCGACGCCGACCGGGCCGGGGTGTGGGTGAACAGCGCCGACGATGTCGAGCACTGCACCTTCATCCTCCCGTCGGTGCACCGTGACGGACCGGTGAGCGTGGCCGTCTCGACCGGTGGGGCGAGCCCGGCGCTGGCCAGCTGGCTGCGCCGCCGGGTGGCGACCGCCCTCGGGCCCGACCTCGGCACCCTGGCCACCCTGCTGGAGGAGGCCCGGTCGCGGGTGCGGGCCGGCGGCCGCTCCACCGAGTCGGTCGACTGGCGCGCCGTGCTCGACGGGCCCCTGCCGGCCCTCGTGCGCGAGGGCCGGATCGAAGAGGCCAGGGCCCGGCTGGCCGAGGCGACCGACGGGGCCGGGGCCGGCGCTCCCCCCGCGGGCCCCGGTGCCCCGTCGTGACGAGCCGGTCGACCACGGCCCGCTCGAGGTCGCCCGGACTCCGGTGGCCACGGGGGACCGGGTGCCCCGCGGCCAGGATCGCCGAGACCGCGCCGACGTCGGCTGAAGGGCTGGACGAGATCACCGCCCGGCCGGCGGGGCCGACGGCCCTCGGACGCCACGGCGCGGTCGGGACGCGGTCTCCGGGTCGGCCCCGGCGGTCGAGGCCCGGGACCGGTCAGGGCTGGGCGAACATCACCGCCATGGCCACCATCAGGGCGAGCGCCACCACGCCCGCCGACGTGCAGACAGTGCGGGCCGCCGGCACCAGGGCGGTGGGGATCGTCGCGTCCCGACCGCCCCCCGGCGCCCCGCCGGGGGCGGCCAGTTGGGCCCGGACCCGGCGCTCGGCCGGCCACAGCAGTCCCTCGGCGGCGACGGTGGCGCCGGCCCAGAGGCCGAGGCCGGCGACGACCCAGGGCTCGCCGGTCGAGAAGGAGCCCCTGGACATGGCGATGAGGACGAAGCCGAGCAACGGCACGCCGTAGAGGGCCCGCCCGGCCCAGTTCACCCCGGGGGCGAAGTACCTCGTCAGGCCGGCGCCCGCCGGGGACCCTCCCCGCACCCGCCCGAGGAGCCGGGCCGCCTGGACCCCGCTCACCACCACCGTCCCCAGGCCGATCAGGGCACAGGCCACGTGGGCCAGGAGCACCAAGTCGAACGCCGGCCCGCTGGGCACGAGCGCGCCGGGGCCGGGGGGGAGCGGAGTGGACACGCCGCCCATTCTCGCCGCTCGGGCCACAACTGCCGCCGACGGTGCGGGGGCCGGCGGGCCCGGACGGACCGGATCGGCCCCGGGTGGTCGTGGCGAAGCCGAATTGCGCAGTACCGTAGGTTCGGGTGCATGAGTCCGGTGGGGTGACCGGGCACCTGGGGGGACGTGACCGATGAAAGATTGGGAAAGGGCCATGGAAGGCCAGGACGAGGCAGCACAGCGCAGATGAACCAGCTCCGCCTCGATCCCCTGTCCGGCCGCTGGGTGGTCGTGAGCACCGGCCGGGCCGAGCGACCCGCCGCCTTCGTGCTCCGCAGCTCCGAGGTCCAGGAGGACACCAGCCGGCCCTGCCCCTTCTGCCCGGGCAACGAGGAGGCCAGCCCCCCCGCCCTCGAGACCTACGGCCCGTCGGGCTCCTGGCTGGTCCGGGTGGTCCCCAACCTGTACCCGGCCTTCGAGGGGGACGAGCCGTTCGTGGTGACCAACCGGGGCCCGGTCTTCACCCAGGCCACGGCCGGCGGCATCCACGAGGTGCTGATCCTCTCCCCCGAGCACGACGCGTCCTGGTCGATGCTCAGCGACGAGCAGACCGGCCTGGTCATGGCGGCGCTGCGGGATCGCATCGAGGAGCACTCCCAGCGGCCCAACCTCCGCTACAGCCAGGCCATCGTGAACTCGGGCCGCGAGGCCGGCGCCTCCCTCGAGCATCCCCACGGTCAGCTGATGGGGATGTCGTTCGTGCCCCGCGAGCTGGCCGAGGAGCAGGCCCGTTTCGCCCGCTTCGCCGGGAGCTGCCTGCTGTGCACGACGGTCGACGCCGAGGAGTCCGAGGGCTACCGGGTCATCTACGCCGACGACCGCGTGGTGGTGGTGTGCCCGTTCTGGAGCGCGGTGCCCTACGAGATGCTGGTGATCCCCCGGGCCCACACCCCCCACCTCTACCGCTCCCCGACCGACGACCTGGTGTCGGTGGGCCTGGCCCTCAAGCACTGCCTCGCCCAGCTGCGCGACACCGTCGGGGACGTCGCCTACAACCTGGTCTTCCATTCCGCCCCCTACCGGGTGAACGAGCCCTTCCACTGGCACATCCACGTATGGCCCAAGGCCACCACCCGGGCCGGTTTCGAGATGGGCACCGGGGTGGCGATCAACATCGTCAACCCCGAACAGGCGGCCGAGCAGCTCCGGGTAGCCGCCTCGGTCGGCTGAGCGCGGGCCGCCCCGGCACCGGGCCGGTCAGTCCAGGCAGGGACCGGCCACCTCGGTGAGGAGCGCCAGGTCGAGGGTCTTGGGGTTCCCGACCGCGGTGGCCAGGGGGACCCGGACGATCCGCCCGGCCTGCAGCGCCACCATGGTGGCGAAGTCGCGGTCGCGGACGGCGGCCACCGCGGCCACTCCGAAGCGGGTGGCCAGCACCCGGTCGTAGGCCGTCGGGGTCCCGCCCCGCTGGATGTGCCCGAGCGTGGTGACCCGCGACTCGTAGCCGGTCCGGGCCTCGATCTCCTCGGCCAGCCACCCGCCGATCCCCCCGAGCCGGGCGTGGCCGAAGGCGTCGACCGACTTGGGGGTGGTGGCCAGCCGGGCCGACTCGGCGTCGGGCCCGTCGGCCGGGAGCGCCCCCTCCGAGACGACCACGATGGAGGAGTACCGCCCCCGCTCGTGGCGCCGGGTCAGCCGCGCGCACACCGCGTCGAGGTCGAAGGGGAGCTCGGGCACCAGGATCTCGGCCGCTCCCCCGGCGATGCCGGCGTGGGTGGCGATCCAGCCCACGTGGCGGCCCATGACCTCGCACACGATGACCCGATGGTGGGACTCGGCCGTGGTCCGCAACCGGTCGATGGCCTCGGTGGCGACCTGCACCGCGGTGTCGAAGCCGAAGGTGACCTCGGTCCCCGACAGGTCGTTGTCGATCGTCTTGGGCACCCCGACCGCGGCCACCCCGAGCGGCCCGAGGCGGGACGCCACCCCGAGGGTGTCGTCGCCCCCGATGGCCACCACGGCGTCGATCCCGAGCTCCCCGAGGACCGAGCGCACCCGCCCGGGGCCCCCGTCGCTGACGAACGGGTTGGTCCGCGAGGTCCCGAGGATGGTGCCCCCCCGGGCCAGAAGGTCCTGACAGGCGTCGGGGGCCAGCGCCATCGTCCGGTTGTCGAGCACGCCCCGCCAGCCGTCGAGGAAGCCGAGCACCTCGTCGCCCGGGACCCGGGCGCAACTGAGGACGACGGCCCTGATCACGGCGTTCAGACCGGGGCAGTCCCCGCCGCCGGTCAGGACACCGATCCGCACGGCCTCACTCTCCCACAGGGTCCCGGGCGGTCCGGGCCCGGCGGGCCCTCAGTGGGCCGCCGTCACCCGGGCCGTCCGTCGGCCCGTCGGGCCCCGCGCTCGAGCTCGAAGGCGGCGGCCAGGTTGCGCACCACCTCACGGTCACCGGGCACCAGGCCGCCGATCCCCGGGGTGCCCAGGTAGCCGCTCAGGAAGGCCCGGCGGTTGCGCGACTCCCAGGCCCGGGCCAGCGCGGCCAGCCCCGAGCGCCCCGTCGGGTCTCGCTCGGAGGCGGCGACGGTGGCCACGTGGTGCAGGGACCACAGCAGGTCGGCCACATCGGCCAGCGGGGAACGGAACACCCGCTCCGACGCGCCCGGGGGCACCCCGCCCGGCATCGTGTCGGCCACCACCCAGCCCGGGTCGGTGCGGGCGGCCCGGCCCAGATGGAAGTCCCCGTGGGTCACGATCGTCGGGCAGCGCAGGCCCCCGACCCGCAGGGAGGCCAGGGCCTCGTGCACCTCCCGGTCGTCGAGCCGCCGGGGGTCGGCGCCGGCGACCGTCGCCTGGATCCCGGCGACCAGGGCGGCGACCTCGGCGTTGCGCCGCCCGAAGGCCCGGTCCAGGGCCAGGTGCATCCGGGCGGTCATGGTGCCCAGCGAGCGGGCCTCGGGCCCGAAGTCCCCGCCGGCTTCCTCGGGGGCCCCGCCCGAGGCGTAGAGGTCCCGCAGCGAGGTCAGGGCCAGGGCCCAGCCGCCGGCGCTCCCGGCCAGCAGCTCCTGGACCAGGCCCAGGTCACGGCCCCCCCGCCGCCACCGGGCCAGCGGGGCGGCCAGGTGGTTGAAGCCGGCCTCGTCCAGGGCGACCAGGAGCTCGACCCCGGGATTGGACCCGTCGGTGAGCCACGGGAACACGGTGAACAGGCACCGGTCGGTGAAGGCGAGCACCGTCCCGTCGTCGCCGTCGGCCACCGGCGCCACCCCGGTGGCGGCGGACCCCTCCCCGGTCACCGCGGCCAGCAGCTCGGGGGCGAGCTCGGCGTCGTGGAGGGCGTCGAGCACCACCCCCAGCCCGACCTCGTCCTCGAACAGGCCCAGCACCGGCTCGTCGACGGCCCGCAGGAAGTGGGCCTCCTGCCCGGGCCGGCGCACCCCGAGGACCATGTGGGCCAGCCGCCCGTCCACTTCGGCGATGACGTCGAGCAGCCCGGGCCGCCCGGGGCGCAGCACCTCCACCTCGCGCACCTCCACCCAACGGTGATCGCCCGTCTCGCCGGCCCCGGGCCGCCGAGCGACCCAGGCCGAGACGAGCTGGGTGAGCGAGCGCCGCCGCTCGTCGTTCAGCTCGAGCATGGTCCGGCTCACAGCACCTCCCCGGGCACCGGGGGCTGCTCGAGCAGGTCGAACCACAGGTAGCCGTAGGGGCCGAGGGTGATCGTGTAGGGCTCCTCGCCGATGATGGGGAACGGGACCCGGCCGAGCACCTCGAGCGGGGTGCAGCCGGCCCAGCGGGCCAGCAGCAGCTCGGCCGGCTGAGCGAAGCGGCTGAGATTGTGGACGCACAGCACCGCCTGGGGTCGGCTCACCTCGGCGGCGACCCCCTCCTCGGCCGGCACCGTGAGGGCGCCCCCGCTCCCCCAGCTCCCGAGGCCGTCGGGCGGGGGTCCGGCCACCGGTGCAGGGGCGCCGGTGGGTGCCGGACCGCCGGCGGGGGCGGGCACGTCCACCACGTCCCCGGAGCGCACGAAGGCGAGCACCGACGGGTTGGGGCAGGCCAGCACCTCGAACTCCCCCACCCCGAGCACCGGCAGCGACCGCCGCTCGACCAGCATCCCGCGCAGCCAGTGCAGGAACGAGCCGGGGTTGCGCATCTGGGCCTCGACGTTCACCGCCTCGTAGCCGTAGACCGGGTCCATCAGGGGGGGCAGGTAGAGCTGGGCGAAGTCGGCCCTGGAGAACCCGCCGTTGCGATCCGGCGACCATTGCATCGGGGTGCGCACCGAGTCGCGGTCGCCCAGGTAGATGTTGTCGCCCATCAGCAGCTCGTCGCCGTAGTAGATGACCGGGCTCCCCGGCAGCGAGAGCAGCAGGGCGTAGAGCAGCTCGGCCAGGCGCCGGTCGCCGTCGAGCAGGGGGGCCAGGCGCCGGCCGATGCCCATGTGGCGCTTCATCCGGGGGTCCTTGGCGTACTCGCTGAACAGGTAGTCGCGCTCCTCGTCGCTCACCTGCTCGAGGGTGAGCTCGTCGTGGTTGCGCAGGAAGATGGCCCACTGGCAGCCGTCGGGGATCTCGGGGGTCTGGCTCAGGATCTCGGTGATCGGGTAGCGCTGCTCGCGGCGGACCGCCATGAACAGGCGGGGCATCAGGGGGAAGTGGAAGCAGAGGTGGCACTCGTCGCCGTCCCCGAAGTAGTCGGCCACGTCGGCCGGCCATCCGTTGGCCTCGGCCATCAGGATGGCCCCGGGATAATCGGCCTCCAGCTGCTTGCGGACCCTCCTGATGTAGGAGTGGGTCTCGGGCAGGTGCTCGCCCGCCGTGCCGTCGCGCTGGTAGAGGTAGGGGACGGCGTCGAGGCGGAAGCCGTCGAAGCCGAGGTCCAGCCAGAAGCGGACCAGGTCGACCATGGTGTCGGCGACCTCGGGGTTCTCGTAGTTGAGGTCGGGCTGGTGGGAGTAGAAGCGGTGCCAGTAGTACTGCTGGCGGTCGTCGTCCCAGGTCCAGTTGGAACGCTCGACGTCGGTGAAGACCACCCGGGCCTCCGGCCAGCGCTGGTCGTCGTCGTTCCAGGTGTACCAGTCCGCCTTCGGGTTGGTCCGCGACGACCGGGACTCGATGAACCACGGGTGCTGGTCGCTGGTGTGGTTCATCACCAGGTCGCCGATGACCCTGATGCCCCGGCGGTGCGCGTCCTCGAGCAGCCCGACCAGATCACCGAGGGTCCCGTAGTCGGGGTGCACGTTGAAGAAGTCGCTGATGTCGTAGCCCCCGTCGCGGAAGGGCGACGGATAGAACGGGAGGAGCCACAGGCAGTCGATCCCGAGCCACTGCAGGTAGTCGAGCTTCTCCCGCAGACCGCGGAGGTCCCCGGTGCCGTCGTTGTTGGCGTCGTAGAACCCCCGGATGAGGACCTCGTAGAAGACGGCGTGCTGGAACCAGCGGGTCGACGGGTCGAAGCCCACCGCCCGCTCGGGGCCCACCGGAACCGGTGGCCCGCTCACCGCCCCACGAAGGCGGCCTTGCCCGGGCCGTGCTCGAGGAAGGAGGCGACGCCCCGCGAGGCGTCCTCGGTTCGGGTGGCGGCCAGGAACTGGCGCCGCTCGATGGCCAGACCCTCCTCCAGGGTGGTCTCGAGCCCCCGGTCGACCGCCGCCTTGCCCAGCGCCTGTGCCACCACCGCCCCGGCGGCCAGCCCGGCCGTCATCTCGAGGGCCGTGGTGAGCACCTCGGCCGGGGGGACGACCCGGTTGACCAGGCCGATGGCCAGGGCCTCGTCGGCCCGGACCTGGCGCCCGGTGAAGATGAGCTCCTTGGCCCGGGCCGACCCGACCAGGCGGGGGAGGCGCTGGGTGCCCCCGCCCCCCGGGATAACCCCGAGCAGGACCTCGGGCAGACCGAAGCGGGCGTCCTCGGCGCACACCCGCAGGTCGCAGGCGAGGGCGAGCTCCAGGCCGCCCCCGAGGGCGTAGCCGTTGACCGCCGCGATGGTGGCCCGGGGCAGGGCGGCCAGGGCACCCAGCGCCCCGTGGAAGTTGGCGGCGACCTGCTCGGGGCCCCCACCGCCCAGCTCGGAGATGTCGGCGCCGGCGGCGAAGATCCGCTCGCCGCCCCACAGCACCACCGCCCCGGGGGGCCGGGCGGTGAGGGCCTCGGCCACCGACGCCAGCTGGGAGAGCACGGTCGACGAGAGGGCGTTGGCCCGGGGCCGGTCGAGCCGGACGAGGGCCACCCCGTCGTCCCGGTGCTCGACGGTCACGAAGGCGGGGTCGGTCACCTGCGAACCGTACCCGTTGGCCAGGCCCTCAGACCGGGCCGAGCCCCCGCCCCTCCTCGCCGAGCAGGCGGTCGGCCGCCTCGTACGGGTCGAGCCGGCCGTCCACCAGCGCCCGGACGGCCTCGGCGAACCCCTCCCCCGAGCCGCTCCGCTCGACGTCCAGCGCGAGGCGGGCGGCCAGCACCCGTCGCAGCTCGCGCTCGAGCCGGGTCGCCCGCCGCCCGGCCAGGCGGCCGCCGTCGAGGAGGTGGGCCCGGTGGCCGGCCACCAAACCGAACAGCTCGTCAATCCCGGTCCCGTCCGCCGCGCTGGTCTCGACCACCGGGGGCCGCCAGTCGCTCGGGGCCGAGAGGTCCAGCATCTGCTCGAGGTCGCGGCGGGCCTCGCGGGCACCGGGCCGGTCGGCCTTGTTGACGACGAACACGTCGGCCACCTCCAGCAGGCCGGCCTTGTTGGCCTGCATGGAGTCCCCCCACCCCGGGGTCACCACCACCACGGTGGTGTCGGTAGCCGAGGCCACGTCCACCTCCATCTGCCCGACCCCGACCGTCTCGAGGATGACCAGGGGCAGCCCGACGGCGCCGAGCACCCGGACCGCCCCGGGCACGGCCAGGGTCAGGCCGCCCAGGTGCCCCCGGGTGGCCATGGAGCGGATGAAGACCGTCGGGTCGGTGGCGTGGTCCTGCATCCGGACCCGGTCCCCCAAGATGGCGCCCCCGGTGAAGGGCGACGAGGGGTCGACGGCGAGGACCGCCACCTGGTCCACCGGCTCGGCCGGGGAGCCGGCCCGGGCCGGGGCGCGGTGGGGGTCGGTGGCGGGGCCCCCCGGGTCGCTGGCCACCGCCGGCCACCCCGAGCGGGCCCTGGTTATCAGCCGGTCGGTCAGGGTCGACTTGCCGGACCCGGGAGCCCCGGTGAGCCCGACCGTGTACGGCGGCGGCCGGCGGTAGGCGAGGTGGGCCAGGGCCCGGCTCGGGGCCCCGCCCCGCTCGACCGTCGAGAGCAGGCGGGCCAGGGCCACCCGGTCCCCCCCCGTCGCCTGGCCCAGCAGGGTGCCGGGGTCACGGGGTGCGCTCAACTCCGGGTCACCCGGGCCCCCAGGGCCCGCAGGGCGCCGGCCAGATCCTCGTAACCCCGGTCGACGTGGTGGGCGTCGGACACCTCGGTCGCGCCCTCGGCGACCAGGCCGGCCAGCACCAGGGCGGCGCCGGCCCGGATGTCGGGGGCCCGCACCGGGGCGCCGGACAGCCGGGGCACCCCCCGCACCACCGCGTGGTGACCCTCGGTGCGGATGTCGGCCCCCATCCGGCGGAGCTCGTCGACGTAGCGGAACCGCCCCGAGAAGAGGTTCTCGGTGACGATGCCGACACCGTCGG